>Ga0307515_10005000_pt1 | contig 27055 bp, 4 predicted proteins | sample 17_EM_MG_FD_194513 | JGI IMG/M metagenome (GOLD analysis project Ga0307515, IMG submission 194513) | Populus trichocarpa ectomycorrhiza microbial communities from riparian zone in the Pacific Northwest, United States - 17_EM | ecosystem: Host-associated > Plants > Roots > Unclassified | place... | reverse complement strand
TTATCGTCTTTAATGTCTAATCTATGTAATAATTTGTTAGTTCCTTTACATTCTAAGGACTTTAGCTCTTATAGCTAGTAGCTTACGCCATACTTAGCGTCTTTATAAATTTGGCATGCGTTATTATAACAAAACGCGAAACTTCTGATTAAATATTCTTTTATTTCTCGTAGTATACTATTATCCCTCTATATATATATGTCTTCTACTATTAGTCTAGTTCCCTTTATTATATAGTAACTCTAACTATCTTTATAATCCCTTACAAAATAACCTTATTTCCCGTAATTTATATAAGCTCTATTTTTAAACCACTAACTTTACTATAGAGTCTGCCTAAATGTCTTCTACTACTAAAATCCCTAGTTTAGCCTTTACTCCTTAGTCCTATAATTACTAGATCCTTAACCTCTAGGTTTCTATAGTTTTTTATTTTATCTCTTATAGGTTTCTTTAGTACCACTTAGGTCTATTAGTTTTACGCCATACTATAGTTTCTAACTTAGCTTCGGTTGCTGTGTACTTTGCATCTTATATAACTATAGAACTCTATCCTAACCTCTCTTAGCCTGTTCCCTTTAGTAGATCCTATTATTGATCTTTATTGCTTAATCTATTAAGTCCCTTAGGGTGTTCGCATCTTCTATTAGAATAATTATATCCTAGACTTTAGCCTTAAGTCCCTATTTATACTATGCTATAAGCGCCTTATTATTTCACTTAACTTATATAGCTAGTGTTTGGAACTATATTATATACTTAATTACTAAAGTTCGTTGCGTAATGTCTTAGAGTTTTCTTTCTACTATAGTTACTGCCTCTAGATCTTTAAATATTTGCGTAAGCCGCTTTATAAACCCTTTCTAATTTAAGAATATAAACCGCACCTCTTAATTGGTGGTTATTATTCCATTTGCCTGTATTTCTATAAGGTAAGGCTTAAACTACTTAAGTGCTCTTCCTAATAGGAATAGTCCCGCATAGGCTATTCGATCTATAGGTATCGGTAGTTTTATTCCTTTTTGTGTGACCTTAAAGTATATTTACGTAAGAAATCCTTTAAGCTTTAATCTCTCTTCTAAGAATCTCTTAATTAAAGGTAACTTAATCTTCGCTGCCCCTATCCCGTTAATCCTTTATTTAAGCGTTATATTATTTTCTATTAACTAGTTAACTATCTCTTATAGTTATTTAACCGTCACAGGTTATTGCGAGTCAGTATCTGCTATACTAGTGTTGCCTCCTAACCTTAAAGTAGTTGCCGCCGTTAATAGCGTTATAGTGGCTGTTTTTAGTAGCATATTGTTCAACTTTTTATATTTAATACTATAACTAGGTAGTAATTATATAACGGAACCTTATAGCAAGAACTACGATGGGCTTATTATTAGGCTAGGTGTGTAGGTAATATAAATTAAAGTTAATAACGTAATAATAACTAGTAGAGTGGTTGCCTAATAGATTAACTCTAATTATATTCTGAGAATTACTATAAGGAAAGAATTATCTAGAGTAGGGACTATGGTCCTTTAAATATATAACCATACTCCTAAGAAACCCTTCTTGTATATAAGGTACGTATACTCTATCTACTCTATTACGGATTACGTAAATTACACAGATTATATAGATCACGTCACGTGACTTGGTTACTATTCCTCGTTATATAGTTCTACCGGTTCTATCCTAAACCGTGCCTATATTAACCAACTAGCTTCTTCCAACTCCTCTCTAAGTAGTCGTAACATCGTACTTAAAGCGTCCGTAACAGTTATGCTAATAATAAAGTATTTATATAAAGAATTACTAATAGGCTAAAGGCAGGAACGCTAAAAGTAAAGTGGCTAAATAAACTAGAACAAGAAGAGGATTTAGAAATCCTTACTAGATTTAAAGAATAATATATAAAAGGCTGTTATAATATAGTAATAAGAAGGTATTTCTTTACGGATAAGCCGTATATACTTAGGGAGCTATATTAAAAGTAATATAGATAGCGATATAATAATAAGTGGGAAGACTTTTATATATAGTTAGATAAATAAGTTATTTAAAACCACCTAATTATAGAGAATGCTATAAATTATATTAAAGGAGCCTTAATTATAATATTAAAATATTTAGAGAAATAATTAGCAGACTAGAGAAACAAATAACATATCTTAGTACCCGCGAATAAAGTTATAACATTTAGGTCTATATAACAGAGGTTTAAACTTAAGAATAAAGATAAGTTAAGAGTTAACCTAAAGCACCTAGTATATTATATATATTACGGAGTAAGTATAAGCGACAATAATATATAGTAAGGTAGATATTATTAAGCTATATATATAAACTGTATAAGGAAGTTAAGACGTTGCGTAAGGAAAGAAGGTAAGAAAATGGGAAGAAAGGGTCTATATTATTAACTTAGTTGCTTAGTTAATACGTATACAAGGCAGAATAAGATTTAGGAAGCGGTCCTAGCAGAACTTGGCAGGATTTAGTAGACTTAGTAGAATATAGCAGAATGTAGTAGATTGCCGTAGATTGCTATTAGATTGCCATTAGATTGCCATTAGGTTACTATCTTATAGTTAGTCTCTAATTGCTAAGTTGGTAGAAATAGGTAGATATATATAAGGTATTATAGGGGTGTCCTATAACAGTACCCCCCCTTTAAACTTAAGCTTCTGTAAGATGGGGTTGTAGTAGTTCTAGATAAAGTTTATAAAAGTCTTCTACGGCTTATATAAGTCCTATAGAGTTAACGGGTTCCTATAAGGGCTTAGTATAGCCTCTCCACTTTATAAGATACATATATTGGCGTTTTCGTTTATTATACTTAATATTATTAATTCTTTTAATAAAGTACTTATCCTTACCGTCCACCTTAACTAGTAAGGGAGGGTCCTATATTTATTTAGGCAGGGCGTTTAATATGGGGGTAGTAGGGCAGAGGACTAACATATAGAATATAGGGTGGATTTTAACCGTATCCGGGAGCTTTAGTCGGTAGGTATAAGAAGAGATAACCTTTTTAACCTTATAAGGGCCAGCGTTCTTCTAATTAAGTCTTTTAATAGGTTATTTTATATTTAGATTTCTTATATCTAGCTAAACAAAATTACTAATTTAGTAAGCCGGTGCTAGGGTTTATTTCTTATTCGCTGCGGCTTTATAAATAGATTAAGCCTATATTATTTTATTAGTAAGGAACTGTTATAGTTCCTCTATCTTCTTTATAAATTTATTTACTTCTATAACTTATAAGGCGTAATAAGCGGGGCGAGGAACATTATTAAAGGGTTTAAAACCTATTCGTGGGTGCTAGCTGTAATTGGCTAGGAATGGGGAGACTTTTATAGTTTCCGAGACGGAATTATTTATAGTAAACTTAGTAAATATAAGCCAGTTAATCTAGTTATCCTATAAATATAATATATATATCCGAATATACTATTCTATTATAGTATTTACGTATTCTATTTAACTATCCGTTTCTAGGTAATACGTAGTAGATAATAGTGCTTTAATGCGGAGTTAAGTAGTTAGTTCTTTTTAAAATGCTAAGATAAACTAGCTGCCTTTATTAGAGATAATTGTTTTAGGAAGTCTATAAAGTTTTTATATATAATCTAGGAATAGTTAGGCAATAGTAGGCGTTAATATATTAGGGTAGGCGATTAAGTGTCTTATCTTAGATAGTCGGTCTATAACTACTATAATATTTATACAGCCTCTACTTTTAGGAGGTTAATAATAAAGTTAATTAAGATATCCTTCTATCTTCGGTCCGGAACAGGCAGTAGCTTTAAAAGGCCGTTATATATCTTATGCGAGGCTTTAGCTCGTTAGCAGGTATAGTAGCTAGAGACGTACCTTCGTGTTATATTATATATATTTAGCTAGTAATACTCCCATTAAAGTAGTTTTAGGGTTTTTCCTTAGCCCGGGTGGCTGGTAATAAGTAGATTATATATATATTTAAAAAGCTTAAGCTTAAGCTTATTGTAATTAGGGATAACTAGATAGTTTTAGTAATATAAGCAGTTTCTGCAAGCTTTGTATTTACTTAAAGAAATCTTTTTAGAGCGTCTAACGCTATCTTAAATTAGCTTAAGCGTTTCTTAGATAAACTTGTTATTTAGGTATTTGTTAACTATAATCTGTTTAATTGGTCGATTAGTTATTTTAAGGACGTATATTATAAGGTCTTCAGTAGGAGGGTTAAATAGTTTAGAATAAAGTAGGGTCTAATTTTGGTAAGAGCGCGCTTCTTCTAATACTAGCGCATCTTGTAAGTATTAGGTTAGGGTATTAGGCTTCTAACCTTAGATGCCTAGGTGGTATATAATTAAGAATTGGAAGTATAACAGATATTCTAACTAGCGGGCTTAACGATAACTTAGCTGTTTTATAGTTATAAAGTACTATAGGTTCTTATAGTTGCTAAGGACCTTAATTAGAAATCCGGCGCCTTTTAGTTTAGGTTACTATTGCTTAAAGTATCTAATAATAGCTAGCAATTCTTTGTTATAGATTTTGTAATTATATTTAATAGGGCTTAGTTACTTTAAGAAGTATGCTATAGGGTATAATACTCCTTTTTTGTTGTATTAAGACGGAATGCCTTCTATAACGTAATTAGATAAGTTGGCTTCTATAATACTTATTTATTCTAGGTTAAAGTATTAGAGTATAGGTACAGTAGTAAATATAACCTTTAAATAAGTAAAGGCCTTCTTATATTCCTTATTGAAGATAAAAGCTTTATCCTTTTGGGTTAGAGTAATAAGGGGTAAAACTAGGGCGGAGAAGTTATTAATAAACCGTTAGTAGAAATTGGCAAATCCTATAAAGGCTCTTATATTTTTAATATTCTTAGGTTCTTACCAGTTTACGATTACTTTAACTTTCTTTAGGTCTATTTATATACCGTTTATAAAAATAAGGAGTCTAAGGTATAGGACTTCCGTTTTATAGAACTTGTATTTATCTATATCTAATTATAAACTAGCTCCGTGTAGGGCTTATAGAATAAGGTTATTATTATATATTAGGTTATTATTAATATAAGTAGTACAGAAGATATCTAGGTAGGGACGTAAGGTGTTATTTATATAATGTTAAAATAAGCTTAGAGTATTTATAAGGCTAAATAGTATTACTAAGTATTTAAATAATATATACCGAGTACGAAATATAGTAAGCTATTTATCTCCTTTTGTTATACGGAGGCGGTTAAATATAGAGATAATATTAAGCTTTGTATAGTAGCGAGTCTTACTTAGTTAATTTAGTGTTTTCTATATTAACGGGATTGGATATTAGTTCTTAACGGTAACGGCGTTAAGAGCTTAGTAGTCTATATAGAAGCGCAGACCGCCGCCAGGTTTCTTAACGAAGATTACTAGTATAGCTATAGGTAATAAGCTTACTCTAATAAATCCTTTACTTAGGTTCTTATCTAAATACTTTTATAGCACTTAAAGTTCGTTTTAGGATATCCCGTATAGGGGTCTAAATCTAGGCTACTTTCCTTCTTTAAGTATAATCTTATAGTCGTATAATTGGTGTTCTAGTAGCTTATTGGCCTCCTTCTATAAGAATACCTTTAGGCGGTTATAGTACTCTACTAGTACCTTTATAGCAGGGTTGGTATGCTTCTTTAGTACTAAGGCCTTCTTAATATTAGCTATAGTGATAGCGAAGATTATATATTTAGGTTTCTTAGCAAGTTACGCTAATAGGGTAACTCTAATTATGCGGATATCTAGGGTGCTAAGCTCGCTTAGATTGTCTATAATTTCTTATTTAGGTTTAGGTTTAGTATTAGGTACGGAGTTAGTATTAAATTTAGGTTTAGGTTCTTTAAGAATCCTTTTTATAGTAGAATACTAGTCCTTCTAGTATTTTTATATATTAAGCTTAAGCTTCTACTTAGCTTAGGGTAGTGTAGTACTTAGTAATAACTTATAGAATTTAGTGGAGTTTTCGGATCCTTAGTGGATATCAGTGGAATTCTTATGTTAGTGGGATTCGGTAGAATTCCTAGGTTAGTAGAATCTAGTAGATTCCTTAGGTACAGGGTAGATAGTCATAGAAATTTTAGACTGGTGGATCTTAGTAGATTTTTTAGATTTTAGTTTTAGGTTTAAGCAGCGAGTTATAAGGCACTTTTGCTTATAATAGGAGGCGGTAAATAAAAGCTTAAGGTTGTCTTAATTAATAGTTACCTTATATAGCTTTATCTAGGGCTGCTTAAGGATTACTAGGTAACTTAAGGTGGTAACAAAAAGTTTAATTAATTCTTTATGGTTTAGGTATTAGAGTCTCAGGAATACTACATAGGTAATACGGCCTAAGACGGTACGTTTACTATTAAATCTAAATACTTTAATATACTAGTTAAGGGGGGTTAGGGTAAAACTATTATCTTATATAAAGATCTTATTAATAAATCCTATGCCGCTAGCTCCTATATTAATTAGGATTTAAGTATTAGCCTATTAACCATTCTACTAAAGACGGCAATTAATAGTTATGCTATGGTCCTAAGAGTTAGAGTTTGTAATGTTAAATGCGTTTAATAAGATCCTATAGCAGAGCTGTCCTAGAGAGTAACTTAGCTCTAAGACCTTCCTTTTAGAGGTAATTAGGGTAGGGTTCTTATGGGATATTAATTAGAGCTTTATCCTCACAAATGGTGCTTACTAATTATTAAGCTGGAGCTAGATAAGGATCGGGGACAGTAGCTAGAGGATTAGGGCGGTAGGCTACTAGCGTTAACTATTTATAGATCTTTTTAAAATAGGGCGAAGCAGTAGTTAAAGAGGTAGGAGTTACTTCTATATTTAAAGCAGAGGCCTAGCTTAATGCATTGTTTTTATTTAGAGGACCTTAGTGGGGCGTATCCTAGGGTCCTAGTGTTAATATCTATAGCGTTAGGGTGCTTAAGCTAAGATAACTTAGTAAACGTTTGCGGGGCTATTATATTATATTAAGGAGCGTATTTCGGTATTAGGCGTAATATATTATTATACTATTTATTAATAACATTTACGTAGGCATTAAGGGCTCCTAGTAGGTCTACGCCTATTAAGGAGGTTTTTAGTTTAGGGCTTAGAGATTTAATAAGGCTGTTAATTAGTGCGGAGTTATTCTAGCCTATTTCCCTTACATAATGGTTAAACTTAGAGAAGTATACTGGGAAACTTTTCGTTCCTTAAGCTATGTAGTTTATCTTTCTTTAAGTAGTAGCTTAGCGGTTTAGGTTACTATATAAGGCTTTAAGAAGTACAACTAGGCTTTATACTAAGTTTAACTAAAGAGGTTTAATAAGGTTAGCTACCTCTCCTCCTAGTTAACTTAGGGCGTAACAGAGTTGGTTAGCTTTAGTTAGGTAACGGTTAGCGTTACTAGTTAGCTTATTTTTAAGCTGGCTTAGGAATAATTAGAGTTCTTATTATTTACTAGTAAATACTAGGGGATCTAGTAGTTGTTCGGATTGTTTTAGTGTAGTAGTTAGTTTAGGGTAGGTAACTACTATAGGTTCAGGACCCTTGTTCCGCGTGTTTATCTCTAAAAATAGTATTTAGTCTTAGGGCCCTAGCGTGGGTATTTTAAGGGTGCGGACTTCTTCTTAAAGGTCTTTAATTAATTATTAGTGTCGTGCTTCTTATTCGGCTTATTATTAATTTAAAGTGGCTTAGTTTTGTATAAGGGCGTCTATAAAAGACTTCTATATCTCTACTAATTATTCTTAGAGTGTGGATATAATACCGGCGGCCGTTATAGGAGCTTTAGGTTTATTCTGCATGTTAATAGTAGTATAGGTAGTTAACGCAACGTAGTATTACGGAGTAAGTATAAGCGACGATAATATATAGCAAGGTAGATATTATTAAGCTATATACATAAACTATATAAGGAAGTTAAGATATTAGGTAAGAAAAGAAGGTAAGAAAACGGGAAGAAAGGGTCTATATTGTTAACTTAGTTACTTAGTTAATACGTGTATAGGGCAGAATAGGATTTGGGAAGCGGTCCTGGCAGAACTTAGCAGGATTTGGTAGACTTAGCAGAATATAGCAGAATATAGCAGATTGCCGTAGATTGCCATCAGATTGCCATTAGATTGCTATTAGGTTACTATCTTATAGTCGGTCTCTAATTGCTAAGTTAGTAGAAACAGGTAGACGTGTGCAAGGTGTTATAGGGGTATCTCGTGACAATATATTAGTATGGATTGCATATATAGATAATATATATATTATACATAAGAATCCAAAAGAAAAGAATTAGAAGTACCCTATAAGGATATATTAGGCGCTAAAAGAGCGATAATATAGAAATATTAAGTATATATATAGCTGGAATTTAATAGAAGTTTAGGAGTTAGGAGACTTAATACTTTAACTAGAAAGATTTCTTATAGAAGAATACTTAGATAGATAATAGTAGTAAAAATGCCTAAAAAATACGTATTTATGATATATTAAGGATAAAAAACGAACTAGGTATTGGCTAAAGAATAAGCTAAATGCGGTAAGATTAAGTAGCTAATAGTTAAGAAAAGTAGAGGCTTATGGGACTAAAGGGAGCTAGTAGTAGAGCCTTAAACCCTTAAAGGAATTTAAGGATAATACCTAAATTAAAAGGTTAATTAGTAAGATTAATAGTTTAAAGTACTAATAGATAGTAAAGTAATACGGAACTATATCTTCCTAGTAGTAGTAAAGAAAATAGAACTACCTTATAGATAGAAGGAATACCCTTATCTATTAATAATAATGTTAGAAGATCTAATAGCCTATAGAGGAGGTATTATTAACCTTAAAATAGGACCTATTTAAATAACTATTAAAGGGAGATAAATTAAAATGTCTTTTAATATCCTACTATTAGGATGGGATAAGGCAGTATTAGGAATGCCTTAGTTATAGGAGTATAATCTAAAGATTAATTAGGTTATAGGTTAAGTTAATATTAGAGATACTTAATATTATAAAAGGCGTATAGCAACTAAGTTAGTATAGTACTAAGTTAAAGTAACTTAAAAGAAACCGAGAATGGTTTAAGTTATATACTAAAGAGATACTATAAGTATAGTAAGAAGCTATAGAGCTTAGAAAGCGAAAAGCTATTAAAGTATATAGTATAGGACTATAAGATAGAGTTAGAACTAGAAATAAGTCTAAAATTCTTTCTAATCTATAAGCTAACTAAAGAGGAGTTATAAGCACTTAAGGAGTTTATCTAGGAAAACCTATAAAAGGGATATATTAGACTATTATAGTTATTAGCGGGATATTTAGTACTATTTATACCAAAAAAGAACGGAAAGCTTAGACTATATATTAACTATAGATGGTTAAATAGCATTGTAAAAAAAGATAGGTATCCTTTATTCTTAATTAGTAAAATCTAAAATAGAATAGGTAACGTATAAATTTTTATAAAGATATATCTAAGATAGGTATACTACTAGATTAGGATTAAGGAAGGCGATAAATAAAAGGCAGCCTTTAGGTTAAAGGAAGGACTATATAAGCTATTAGTTATATAGTTTGGACTTATAAATGCACTAGTAATATTTTAGAAACGAATTAATAATATATTAGGAGAATACTTAGATAAATTTGTTATAATATACCTTAATAATAATAATATCTACTTAATAACTAAGGAAGAATACGGAGAATATATTAAATAGTTTTGAAAGAGACTATAAAAAGAATAGATATTAGTAGTAATTAAGAAATATAAGTTCTTTATAAGGAAGATAGAATTTATTAGATTTATTATTAAACTAGGTTATATTAGTATAGACCTGAAAAAGATAGACGCTATAGTAAGTTAGTAAGAACTAGAGAATATAATATAGTTAAGGTTATTTTTAGTAGTTTATAACTATTATAGAAGGTTTATAGTATAATAGTTAAAAAGTATTAAACCGTTTATAAGGCTTACTAAGAAAGAGAAACTATAGGTATAGGGAAATAAATAGAAAAAGCTGCTTTAAAAACTTAAGGAGTTATTTACCTAGAAGCCAATTCTTAAAATCTACTAATTAGGGTTAGAAATAGTTATAGAAACGGATATATTAGACTTTATACTAGGAGTATATTTGCTATAAAAGTATAGAGATATATAGTATCTAGTAGTATATTATAGTTAAAAGATAACACTACTAGAGTTAAACTATAATATTTATAATAAGGAGTTATTAGGTATAGTTATAGCATTAAAGAAATAGAGAGTATTCTTATAAGGCATAAAGAAACTATTTATAATTAAGATAGATTATAAAAACCTAATAGGGTTCCTAACAATAAAAGAACTTACTTAAAGATAAGTTAGATAGGTAGAGATGCTTAAAGAATACTATTTTAAAATTTAGTATACTAAAGGTATAGAAAATGCGAGAGCTAACGCGTTAAGTAGAAAGGCCGAGCTATAAAATAATAAGAAGCTATTAGGGGCTATATTATAAAAAGATAAAAACAGATTAATTAAATATAATTATCTAAAGATTATAGTAATATAGGAATATAAGTTACTAGAGAGTAATTAGGCGAAAAAGATTTAAGAGGTATAGCTTAAGGATCTAGACTTAGAGTAATATAAAAATAGAGAAGTATTATATATACTAAGAAGTATTATAAAAAAAATTATTAAGGAATTTAATAGGGGAATAATATAAGGATATAATAGAGCTATAGGCTTAGTGTTAAGACTTTAAGAGGAGTATATTATTTAAGGAATTTAGGGAATAGTAAGAGAAACTATAAAGGAATATCTAGATTATTAAAGAAATAAATTAATAAGGTATAAGCTGTATAGAGGGCTACAACCTATTAAAATACTAAGAAGACTATAGGAGGTTATATTATAGGACTTTATTATAAAGTTACTAAAGTTAAAAGATTTTATTACTAGATAGAAGTATAATATAATCCTTATAATAGTAGATAAGCTAACTAAATAGAGCTACTTTATAGCATATATAAAGGAAATCTTAGCGGAAGATATCGCTAAAATCTATATTAAAGAAGTGTTTATAAAATATAGAGCACTAATAAAGATTATATTAGATAGAGATTTAAAATTTATAGTAATATTCTAAGAAGTATTTTTAGCTGAATAAGAAGTTAAATTAGTAACTTTTACTAAATATTATCTATAGATGGACGGATAAATAGAAAGATTAAATTAGACGCTAAAACAGTATTTAAGGCATTATATTAATCACGTATAGAATAATTAAGTATTATTATTACTAGTTATATAGTTTATATATAATATAACACTATAGGAAGATATAAGGATATTACTATTTTAGGCAAATTATAGGTATAAGCCTAGTATATTATTATTACTACAATAAGCGAAGAAAATAAGTAGTATAGCTAAGTAATGGATGGAGACGTTAATAAATCTTTATGTAGACCTTATAGAATTAGTAAAAATGGTATAAGAAAGAATAAAAAGGTACTATAATACTAAGAGATCTAAGGGACTAGATCTTAAAGAGGGAGATAAAGTATAGCTACTATACAAAATTTTTAAGAGTTAATAACTAAGTAAGAAATTGGACTATATTAGACTATCCGCCCTACAGACTATTCGCTTACGCTTATAGTCCTACGCAGCTTAACGGAATACCGGGCTTAACGGAACACGAGCCCCACCACGTGAATTTAAAGCCGTAGATTTCTACGTAGGCTACGTATATATAGAAATCCTTAGTAGAGCACCTTAAGCAATAGCCTAGCTATAATCCTGCTAAATATTATAAGTCTAAGACCTCTGCGCGTTATGTAGCGTCCTCCTTTACCCGCTTTTTTACCATATATATAGCTGCCTCTGTTACAGACGCCTTAAATACAATATTATAACTACTTAGAGAAGAGTTAGAGGAAGCTAGTTGGTTAATATAAGCACGGTTTAGGATAGAGCCGGTAGAACTATGTAATAAGGAATAGTAACCAAGTTACGTAATTTAATCTGTATAATCCGCAATAGAATAGATAGAGTATACGTACCTTACGTATAAGGAGGGTTTCCTAGGAGTACGGTTATATATTTAAAGGACTACAGTCCCTACTCTAGATAGTTCTTTCCTTATAGTGATTCTTAGAATATAATTAGAGTTAATCTGTTAGGTAACTACTCCACCAGTTATTATTACGTTGTTAACTTTTAATTTGCATTACCTATATACCTAGCCTAATAACGAGCCTATTGTAGTACTTGCTATAAGGTTTTATTACACAATTACTACCTAGTTATAGTATTAAATATAGGAAAGTTAAATAACATGCCATTAAAAGCAACCACTATAACGCCATTAACGGCGGCAACTACTTTAAGGTTAGGAGGAGACACTAGTATAGCAAATACTAACTTATAGTAACCTATAACGGTTAAATAACTATAAGAGATAGTTAACCAGTTAATAGAGAACAATATAATGCTTAAACAAAGGATTAACGGGATAAGAGTAGTAAAGGTTAAGTTACTATTAATTAAGAGATTCTTAGGAGAAAGATTAAAGCTTAAAGAATTCCTTATATAAATGCACTTTAAGGTTATATAAGAAGGAGTAAAGTTACTAATATCTATGGATCGGATAGCTTATACGGGATTATTCCTATTAAGAAGGGCACTTAAGTGGTTTAAGCCTTACCTTATAGAAATATAGGTAAATGGAATAACAACCACTAATTAAGATATACGGTTTATATTCTTAAGTTAGGAAGGGTTTATAGAGCGACTTATATAAATATTCGGAGACCTAAAGGCAGTAACTACGGCGGAAAAAAAACTTTAAGATATAACGCAACAAACCTTAGTAATAAAGTATATAACGCAGTTTTAAACGCTAGCTACCTAAGTTAAGTAGAATAACAGGGCGCTTATAGTATAGTATAAATAGGGACTTAAGGCTAAAGTCTAGGACGTGATTATTCTAATAGAAGATATAGATACCCTAAGGGATTTAATAGATTAAGTAATTAAGATTAATAATTAGATCTATTAAAGGAAATAGGCTAAGAAAGGCTAGGATAGAGTTTTATAGTTATATAAGACGTAAAGCATATAACGACTAAAGCTAGTTTAGAAACTATAGTATAGCGTAAAGCTAATAGACCTAAGTAGTACTAAAGAAGCCTATAAGAGATAGAGTAAGAAACTATAAAAACCTAGAGGTTAAGGATCTAGTAATTATAGGACTAAGGAGTAAAGGCTAAACCAGAAATCTTAGTAGCAGAAGACGTTTAGGCGGACTCTATAGCAAAGTTAGTAGTTTAGAGATAGAGCTTATATAAATTACGGGAAACTAGGTTATTTCATAAGGGATTATAAAGATAGTTAGAGTTACTATATAATAAAGGGAACTAAACTAGTAGAAGATATATACGTATAGAGGGATAATAGTATACTGCGAGGAACAAAAGAGTGTTTAATTAGAAGTTTTACGTTTTATTATAATAACATATACCAAATTTATAAAGACGCTAAGTACGGCGTAAGCTATTAGCTATAAGAGCTAAAATTTATAAAGTATAGAGGTACTAATAAACTATTGCGTAGATTGGATATTAAAGATAACGAGTTTAACATAGGCGAAACATTTACAGACGATGAGGTAATAAAGGCAGTTTACTAGGAATGTGTAAACCTTAAAAAAGTTATATTAAAAGTAGAAACTAAAACCGCTATAGAGTAAGGTTTGGTAACGGGTATTATAACACTATTAAATACGGCATCTATCGCTTTATAAGATAAAAGGAAGAGTATTTTACAGAGATTAAGCAAGTAGATAACTGCTAGTGCTAATTTATCACTTAATAAAGGCAAAAGGCTAAAGGCTTAAGATTCTTAAAATAAGATAAAAGATGACTAAGATTCTTAAGATGAGATAAGGTATACTTAAGGACCTATAACGGACGAAAACTAATAGAGTAGGGCAGTAGCTTAGTTTAAAGATATACAAATAAGCTTAGGATAGAAGTTTTTAGAAATATAAGATTCTTAAGACAAAATAAGTGAGATTTAAGACTCTTAAGACGAGATAAGAACACCTAAGCCTAGTTAGATTAAGGTAGGAGTAAAGCTTAAGATAGAAGCCAGCTTAGGATTAAGAATCCTATAGGACTAAGACTTTAATACGCGAATAAGGACCATTAATAAGATTAAAAAGTAGGAAGACTTTAAGGACCTACTTGTAAGACGTGATAAAAAAGAAACTATGGAGGAATTTAGAGTAAAAATTACCTTATAGTAAGAACAGAAACTAAATAAGAGATCTAGTATACTAGGTTGTATAAGGGACAGAGCACCTATATAAAGAATTACTAATAGGCTAAGGATAGGCATACTAAGAGCTAAGTGGCTTACTAAACTGGAATAAGAAGAGGATCTAGGGATTCTAACTAGGTTCAAAGAACGACACATAAAAGGTTATTATAACACAGTAATAAGAAAATACTTCCTTATAGATAAACCGTATATACTTAAGGGACTGTACTAAAAGTGGTATAGACAATAATATAATAATAAGTAGGAAGATTTCTATATATGGTTAGATAAGAAAGTTATCTAAAACTACCTAATTATAAAGAAGGCTATAACCTATATTAAAGGAGCCTTAATTATAACGTTAAAAGATCTAGAGGAGTAATTAAAGGACTAGAGAAATAAGAGGCGAATCTTAGTACCTATAAATAAAGTTATAACGCTTAGATTAACATGGGAGAGGTTTAAACTTAAGGATAAAGATAAGCTAAGAGTTAACTTAAGATACTAGGCATATTATACGTTAGTATAGATTATATATATAGATAATACGTATAATATATATAGAGTACCTAAATATAGGAACCGGAAATACCTAGTAAGAATGCATTAGTTAACAGATAAGGTAAAATATTAAAACGCTAAATATATGCATAGTTAGCACCTAGTAGAAGTTTAAGAATAAGGGGACTTAATACTTTAGCCAGGAAGATTCCTTACGGAAGAATGCCTAGATAAATAATAATGGTGGGAATGTCTAGAGAATACCTATTTATAGTATATTAAAGACAAAAAGCGAACTAAGTATTGGCTAAAAGTGGACTAAATACAAATAGGATTAAGCAGCTAATAGTTAGGAAAAGTAGAGGCCTATAGGACCAGAGGGAACTAGTAGTAGAGCCTTAGACCCTTAAAGGAATTTAAGGATAATACCTAAATTTATAAGTAGTAAGATTAACAGTTTAAGGCATTAATAGATAGTAGAGTAATAAGAAACCATATCTTGCTAGCAGCAGTTAAAAAAATGGGGTTACCACACAGGAAAAAGGAATGTTTTTACCTATTAATAACAATTTTAGGAGATCTGATAGCCTATGGAGGAGGCATTATTAATCTTAAAATAGGACCTATTTAGTTAACTATTAAGGGAAGATAAATCGAGATGTCTTTTAATATATTACTATTAGGAAATAATAAGGCAGTATTAAGGATGCCTTAGTTACAGGAATATAATCTAAAAATCAATTAGGTTATAGGTCAGGTCAATATTAGGGATACTTAATAACGCAAGACGTAATAATAGGCTAAGATAGTATAGTACTAAGTAGGGGCGACCTATAAAGAAATAGAGAAAGGGCTAAGCTATATACTAAAGAGATACTATAAGTATAGTAAGAAACTATAGTCACTAGAAAGTAAAAAGCTGTTAGAGTATATAGTATAGGACTATAAAATAGAATTAAAACCAGGAATAAGTCTAAGGTTTTTTCTAATCTATAAGCTTACTAAAGAAGAAGGTAGAGTATTAAAAGAGTTTATTTAGGAAAACTTATAAAAGGGATATATTAAACTATTATAATTATTAGCGGGTTATCTAGTACTATTCATACTAAAGAAGAACGGCAAACTAAGGCTGTATATTAACTACAGATAGTTAAACAGTATTACTAGGAAGGATAGGTATTCTTTACCCTTAATTAGCAAAATCTAAGATAGGATAGGCAATGCATAAATCTTTATAAAGATAGATCTAAGATAGGCGTACCATCAGATTAGAATTAAGAAGGGCGATAAATAGAAGGCAGCCTTTAGGTTAAAGGAAGGACTATATAAACTATTAGTTATATAATTCGGGCTTATAAACGTACTAGTAACGTTCCAGAAGTGTATTAATAATGTATTAGGAGAACACTTAAATGAATTTATTATAGTATATCTTAACAATATTATTATTTACTTAATAACTAAGAAAGAATATAAAGAACACGTTAAATAGGTCTTAAAGAGACTATAAGAGGAACAGATGCTAGTAGCAATTAAGAAATGCGAGTTCTTTACTAAGAAGACTAATTTTATTAGATTTATTATTAAACTAAGCCAACTTAGCATAGATCTAAAAAAGATTAAAGCTATAGTAAATTGGTAGGAACTAGAGAACGTTATATAATTAAAATTATTTTTAGGGTTTTGCAATTACTGCAAAAGGTTTATAGCGTAATAGTTAAAGGGTATTAAACCATTTACGCGATTAATAAAGAAAGAAGAACTATAGGTATAGGAAAAGGAATAATAAGAACTATTTAAGAGAGTTAAAGAATTATTTACCTAGGAGCTAGTTCTTAAAATCTATTAACTAGGACTAGAGACGGTTATAGAGATAAATATATTAGACTTTATACTAGGGGTATACTTTATACAGAAATATCCAGATAAATGGCACCTAGTAGTATACTATAATTGGAAGATAACACCACTAGAGTTAAACTATAATATCTACAACAAGGAGTTATTAGGTATAGTTACAGCGTTAAAGAAATAGAGAGCATTCTTATAAGGTATAGAGAAACTATTTATGGTTAAGATGGATTATAAGAACCTAACGGGATTTTTAATAATAAAGGAACTTAACTAAAGATAGGTTAGATAGGCAGAGATGCTTACAGAATACCATTTTAAGATTTAGTATACTAAAGAGATAGATAATATACGAGCAGACGCTCTAAGTTAAAAAGCTAAACTATAAAATAATAAGAAGCCATTAGGGGCTTTACTACGAAAAGATATAGACAGACTAATTAGGTATAATTACCTAAAAATTATAATAACTTAAGAAGAACTAGATAGAGTTTATAAGTTACTAAAAAGCTTTTAGGTATAAAGAATTTTTAAGGTATAGCTAGAGGAACAGTTAGAGTATCTAGGGGAAGAAATATTGTATAAATATAGAGAGGCAAAGTATATCCTAAGAAGTATAGCAGAGCACTTTATAGAAGATTTCTATAAGGGACTAACTTAAAAACACAATAGAGCTATAGGCTTAGTATTAAGACTCTAAAAGGAGTATATTATTAATAAAATCTAAAACCTAGTAAGAAAGGTTATAAGGGAGTGTCTAGATTGCTAAAGAAATAAACTAATAAGGCATAAGCTATATAGAGGGCTATAACCTATTAAAATACTAAAAAGACTATAGGAGGTTATATTATAGGACTTTATTATAAAGTTGCTAAAGTTAAGAGATCCTATTACCGGATAAGATTATAACGTAATCTTAGTAATAGTAGATAAACCTATAAAGTAGGGATACTTTATAGCGTATACAGAAGAAATATCAGCAGAAGATATCACTAGAATCTATATTAAGGAAGTATTTATAAGATATAGAGCACTAAATAAGATTATATTGGATAGAGATTTAAGATTTATAGTAGTATTTTAAGAGGTATTCTTAGCAGAATAAGGAGTTAGAGCAGTAACTTCTACCGCATATTATTTGTAGATAGATAGTTAAACGGAAAGATTAAACTAGACACTAGAGCAGTATCTAAGGCACTATATTAATTACGTATAAAACAATTAGGTATTATTATTACTAGTTATATAGTTTGCATATAATATAATACTATAAGAAGGAATGGGTACGTTACTATTTAAGGCGAATTACAGATACGAGCTAAGAATATTATTATTACTATATTAAGTAAAGAAAACGAGTAGTACAGCTAAGTAAAGGATGGAAACATTAATAAATCTTTATAAAAACCTTATAGAAATAGCTAAGGTAGTATAATAAAGAATAAAGAAATACTATAACGCTAAGAGATCTAAGGGACCAGATCTTAAGGAGGGAGATAAAGTATAGCTACTACACAAAAATTTCAAAAGTTGACGACTAAGTAAGAAGTTAAACTACGTTAGACTAGGACCTTTTAAAATTATAAAAAGGATTTCACCAGTTATATTTAAGTTAAACCTACTAGCTAAGATAAAAATCTACCCTATATAGTATATTGCAATGCTAAAGCTAATATATAGGAATGTTAAGCCACTAGCTTATAAAGCAGACACGTATAAAGGACGAGAAGAGGACAAATAGCAAGTTTTAAAGATTATTAATTATAAGGACGTTAATAATAAAATATAGTATAAAGTAAAGTGGATAGGCTATAATAAGACTACTTAGGAACTACTAGAAAAGTTAAAGAACGCTATAGGAAAGGTATAGGAGTATTAGAAGAGATTAGGTTAGGCAATATTAATAAAAAAGGGTTGAAAAATAAGTTACTTAAGGGGGACCCAGAAGGAATAGCTACTAAGCTATTTAGACTTATTTCCTTTATAGGGAAGTCCGTCCTTTTATTACTAAGTTCCTGCAAACCTTATTCTATAAGCTTCTACTCCTTAAAATAAACCTTTTTATAAACCTATTTAAGATAAAGAAGTTAAGTAAAGGCAGAGAGACGAGCTTTAAGGGCACGCTGTTAAGCAGCTATGGCTTCCTACTCCGCCTCCCGCAAACAACGTAGTTTATTTAAGGCACTTAAGAGCTTACTATTAAGCTTCGCAGCAGTAGATTAAATATAAAACCCTAAGACAAATTAATTAGGGCACTAAGCGCCTATTAAGAAGAATAGAATATGTACACTTAGTATTAGAAATAGAGCAAATATCGTAAGACAAATAAATATTTACTTTAGTGCACTCTAAATATAAAGAGGGTTACTAAGATAAAGGACTCGCTAACGCAATATAAACTAACCTCTCTTTCGCATAATAAGAGTAAGGAGACGGCATTATTTCACCTAGTAACAGAATAGCAGTAATAGTGCGAGCATATTAAACTATAGAAGAAAGAGAAATTGCTTTAGGTATAATAAGTAACGATATTAACCAAATTAATTAAACGGATATTACACCTCTAGTAAACAACTTAGAGATATTTAGGATCTTTAAGGATAAAGATAAAGAGGAGGGAGATAGTGTTATGGACGCATTAAATATAATATTATAACTACTTAGAGAAGAGTTAGAGGAAGCTAGTTGGTTAATATAAGTACGGTTTAGGATAGAGCCGGTAGAACTATATAATAAGGAATAGTAACTAAGTTACGTAATTTAATCTGTATAATTTATATAATCTATATAATCCGCAATAAAGTAGATAGAGTATATGTACCTTACGTATAAGGAGGGTTTTCTAGGAGTACGGTTATGTATTTAAAGGACCACAGTCCCTACTCTAGATAGTTCTTTCCTTATAGTAATTCTCAGAATACAATTAGAGTTAATCTGTTGGGCAACCACTCCACTAGTTATTATTACGTTGTTAACTTTTAATTTGCATTACCTATACACCTAGCCCAATAACGAGCCCATTGTAGTACTTGCTATAAGGTTCCGTTACAGCCTTACCTACCTTCTTTACTTCCTTTTAAACTTATTATAATACTTTAAGCCATCTATCTACTATAGATATTAAGCCTCCCTTTTAAATAACCCGTTAGTTAGTCCTTTAACGCTTTACGCGGGCGCGTACTACTGCCTACATTAAATGTAGGTCCTCCTCTACTAATAAGGAAAGTATGGTATTTTTTTTAGTACTCTTATAAAGCATTAATAAAGGATTTATCTTCCTATTAGGCTACTTAATAATAAAGCTATAAACCCAGTTTATTGTTATCTGTAAGCTATATAGCGTATTTAGTGTTTATGGCGCTATAAAGTTATATTTATTATATAGCAGAATACCCTATTACTCCTTTGTATTCTTATACAAAGTATACCATTTTTATATTACGGTAGGATCGTTTACAGCGGCTTAATTAATCTTTATAGGCTTCTGCTTAACCTTATACACTATTAGGTTTTATTTAAGAAATCTCTTAATCTAGTTGTATTTAAGAGTAGGTAGTTTAGTACCGTTAAGCGCGTAGAGCTTAAGGATATAATGCGCGCAATTATAGACTTAGTAGAATAGCGCGCTAACTTTAAGATAGTCTATTTAATTAATATAGGATAGAAGTATGGCCTCCTAGTGTTAATTAAGCCTCTTATTACTGCTAGGTTTCTACATTTTACTTTTAATGCCGTTAACGCAGTTATAGATATATTTAAATGGCGCGTTATATAGGCGGGCTACTAGTTAAATATTGGGTATTTCTATACGTGATAACTTACGAAGTGCATCTTATACGCATATCTTAATAATTTTAGATTCCGTAGGTATAGTTGTGGTGATTGAATTATATAAGGAAACAGGTGAGGCTTGATCTCGCGCACACGTTCCGTTAAGCCCGGTATTCCATTAAGCTGCGTAGGACTATAAGCGTAAGCGAATAGTCCGTGGGGCGGATAGGGCCTTTTAAAATTATTTAAAGAATTTTATTAGTTATATTTAAGTTAAACCTACTAGCTAGAATAAAGATCTACCCTATATAGCATATTATAATACTAGAGCTAGCGTATAGAGATATAGAGCTACTAGTTTACAAAGTAGATATATATAGAGAATAAAAAGAAGATAAATAGTAAGTTTTAAAGATTATTAGTTATACGGATATTAACGATAAAATATAGTATAAAGTAAAGTTGATAGGCTATAATAAGACTACCTAAGAACTACTATAAAACCTAAAAAATGCCATAGAAATGGTATAGGAGTATTAGAAGAAAACAGATTAGATAATATTAAAAAAGAGCTAAAGATAAAGGGATTAGTTAAGGGTAATAGAGAAGCTAAAGTATCTAAGGGATCTACCACTGGCGTATAAGCTATTTCCGCCTCTTCTTAATTAGAATTCTTTTTAGCCTCTTTAGCCTTAAGATTAAATAAACCCTATTTAGTAAGCTTCTACTCCTTAAAGCGAACCTTTTTACAAATTTTCTTAAGACGGAGTAACCGAGCGTAAGTAGTTAGTTAAGCGTTAAATATACGCCGCTTCTTAGCACGAATTTATTTACCGTTATTTTAGAGCTTTTATACTTTAGAGAGAGCTAAGGCTAATTTACCCTTAAGGTAGGCAGCTTTATATTAAACCTAAACCCCTAAAATAGATTAGATAAGAAACTGGAAAATTATAAAGAATAATAAGATATATATACTTAGTATTAGAGATGGATTAAATATTATAGGACGACCTTATATTCGCTCGCGTATACTTAGAATAGAAAAAAGGTTAGTAACTAGATAGAGCCGCGATTATAATATATACTAACTTCTTCTCTATATAACGAGAATAGGACGACATAACTATACTAAAAGAAAGTATAGTAGTTACCAGCTAGTTATAATAATTAGATAAAGAGGATTTAATAGGATGCATTAGAAACAATAAAGGTTACTAAATTAATAATAGGAATGCTATACCTCTAATAGACAATTTAGAGATAGGAGATATCTTTAAGGATAAAAAATAAAGAGGAGGGGGATGGTATTACGGACCTTATATTAGCAGTAGTATAACTACTAAGAAGAGATATATATAGGTTAGTTAAGATAGTATAAGAGGCGCTAGAACTGATTAAGCTATAAAATAAGGGGTAGCTAAGTTACGTGGCTAATTATATTATAAGTTTAGAATATAGAAATATAGGAATATAGGAATGTGGGATGTACTAACATACTAACGTACTAACGTACTTAGTACATTTCTTAGGCGCTGTATTAAATACTTAAAGGACTATAGTCCTTACCTAAATGGTTCTCTTCTTTATAGTAAATCTTAGAATATAATTAGAGTTAATCTATTAGGTAACTACTCTACTAGTTATATTCACATTATTGACTATTTTATACTTATATACCTAGCCCATTAGTAAGTCTATTGTAGTATTTCCTATAAGGCTTTATTATAATTCTACTATCTTAGCTTAACTATAGTGACCGCCTAAAGGATTATTATAATTCTTTATAAGAATCTTCTATTATAGATTTGCTTCTTATAGTACCTAAACCTTATTATATCTATATAGTAGGCCCATTAAGTCTAGTTCCTAATAGTAATACCTAGTGGCTCCCTTTCCGTTATATTTCCAGTCTACTTTTATATTAAAGATAGTATAGAAGGCGTCCCTCTATTATACCTTATAGATAAAATCCGTTAACCTTTTAGATGGTTTTTAGATAAAAGCTATTTTATTCTATACTACTCTAAGTATAAGACTAGATAGTACTATAGATCTTATAACTTCTTAGTACGCGTATATTAGGAAGGCCGCTAAGGTTAAAGTCCTTTAGTTAGCTTTCGAGATCTCACCATTCTATATAAAAACTTTTCACCACCTACGACGTCTTGACAGCCACCAGCTCCCACCCGCACGCTATACGTTGGCTCTACTAAATCTGAAAACCAACAGGTCCGTAGCCGTTACCTCGTATAGGTGCTTTTGACGGCTAACTAGCTTAATTTATATACACAAATACACCTATAGGAAGCTAGAAATATACTTTTTATATGTATAATGCGGATAAGAGTAAGCCGTAGGGTTATGGGCAACAGCTTCGACGTTTCCCGTCGTCTTTGGGTCTTTTCAGGCTACTGCCGCTCTGCGCGGCCCAGGTCAGTCCGCATCGATGCTACGAGCAGCGTGGAGAATGTCTATGTGAGCGCCTTTGAAAACACAAAATGGCACCGCAGCCATCCCAGTTATCGACGAAAGGCATTTCGAGCAGGATATCGACATCGATCTGTCCGGCGTGAAGCTTAAAAAGTCTATAGCTACGGCAAACCCAGCTGACAGTGATCACAACAACACCGCTGTTGCGGAGTATCATACACACGGGTCGTCGTTCAGCGCAAGTCTTCTCCCGAGGTCGATGACAACGTTCTTTCTAGAATGAGAATGCTGGCCAAATATAACTGCCAACTACTAAATTTAGATGAATAAAAAGGGACCTTCTATAGATCTAATATAAGGGAAAAATCCATTATAGATTTACCCTTCTACTTAGGAAACTTCCAAGAAATACCTGGGATAATTGGACTATAATAGAAGAAACAGGATCTGACCATAAGACTATAGCCTTCTCCCTATTTACTAGAGAGACGCAAAGATACCTAGACCTCTTTAAGAAACCTCGTTCTCTATAAAAAAGGCAAACTAGAAACTCTTTTCTACTTCTTTAGCAAAGCTAGTCCAAGAACTAGAACTAGACGTAAAAGTTTTAATACTAGAAGAACTAGTAGGAGAAAACCCCTATATAGAGATAGGAGAAAAAGGTCCCCTAGCCTCTTTAGAGGATTCTTATAGGCCTAGGGATAGAAGCTTAAGTACACTAGTGGACAATTTGGTAGTAGATCTTACTAGCTATATAAAGCTAGTAGTAAAGAAAGCTATTCCTAGACCTAGAATCTGTGAGTTCTCTAAACTATAGTAGAATAAAGAGCTTCTATAGAAAAGGAAAAAAATGGCAAAACTAGGAAGACTTTAAGAAGAACAACCTACGAGAAGCTCTAGACTAAAGGCCTATAAAGAAGTTAAAACCCAATATTTCTATATAATAAGAGAAGCTAAAACTAGCTGCTAGAATAGCTTTCTAGAAAAAGCATAAGGAAAAGAGATCTTTACTGCCCTAAAATATATAAAGGAGAATACAATACGAACAATCCCTAGTCTATAGTATAGTAAGGACGGGAGGACTAGACTATTAGAAAGCTTTAACAACTAATATAAAGCTTTTATAACTACTCTATTTCCTAAGCCCCCTTCTACTAGCTCTATGGAGTAAAAGGACTATACTATAGATAGTAAATGGGAATGGCCAGAACTAGAGAAAATAGAAGTTAAATAAGCAATCTTCTCTAGCTCTAATAAAAAAGCTCCAGGGCTAGATAAGCTATCCTTTGCAATTCTATAAAAGGCCCACCCTATTATAGAAGATCTTCTATATAGGATCTATAGGATCCTATTTACCTTAGGCTATCAACTAAAAGTCTAGAGAGAAGCTTAAGGAGTTATCCTCCCTAAAGCAAATAAGGAGGATTATTCTTTACCAAAGTCCTATAGACCTATCTCTCTATTAAACTGCCTAGGGAAGACTCTAGAGAAGATCTTTGCTAATAGATTAGGATATCTCGCTAGTACTACTAGCCTACTTCAAAACTCGCAACTAGGAGGAAGAAGATAGCGTTCCGTAATTAACGCAGTTCTACTACTTCTAAATAATATCCAATTAAAAAGAAATAGGAAAACGGCTAGACAAAAAAATAGCTACTATGCTATTTCTAGACATAAAAGGGGCTTTTAACCATATCTTTACAAACTAGCTTCTATCTATTTATAAGGAATTAGGACTACCTATAGCGTTTACACAATAGGTAGCTACCTTCCTTAGCAGTAAAAAGCTACAGCTCTGCTTTAATGGATAGATATAAGAAAAAGTAGAAATAGAAACAGGGATACCACAGGGCTCGCCTATATCCCCTATTTTATTCCTATTATATATACGCAATATCTGCAAAGTAGAGACAGAAGGAGCCTATTCTCTTAGCTATATAGACGACTTTGCAATTACGGTTACTTCAAACTCAGCTAAATCTAATTGTAAAAAGCTAGAAGGAATAGCGCTAGAGCCAATGGCTAGGGCTAAAGAGGCTGCTATTAGTTTTAATATTAGCAAAACAGAGCTTATATACTTTTATAGTCAACGTACTACTATAGAAGAAGGGCTAAAGCTGGGAGACGTAGAAATATCCCCTAAACCCCTAGTTAAGTAGCTAGGAGTAATTCTAAACTCTAAGCTTACGTTTAAACAATACGTAGAAATAAGACTCTCTAAAGTAAAAGCAGCCTTTTATTTAATTAGAAGACTAGGCAATATATAAAGAGGTCTATCCCTACAGGCCCTACAACAGCTCTATATGGCTTATATTACTACTATAGCAGACTATAAAACACAATGCTAGTGGAAAAGTAAATCTAGAGACTACCTACTAGCTAGGTACCAGTCTCTACAAAATAAGGCCCTAAAACTAGTTTTAGAAGCGTTTAGAGGATCTCCTAGCCAAGCTATGGAAATTGAAGCCTCTATTCCTCCTCCTAGAATTAGATTTAAAAAGCTTTGCAATAGCTACGTATTAAGAATCCTAAAGTTTAAAGAAAACCACGCAATTAAAAAGGTTTATATAGAAGAGATTAACAAAGATAGGGACGAACTAACAGCTAGTTCTAGCTCTAGTTCTAGCCTAAAAAACTTCACTATAAAGCACCTTATACAGCCAAAAATACAGCTACTATCTCTAGCCTCTAGAGTTTAGCAACTAATCTAAAACTGCAAAATAGAGAGCATCTCTCTAGAATGGCAAAAACCGTAGTCTCCTCCTATCTCTGCATCCTTCTCTATCTCTAAAGGTAGTAAGGAAGAAGCTATACAGGAACATCTAAGACTAGCAGATATATACTATACAGATGGCTCTAAAGAAAAGTCGAGTGTAGTAGCCGTATATAAAATAGGAGAGAGAAATAGAATTAAATGCAATAAATTGGAATCTAGGGCCCTATATGGAAATTATAGACGTTGAGCTCTACGCAGTTTATAGGGCCCTAGAATACCTAAAACAATAAAGACTAAAAAAGAAAAAGGTTTATATCTTTATAGATAGCCAGACAGCTATTAAAAGATTATAGCTTAATTCTCTTACAGGAGGGCAAGAACTAGTCTTTAAAATTACGCAAAGTTGTTCCTATCTAACTAGTAAAAATATCTCTATTAACTTCTATTGGGTTCCTAGCCATTTAGGAATTTATAGAAATAAAATAGTAGATAAACTAGCTAAAAAGGGCCTCTCTAGAAGAAAAATACAATCTCCTTATACTTCTTTAGCTTATATAGGAAGAGCAGTAAGAGAAATAATACTAGAATAGTGGAAAACCAATTGGCAGCAGAATAAAAATAAAGGAAAACACTATGCTAGAATCTATAAAGGAAGCTATTCCTTCTCTCTTAAAGCCCCTAAGGATAAATATCCTAAAAAGCTATAGTTAGCTTTCTTTCAGCTAAAGCTAGGAAAAGGCTACTTTAAATCCTTCTCTAAAACAATAGGGAAAGATAAAGAAGGCAGATGCTTTAGGGAATATAGGGCTCTACAAATCCCTAAGCGCCTACTACTAGACTGCAACCTATATATAAAAGATAGAAAGGAGATTTAAAGGAAACTAGGATCATTACTCTCTTTAAAAAAGTTATTTTGCATAAAGAAAGGAAGAGAGGCGCTTTTTCTATTTTTACGGAGTACAGAAATAGCTACTAGAAAGTGGCTAATAGCAGTAGGATCTTTAGAAGGAGGTAACTCCTACTAGGCTTCTAGTAAATAAATATTAGTAAGTAAAAGGACAGAATGAAACCAAAATAGGATAGGGATAGGCGTTAAGGTTCTTTTTCTTTTATTAAGTCTTTTTTACTATTTCCTTTTACTACTTAATAGTTGTAGCAATTTAGTACTTTACTAGAGAGCTATAAACCCTAGGAGTTTATAAACTATTAGGATATAGCTATTAGTATATATTAAGCTGCCTAGAGAGGATTTATATATATAGAACTATAGCGCCATAGCCTAGAGGCTGCATGCGCAGTATTGTACGTAGTATAATACAATAGATTGGAAAAAAAAGAGAATGCTGGCATAACCGGCCAACGCCTGGACTTTTAAGATGAATAACTCAATGTCAGATTTCTATTCGCTTAAAGGTGGTCATTTGCTCTAATTACGGCTCTCTTTATAACTAGGGATATATATAATAGTTCTATTTATTATAAGTGGTACTTAAA
>Ga0307515_10004999_pt1 | contig 27055 bp, 31 predicted proteins | sample 17_EM_MG_FD_194513 | JGI IMG/M metagenome (GOLD analysis project Ga0307515, IMG submission 194513) | Populus trichocarpa ectomycorrhiza microbial communities from riparian zone in the Pacific Northwest, United States - 17_EM | ecosystem: Host-associated > Plants > Roots > Unclassified | place... | reverse complement strand
CACTCGATGGCACACTCCCAGCCTGCTTGACTGTACGCTCCCAAACCAGCTCTCAAAAAGCTCTCAAGCACACTTCCGAGCACGCTCTCCAGTACACTCCCACTTGCACTCGATGACACACTCCCAGCCTGCTTGACTATACGCTCCCAAGTAAGCTCTGAAGACACTCCCAAGTACACTCCGAGTACGTTCTCAGGTACACTCCCAGGCATGCTCTCAAGGACGCTCCCAATTACACTCGATGATACACTCCCAGCCTGCTTCACTTACGCTCCCAAGTAAGCTCTCAAGACGATCCCAAGTACACTCCGAGTGCACTCAGAAGTACACCTCCGAGTACGTTCTCAAGTACACTCCCGAGCATGCTCTCAAGGATGCTCCTAATTGCACTCGATGGAATACTCCTAGCCTGCTTGGCTCTACGCACCCAAGTACACTCTCAAGAGGCAAGACACTCCCAATCTCACTTGACTATATGCTCCCATGTATGTTCCTGGGTGCTCGATCGAGAGACTTGCTGAGTTGCAGAAACCAGGTACCAGGAGGCGGGTGGCGGCTGGCCGGTGGCGGGTGGCGTATGGTGGCCGAAATCATGACGTCAGTCGATATCATAGTCTGAACCTTATCTTTAGCGCGGCCACCATGACAAGATCTCACGATGCCTCATGGTCATGGTGTTGACAATTGAAGCCTTAGATTCCGCAGGAAAGGTAGACAATTAGATCTTGGGGAGAGCAGATCTCCGCCTCAGATTTTCCAGCGGAATCTAGTACCCGCTTCCCATCGATTGTGGGCGTATGTGTGCGCATTCAGTCTGGGGCTGATGGAGATGATGGCGATGGCGATGGCGATGGCGATGGCGATGGCGATGGCGATGGCGATGGTGATGGCGATGGCGATGGTGATGGCGATGGCATTGCTGATAGTTATAGTGATCATGGTACCAGAAGTACTTTGACAAGTAGGTTTGCAACGTCAACGTCAGCATCAAAGTTTTATTCGATTATAACAGCGAAAGTCCGAAGAGATCTATTAGAATATCAGAAGAAGTATACGAAGAATAAGTATTGCAAATATAGCGATTTCAAGAAGTGTTCGAAAGATAAGCATATACTGAGAAAAGGATTCAAGAGGAGATATTGTAGTATTCCGATCGATGTCTGAGCAAGTCTAAAGAACTGTTCTCTAACCGAAAAACAGTATCCTCATATATAATACTAAACCAGTGATTGTCCATGACCACGGTCGCAGATCAATAACCAAAACAGGAAGAGAAAATCTCTGCAACTGTACATAAATACATAAGAACCATAAAGAAAACAACACAACCATCTAGGCGTGTTCTTTTAAGATAAGCGCTGATAAATCCTTTTTCCAACGGAACAAAAAGAAGGTTCTAGACAAGTTCTAACCGGAACTTTCTAGACAACCTAAACATAAAATATAACAAAAGTATTAAAAGTTATTCACACACCACATTATCCTTATCCATAAAGTACCATCTTATCGTAAGGAGAATACTTAAGAAAGTACAAACATTAATAAGAGAAATGTAGATACTTCCGTATTTCCAATACCCCTTCTCACTTTGATCCAAATATTTTTGAGCATAAGAGGTCATTAACATATCTCGTCATTCCCGTTGTACATATATTTGCCAAATTTTATTCCGAAGGTACGTACACAACAGACACATTTCCCTGTTCGATTTGTTCTCGGGTAAAGTGATATGCAATGTCTATATGTTTTGATCGGTCGTTGAGTTTTGGATTATATGCCACATCTATAGCAGCATTGCTGTCACAAAAGAGAGCCGTAGGAATATCTTCTTTCAATGACTCCTGAGTTCCACGTTTCAACCAGAGATGATGTTTTCTTGTCATAGCAAGTGCCATATACTCTGCCTCGCAACTAGAGTTAGCAACGGACCGCTATTTCCGACATCTCCAGGTGATAGTAGCATTCCGAAGTTGAAATATATATCCAGAAAAGCTTCGTCTCATATCTAAGCAATTACCGTAAGATGCATCCGTATAAGCAGTCAGTTTGAGTTGATCATTCCATGGGTAAAAAACGTGTCTATCATTTGTTCCTTGGAGATATCGAATTACTTGTTTTGCTGCCGTTAGGCGCTTTGCGGAGGGAGATGAGTTGAATTGAGAGAGGTGAGTAATTGTGTACGCTAGGTCAGGTCTTGTTCCAGTAACCAAATACATCAATGATCTGATTGTTTGTTGGTATGCTGTTGCATCGGTACACTCGTCTTCGTCCTCAATAGCCTTCAACTGATGGTTTTAGTTGATAGGCGTCAAAACGGGCTTGCAATCTTGCATCCAACAACGGTTCAGAATCTTATCAATAAAAGTTGTCTGGGAAAGAGTGATCCCATCATTGGTAAAGGTTATTTGGATTCCTAGAAGCCAATTAAGCTCACCCATGTCATTGACCTTAAACTCAGTCTTCAACACATTAATGGTGTGCTCTTTAAGCTCTCCAGTTTTTCCAAAAAGTGTGATGTTGTCCACATATATAGCTAGAAAGCGATCTCCTGATTTGTGAACAAGAACACAGGGATCCCAAGCAGTGATAACAAATCCGAAAGGTCCTAGGTATTCTACTAACCAGTAGTACCATTCCCTCGGAGATTGTTTCAATCCATTAATACACCTTTTTAATTTTGCCACCATTCCATCTAACCAGCTGCCTTCTGGTAATTCCATATGAACTTCTTCCTTCAATATCCCGTACAGACATGCAGTCTTGATGTCCAACTACCGAGGTCACCATCCTTTGCATGCTGATAATGCCAGTAAGAGTCTAAGAGAGTCGTAACGAACCACGGGGGCGAACATTTCATCATAATCCTGGCCTAAGATTTGTGAGAATCCTTTGGCAACTAACCGTGCTTTATATCGTTCGACTTCTCCTTGAGCATTTTCTTTGGCTTTATATACCCATCTGCTAGCCACAATCTTTCTTCCTGCTGGTTTTGGGATAACATCCCAAACATCATTTTCCTTAAGTGACTTAAGTTCTTCGTCCATTGCCTTCTTCCAATCTGACCATTGTTGTGACACCGTGGCCTGTCGGTAAGACTTTGGTTCTTCAACCGTTAGTACACTTAAATTTGCCCACTGACTTCCTTCGATTCCTTCCAGAGGTTGGGGTTCCACAGTAGGAGGTCGAGGAGGTGCATCCCGCATACTAGCTTCAGGGGCATAACCCTCGAAACGATAGTGTTCGGGCGGATTCACAATTCGTCCTGCACGAGTGACGACTTGACCAAATGGAATTGGTGGTGGCGTCATAGGCCTAGGAGGAGCAGGAGGAGGACGTCCCAATGGAAGTGGAGATCGTTGGTTGGATTGTTGATGTTCTTCATCTAGCAAGTGGTCTGCAGGAACAACAGTTCGAATGGATTCGTTGAATTCCTCCATTCTGTTGAGTTCTTCGATCAATATTCGTTTGTTAGGTTGTTTGGGTTGTTGGGGCAGGGTTTCATGGTAAGCCATGTCATTGGCATCGTAAACCCAATAAGGAGCACCTAGATATCTGTCTCTTTTTCACTCTATAAAATCTGCTCTCATTAATCGAGCAACAATCTCATGACCGTTGTCGACTAAATCATTAGCTTCTTGAGGATTTTCTTCCATCCACTGACACCACATATTATCTGATGTTTTACCCTTATTATTATAGGTATATTCCACAGATGTTGATAGGGTGTTGATTTGGAGGAAGGTAAGAATTTGATTAGATCGACGGTTTATCTTTGGCGAAGCCCCTTCTATCTTAAGAGGGGGGAAGAAGATGTCTGCTGATACTATAGTCTTTTTGGTATCAGGTGAGAACACTCTATAATGATGGGGGACATTGGTGTATCCGGTAAAAATAGCTCTTTGCGCCCTCGGAGATAACTTCTTTCCGTCCGTTTGTTTCTGATACGGTACATGGATAAAACATTCTCTGCCGAAGGGTTGTACATGCTTGATCGATGGCTTAGTGCCATAAAAAGCCTCATAAGGAGTTAGATCCTTTAATGCCAAATGAGGTTGTCGATTTTTTATATATACTGAGGTTAACACAGCCTCAGCCCATAATTTCTTATCATGAATTGGTGCACTTTCAAGCATAGCTCTAAGTGATTCTCCTATCGTACGATTGAGACGTTCTGCAACTCCGTTTCACTCAGGGGAATACGGAGGGGTAAACTCATGTATAATTCCTTTTAATGTAAAGAACCCTTTCAAGTCCTTGGTAACATATTCCCCTCCATTATCCATTCGCAATGCAGCAGGGGTCTTGTGGTGTTGAAGTTCCATTTCTGCAACAAAGTCTTTGACTATTTTGGTTGTTTCGGATTTTTGCTTTATAAATCGAACCCACGCAACCCTAGTAGCATCATCGATTAGAGTCATGTAGTAAAGGGAATTTCCATGTGACGGAACAGGAAAGGGTCCACTCAAATCGGAATGACCAAGATCAAGTTTTTCCATATTCTTCCTCGATGTTGATGTTCGAGGAAACCGAGTCATTTTGCTTTCGATGCAGTAGGGGCAGATGGAATTTGTTGGTCTTGCTGGTATATTGGCATCGGAGTACAACTGTAGCGACTTATCTATTGTTGATGGTCGTAGATGTCTGAGTGCCTGATGCCAGAAGTCATAAGTAATATGGGCCGAATGTGATGTCTCAGGAATTTTAAACAAATTTCCGTCAAAAACAGCTTCAATAACAACTTTTGTTCCCTTGTCAATTGAAATATAATCCCCCTCTCCAAACTCAGTATATCCATTTTCCCGCAATTTTCTCCAAGAAATCAAAGGGTGTGCCAAATGAGGAATATGTAAAACACCTCGAACACAAAAAGAAGAAACCGATCCATCTCTCAAAACACAGTCCATCACCACATCACCCTTGCCCACGATCTCCATACTCTTTTGTGAACTGGATTTTACAAATCCGCCACAAACCGAGTAGTTGAGGAGTCGTTCTGCATAAGGGGTCATGTGTGAGGTACAGGCCGTGTCAAATTAGAAGGACTTGTTTCTTACCTTCTGCTCGGTTGTCACATTTGCTTCTTCGGCCTTATCCTTCTCTTCTTTTTCTTTCTTCTCCTTACTCGTCTTTTGCAGATGACAACATTCGTTCCAGGTATGTCCTTCGGATTTTCCTGGACGATATTTCTTGCACCAAGTGCAAGTTTTCGGGGAGGAGGAGGAGGAGTTGTTGGAATTTCCCGATTTCAATGGTTTCTTCCCTTTTTTCTTATTACCCGAAGGTTTAGAAACAAAGAGAGCCAAATTGTCATCGATTTCGGAGGTGTCGATATCCATAAGTCATTGCTTAACATCAGCATACGACAAACTATCTTTTGTTGTAAGATTATCGATCATGTTTTTATGGTGTTTAACCAAAAAACCCAACAAAAAATGTCTCTTGGCCTTATCTTCATTAAGAAACGTAGCAAAGGTTTTTCGGTACGAATCGGAGGAGGCTTTTAAAAGTTTCGTAAGGTGGAGCCACTGGGACTCAAATTTGGATATAAATCCTGGTAAGTCTGTACCAGAATATTGAGTAGGAAGGGAGACCAGATTCATTATCTGGGAGACAAGTGCAAAAGCCAAGTCTCTATAATATTCGGTGCAAAGCCAGGTCCACATCAGGTGTGGGTCCTCCAACTTGACAATTTTCTCCAAAATGTCTTGGGAGACCACCTGAATGAATATGGTCGACGCAGTATGTTTAAGATGCTCATAGGCATCTATTTCTGTCTGATGAGCATCGTCTGCTGGAGACACACCGTCCACTACTACCTCGTACACCTTAATACCTTTCAGAACGATGTTCATTGAGGCACTCCATATCCAATAGTTGTCCTGTCCAGTACGTTTTCCGAGACTATCGAGTTTAACATTTACCGGTGTTTTCTTGTCGAGTCGAGTCGAGAAGGAGAACGCAGGATTCTTTCCGGAGGAGGAGGAATCGCCTGGTGCCATTACTGGTGTATTTGGGCCAGGCGAAGGAGGTAATGATCCAAGTGGTATTGTAGAAGGTTCGGGTGCTTCTTGGTATTCGACAGAAACTGAGTGAACGTCGAACAAATTCTGAATAAGTGGAGGATATTCATGATTTGAATCACTATCACTCATCCGGGCTCATAACCTATTCGATTGTAATAGTGAAAGTCCGAAGAGATCTATTAGAATCTCAGAAGAAGTATACGAGGAATAAGTATTGCAAATATAGCGATTTCAAGAAGTGTGCGAAAGATAAGCTTATACTGAGAAGAGGATTCCAGAGGAGATATTGTAGTATTCCGATCGATGTCTGAGCAAGTCTAAAGAACTGTTCTCTAACCGAAAAACAGTATCTATATATATAATACTAAACCAGTGATTGTCCATGACCATGGTCGCAGATCAATAACCAAAACAGGAAGAGAAAATCTCTGCAACTGTACATAAATACATAAGAACCGTAAAGAAAACAACAGAACCATCCAGGCGCGTTCTTTTAAGATAAGCGCTGATAAATCCTTTTTCCAATGGAACAAAAAGAAGGTTCTAGACAAGTTCTAACCGGATCTTTCTAGACAACCTAAACATTAAAGATAACAAAAGTATTAAAAGTTATTATCACACCACATTATCCTTATCCATAAAGTACCATCTTATCATAAGGAGAATACTTAAGAAAGTACAAATATTAATAAGAGAAATGTAGATACTTCCGTATTTTCAATAAGCTTCTACAGACTTAGAGCCTTCTACTAGCCGAAGCTTCCACAGACCTAGAGCCTTCTACTAGCCAAAGCTTCCACAGACCTAGAGCCTTCTATTAGCCAAAGCTTCCACAAACTCAGAGTTTTCCTTCGGCCAAAAGCTTCTTGTGGAAAACTCTACTCCTCCCGAATATGTCCCTACATGCTCGATCCTGAGACTTGCTGAGTTCCAGACGCCAGGCACCGGGAGGCGTGAGGCAGGTGGCGTGTGGCGAGCAGTGTTTGGTGGGTGGCGTATGGCATGAGGCAGGTGGCGGGTGGCCGATATCATGACATCAGTCTATATCATAGTCTCAATCTTATCTTAAGTGCGCCCACTGAGACGAAATCTCACGATGCCTCACGACAATGGTGTTGACAATTGCAGCCTTAGATTTTGTAGGAATTGTAGGCAATTGGAACTTGGGGAGAGCAGATCTCCGACTCAGATTTTCCAGCGGAATCTGCTGCTTGCTTCCCACGGATTGTGCGCATATGTGTGTGCATATGGGCCGGGTCTGATGGTGATGATGGCGATGGTGAAAATGGCGATGGCAATGATGGCGATGGTGATGACGGCGATGGTGATGGTGTCGGTGATGGTGATCATAGTACCAGAAGCACTTAGACAAGTAGGTTGGCTATGTCAACGTTAGCATCAAAGCTTCTACAGACTTATAGCCTTCCATTAGCCAAAGCTTCCAGACTTAGAGTCTTCCATTAGCCCAAGCTTCCACACTTAGAGCCTTCTATTAGCCAAAGCTTCTACAAACTCAGAGTTTTCCATTGGCCAAAAGCTTCCCGTGGAAAACTCTACTCCTCCCGATGCGAGGCTCTCTCTAGAAGGCTCTCAAGCAGGCTTTCGAAGAGGCTTTCAAGCTGGCTCTCAGGCAGGCTCTCAACCAGACTCTCAGCAATAGTGTACCGTACCGGTATAGCAGCAAAGACTGAGGGCAGTGAAGACTGGTATAGGTCCATCTCCGGCCGCCAGCCGTATATAGTTCCATAGGCCCACGCGCACATCTCTATGAATCAACTATAGATGACTATAGGCTGCGCGTCACGCTGGGGTCAACGGGAAGCTTGCTATGAGCTGCGCGTGTGCGCGTGTGCGCGTAGCGCAGTCTATAGTCGATTTGCACTTTTGCCGATGAAGCAATTGAGTATATTTGATTAATGGAACTTCCAGAGAAATGAATATACTGCATTTAAATATGTTAATAGTATGAAACTATGCTATTATTCATCTACACAATCATACTTACATATTTGACTGCATTCATGTTTCTACTGCAGTGGCAACTGTGAATTTACTTACCAAATCAACAGGTTCTGTAGTGATATACAATCAGAATAACACACCCTAATAGGATGAAATTGATTTGACTAGACTCAGATGAATATAATATACTACTGGTAATAATGATAATATTATAAGAATAGTTATATAACAATATGTAAATATATATAAAATGTAGAAAATAACACTGATACTATAACAAATATTAATATCGATACTAACACTGATACCAATATTGATAGAAACACCAGTATCAATACCAATACTGATAGAGACACTGATATTCACCCTGATACTACTAACAATGCCAAACACCAATATCAATATTAATTCTATAATTATTACTACTATTAACACCAACCCTGACAACTTTAGTTTTACATTATCAATCTGGTGCTTGGTACTTACAAGATTGTAAGAGAATGACAGTAAGAAAGATAATGGTACAACAGGTTGAAATAATACAGTTGATGGGGATTACTAACAAGCTGATAATGTACGGTATTTTACCGTAACACTACTGAATGATATGTCTACAACTAATTAAAACACTGGTTATGGATGTAGTAGAAGTCAATTAGCCCTGGATAATAGAACTTTGCTATAAGAGAGTAGTGTGTTGAATGTACCAGCTATGTATGTGACAACAGATGTAGATTCTGCTGCTGAAAAGGCTATACATGGAGATTGAGAAACTCTTAGGGCTAGTTAGTTCCGAAGCATTTCCTCGTTCACGATCCTTATTAAAGTCAAGAATATCGCAAAAATTCCTCGCCAGTTTGAGAACAGATGCAGTCACAGATAGGAGGAACCATATATAAAGCAGTGAGCCGGGTGGGGGAATGTATTGATGTGTGGGTACTTAAAATCTAGAGTTCAACGATCCGGCCTCCCTTCTGTATCTCCTGTGCACCCACCATACCCCACCATAAAATCACATGACAGCCGAATGAATCATAAGAATGAATTGACGGGCCCTATAGGGTCCCATTCGTAGAATAAGAGTTATGTATAAGTATTCGCCATTAGAATAATTAAGTCTAATACGAGACGTGAGAGATGACCAGATGAATTTGATAAGATACGGGTAGATTAGATAGCGCTAGGATTAATCCAATCATGTATTAAGACGTCAATCGAGTGTTAAGAGTGATCGATATAGTATACCGCGCCGAGTTGCCGTGTCGGCTGTATGCTGTTGGTGAATATACATGAGGTATTTTCTGGGCCCTGCTGTACCGACGCCGAACTCGCAAATCGGAACACCTCCGGATGTTTTCCCTTAAGTAATTCTGATACCAATGCAATTCAGGTTGGTGAGAACGGCTCGGAAACTGCGGATCCCCTGATCCACTCGCGGGTAAATCCATGCATTTGGCAGCACTACCAGGGACCCTATGGAAGTAGTAGGTGACGGACCGTCTCCATCCCCGGTAAAGACTATGCCGGTAGCCCAACTGTATGGGATAGATTGTATGTCCAATGTAAGAGAGCAGAGAGCCGAAGGGTAGAAAACATCCACGGCAGTGAAGATCTGCCAGATTAGCGCCTCAGAACGGATACGTTCTAGCTGTATATGGGCAGCTGAGTGCGTATCAATGTGTACAAGGCATACATGAAGTTAGTCCTGTATATATTGCTATGCAAGCTCTGATAAATAAGAATACAATCAATATCTTATTTTGAAAGCAATAACAGTTGTTCATGTCGGTACGAGGGATGTAAAAAGAATGAGAATGAGTATGAGCTCTAAGTCTCGCCGGCCCATGGTCCTAAATATAGCCGTTATGTGCTTACCCAGATAAACATGCATTAACAGTCACTCGCGCGCATGCCATTGTGAACCTCTCGCGCCTAAACACTGCGGTCTAACAGTTTCTCCTTTTCCTACTAGTCTTCTATCTTCTCTATGGATCTCTTATCTCATTTTTCCAGTACGAATCACGTTCTCTCGTCTGCTTCTGCCACTTTCACTCCACCGGCATCAATCTTCCTCCTACATCCGATTCATATCAAGTAAAGCACAATCAGTACACGACCAGTCGGTCGACCCGACATTAATAGTAGTACATACCTGACTGCTATCGATATATAGACTTCGAGATGTCTCTTTTACTACCTTCTACTTCTCGTTCACCCCCGGCTGGAATCACCCTTCTCGAACACCTTGGATCTCACACATTCCTTGTCCCTACTCCGGTCCGAGCTCCTCCCGTTGAACCTTGACATTGACATGTGATGATCGCACGACGGGATATGTTCAGCCACCGCCACCGGATATTAACCCCACACGCAGTTCAGCCGGGAGTATGTATACCAGTGATTTTACCCGTAAGCACTGTCTCGCGTATAATTAAGCTTTCCCGGCATATAACGTCTTTCTTACTTCCGTGATGAATGTTCTTTGTAAGTTGCCTTGTGGTTGGATTTATAAGCTGGCCGACGTGAAAGCTATTTCTATTCAATAGTATCCAGCATCCGGTAGATGGAACAACCTTAGAATTTCAGACCCAGTTGCTTAACATTGAAAACCTATATGCAGAACCTGGTATCATTCGACCGCCGTGTTCATGTAATCTTTCTGCGGATATAGCCCTATCTCCGAGGTCTAAACCCCGCCGCGAGTATACCGGTACATTTGCCATGTTTCGAGCCCTATTTTAGCATGTCAATGACTTTCTAACTTCTGCGATGAATATACGTTTATACGTTGCCTTACCAGGGCGCCCTGATGAAGTCGTACTAGTATTTCCGTTAGAGACTAGGAGCTGAAATCGACAGTGATAAACAAAGTCCATTTTCCTTGCCTAGCTTTGTCATGTATACATGACCAGCATGCCTTAGGTAAAGACTATTTGCCCCACAAAGCAAAACCTAACGGCGTATGTTCGAGTTTATTCACCGAGATAGCAATATGTTGCACCCCATATGCGGAATCACCCCATCCGCGGATGGGGTGATTCTACATGAGGCGAACGTACACACATAGTTACCCACTGCATGTGCGTGGCCTCAGTTTTAAGTCATTTCGAATGGCGTAACCTTCTAAATATCCAGCAGAAAGTGATCCGAAAGACCCGCATCCACACTTGATGTGTGGATCATATACAGGATCATATGCACAATGGCGTAGTCCAAAACTTTGGAGTAATCTGAATTGCACAACATTGATTGTAAGAGCTGGATTTTTGGAGTCCCTTCAACCAGCTGTACTTTAGAAGGTTTCCGCAATGTTTTGTGTGCTATAGGAGCTTTAGATGCTTCGTTAGGGTCAAAGAGCATACATTTTTACCACTTTGTATGGTTGAAACCCCATCCTGAAATCGGCTGTTGGGATTGTTCCACGTACGGTGTGCAACAGGTCGGTGAAAACTTCCCCATGTCGTGCAGTTCAGAAGAAACTCGTTGGCTTCCTGTGGGTTAGTTCCACCGGATGGAAACGATCTGTCCGCGCGCCAGTCCGTACAACGCCCGGCGTCGCCGACCAATGCAAGGTTTCAAATGATATAGACCAGGGCTTCCAGTCTTTGTATCCCGAGGACCGCAACCCCGCCAAGGAGACTGTAAGCATGTATCAAAACTTGCCTTTTCATTCAGTTTTGGATATCTCCAAACACAGTGCACCTTGCAAGACAAGCACAAATACGGAAGAATCTATCTGCATATGTGTTCATCTGCAGTGCCTAAAGGGCAACTCTGGCAGCTACACGGCTGTTGCAGTCCCTGTCGGTGAGGTGATGCTCCAATCACTCGTTCACTATGATATCACTCGATCATGGACTCATCACTCGGCCAACTCCAGGGCCTGCAGTTTGCCCAGGAGCTCTCTGGACTAGCACCCTCACTATCACCCTCGCTGTCACCCAAGACATTTTACCGCAGTAAAGTGTGTTTGCTTACCAGATTTTATTTTTCAAAATACATTGTATCGACATTCTCCCTGGCAGTTCTAGGGAAACAGTGAGAAGCTACTCAAGAAGGCAAATTGCCATTGTAAGAGCCTAGGTTGTAACATCTTGCCATTTTTCCGCCATTTTTACTCCATTCTTCCTCCCACTACGCCCTTTTCTGTTGTCTTGTCCCCGCTTCTGCGACTATATCAAATGCAACCAACGGTATATATGTTCCGACTGATTGTCGAACCCTCCAGTTCGCGAACTGTAGCAGCCGGTTCGCGAAATTTTGACCCGTTTGCGAACTACACAAGAGGTTCGCGAACTGGCCAATTTGAGTGAACCCATACCCAACTCAGAATATTGTCACGGTGGTATATGGTGGTCCAATTTGTGCCTGCTTCAAAAATCATTGAAAACCCAAATTACACTGGCCCAGGCACTGGTTAATGGCCCGAGAGATTGTTAACTGAATGATACACTTGCCTGAACGATAGTTACCTCCCAATGATAACACATTAGTATTACTACTATACCACCGCTGTACTATACAGATACATGCTGTCCTCTCAAAACCATGAAATTGAATACCCTGACCACTACATTACTTGAATCCACAGCCAAATATTCAAACTCACAAATCTTTTTCAATTTGCCTACCTTTGCCCCCTGCCTTTGCCCGGGCCTTAAGCTGTGTTCTACTAATTGTCTTTCGGATCCGTCTATCTTTAGCCCCCTGCTGCATACTCCTTGTTGTTCTTCGATTTTTCTCAGTTTCCAGTAGTAATCTTCTGTCCTCAGATATATCTGCAACAGATATATTGTTATTCTGGTCCTCAATTTCACTGCTACCGATGTAATCCCAGTTTTCATGCGAAATCAAAGATTGTTCAGTGCGCTCACTAAGAGGCTTCAAATTTGCACAATCATGATCATCATCCTTGTGGGAGTATACAGAGCATCGAAGTTCATTTTTGAAACACCTACAACGGCGTTGATCACAAGTCTTTTTGCAGTTGCAGGAAACTCCCGCCCTGTTGCTTGTTGAGGCATTTGCAGCTGCCTGGGCCAGTGTAATCTCATTGCCAGACTGACTGAGTGAAATGACATCTCCCTGGTGTTGTTGAATTGCAGCAGTAACTCCAGCAAGAGCAGAGGTGGACCAAAGCCGTTGCAGTAAACCATATTCGCAATGAAGTTGATAACCACGTTTTGTAGTACTTCCAGCCACACCTACTACTCGGCAGAGTAATCTGCGATTATCGGTTGATGTTCTGTCTGCTCTGGGTACTTTCACTGTTACATATTGGCCAACGGTAAAAATTTCAATCTTGTGGTGGCGATTGTATTTTTCTGTCATATCTGTCCGTGCCTTGGCTAGATTTCTTCTTGCTAGTATTTCACGTTGGATAACCTTTGCTGCAAGCTCGGAATTGGTATTCGGTGATTGGCATGGTGATCAAAATGAAAAGATTTCTGATTCTGGCCGTAAGTCAGGACTATTTGGTGCAGTTTTAAGAGGACTCGTGAATGTTGATGGTACTGTTGTAACATTTTCTGAGATCCGGTTGTGTGATGACAATGAAGGTGGAAATTGTACTGCATTGACTAAACTTGATGGTAAGTTTTCAATGGTTGTGATATTATTCGCAGTTGGATCTTTGCCTACTGGCAAGTAGTGGTCTCGCATTGTTGGGGTAGTCATGACATTGGATGAAGGTCCAGCATGGAGCTGGTCGATTCTGGAGAAGGGTACATGAAAGGTGAATTCACCGGAAGGTGGCTGCAATTGTTGTTCCTCTTGCTCTCGCAAAATATCTTGTTCCATAAGTGGAATATCTTCATTAGGAGGTGTGTATGAAATTCGTTCATGATGAGACAGATGTTTTCTCCAGTCGAACTTTCGTCTGAAAACCAATTCATATGGTGTTGTCTTGATTGACTGATGGTATGTAGCATTCATAGACCAGCAAATTTCTGGTAGTGCACTTGCCCAATCCTTTCAACCTGACTCTGCTTTCCAGGCTCGTAGGCTATCTTTGACTGAGCTGTTTCCCTGTTCGACTAACCCTTGAATATGAGGTGTTCATGGACGGCCAGTTTTAACCTTGATGCGATGACTTTCGACCAACCTTAAAACACACTTTTTAAATTCTCCTCCATTGTCAGCATGTAAAATCTCTGGAATTCCGAGAAACATCATGAAGATGGAAATGCACTTGGCAATATCCTCAGAATCTTTGCCTGCCCTTGCAAACAGTGAACTGTATTTTGTAAAGTGGTCCTTAATATGGCAAATCCACTTCATATGACGATCAGCTTCCGCCCGCAAGTCAACAAATCAATTTGGATTCTCTCCAGCCATTCATCCACCACAATTGGTGTCAAAGGTGCTCGTGTACAGTTGGGTTGATTCAAGATACAGATATGACAATGTTTCAAAACTGCTGAAACATCATCTCGAGTAATTCCATAGTGCCTTTCCATTACCATGCCATAAGTCTTCCGCACACCCTTATGTAGTGAAGCCTTATGACAGCCAACAATGAAGTCAAATGCTGTGAGAGGAGTTGCTACCCGAAGTCCATCCTGACCATTGGGATTGTGACGGTATAGTGAACCATTTTGAACTCAAAAGTCTGTCCGAGCTGGATGTCATCTGCCATTTTCCTCATTATTTGATGCTTTGCGGTGGGTTGTGATCCATTCAATATTTTCTTCATAGCGTTCGAGAGTCATGATCTTTTTCCTCTTTTTGGTATCATTGCCTGGAATTGAACCATCAAGTCCGTTGTTGACAAGATACGCAAGGAATTCTGTGCGAGCTTGGGGTGAAAATGGATCCATAGCGAGTTTCGGATCCTTATTGATAACTGTCAAAGGGAGTGCTAGGTATGTTCAGTTACTACTACTAGAACCCAGGTATTCAAGAAAGTGTGTAACATACCGTCATCTTCTGTAAGTTCTTCAATTACCTTAGGGTCAGGTTGACCTTCAGGATTTGGAATTTCTCTCAAGAGGCATCGCTTCCAGGGAAAGAAGGTACCAATAGATAATTCCTGTAGGAAATTGGTATCCTCAATTGGGTCCTGGTAGAGCAGATGTGTCAACACCTATACCTTGTCAGTTTAAGTTGACATCAAAAGGTCATTGATTGCAAAAGTACCGGAACATTACTAAAGGATGTCAAGCTGACAAGAATTTCTTCATCCAGGAGTCCCTGGTGGTGGTATACACGCAGAGCAGGAAATGCATTCCCATAACCAATGCATACTCCAGAATAATTGAAGATCTCAGCATAAAAAGCGTCCATATTGACAATGAAGGAACCGTTGGTGGAATTCAAAGCTTGTAGTAGTGTCCCAGATGAGAAGAGAAGATGAAATTGTGATACTGAAAACTGGCACGCCAACATGTCCCCTCTTTATATCTGAAGATTGAAACTATTCTACAACTCAAATTCTTGAAACGCTGTATAGCAATTGGTATTTAAGATACCTACTCTGGAAAGGCAGCTACTTGGAACCTCCAAGTCAATTGTACATCGGATTCATTGCCTGTCAGAGTAATTCTCTCCCATCAACAACATACCGGCCGAGTTTACCATCTGCTGCATCTGCAGGTGAATCTTGTCCACGGGTTTTTAGTTTTCAAGCAAGGTCGCATACTGGCCCATCCGGTTCGCGATCTGGCTGTAGGGATCGCGAACTGGCCAAAGTTTGCGAACTGGCCCATCCGGTTCGCGAACGGGCAAGGGTCGTCTATCGGTCGGAACATATATCTCTGTTTAAACAGCCTTGACTGCGCAATTGTGAGCCCGAAAAGTCTCATTACAGTTTTTATTGTGTGGTGCAGTGTATCTTCTAGACTCTAGTTAAGGCACAGATGGGACTAGCATCTTCAGCGCGCAACCGCGGTAAAATGTCTTGGGGTGATAGCGAGTCCGGAGAGCTCCCGCAGTTTGCCCGTCCAAGGTTTATAATACCCAGGGCAAATAGTCCTACATTTCTCTACCCCATGAATGGTAGTCAGGGATAGGGAGAGCCTTCGGATGGACGAGAAGGACTATTTCCATCCCGGGTTCCACCTTATGTTAGGTTTGAAGATTCAGCATGGGTATGTGGTGAGGACACTAGTGATAGTTGTAGTGACGCGCCGACGGACAGGGTGAAGTATATTGAAAGGATGCTGATACCAGGGCTCAGGGTATACTCGGCTCGGAGCTGAGGCAAGAGCGGGTGGGGCCACGCGGGGGTTTGGGGGTGGTGTTGACCTATTCTGTGACGAAGTGAGCGCATTTTAGACCTCTCAAGGAACTATTAGAGAGTACTGCAATCAGTATTTAAAGCGTCCCTATCCGCCATCCTCTCACATCTAACTCCACCATTCAACACACTCACACATCATTCCTCACCGCACACCACTCTTACTCCAAACTACTCTTCAAACCCACCCATCCTCTCGCAATGACTCAGGGTAGTCTCTTCATCGTCGGATCCGGAATCCGCAGCATCGCCCAGCTCACGCTGGAGGCAATCATGCACATCGAAAATGCGGACAAAGTTTTCTACGTCGTCTGCGACCCCGTAACCGAAGGTTTCATCAAGGAGAAAAACCCCAACGCCGTCGATCTCTACGAGTACTACTCCAACACGAAGCTCAGGAACGAAACCTACATCCAAATGGCCGAGGCTAGTAACGCTAATCCATCCCCTCACCTGCTGCTAACTATCCGCTCCTAGATCATGCTACGCGAGGTCAGATCCGGCCTCCGCGTCGTCGGCGTCTTCTACGGCCACCCCGGAAACTTCGTCTCCCCCACCCGTCGCGCCCTCGCCATCGCCCGGGACGAAGGTTACGTCGCGAAGATGCTCCCGGGGATCTCTGCCGACGACTGCCTGTTCGCAGATCTGCTCATCGACCCCTGCTATCCCGGCCTGCAGACAGTGGAAGCAACCGACGTCCTAGTCCGGAACCGCCCGCTCCAAACCTCGAGCCATGTCGTCATCTACCAGGTCGGAGTTATCTGCAAGAGCGGCTTCGATTTCCACTCGATCGAGGTAAGCGCTATGCAGAGTACCATCTCTCCGTTACTGACGCAACACAGAACGACAAATTCGACCACTTCGTCACCCGCCTGCAGGAGGACTACGGCCCCAACCACCCCGTCGTGAACTACGTCGCAGCCGTATCCCCGCTCGCCGAGCCCACAATCCAGCGCCACACCATCTCCGAGCTCTTCAAGGACTCGGTGAAAGCCAGCATCTCGGGGGTGTCAACCTTCTACATTCCGCCGAAGGAGCTGCTCCCCCTCACTGCCGCCGGCGAAAAACTCATCCTCGACCTCAACACCGACAAAGCCGCCGTGCAGGTCAAGACGTACCCGCCGCTGCCGTACTGTCCCCTGTCGACGGGCCAGCAGGCATACGGTGCGTACGAAAAATCTGTGATTGAAAAGATCAAGAACCATACTACTCCTGCTGGGTACAAGCCGTACCAGACTTCGCGCGCGATGCATAAGGCGTTGGAGAGGCTGTATTTGGATCCCGAGATGGTGAAGAAGTATAGGCGTGATCCTGAGGGGTTTGCGGCGGCGTTTGAGGGGCTGAAGGAGAATGAGGCGGAGGCGTTGAGGTCGGGGAATCCGGACTCTTGTGCGAGTTTGGGGGCGGTAAGGGATCCAGTGCGATGGGTTGGGGTGTTAGCTGACGATGGGTTATAGGCTGTTCTCCATGCGGTCGCGGTGTGGATTGCGTGCTAGGTAGCTGGTTGTCATGTTGGCTTGGGTTGGACGTATCGAAGGCAGGAGATTGTGGGTTTTGGATTTTGTCACAGCCGTGTTCGTTGGTCGATGTGTTTGGTTGGTGGAGATTTGCATTAAATCATTCATTTTGTGTATTTGCAGGGATTATGAAACTTGGCCCCCGGTGGGTTTGCTATCTGAAGGAGCATATTCTTTCCATTTGTGTGTCGTGCAAAGTGAGATCGCTTTGTGTCGTGCGCACCCTAACCGATGGAACCGCTCGTGAGTTCGTTGGTGGAGTCAATGCACGAAAAATGACCGACTGCACGGCGGGAGATCGACACAAGCATCTACCGAAAAGCAAAGAAGCGTGGTGTTAGCCGAGGACTATTACCGAGCCGTTGAACCGAGAATAATTACCATGTGCGACGAACTCAGTCCCTTGCCCAATGAACGGACACGTGGCATCGGATTGCCTACACTGAAGCATTTGTCTCGGCACACCCTCCCACTAGATCTCCTACACAACGAACCGACATTCAACACAGTCAAAAATTATCGCTGACACTACGTGTCTGGTTAGTGCACCTGCCTATCTGTCAGCATCGCGTCCAACTCCATGACCGTTTGCATTTGTATTTGCGCCTTGTTTTGGGTATCGGGAAACAGGCCCACCGATTTGGTTCGTATGCTCCGACTTGGCGGATCATACGCGGAACTATTTGGCGTACGCAGGGCGATGGAAGATACAGTTGGTGATTGATGTACGGCAGGCAGCGGTATCTTGACGACCATTTGTTCCCCCATCAGGATTATGCTTCATATTTGATGTTTATCACTCTTGTTGTGATACCCTCAGTCATTCTCACTATCCTGAGGTGCTTTGTATAATTATTACACTACAGTAGTTATCTAGATCTAAAAATAACGTGGCAATCTAGATTCGGTGGTCTAGAACATTGACTGTAAGGCCCTGTACCTCAATGAGGCGGGGTTTGGTGTTCACGCACTAAATGGTGGGGTAAATTTAGCGAGATTCTAACAAGACAACACTTTACCTGTTATAGTATGGACAGCGGCTCCACCGAACCTTCAAAGTTCTTCAAAATCAGCTCCACAAACCCAATCAGTTTTAATATCTTAGAGTAAGCCTACTAGAACTATCTGGGGAATGAATTCATATGCTCCAAAAAGTGCAAATTAATTTGTTGTAAAGATTGTGAATGCAGTGATGAATTTGAGAGTCGAGCGTACTCAACGCTTCCAGAGTTTCTGGCCTTCTACACAATAAACCCGAAGATTGTAGGAATATCAGAGATTGGTGTGTCTATGTTGTGTTCAACCCCGCCATTCCGTGCTTCTGGTGCGGCAATCCGCGGAAAATGTGCGTAGTTTACTCGCCTTTGGAAGTCTGGGACCGAGTGATCGTGGTTAGGTAATCTCAGGACACATTTGGAAGTGGAATAGCAATAGAATGCCTGAGCGGGGATATATTTATCTTATATCAAACCGTTGCAAGTCCGAGCAATCAGGTGCTGCTCTCTCTAGAAGGGCGGCCTGTACGAGGCGTAAATGCGGTGTAGGCCGGCAGTTGTAGATTCCGCACAGTAATACTATGTGGATTACTTACGCTGACCCCTTCCTGGTGTACTGACACGGGCGTGATGAATTTCCCGCGAAACATAACCTACGATCTTGGTTTCATTTGTATTTCATGCATGCACTGGTGTTTTGTACTGAATATGTATACAAATATCGGCATGTGGCTAGTTGACCAGTTCTTCGATACCAGTGTATCTGATACATAATACTAGTGCATTCGGTCATGACTTTGAAGGGAAGTTCACCGCGCGTCGACAGAGAAAAGTGTAAGACCAAAATTTGGCTCTGAATGTTGCATTTAGGTGAAGACGGTTGAATCTGCAAAGTATGCAACACTAAAAACAACTCAGAAGAATGAGTATCCGTGGTTCAGTGAAAATTTGCATGCTAAATGAAACTACCGCGAAACAGTAGTCGTTTATTACAAATAACTCGGGGCAGGCATGAAGATTGGGACGCTCCTGTGGTGGTAATGAATTTTGCTGGGAGATCAGGGTGTTGACCAGGGGGAAATGCTAAGCCTTGAGTCAGTGCGCAACTGCAAGGCTGTTGGTAAAATTCGTACCGCGCTTTATCGAAAATTATGTGTAGCACTCTCGATTATTACCAGATCTACGATAGCTACCAGAGCAGAAGCGTTCCAATCTATATTGCTTACCCTGAACACAGTTAAATTATTAGGATGGATAAGGATCTATCCGTATGAGAGTTCCTTCGTGGTAATGCACACGGCTGGAAGAAGTGTTTTGCAGGTTGGTTGTGGGTTGACGACCCCTGTGCGAGGCTGGAGACAAAAGTTGTCGTTATGCAACCATCACAACCACACAAAAATTATAAAGAATTTTTCCTATCAGCAAAAGAAAAGAACAAACAAGTGCTCTACCGGTGGTGTTAGATGCGTCCCGTGCCTTGGAAGGTTTGTAACACGCTTTTTGGACGGCATCCATTTTATGTGTAGTAGCGGTAGTAGAATGATCTACCTGAAAGCCTCGTACATTGCATGACACAGCCCCCTTCCCCTGCGTATAAGATCCCGAGCCACCCAAAACCAACTGCATGCTAAGCCTGTTAACCAGCCCCAATTTCCTAGGTGCTGGGTTTGAGCTTATCCTTCATGCCAATAGGCAGCCTTGAGCTCAGCTACTCGGGTATAGGCCAAAAAATCGGAAAAAATACAACCCCTAAATAGTGGGAGGGTGCTGTGAGACAAAAGATAAAAAATACGAGCTTGTTGGTGATCAAAGCTCCCATACAATCTTTTGCTAATTGCCAGAATGTTGGACTCGTTGTGTAATCATACTGTATTCACATGTTGGACTCGTTTCAAGCTGCTTAATTTTTGTTCCAGGTCCTTTGCCGGTTTTTAGGCCAAACCCGAGTACTTTGCCGCAGGCACCTTATCAGCTCCTCAACATCCACTTTACTATCTCTCATAGCCGATATGGATCCTCTCTCTCTCGCAGCATCGATTGCTGGTTTACTAGCTCTCGGCGGCAAAGTGGTCAGCTCTTTAACTGTCTTCGTATCCTCTGTCAATAGCGCCCCAAACATAGTTATTCATATCCGCAATGAAACCGAAAGCCTCACTGCCATCTTCGAACAACTACAGAATATCCTTTTACAGCGCACATTTCCACACGTCGGCCGCACTTCTAAGGTCCCGGTTGATCACCTCGTCGTCATGTTAACAGGCTGCGTAGTAGCGTTTACTGAATTGGAAGCGGAATTGGACGGCCTCGACGCGGTAGATGAGATAGGATGGTGGGAGAGGATCAAATGGACGCAGAAAGAACCCACACTGAAGACAATTGTCGACAAACTTGCCGTGCATAAGTCAAGCTTGAACTTGATGCTAACGGTGCTGCTTTGGTAGGTCGCTGAATCCTGCTGTCCCCTCATAGCTAATGAAACGAAGCCAGTCGAATTCAGTGGCGGAGGTGGCGATGGATCAGATGCGTGCACAAGTTGAAAGGCTGGTTCGGGCCAATGAGCGGTTGCTATCATTAGTGGAGAGAACGAAACTGGAGGAAACGCCGGGAAATTCCGCCTATCAAGAGGACGACAGCGTAAGCGCTATCCGTCCGGAAAGCGTAGCAGCCGGCAGAACGGTCTCTTCAAGGAAAGACGGAATAGCAGCCACTCAGAGCTTCCATTCTGGGTTCGAAGAGACGCAAAATTTCATCTACTAAGAGGATGATAACGCAAGCACTATCCGTCCGGAAAACGTAGCAAGAGTCAGAACCGTCTCAAGGCAAGACAAAATAGTAGCCACCCGCCAATTCCATTTTGAATTCGAAGACACTCTCTACAAGTCGCGGGTGTATAGCCGCACAGTGAAAGTCACGACTATAAGCTCATAGCCGCACAGTGAAAGTCACGACTATAAGCTCATTTCTCAGCCTTCACACGTTTGGATCGAACTGGACACAGCTCACTGGTCTTTCCTTATCTCAGATCTCCGATATTTCAGTAGTTTTTCTCCCTATCTGTCGTGCCGACTTATCTCAGTCTTATCGCTGGTTCGACTTCGGTACCCCTGCTTCATCCGCGAACTCCTTTCTAGTCGGAGATCGATACCGTGATCAGCTTCATCGGAACAGGCGACCCCAAGGTAGTACTGAGGGTCGTGGAGGAACATCTGTGCCAGTCTCTGACAGTTATACTTTCAGCCTCGACCAATCAGAAGACAACGATGCCGAAACCATCCGACCAAATGCTAGCCGGACTAACCCCGAATCAGCCATCCCGCAGATGATTTTGTTTTCTGGCTATCTTCAGTACAGCTTAGGTGCCAACTCCAAGATATCACCTCAGATTGGGTTCACTATGATAGGAGAAGTGGGAGCTGGCGCGGGTGATATTCTCCAACTTTCGGGAGAGGACTGGTATGGCAAGGAATTCCGTCGGTCATATGGAAACAGCGCTGTCAATCTTCAAATCATGGATACAAACGACGCTAACGATCCGTTTCAAGCTTACCGCGATAGTACCTTCCGTAAGTCGGAGCTATTCCTGTACGTTTTTCGTGCCGACGGCGGTTTAAAGACTTCGTTTACGTTTCTTGAAATGAAGCGACATGTGGCCATGATCAAGAGGGCCAAGGAGGAACTTATTTACCTACACCCCATTTCGTTTCCTAGCTGTACTATTATCATCTTCCACAACCAAAATGCCCTACCTGGTGCTGAGGAGTATGCGGAGCAAATTCGCCAATGGGCAAAAGAAGAAGAATGCGATTTTGTCACAGGAGATATTCATGATCCTGCCGTAGTAAATGAGCTATTTCTTCGCCTTGTAAAGCCGTACAAGGCCTATACCGAAGAGATAAAAAAACAACGGGAGGAAGAATGGGAGAAAAAGCTAGAGCAACAACGGAGGAGACAGGAACAATGGGAGAAAAGGGTAGAGGAACAACGGAAAAAGGGGAGTATATGGGTGCGAAAGCTGTTTAGGGTGAATCATTAGCAGTTTGGTTTTGGATCTAAGGATTGCGAAGTTAAATCTTCGTGGTTTCATCCACTATCGTAATTGTTGGTCACACATTAATTTATCTCCTGTTACTCTAACTCCATCCGACTGCCCAAACTCTTTTGAACGTTTGGTCTTACCAGAAGGATTGCACCCACCTACCATAATCTCCACTTTCTGTCGCCTCATCAAACTTCCGGTTGTCGTCCCTGTACAGATCATTCCGATACTCAACCAGATGAACACTGTCGTGGTCACATGATGCATCATCGTTTGGTACTCGCTTGGTATCTTTTACAATGTGAAATGCTGCACCTAAATTCTTCGCAGTGACGGCAGTACTAGATAATACAATGGTAACTCATGCTTATTGTTCTGTAGACCTGTATCTGCAACTGGGTATCATCAGGAGATGTCGGGAGGTCTGATTATGATCATGAATTTGTTACAGAGCACCCCAACCAGACGATACCTTGCAACAGCTATGCCAGGGATTTGCGGTGTGTGTACAAGCATCTGCTGAAAGTGATGTCGGATCCCCACGTCATTCCGTTGACAAAACCCGATAGACTTGTTCGCTGCCAAGTCACCCGCTAAGAAATGCAACCCTGATAAGCCACACTTTATCGCAACGTCGCCAACACCGCCATCTAAACTATTCGCTGCATATCTACCGCTTCGGAAGAGCGTCTCTGCTATAGTTATCCACAAATTTTATATTGTCAACTTAGCTTGGCTACCTGTTTGTAGAAATCCGTATAACTAGTGAGCTGGCTAGATATGTTATGACAAATAAGTATTGATTTTCTCCTAAGTTAAGAAATACCTATTCTTATTAGTTAACCACTATTTCCAATTCAACCCGCCAACAACTAGCTCGCTGGAATTACGGCAAGTCAAATCTAATATCTCATCACACCCCTCTCCCACACGGACCAAATAAATACACTCAATATTATTATTCAAGTCCCCAGAGCGAGTTAACACTGGGGTTGCAGACACAGAATCCCCGGCCGAGCCCAGGAGAAGAGCCGTTAGTGAAAACTATAATCGAAGACAAGGAAGCTACCAAGAGATTCGCGGAGAGATGGACTGAAGAAGGAAATCGCTTACACACGTGATGTACAGATGGATCCCGATCTGACGTGGCAACAGCAGCCGTATGCAGCACCGACAAAAGCCTTCCGCAGCTACCTCGGTAAGGGGCGCATGGAGGTGTTTAACACCGAGTTGTGGGTGATATGGTTCGCACTTCAAAGAAACTACAAAGAGAGGGGAGGCACTGCAGATACAAGGGGTACGAAAACGACAATCTTCACTGACTCCTAGGCAGCAGTTCGACGGACGGCTCGCCTGGATGTTGAAGGAAATGCTGGGCTTTGCCCAAGATCATCGACGGGCGTCATGTGATTACTTAGCTGTTACGTGGGTTGCCATTTCTAGTATAGTATTGTAGACATCGTGTCTTTTAGCTTTCTCCTTTTCTCGTCTCTCTCCTTAGACTTAGACAACCGACGAGCTTTCCACGCCCACCGCAGTGTACACGTGTCAACATTGGAGATATGCCCTGGATAGCAATTGGCAAGAAGTATCAACAAAGAGCTTGGGCCCTCCTGCACGACCACGGTATCGAAACGGAGATTCGATGGATCCCTGGGCACTCGGGCATCCCTGGGAATGAAGAAGCGGATCGGCAAGCAAATGTAGTCCGTGGAGGTCGTGGAAGCAGTCTAGGAGCTATTGAAAATACGGAAGTATCTACATTTCTCTTTACTAATATTGTACTTTCTTAAGTATTCTCCTTATGATAAGATGGTACTTTATGGATAAGAATAATGTGGTGTGTTAATAACTTTTAATACTTTTGTTATCTTTTTATCTTTAGGTTGTCTAGAAAGTTCCGGTTACAACTTGTCTAGAACCTTCTTTATGGTTCCGTTGGAAGAGGGATTTATCAGTGCTTAACTTTAAAGAATGCACCTAGATGATTCTGTTATATTCTTTACGGTTCTTATGTATTTTTGTACAAGTTGCAGAGTATTTTGCTTCCTGTTTGGGTTATTGATCTGCGACTGTGGTCATGGACAATCACTCCTTATTTATTGTATATATAGATACTGTTTCTCCAGTTAGAGAACAGTTCGTTAGACATGCGGAGACATCGATCGGATTATTCCAATATCTCCTCTCGAATCCTCTTCTCAGTATATGCTTGCCTTTCGAAATACTTATTGAAATCTTTATACTTGCAATACTTCTTCTTCGTGTACTTCTTCTGAGATTCTAATAAATCTCTTCAGACTTTCACTGTTACAATCAAATAAGTTATGAGCCTGGATGAGTGATACTGAGTCAAATCCTGAATGTCCTCCATTTACGCAGCATTTGTTTAACATACAGTCTACTCCCGTCGAATATCCAGAAGTAAATGAACCTTCTACAACACCACTCAATTCACTACCTCTATCGCCTCGTCCAAAAACACCAGTTAGAATGGCACCAGGTGGCTCTTCCTCCAAAAAGAATCCTACGTTCTCTTTTTCGGCTCATGTCGACAAGAAAACACCGGTAAATGTTAAGCTCGATAGCATCGCGAAGTTAACCGGACAGGAAAACTATCGGATATGCAGTGCCTTGATGAATATAGATCTGAAAGGCATTAAGGCATATGAGGTAGTAGTGGATGGTGTGTCTCCAGCAGATGATGCTGAACAGACAGAAATGGATGCCTTTTAGCATCTTAAACATACAGCGTCGACCATATTCATACAGGTCGTCTCACAAGACATTTTGGAGAAAATTGTCGAACTTGAGGACCCTCACCTGACGTGGACCTGGCTTTGCACCAAATATTATAGAGACTCAGCTTTCATTTTGGTCTCCCAGATAATGAATCTGGTCTCCCTTCCTACTCAACATTGTGGTTCAGACTTACCAGGATTTATATCCAAGTTTGAGTCTCAGTCGCTCCACCTTATGAAACTATCGAAAGCCTCCTCCGATTTGTACCAAAAAACCTATGCTATGTTTCTTAATGAAGATAAGGCCAAGCGAGATTGTTTGTTGGGTTTTTTGGTTAAACACCATAAAAACGTGATCGATAATCTTACTACGAAAGATAGTTCGTCGTATGCTGATGTTAAGAAACGACTTATGGATATCGACACATCCGAAATTGACGACAATTCTGCCCTCTTTGTTTCTAAACCTTCGGGTAATAAGAAAAAGGGGAAGAAACCGACAAAATCGGGAAACTCCAACAACTTCTCCTCCTCCTCCTCCTCGAAAAGTTTCACCTGGTGCAAGAAACATAATCCCGGAAAATCTGCAGGACATACCTGGAATGAATGTTTTTGTCTGCAGAAGCAGAATAAGGAGAAAAAGGAAAAAGAAGAGAAGGATAAGGCCTAGGAAGCAAATGTTACCACGGAAGAGCGAAAGGTAAGAAACAAAATATTCTACTTTGTCATGGCCTGTACCTCACACATGACCCCTTATGCAGGACATCTCCTCAACTACTCGAGCTGTTCCAGATTTGTAAGATCCAGTTCACAAAAGAGCATTGAGATTGTTGGCAAGGGAGATGTGGTGATGGACTGTGTTCTGAGAGATGGTTCTGTTTCTTCTTTTTGTGTTTGTGGTGTTCTGGATGTTCCCGATTTGGCACATCCTTCGATTTCTTGGAGGAAATTGCGGGAAAAAGAATATACAGAGTTTGGAGAGGGGAATTATATTTCATTTAACAAGGGAACAAAAGTTATTTTTGAAGCTGTTTTTGAGGGAAATTTGTTTAAAAATCCTGAGATATTACATTCGGCCCATATTACTTGTGACTTCGGACATCAGGCTCTTGGACATTGAGCACCATCAACAATGGATAAATTGCTACAGTTGTATTCTGACGCCAAAATACCAGCAAGACCTATGAATTAGGTCTGCTCCACCTGCATCAAAAACAAAATGACTCGGCTTCATCAGCAAAAAATATTTCCATCCGGGCGGAATGGCTCCGTCAGAGTGGACGCGCTCCGTCAGAGCCGTCAGAGACACACCAGTGGCAGATTACTCCGCGCACGGCCTTAATACCACGCGTCGCGTTGCATATCGCCCTCCGATCGCTGTTTCACCGTTGCTTCTCGCTCTGTCGGCCTCCAATTTCAAACGAACACTCTGGCGGTGAAGGCCAACTGTGACCATACGTAGGAATGGGTTCATTGGGCACGCGTTTGCATCGGGATTGCAATGCGATGGGTGACGCTGCGAAAACCACTCCACGCGTTCCTTCT
>Ga0307515_10004998_pt1 | contig 27055 bp, 16 predicted proteins | sample 17_EM_MG_FD_194513 | JGI IMG/M metagenome (GOLD analysis project Ga0307515, IMG submission 194513) | Populus trichocarpa ectomycorrhiza microbial communities from riparian zone in the Pacific Northwest, United States - 17_EM | ecosystem: Host-associated > Plants > Roots > Unclassified | place... | reverse complement strand
CATACTTGTTGAAATTTTCCCTCCAGAATTTGGCTTCCCTTTTAGCCTAGCCTTTGCAAAATAAATCTTTCATTCAACACTAAAGTGATACCATGAAAATCAATCAAGAAATACATGAGGATTGCTTTCCCCATAAAAATCACTAGCATCAAGTTCAACATTTCTATTGACACCATTGACCATTCATCTTACAATTTTCTTGATTGAGTTTGAGAAAGTAAGGCTGCGCTTTTACTTTTTCTGCCAAAGGTTGAATCGACAAGCTGACAACAGATAGTATTTGGTAGGGCATTGACTAGCAAGGCTGGTTCTATGTTTGGAGAAGAGTTTGTTACTGTAACATGTGGTGATATGGTGGCTGAAATAGTAAGTGATTTGGGAGCATCTACAGCTTGAATAGTGATGCAGGCAATCATCAAGAGTATATAAATTATAGTTATTCAACCTTTGATTTTATATATATTAGTATTTCCTGTAAACATAGTCCTTTTAGGAAATCATCTTACCTAAGAATATGAATACTACTGAGGAATCTTAGTATACTTATGAAATTAGAATATTAATTAAGAGCTGTTCTATGTAAGAGTTTTCTATTTCCTATTAATTTAGGAATATAAGAGTTTTTGGTGCCTATAAAAGGAGCATCTGTTCTATGTAATAGGAAACACTTTGATACTGGAATCATGAGTACTTTGGTTTAGTTTAAGACTAGTCAATGGGCCCACGCGTGGTCGTTTACAAAATTTGTTTCAATTCTTTCATTAACTCAATTTTGAAATTTAAAATTAAATTAAATTCAATTGTTATTGATTTTGCGATTTAAAAAAAAACATTAATAAGTATGTTGTAGTATTTAACATCACGTGTGAATTTTATATATGTTACGAATATGTTTGATTTTGACCAGAAAAAAGAAAAAAAATATAAAACAAACTTTCAATTAATTATTCATCTCACAAAAAAAATCTGATGAAAAGAGCTCATAATTGGCTTTTAAGTTCTGTAGAAGAAGGTGGGAATGACTTTGGAAGAGTACTCAAGCAATCGAATGAGAGGCTTTTAAGTTCTGTAGAAGAAGGTGGGAATGACTTTGGAAGAGTACTCAAGCAATCGAATGAGATCAGGACTGTTCCAATCAGAAAGAATGATGCTGAGAAAGAGGTTTAGATATAAGGTAGTATTTCTAATAAATTTAGTTTCCCTAGGAAACCATCTTACTAAATAAGTCTATTTAGGCATCTTACTTAGGAATCTTACTCAGGAATATATTAACACTATTTCAGAATCCTTTTTCTTTCCTGTACTTCTTTCTTGCTACAATAACCTGGGTTGCTACAATAAAAACCGTAATTTCCTTCTAAAATCCTTAAGTTTCCACTTAGCTCACCATGAATTCTTCGGACACATCTTACATTCTCCAAAATCCAATAGGTTCACTTTCAGCAGGTCTGTTTCGTCCTTGAATTGTTGTAAAATTCTTCATAATCCTTGTCCAAACATGACACCTTTTTTTTCAAGAAAGTTGAAATTAATTTATGGGTCTTTTTGATTTTTCATAAGAAAAATTTTATTTTAATTGTTTCTTTTATTTTAAATGCATTTGACAAATATATAAAATAGAAACAAAAACTAATCAATTAAGCCTTGAATTTGATAGTGATGTCAGAATTGAAGGGTGCATGTTGGTGTGTTTATTTTAGAATAAAAATTAAAAGTGACAAATTAAAATTATTAAAATATTGTCTAATTATTTTGTGTTAAGAAATATATATATATATAAAGAATGAGAATATTAAAAAAAAAGAGCATTAAGAAAGAGAGAGTGCATAATGAGAGGGAAAAATAAATTTAAAGAGTTTTTGGGAAGCATAATCTGAGATGAAGGCTTGCACAACTCTAGCCAACCTGTATGAGGCCAGATTAAAAAAACAAAATCCAAGAAGTAACAAAAGCTAATGATGCTTCATTTGTCTCATCATCACCCCAACCTTCTGATGATAGTGAAATCGGGCTCATCAACAACTCCAAAGCATTGTATTTTTTGCACCAATTTCACCCAAAAATATCTCCAAACCAAACTTAAAAACTCATAAATATATTTTGAATCTTAAATCCATTTTAATTCATATGCTTAACAACCAACATTCAAGTCAAATCTCAAAAAAACCTGAAACTTAGATCAAAGATATATTTTGGTTTAGGAATCCAATAAATGATGGTGATGTGGCCCAAATAATATGGCAATCAACTCCTTGCGAGTAGGGGAAACATTTTCATGCAACCATCAATATTTTGGACACCGGTTTTGTGAGTTTTGGCAGTGTTTCTGTTTCTTTTTTCCCTCACTCTCTTCTTGGTTGAACCAAAAGAGAGTCAAATGTGATTCGGAGCAAAAGGCACTGTTCCTAAATTGCTGTTAATTAACAGTAAAGCATTGTAGAGAAATGCATTTCTATATATATATAAATCCTTTTCCCAAACTTCGAAAACTGAAACTACTTTAACAATATTGAATGCATTCATAGAAGTACTTGGCTTATGTGCCCTATATTAAAATCATTTCAGTGATTAGATTCTTACCAGCATAGGAGCCCAAATAACAAAGAGTAATATGAAAAATAGGCATATCCCACTGCAACATTTGGTCCATTTTGTTTGTTTCTCTCCTTGTTTGTGTTGAGCTCTATTCAAGACAGCATCACATTTGACAAGGTACAGACTTGCATATATGTCCTCCAGCTAAGAGCAAAGCTATGAATCAGACCGAGAGCTAAACTTGCAAATTTCCAATCAAAATGATTCTAAGAAGGAAAAGACATCAACCAAATTAACAAGTAGTTGATTGCTTGTCAGTGACAAGAATGATGAAACAACTATAATCTATCAAATGTCAAATGGTACATGAGAATGCTAGCTGATGCTACTTACCATAGAGTCATGCAGGTAATAGAAACTTCATATTTATTATTCATGGCAATTTTCTTTGATGTCTATAAATAGCATCCTAGCTAGGCATTCAAGACAGGCTATGAATTTTGATTGACCAATAAATTGAGTTTTCACAGAATTGGTTTTCTTGGGGTTTATGTTAGTTTGTCATTCATCAATGGGTCCTACAAGGATCCCAACAAGTCTTCTCAGGGAGTTTTTCAATGTTATCTTGTTAAATGAGAGCATTTCATTAGAGCACTAAGCAGCAAGAAAGGATTCAACTTCGGCAAGAGACTCAGCATTAACAGAATTAGAAAGATTTCTCTTTCCAATTAATCTATATGCACACAAAAAAGGGAAGAAAATAGCAAGAACCACAATGATGTTACGGTCATGGTACTATTAGAGGCAGTTCATGAAATGTTGAAGTTAATTTAGTAAAATTGGTGTTACTGCAATGCAAGACTTGACAAAAAAAAAATACTACAAAAAAAAAACCTAAGGTTACCTTCAGCCAATCATACATGGTTAGCGATGTTGTTGTGCACGACCAGTCCAGTACACACCTCAATTCATAAAGAAATGGCAAAGCACGATAAAGTCTGTAGCAAAGATAATTGATTTGCGAAACTTTGCTGGTTAAAAACTGCCGATACAAGGTGCTTTTATGAGGAATCCCATGACGAATTTGTATGGCTTGTAGCGCTAGAGATACTACTTTTGCAAGAAATATAGCACGAAGCGCTAGTCCTGCAGCATTTTGGGAATGTTCCAAGTGCCAAGCATACTTTGTAACTGAATATGTGAAGAGAATGAGGTTGAAAATATAGAAGATCAACTTTCCAGTGGCAAATGAACAGAGGTAAATTATGCGGTCCAGAACGATCAGGAAAAAGATGATCTGTATGAATAAAGCAGACAAAAGACTCAAAAACAGTTAGTAACCTTGATGAGATAGCACATAATGACTATAAAATCCCCATAACTCTTAAAAAACTGAAAATTCCACCACCACACATCCTCCAAGTTCACAAGTCAGTCCCTAAGAATGGGTCTCTAATTGATTTTTAAGATTCAGTAAGATAATATGATTTTTTTAATTCCAAGAAACCAAAACATATGCTGCCATAGGCACCCATTTCAAGGGAAAATAAGATAAGGCAATCATGAACTTGGGAAAATGGGAGAATGAGCTGTCATCAGAACTGCTGATTCAAGTTCAATTTTATGGTTCCTGTATATATTGACTCATTCATTTAGTCATTATTTAATCATCGAAATTCAAATTCAGATATACATCGGTAGTCTTCTGTGCTTGATCTTAATCCAAAACTTTAATTTAAACAAGACATGTCTAAGGAAATAAACAAGGAACAGAGACTTACCATCAAGATAAACACAAATTCTTTTGGAAACTGATCTTCAAGCTGATAAACATCAAGAAATTCACTTTTATTCTTTATCACAGATTGGTAGAAAATTGCAACTAAGAAGAAAACACTTAAATCTGCACCAAATATGTAGGCATAAAGATCAACTTCTCGTTTGCTTCCTCCAATCACAGAGACAATAGTGTATGGAAATCCAATTTCATTAACAAACCCAGCATGTTGAGCTTCCAGAATCTCCTTCGCTACATCAGCTGCTGGAGTTAGTGACTTGTACCATTCAGCTGAAGCACAGCTTGTCAAAGGGGAGGCGTATTCCACCTCAAAAACAACCAAGGCCACATTTGGATTCTCTTGACTTCTTTCAATGCTTTGGACATGAACCCTACTAGCAAAAGGGCAAAGATTGGGGTTCTTTTCCTTGCATCTTTCGTCATGAACCATTTTAAGCAATTGGTTTATTCCAGACTCTATTCTCTCTGGCTGAATTCCATCCTCTGGCCACAAGGGAACATCCATAGAAACCTGGACAAAATATGGAGGAGACTCTGCTCCTAGAATCAGTGATTTCCAGTACCTAAAGAAGCTTCTTATTTTTGATTTTACCATATTGGTCATTAGATGCAGCAAATCCTGTGCCCTATCACTCCAGCTATAGCTCACCAGAACCTCTTTTCTATGGAGAGAACTTCTACGGAACTTAATGTCGGTAGATGGAATCCATTCACCATCTTTTACAGTTATCGAGCTCTGCAGGAGGGTGAATAAGTAGACAAGAAAAAGAGGCCAGGAACTGATGACAAAGGATGATGTAATTTTATGTGCAGGAACTCCCAACTCACGAAGTAGGACTGGATCAATACTCATTTTGCAGTGCTGGATGATAATTTGGTAGATATACTGAACCATAATGTAAACCTCAGTGTAGATTAGCATGATAACCCAGAAGATATAGCTCGGGCCAGTGTTTACACATAGAGCATACAAGAAGAGAGCAGCAAGGAACACCATAGAAAGCAAACTGAAGTTCCATAGAAAAACGAGAATAAAACAAGCATAGCACACAACATCATTATTCGATTGCATTTGGGACCATATATGACGGAAGATCCTTCCTATCTGCAAACTAGTAGCATCAGAACTCATATCAGACTGCAGAGAAGATGAACGGTCAAAACTCATGCGCTTAGTCTTCTGGCTCTCCATTTCATCATACACCATATTTTCTGCAGAGGGCTGATTGGTATCTAAATCTTCTGGTGAGATGTTTAAGAAGCTGACAAGGTTGTTAACTGCCTGATTTCCAATCGAATGTACCTGGGAAACACCATCACCTATCAGCTGTACAGCAGATATCAAGGGATTTTCCTTTGACTGGACCTTTGCTTTCTTGCCAGAATCAGAAAGTAAGCTATCAGTTGATTCCTGCATGATCTCCGTGATCTCACAAAGAGGAGGTTCTGCAGAATACTTTGGAGACACTTTTATTTCTAGACTTTCTGCATTCCAACTAGGAAATTCATGCACTTCAAAACGAAATATTGAATCATCTGTAATGATCTGCTCTTCTTTCCTGAGCGTTCCTTCACCTTTTCCTGGGCTCCCAGAATCTCTATCTGTAATACGAGAAGTACTCCTCCTCCTTCTCAGGCCATCACTATCAGGGGAACTGCTGCCACAATTAGTGGTTGAGTTCATGCCGTGAAGCTGGATTTGAAGGTTAAGCATCTCAGATTTCATCTTCTCCACTTGCAGGTTACGCTGGCGTTTCTTCTCCTCAGATTCACGTATGTATAGTAACTGTGCTGTTTTCCATGCAGCTTTCTTCTCTTGCTCACGCACAATTGCGCCAATTTGCTCTGCTTCAAGATATCGTGCAACATAATCAAACTCGTTGGAGGAGAACATATATGACTGAAGGGAAACCAGCATAAATATGATGATCTCCACAAGCGCAGATCTTGCAGTAATCCGAAACCCATAGTCATACTTGTAAAATCCGATCATTTCATATATGTATTCTATAGTCTCAAAGTTCCCAGAACTAAATACTCCTACAAAAGGAGATTGATAGGCCAGAGAAAGAACAATTAGAGCAAAGTTATATATGCGCAAGAATCTGAAAACCTTGTTCTTCTTCTTCAGTATTACAAGTCTCATCCGAAAGAAAACTAGAGCAAACGCAAGATAACCAAGGTGCAGAATGTCATACTCAAGAGTTCCAGTAATCAAAATCAAGCAGAGCACAAGATCCAGGAGATGGCAATAGCAGTAAAGCCTCAGGTAGTCTAGAAAAGTCCACATGCTTTTAGTCTCAAATAAGAGATCCTTCCAAACAAAGGTATTTTTACTTTGAGACATCTTTTGACGATACATTGATGAACCTGTTAAACTGGACAGGTTATCAGCACGGAGTTTAAAGCAAGCAATCATGAAGACTGAAAAATAGCTGATAAGCATGCGTGGATCATCCACAACAAGTCCTACATAAAAAGTAGAACATAAAATTAATAAAGATGAGAAGAGAAAGAGAGAGATGAGAGACAGGGAAAAGTAGAACATTCCCTGAACATTAGACAAACTTGAAAAACACAAACAGAAAGTTAAATTCAATGATACAGAAAAAAAGAAAAAAAAAGGATATTGAATTTATGTATGAAACATCATTACTAACACTCCAATAAACAGAAGAAGATCAGTACAGAGTCACTAAAAAGAGTGAATAATTAATTTCTGAACAAATAATGACCTTTCTGACATTAATACGCAGATAGGAATTTTATATATATATATATATATATATATATATATATATATATATATTATTTGTCTACCAATCTATATAAAAAAAAACAAATATATTAGGTGGGTGAAGTGAAGTTTGTTAAGGAACAATCTTAACATGTGTAAAAGAGTAATACCAATCCAACAATTCTTGCAATATTGGAAATACAGAGCAGAACTTTCCCAGCAATCATGGCAATGCACATCTGTCTCACTTGGGATATGTTGATTTGAAGGAACCATGCTCTTCCAGATAACAAAATACTCAAGGATGAGAATCGAAGCAAACACAAAGACAAATACAGGCCATAGTTTCCGTATAATGCGCCGTTTTAAGAGAATACAAGCAACAAGTAATGCAACATATAGCATAGAGATGGCATTCAACAATGCAAAACTGGCAAGAAGCAACGCAATCATGTTTATCTCAAGGCCAAAGAGGTTAAAGATATTTTCTATCCAGAACTTCAAATATACTTTTAAGACAGTCTTCTGTGTTTCGAGTCTTTCCTTTTTCAATGAAAGAATCCCCTTCTTATTCCACTTATGACTTTCTTTGGTGCTTCCCCAGATATATCCAAATGAAAATTTACTGGTGCCACTACCCTCAGAGCCCCCTGTTTTGTTGGACACCAGATCAGGTGCTTGAGTGAGACCAGCAGTGATTGATGGCAACGAGTTGCTAATGAATCCCTCTCCTTCTACAGATGGTATGCTATGATTTGGAGGTGGTTTATTTTCATCATTGACCATGGAACCATTCATGAAGGCATCTTCATCTGAGACAAACAATGGACAAGGCTCTTCCCACTTTCCTTTATTTTGACAAATACTTGGCATCTTATCTAACCAACGGAAGACATTGTACTGAAGTGTGCAAGCAGCAATCACCAGCACTTTTGCCCTCAAGCCAGACTCAAGGCCCCAAAAACCTGGCTTGTATGCACGGAAACCCAAGAAAAGGGACAGCTCAGAGTGCTTTTGTCCAGGAAACATTCCGACTTGTTTACCCCACATCTGAAACAGATACTCAGTTGTCACTAGAATTCCCGTGTACAATAGAAATGATTTGGATGGGATCCGAGAAGCTTTAGGTAAAGTTGAACAGGCAACAAGGCCAAGTAAATATACCAACCCAAAAGCACTGATTGGAGATAAAGAAGCATAAAATAATGCAATAAACAAGATCTTCTGGCTATGCCAGATCAGATATCGTTTGATAAACCCAAATACTCCAGAATCCAATGGATCAGGATCATGCAGCCTATTATACTTGCTCTGTCTCCTCTCATAGCTATAAAGTTGCATCACTATTAAGACTGCTAAAGATTCCCAAATATTTTTCAATGATGAAGCTTTTGAGCTGTAGCCCAAATAAAAAAGTAGATCTATTAAGCTGGACAGCCATGTCTCAAAGCTGGGGAAACAGCTCAAACTATAGATGAAGACAAACACCATGACCGCATATGCTTTTAAGGGAAACCACAAACGCCTTTTCGTTTTCTCAACAAGTTGCCTTCCGATTATCCACACAAGAAGAAGGAAAATATACCCAAATGATATATAATTGGGTTTTACAAGGTACACTGTGAGGAGAATAGTCAGAAAAGCAATGTAGGTTCCGCATGATCGATAAGTAGTGAGAAACTTCTGCCCAATTGCACCAAGGAACAATGCTATCCTACTCTCTGAAAGCAGAAAAGAGAAATTAGTTTCAAATACATGGTAGTATCCACAACAAGTACCTACAAATTTGTAGTGAATTTCAGACATCACTCTTGTTTAGAAATTCTGTGACGAAAGTTAAACAAATAATTTGATTATTGTCTAGGATATGATAAGAGAATTAATGCGAGGGTTGTAACCAGTCCTAAAATAATCTAATACTTTGACTGATCTAAATAATTTGATAAAAAAAAAATACCATGGAGTTGCACAAGACTTTTCTATTTTTAATCACAGAGGAAATGAACTTTTTATTCAAAATACTATATTCATTAACAGATTCCAATAAGATGGAACAGTATGAAAAAACATATGTATTATAGAAGAAATAGCTATTTTGAAAGAAATATCACAATAACCTCGAATTTTAAATTTGGTCAGATAAACAGTTCTGTATTTGGGAGTGTTTGTATGAAGACCAAACACATGGACCTTCCGATTAGAGTAACCAAATAGCAAAGTCATTCAAATTAATGGAGACATGGATGAATATACCATATGAAGAATTATCATGTCCATATCTGGTGGTTGAGGAGGCATACACAGACAAGAGGACTGATTTGTTCAGGCCAGCTTTCAAGATGCTAAATCCGATAGGGGGGCTAGGGGTATGCTGTACAATTGCTGAGAAAGAAAATAACATCTCAAAACCATGGTTATGAATGGCACAGAAGCAAGCAAGGAGAGCTATTTTCAAGAAATCCCAGGAACTGTGATGTTTAAGAAGCCCTGCACAAATAACACAAGGATTGGTTCCATATAAATTTTTCCCCTTTTCTGATAAAATTCGAAAAATTGACATGTCAACTATATGTCACAACTCTGGGAACCTCTGTATCAACATACATGGTATTAAGAACATAAACGCTCCAAATTGAACCTGTTAAAGACAATGCCCACCTAACTGCAGCAAAACTTCCATTGTTAAGGAGCCCTTTCGCTCCAAAGCATGAGAGATTAGATTAATCTCAAGAATGTACAGCATAGCAAAGTGAACTTCGCACAGAAGAATCAATGGCTGGCGGATTTTTCTGCTGATATTGTGGCTCAGAAGATATATCAAGAAAAAAATCACTGAACCACAAGTCAAAACAAAACACCAATTAGTCAGCTCTATCAAGCTCATGTTTATGTCACTCACTTGTATGCAACATATGTTGAAAATATTCTTATGCCAGAAGTCAATTACACAAATTAACAACAAATCAGACTGACTTTTTTATTTTTTTAAGGAAAAAGAAAAAGGAAAAACATACAATATACAGCATGGATGATTCCAGGTTTCATGGCAATGAGGAAGATCAGCACCAGCATGATAGCCCGAGAACATTTTCGTAGTCCCCATGCAATTGTGGCTACAATCAATACCTTGGTGTCTTCTTGTGCTGCAATTAAGGAATAAGAAAGTACAATTATATTGATGGTGTAATCCTGATCAGTTATATTTACTAAATTAAGACCTGGGGAGAATAGAAATGGGAAAGAGAGATTTGTTGAATAGGCCATTTCAGAGTAATGGATGTCAAAATAAAATTCTGAGGGAACTATCTGATTTACTAGCAGTATCAGGAGACGAAATCAAAAGACAAGTAATCACAAGAACCTCAGAACCAATGGATACACCTTATATCACTATCACAGTAATTGAAACTCAAAATAGAACTTGCTCCACAGTTTCCTATAAGCTCAAAACAGATTTATACAAGAAATTGAACTTAGAATCTCTTTGAAGCTAGTAATTATTAAAAAAAGAAGGTGAGATTTCATTAATAAGATTTTTCAAGGAGAAAAGGTAGCTCACCTGATATGTGAACTTGTAGAAAAAAGAAAACAACAATGATATTAGAGTTGCATCAAATATAACAGTATGAAATTGCAATCTTATTGAGACTTGAACTGTGTCCAGAAATCAACATTTCATTCTCATCTTTTACAATATTGAATCATTCATTGTTTTGGAAGGATCCAACTAGACTATTAGATGAAATTAGAGCAAGGCTGCTAGAATTCAGATAAGCAGGACTTCTGAACCTAGAATTTCTGGGTAAAGCTAAGACTACAAGAAGTGGAGATACGAGTAAAAAAACTAGGTGAAAATTGATAGCTGACAAGTTCCAAGAAATTAGGCAAGTTTCCCCTCTAGATCAATAAACTTGTGGAAGAACAGATTATGAGAACATTTAACAGGAAAATTCAGGTGATGATTGAAATAATATGCCAACAGAGATTGAAACTGTCTGACAAGACTCAATCATTTCCAATCAATTATTGTAAGTTGAAAAATAAATTCAGCTCATCCAGACATTTCTTATTGCTTTGCTCCTGAAGTTATTGGAGTTGCAAGAATAGGATTTGATTATCTAGTTTTATTTGATCATTCAAGGTTTCTCATCATTTTAAAAATTCATATTATGTTCTACATCATATTGGATGTTTTACTAGGAATCTAGTTATATTTTCTACTTAAATGGTTCTTCTATGGTTTTGTGCTCCTATTCCTGTACAGTTTAGCTTTTTCCTTCTTAGAATAGCTTTGATACCTATATGAAGCATTCTAATAAGACATTAAGGACAAAGGTTAAGATATTGCTTGATCAAATAAATTGAGTTATCAGTGGTCAGTTCTCTTATATACTTATGAATTTGTTTTATTCATAGCTTGGTTCTACATCAGTTATACATCATTTATCAAATGTTAAAGCACGTCTGATATGACTACATTTTTTAAATCAAGTTTTTCATTCACCAGCATCAACTCACCCACTTCTACCCCAATAAGCTAATCATCTTCTCAACCCTTATTTCATTCACAGATCTTATTAATAGATCTCAATTTGTTCACGTTGCCGATAAGAGTAAACACAATCAATTGCTCTTAGACAGTAATTGCAACATATATGATACTTCTCAAACATAACTAAAGTTGAGAAGTATGAAGATCATATTCAAGACTTAAATGTTAAATAAAATATAACGAGCTGTAGAAAAACTTTACGGCTTGTTAATTATTAAAAGTAAAATCAGCATGGATGAGAGCAAGTGGAAAAAATGTGCACATCTATACATGCTTGATTTTGCATTACTCATGATTTTAGAAGTTGCCCTCCGCTTTCTTTACAAACAGTGAATTTTATCTTATTTACTCTGATGGCACAATTTTCTTGTCACCATCATCTTTATTACCATGTTCAGTTATTATGCTTAGAGGAAAAAACATGCTTCTTACGTGGAAACCACAATATTCATGATTCAACAATTAATCTGGCATGCAAGGGATTAATTAAGGATTTATGGCAAGATCATAGACTTAAATACAGATCAATGGCATGAGTTTTAGTTAAACCTAAATTATGGAACATAATACAGAGATTTAGCCTGGCAGGCTTTGAGAAGGACCCATCAAGAAGTCTTATACCTTCCTTGACCTTTCTTAATGGAATTAAATGTGTCCTCCTAGATACATCAAACTACTTAGCCACATCATAAGGAACACTTGGCAACATTTTCATAACTCAAGTGTTCCCTCTCTCATTATAACTACCCTTCATATCACACACAATGGAACTTTTTCCCTCATCCACACTCTCTTCCTAACTTCACACTTTCTCTTTCTTGCCTATCTTTCGCATATGGAGTGTGTCCTGACATTGGTATGCCAAAGTCCTAACGTGGTTGTACCAACATGACCTTTGAAGTTACACTTACCCATCATGTCCAAACATTCCTCTCGGGGAGTGTTGACAGGCATTATTTAGCAATTAAGTCGCTAAGTTTATTAGGGCTTTTATGTAATATCATCTACTCCGACCCTTCTCATTTGATCATGGGTGTAGAGTGAAAAGACAGTACATTTCACATCTTAATCCCTCACTTACATCCTTTCTTACACGTTTTGGTATACAACTGATGTTAATCATGCCTTCTGGGATATCCTGCCATTACACTCACCCTAAACCAAGGAATTTTTACCCTGCATACCTAACATGTCATGCACATCCTGCCACATTAAGCCTTCCAACTTGTCTCATGCCTCTTTCTAATCCATTATAAACAATACTACCTTGCCCCATGTATAAACAAATAACCCTCATACAACATCTTGTCTTGAATAATGATGCGCACACGTGAGAGAGAGGGAGAGGGAGGGGAGGGGTCAATAATTTAAGCAGGAGGAAAAACTAACATACCTATATCATGACAAATAAAACAGAATAATCAGTCAATTAATGTTAAAACAATGGGTTTCATTACCTTCTACAGTTGAGTTGTCATTAGAAGATCCATTACCCTCATCAGACAGGTAGAGGAAAACAGAGTTGTTCACAAGATTACCCAGAGCAACCAAAATGCCTAGACAAAATTGTGCTAGCAAAAACAATCCAGGAAGGGGATAATGCCATAACCCAACCATGTCCCATATTTCCATATCCTGCATGCATGCCAAGTAATGACTTCACACCACTTAAATTCTCATTACAGTAAGCGACAACATGTTTACACTGAAAGTAAGGATTACCTTTCCAAGTTTCCAACTCAAGAGTGGAAAAGCTACATTGAAAATATATGTGCTAACTGCCCAAAAGAGTATGAAGACAAGAAGCAGCCCATTTAATCGATGCAAACGAAATACAGAAGGGAAGGCATAGACAATGTAGCCAACATATGCAAGTAATCCAAATGCACATATACTGGCAAAATGAAAACTCCAGTAGGAAAGGGCAAACAACGAGACCTGTCAATTCCAGCAACAAGAGTCAATTAACATGGATTCAGAAGATAATACAACATTGTTCTTAGTAATCTGAAATAATTAAGCAACATTATCTACACCAGGGAATAAAGAAGAAAAACATGTGCAGTTGTAGATTGAGCGGCAACTGGTGGGTTCAAGTGAACTTTTTCCAATGTTGCCGATGGAAATCAGCCAAAATTAACCGGAAACAATTCAGAATAAAATAATTTAACCTATTGGTATTAATTTGAAGTGAATCAGAAAAATAATTGTCATATCCAATTCAATTTCAAGCAAAAATTATTAAGGGCCTTCATGCTTAAATTTTCCTTCCCCCTAATAGTAGTATCATGGCAATGAAATGGACCAGTGCGGCAAGCAGGTGACATGTAGTTTCCGAATATGTACCGGGAAACCATATGTGAAAAAGTTGATGCTGAAAGTCCGAAAAACTGCTCCCCTTAATAAAACATTAGTATGCCTGACACCAGATCTGCAAATTACCATGAGTTCAGTACATTTGACACAAGCAAAGAAAATTTCTGCATGTAACTCAATACCCTATGCTCTGAGTTGGTTGTTTACACCATAAAGGCTGGTTTTATTCAGTCCAGACACATGCTTAAATTTTCAGGAACTCCAACAGCATACACATGCATGAGAGAGAGGGAGAGGATGAAAAACTTCAGGATGTGCAAAAATTGTATTGCATTTCATAATAAGCTAAATTAAAAAAATTGCAGGGTTACAATGGAAGTGGACAGAAATCATTTTCCACTAGACATATCACATACTAGTATTTTATCATCAAACAAGACTTCTTCAAGTATAAACTAATGGGTAAAACAACCTTAACAATTAACTGAAGAACATGACAGTCTGTAAATTATGGTTAGTATCCAGTTTTGAATCAGATCACCTTTCCCACCAATACATTTTCTCCTGATTCGGGTTACAGGTGAAAACTATAACATATGGGCATATAGGCCCTAGAATTTATTGATCTGATAAAGAAGGAAAACCAACTAATTTGTCCTAATACTTCCAAGCTAGTCTTCGAATTGCATCTATTGTATTCCTAAAATATAGTGAAACCACTAATTGTCAAAATTTAATAGATCAGAAGTGCCAGCATGTGCCATTCAAATGACATAAGATAGTAAAATGTGAAACTAGGAGGGCATCTATTTGGCACACACTGCTCCCCATCTGTTAAAGCTGTCACATTCAGTGGTAGAAAAGGGATTTATTAGAGATGTACAACAGTGAGGAGATATAATAGAAGCAATTATAAGTTCAAGGATAGATTGAAGACTCTGGAAAGTATGATAATATATTATCTGATTTTCCCCTGAGAAACATCACGCCAATTTAATGGACTTTTTAAGTCCAGGACCAGATCCTTTTTATGTAATGGGGTTATAGCATTGTGAAGGTTAATTGTGTTCACATCATTCAAGTGGGAAGACTATGGAATTAAACTTCATCCTTTGGATATACTTCAGTCTTATGAATCTAATACTTCAAGGTAGGCTTTTTTATTTACAGGGAGAAAAGATTATACAGTTTGGTCTGTGGATGGGACTGGACCTTTCTCTTGCAAGACTTTTGTCTGTCATCTGTCACAAGACAATGGTACCCAATTTTCTTTGGCCAATACAATTTGGAAAGCTAAAGTGCCTTCTAAAATTAAAGCATTCATTTGGATAATGGTACTCAACAAGACTAAGACCACTGATTTGTTGCAAATTAGAAGGTCCCACAAGGTCTTATCTCCTGATATTTGTGTTAAGCATCACCAAAATGGAGAATCTCAGTCATTATTTTTACTTACATTTCCCTAAAACTTAGGATATGTAGCAAAAATTGTTTGATTTGGTAGTAAATCTTGTGTTACCTCAAGAAGTAGATTTTTATTGGTCTCTTCTGTGGGTTTTGGAAGGGAGAAAGATTGTAAGATTTCTTGGAGAAGTGCTGTTGGTGCAATTATTTGGTGCATTTGGATGTAAAGGAATGCAAGGATTTTAATAACCACTGCACATCGGAGCAGTTATTGTGGGTTATGATAATCTTCTAGGCTTCTTTGTCATGTCAAACTTAAGGAACTTTTGGAGGCACCTGAGCTAGCAGATATACAAAGGGATTGCTGTGCTTTGTTATTCTGAACTAGACTGTTATTTCTTTTCGCTGTTTTGGAGGATGTCTTATTCTCCAATTTTGTATTATCCATGTTGCTCTAATAAAACATTCTTCTATCTAATAAAAAAAAAGTCTAAAACTTCAAGAATTAACACAGTTTTCATCAGAATTTTAACCTGCACCCTAATGTTGATTGCCCCAAAATCCAGAACTGAGATTCCAAGGAAATTGTTGGAATGCAGAGAAGGAAAAGACAGACACGGCAAAGTCTGAAGAGCTGCACTCAGACTATTGTCAACAACAAACAAGTTCAGACACCTGTGTATGTCATCTTACACACTTAACCCTTAACCTTAGATACCAAATGTCAGAGTATAGAAAAACCTTCTGTTTTTTTTACTTGTAAAAAATAATCATGGGAATTATATTGTAATGACCAGACACAAGAAAATCAAAAGGAGATCGCAATATGTAAAGCAGATCAAAGATTGTTCCAAGTTTTACCTTGATTTGCGAATGAAAAATGAATGCCTCAAGGGAAGAAGTTGCTCTGTCAAATTACTTCCTCTCATAGACATAATGAAATCCATTTCCTCCAAATCACACTTGATGAAGGATAGCTGCATTAGAAAGCAGCAAAGGTTTAAAGCCAAACAACAGAGATAAAGTACAACAAAAAAAGACCTTCTTTGCCACTAATTTAAACTCCTCATTGGAAATTGCAAAACAAATATATGCTGCAAATAATTATGTGATGCATAGTTAATTGTTAGGCAAATTATGGTTCGCCAACAGAACAGAACTCACATCAATGGAATGCTCTTTAACAATTCATCCATTTTCCCATCAACATGGAGTTGCTTTAACTAAATTTGCCATCTCTTTTGTAAAGAAATGGGTAACAAGAGGGAGCTTAATTTCCAATTTGATAGCTTTTTTTTTGTGCAGCATACATTCATGCCCCTTATTTGCTATTTGAAAGCTCTCCTTTCATTCAAAAACATGCCATATCCACTAATGTCGCTATCTTATTTTGCTTTAGAAAGGCATCTACCACATCACAGAGCTTCAAATCTTAAGCATATAGTCTTTCTCGAGAACAAAAGTAGTAATTTTTTCCCCTTTTTTTTCCCAGGACAAGCAGACCATACTTGACCCTACCTAACTATCAAAACTTATGCACTGAAAATACTTTCTTTCCTTTTTATGGCATCCTGTTAACACCATGTTCATGCTCTTGTTATTAAACCGTCCCCCTCTTAGTTTACCTATTCATTTTGTTGATTTTTTTCCCCTAATATCCATAGAAAAGACCAAATTAACTCAATGCAGATAGGGCATAAGACTAATAATGATGAGAAGTACTAATTACAAACTACTTATGGATTTAAAGCTATTTGTCTCAAGAACACCTCAGCGAGTTTAGATTTCAAACAAAAATACAGAAATGTTTAGATCTAAGATGATAAATTTATCCAACCTATTTCACTCCATGAAGCATGGAGGCTGAAAATCATGTCAAAGACAAAACTTGGATGGTGCAAACATCCCTCAAAGGCTAAACATGAAGTAAGAAAAAAAAATGAAAATGGCTATGCCTTTTGCACAAATTTAAAGACAAATGGCATTTTCGTATATACAAAGTATTTTTTGTTTTTAATTGTTAGAAATTTAGAGGACAAGTAATTAGACTAACAAGTGCGTGAATAACATCACCCACCAAACACAGTCAAGCAGCAATGCAATCAGATTCTCCTCTTTAATACCTTCATGGGAAAATATATCTACTTCAGCTGCATGGAGACAGACAGCAACCAGAGAGCACAAGTTTTTATGCATCCTAACAAAAACCACATGCTATTTCTGGAAAACAAGAGGAGAAACCCAGACTAACAGTGATGACAAGCACTAGGGAGCATCTTCAGTAGGAAGAAGTGAATAGGGACACCCATTACTATAAACGTTGAAAGGCATGAGGATGATTATCTACAATAGAACACTCTCCCTAAGTATTCTAGAGAGAAGGATGAGTATCTAGTCTAATTTACTTCTCCATATTCTCACTCTATGCTTTGTTTATCCAAAGCTAAAAGTATGAATCGAACAAAAGAAGTACCTGGAAATGCATTTACAATTTCTAAGATCTAGTGAAAGCTACAATTAGTTAACTTGTTTCCTGAAGTAGGGTAAATATAAAATGGAGGATTTGCAAGACCTCAACTCTAGATATGAGGAACTCAATTTATTTCCCACTTCTAACATCAAATCTTATACTGATTTAAACAGAGTAGAGCTTATGATAACAAATACATACCATGATGTAAAATAGTACAAGAGAAAGACCGGAACAAATTTCATGCCACTCGGATCTTCCAGATATTTTGAACAAGCCAATAAAATCAGCTATCCACTGAAGTGTACTGAGGAACTCTATAGGAAGCTGATAGGTATAAAGCAGTATAATGTTAACGCTTGCATACAGTTGAAGAGGCCTCCACCACCTTCAAGACATGCAATCAAACAAAGTCACTTGAAGAAGTAACAATTGATCTACACAAATTTAGCGCACGTGTCTGTGGGTGTTTGTGATAAAGAAGGGTGGTGAGAGAAAAGAGAGACTCTAGTGGAAGGTTATGTATCCATAGAAACCTGAAAAGTCCAAGAAAGTTGCTTGTTAGAGACCAGTCCACGAGGCCTGCACAGCTGGCAATAAAAAATGGTAGAGAAAGCCATGAGGGATGGCTTATCCCCACACCAAGTTGAATTGCGGGCAACAGCAAACAAGAAGCAACCCTAAGATGTGAGCCTTCAATGAAGGGAAAAAAAATCCAAATCAGTACCTGCATCCTTTTTTCAACTCATCAAACCACTTTTACCCAAACAAACACAAAATAAGAGCTTGGAATTTCATTTTTTTGCTCCAATACAAGGAATAGTGTGTTAAAAAGCAAAAAAGAAAACTATCCATGATTTCCCAGACCAATTCAGTACAATATCTGCCTCCAACATGGTTTTAAAACCTCATTTAAAATCTATCCATTATTTGACCTATTCATTCAAGGTTTTAATGAATGGTTACCTGGAAAAATTTAAAACCTCAATGTCTAAAGAAAATCCTTAAAGGCACAAAAGAACTAAAGCAAAAACCTCCCCAGTCCTGAGGAGAAAGAGAGGTGCATACCCATCAAATGAAACTCTATTGGTGGTCAGATTAATGAGACCATGATAATGCACTCTTGCATATCCAATTCACAAATGGTGTTCAAATGAAATGCTGAGTTTCTATTTAGAATGTTTATTAGTGAAATAAATGAAAATTAAGTTGTTACATGTGCAAATTCAACCAATAAGAATGATTATAACAGGCATACCATGCATTTTAAGAAGGAAATCAATTACACGGATATAACTTGGAGCTTTGTTAGCTACTTACAAACCTAAATGTTCAAGAAGGTTTAAGAAATGACCCCAGCAGGAATCTCGCCAAGGAACCAGACCAAATCTGCTCCCATATATATCAACTAAAGCAACAAAAACCGCTAATAGTTGTATAACCAAGAAGTAAATTACAAGTGGTGATTTCCAGGAATGGATTCTGCAAAGTTATATCAAGAGAAAATCTCAATTCATGTGGATGAGATAAGGGGACGAAAGAAACAAACAGAAAAAATCCAATGCTTACATCATAAAACCAGTTAAATGGGCCCACCAAGCATCTGCTCCACTCCATTCATCTCCCAGAATTGCCCAGATGACAAGATACACTGCTTGAGAAAGAATGACTACTAGGGAAAAGATAATAATGAGCCACAATAAAAAAAGTCGCCGTTGAATACGAAAACCTGTCAGAACAGAATGTTGTGTTGTTAGGATAAAGCTCGATGAAAAGGGGCATAAAGAGAACTGCTGCCGGCAATACCAGGTGTAAATGAGGTTCAACTATTTTGCAAGTAAAACATACACTAGTGTTATCTAAAAATTTATGTTTCTTTTTAAAAAAATCAATTTATGATTGCTCATAACTAATATTAACATGTATGTAATTGCTCACGAAAGCGCTAGACAATCAAGAACATCTTGCCAATGCCACACAGTGTAAAGGCAAATTCTTACTGAAGTTCTTAAAGGCTCACCTATTTTTGGTGCAGCGTACTGAATAAGAAGGAAAGCTATTAAATCAACAAGAGAAATCAAACTCCAATTGACCAAAGAAGCTGCAAGAAAAGAGGGGCAAAAAGTTGAAGATTTGAAACCCGCCAAGAAAATTAATTTCCCATGAGAGAGAAAGCAGCTTCGAAGCTGCAGCTGATAAATAGTTCTAATCTTGAAGTTAGTTACTCCAAAAAAAAAAAAAACGTATGGATGAAGAATATACATGTTAAGAGCAGGACTGGCAAGACAAATCCAACAAGAAAATTCCCCATTGTTTGCCAGCAGAATCACATTGGTCTCCTTGCCTTCTTATCGAAATTATCCGATTCGATAAAATCACAAGAAACCTATTAATTGTATTGGATGCCAAAGGTTTGCTTGGTTGCTTGCTAGCTTCCGTCACTTGGCCCGGCTGTTTGTAGAAGGAGACTAGGAGGGGTAGACCGGACGAGGAGGTTTTCCAACATCAAGGACAAGATCTTAAGTTTGTTCGCTTTTACTTTTTACAATCCTTTTACCTACTGGTCAATGCAGTTTTATAAATGTGAAACGAGATGTCTTAACTTTTTCGATTTCTCAAATTAGGTGTCTCGACTCTGGTTTTTATCAATTGTATTACTCAGATTTGATAATAGATTTGTTATTTGAAAATATATTAAAAATATATTTTTTTAAAGAAATATTGATAAAATTATATCAAAAAAAAATTCAAAAACAAAACAAAAAATTTAATTTTAAAAAATAATTAAATATTTAGAAAACTGGATTCCTAAATAAACATTAATATTATGTTTGTTTTTACGTTTTAAAAACGTTTTTAAAAAATTAGAAATTTTTTATTTTATTCTTTATTTTAAATTAAATTTGTTTTGGTATTTTCAGATCATTTTGATATAGATATCAAATATTAATTTTAAAAAATAAAAAATATTATTTTAATATATTTTTAAATAAAAATATTTATAATAGTAAATTGGCTGAAAGTATCTTAATAGACTTAATACCAAAATGGCTGAAAGTATCTCAATAGACTTAATTACTTACTCTTCAATTTTATTTTATTTTTTCAATTAAAAAGCATATTTTGAATATAAAAATGGATGGAGGGATCAAATTAAGCAAAAGACTTGAAGTGGAAAGGGAGGGATTAAGGAAAGAATTCAATGAGAGAGACACTCTAAGAAAAATATAAAAAGTAGAGGGACTATCAAGCAAAATAACACCCCCAAAAGCTTAAACAATATCAACAGAAGTCGGTGTGATATTTGTAGCTAGCCATACATTCCTTATCAAATTGCATGCAGCCTTTTGTCTTGGTTGAAGAACAAAAACAGAAACCAATAATATACCATGAACGCTCTCCTCTCAAGCTCAACCTCTCTCTGCAACTCTCACATTTTGAAGCTGACATCCAAACCCACAAGTTTCAGGCTATCATTACCATGCAATACCAATACTACCCAGTACTTGGGCTGCGACAGCTTGAGCTTGAGAATACGAGCCAGCAACAATGCAAATGAAGTGGATACGCAGACAGCAAAAGAAGATCAGGCAACTGAAACAAGCAATCAAGTCTCCAGTTCATCATCTGCTGCCCCACCTGCAATTGACAAAGACCTCAAAAAGGTTGCTTCTATTTTTAACTGGTTTATTTTCATATGGGTTTCTTTCTTCATGTTGTTCCGTGGATGTTGATGCTTATGTTATTGGTATGAATTGAGTCAAAAGGATGTCTCTCTTTGCATTACAACAACAGGTGGTTCAAAAGACTGCTGCTACCTTTGCACCAAGAGCTTCCACAGCTACAAAAAATCCTGCTGTACCAGGAACTACCTTGTATACTGTTTTTGAGGTTCAAGGCTATGTCTGCATGTTGTTAGGTGGAGCTCTTTCTTTCAATCTCATTTTCCCATCAAACGACCCTGACATTTGGAGATTGATGGGAATGTGGTCCATCTGGATGTTCAGTAAGCTTAATTTATCCTTCTCTGTTTTTTCCATTTCTAAATTCATTTATTACTTCATTAGCTCAAATACAAGAAGCTAGCAAGCTCTGGTTTTTATTAGTCCAATATCCTCGTGGGCATAAGTTGATTCAATTAAAGATTCAGTTGCCATTTTGTTTTTGGGCTGGCAGCAATTCCTTCCCTTCGTGCCCGGGACTGCTCCAAGAATGAGAAAGAGGCTCTTAATTATCTATTTCTACTCGTCCCTTTACTCAATGTTACAATCCCCTTCTTTTGGAAGTCCTTTGCGTTAGTATGGTCCGCCGATACCATTGCCTTCTTTGGAATGTATGCATGGAAGGTATGGTATGCATGCTTTAATTTATTTCTTCCTTCAAGAACATTCATAGAGTTGGATACTCTTACTTACTTTGATAGTCATTTTGAAATATGATGCTTTCTGCAGCTGGGATGGCTCCAGAAAACAGAGTAGCTGGGAATTCAACATTTCTTCCTTTTCTTTGTTTGGATCGTTTGATGCAGATGAGACAGTAACATTGCTTAGACCTGCAACTGAATTGCCTTACTACACTACGGGCATGGAGATAGTTCGCGGTGATTGCACAGCAGTAGGTGCCTTCTGTCAGTAAGATGGAGATGCCTGTCTTTTCTTGTGGCGTGTAATGACAAATCCATCTTAATTTTATTGACTGTTATCCCGGGGGCTTGCTAGCTTCTCGTCTTCTCTTATTTTATTAAGTGGATTCGATTCACTGTAAGTGATACCATGTACACAATACCTTTGCTAAAAGATGTAACATGATAGTTCATTAGCAAAATAGACCTGGAAAACGATAAACCAGCATATTCATGGCAGGAGGCTATGCAATTTGGCTGTTGGAAATCTTTGTGTAAATGTGGACTGAATGGCAAATTGTATAGATCGTTTTACCTTTCTCATGGGTGTTCTGGTTTCCTTATAGATCTAACAAAAAGAATGGGAGTTACATTTCTTTTCAAAGGGGCTTCTTAAATTCTATCAAACAGAGACTAGGCACTTCAAGCATACTTGAAATAGAGACGGGTGAAAAATTAAACACCAAAACAAAGTTCTATTTGTTGAACTGGTTCATGAAAAAGCTCCAGAGAGAATGAATGAAGACCAACAGTATAATAATACAGGGACTAATGTAATTTGGCATCACAAGCTGTAGCATGTTTATAATTATAAATAGTACAAGCTCAATGACCTAGCCCTTTGTTGTGGGAGGAAAATGCTCTTTCAAGGGATAAGCAGGACACCGCCATTCACATATTGGGTTGGTATTGTGAGATCTATTGTATCCATCAGGATCCCTTCACATTCACCCACATAACCCAAATGCCGACTAGTATTTTACCATCAGTTACTTCCTGCAAGGTCCAGCTGTACAAACAAGTTCCAAAACAAGAATCAACAGGGGAACCAACAATGCAGCAAGCAATGACACAAAGTAAATGAATGCAACTGCCGATTATTGTAAATATCTGGTGACTCAAAGAAGAGGTTATGTTATGCTTATGGACCCCTAAAATCCTCCTAACTGCAACACTAAAATATTTCAAGGCAAACTTAAACTTGTCATACTCAGCTATCTCGCAAGCTACCAAACATGCTGTTAACAAGGCACTACCATAAAAAAAGGTAATGGGCGCTAAAATGCAACGGGAACTAAAATGCTGTCAAAGTTATTCCATGAAAAATGCATTACAATGCAAAAGGCAGCATGAACTGGCTGAGCTTATCTACAACTTTTAGGGAAGAATGTTCAGGAATTGTTATCTCCGATCTCTTATAGCTGTACCAGGGACTTGTCATAAAACAATCTTCAGACATTGAACATGCAGACATACAGTTAGTTTAGACCATTTGTGTAGTTTTTCATCTCTAAAATCTGCTATGCCATTGAAATCATGATGGTTTGCATGTGTTTTAAGAATCGGATTCTAATTCATCTTTACATGAACATCAATGATATTAGAGTTCTCAAATGCCTTAAATTCTCAATAAAAAAATTCTTGCCTTTGAAATTGCATCTACTCAACATGAAAATCAATTTCATGAAGCCAAGATCCTCCAATGCAGACCACTTCTTACATCTGACTCATAGCTCTAAATGTGCTCATCATCACTGTCATCATAGTCAGAAGCAGAATCTTCACTCCTTGGTTCCGTCAGAGTATTCATGTCAAATGATGCCATCTCCATCTCCTCCATGTCAATAGTGTCATACTCCATTCGTTGCTCAAACTTCTCATCAGAGCAGTTAAGGAGCCATGAAAGTGAACACTTCATGCCCTTCTTTGCAACCCTCTTATGTCTTGGTTTTATAGTGGACTCCAAACCATATGTAAAGAAAGCAGGGAAAGTAACCAAATCATCCAAAGGTCTTTCCATCTCCACTTGGAAGTAATCAAAACTGTGTTTCATAATGTCAAGATTCAAAGCAAGCAACTGGGGACATCCCACAACCATTGCCCTCACTTGTTGCAAAGAGAATCCACAGTCTTTAAGGAAATCCACATGTTTCACAATAGGTAGTCTACTAAGGCTGACGACCTGTGGCATCTTCTCAACAACTCTGCCAAAGTCCTCAGGGCCCAAATCAATAACTGAATGAAGTAAACACTGTTGACCCAGAAGTTTTTCCTTCAGCTCAATTCCAATAATCTCAGGATATTGTGCTACCACAGAAGGAAGTGAGGATTTTCTTACATTAAACTCTAAAAGGGATCCAACATTTGGTTTCACCTGTTCCTCTAATCCAAAACCAAGGATGTGAGGTCGCTTTTCTATCAATCTAGCTACAGCTAGTCTTGGTATGCCCAAGCTTTCAAGATACTCCACAAAAGGCTTGATCACCCGTCCTACTCGCATCCCCAAAATCTCTGGGTATCTAGTTAAAACCCCTCCAACTTCTCTCCTTGCTAACCCGATTCCTACCAAATAAGCCACTGATGTGCTCATGGTCCCTTCAAGCTTGAACCCCAGAATTTCTGGATATCTCTCAAGCACCCGAGGGATATCATTTGGCTTGATATCCATTCCTTGAAGATATTTGACCACTGGATCTAGATCTACAACTACACTAGCATGAAGGACTTGGGGATATCTTCTTAAGAACTCAGTGAAAGTGGATTTCCTAACACCCAATTTTCCAAGATAGTCAAGCACAGGAATCATGTTCTTCTTCACGCTGCAACCGAGAACAAGTGGGTAGTTGTTGATGTCCTCAATTGTGAGACCTAATTTGTGAAGGAAATCAACACGTTCCCTCATAACCTCAGTAGTCACAGGAAGCTCCAACCCATCAAGTTCATCAGGGACAATACCAATTCCCCTTAAGAATTCATAAACCTTGGCACGATTTGCTATCTTCTCATTTTTCATTTCCAGCAAACTAGGTCGACTATAGAGGGATGAAGAGCTTCTTTGCTTCCGACCCAAACGAACATTACCTGTGTTGGATAGAGATGAACCCACAGAAGTTGATTCAAACGTTCTCTCAGCAACATAACACCGAAATCTTGTGACCTCAGTCCTCTTCATGTCATTACTTGGGATTCTAAGAGGTGATGTAGAGTTTAGCTGTAGTTTGCAATAGACAAGAACAGGTAACTCTGGATGTGCAAGCAAAAAACTAGGTCTCGTAATGCCAGCATAGCTTACAATCGTCATTATAGGTTTGTAGCGTCAACCAATCTGAAAAGAGACATTGCAACTCATGAGCTGCAAATGAATGCTATTTCACACCACAACTTAAACCATTCAAACAATGAATATTTAGCCGAGTTCATTCAGAATAAACACAAAACCTTGAAGATTTAGCCGAATTCATTCAAAATAAACACATAACCTTACAGATTGTGGGAATAAATCCTAAATGAAAGGCCCAGGAGAAAAAAAGGGGGGGAGGAGGAAGAAAGCACCGCATTTAAAGGCTTTAGCATAAGCATCATATCAAACAATGAGATAAAGGTAGGACTAACGGTCAAGTGGACCGAAAAGAAAAACATAAATCTATATACAAATTAACAAACCCATCATATAAAACTCAAAATCCTAAGATTAACAGCCTAGAAAATACAGAGAAATGAAACCTATTAGATTCACTGTACAAGCAACAAATGAAAACCCTAAAAGGAACTTAAAGCTAAGAAGAAGAAAATGCAGCAAAAATAGTAGTAAGCTTCAGCATTCTGTGTTTTACTTTCCTGGGTTTTCTTCATTATTAACGACTGTTTAGAAAAAGAGGTAGTGAACAAATTAAAAGAATGGTACGAAGCTTAAATAATGACCTGTGAGCTAAACTAGAGTGAGCGATGCCCCCTGCTTTGGCTTCTTCCTTGAGACTTGATAGAAGAAAGAGGGTAAGGTTTTTGAGTCCGCCACGATCACACCATAGCTTTTTTTTGTTTTATAGCCCTTTCTATAACTTGCAAACTAGCCCCTCTGGATTCTAAGAATTATTTTATAGCCCTGACATCTTTCTATTTTTACAATGGAGTCTTACAACCATAGGGAGAGACCCGATTGAGATTGAGATTGAGATTGAGATTGAGAATAGGCAATTAGGTTAGGGACTACATTGGTCAATAAAAGATTTTATTTTCTAAAAACAATTACATGTGATCTTTTTTTAAAAAAATATATCTAGAATGAGTGTTGATTGTGGTTGTTTTTTGAAATATTTTTTATTCAAAAATATATTAAAATAATAAAAATTAAAAAAATATTAATTTAAAGTAAATAAAAAAAATTCAACTTTTTTAAAAAATATTTTTAAAATATAAAAAACAAATATGAACATCAAAGACTTTAAGCCAGGTCCATCCTGAGTAGAGTATTGTAGCTATAGATTTCAAACCCCTCACCGTAAAAAATTATAGATTCTTTTCTTTTTCTTTTTTAAGAAAATCTAGAATGGCGACAAGTTCTTTCTTCATGTCTATAAGCAGTAACTAGGTGGTGGCCGAGTGGTAAGAGCTTGGAACTAAGAGGTTTGCTCCCTCTGTGGTTTCAGGTTCGAGCCCTGTGGTTGCTCATATGATGGCCACTGGAGGCTTACATGGTCGTTAACTTCAAGGCCCGTGGGATTAGTCGAGGTGCGCGCAAGCTGACCCGGACACCCACGTTAAACTAAAAATAAAAAAAAATAGAAAGAACAAGAGAAGAAGGATGTTAGGAATCTTTCTTAACAAGTAAACAAAAATAATTA
>Ga0307515_10004997_pt1 | contig 27056 bp, 15 predicted proteins | sample 17_EM_MG_FD_194513 | JGI IMG/M metagenome (GOLD analysis project Ga0307515, IMG submission 194513) | Populus trichocarpa ectomycorrhiza microbial communities from riparian zone in the Pacific Northwest, United States - 17_EM | ecosystem: Host-associated > Plants > Roots > Unclassified | place... | reverse complement strand
TTTTTTTTTATTTGACGCTAGAATGGTTAGATTTTACCCTATTAAGATAAGAACCTCCTTTTTTAGGAGGGCTTTTCTTGAATCTTAGACAGACAGGACCAACAATTAGAAAACACGACCAAGCCTTAGATTTTGATCAGACAAATAAAACAATGCAGCTTACCTTAGGTAGGGCGTATTTGGGGTGCTAATACCTTCCCTTTGCGCAACCAGTCTCCGTACCCGATCTCTGAGACCAGTTAGGGTTCCTAGTGACCATAATACTAGGTGGCGACTCCCATTTCATTTTTTCCACTGATAAGAGACAAGAATTCCTTGTCTCCCCACATTTACCAGATATATCCTCATAATTGAGTATGGAGGACGATCGCCGCGATGCCGCACACGTGCGACAAACGCGCTCATTTCAAAATCATTGATAAATTTTATCGAGTCGATGTTGATGTTTTCTTTTTTAAAAAAAAATATAAAAATACAAAAAAATAAGAAACATAAAAAAATATTTCAACAAGGGAACCAAAAGTGCAAAAAAAAAATGAGGGAATAAAGTGTTTTTTAGTTGCTTGGTGACCAAACAATTAGGAGGAAAAAATCAAATTTGTTTTGCCTATAAATAGGTGGTTGTACCACATACAAAAAAAATGAATTTGAGGACAACTTTAGCCACTAAAAAAAGGGAGTAATAATATGTAATAGAAAAAAACTCACATATTATCTCATCCTCTCCCACACACACCAACACCTAAAAAAAAAACCTATTTTTAAAAAAGTAAAAACATAACATGACCTCTCCTCAACCATCATGAGCAACAAAAATAGACACTAAGATTCAACTCCTCCCTTACGGCTAGCCACCACACTAATAAGCTCCTCGGATTTTATTTTTTTTACAACCACTGACACAACCTTCTTCTATAAACACCACTGCCTCCTCTAACACACCAACACCACACAACAAACCCATACTCTTCTAGCCATCTGTAACTTCTCCTTCATGCCAATATCCTTTTTTTTCCTCACATTTTCAGCTCCTCCAAACAAAACCAACCCATCAAAACCAGAAATTATAGTCGTGCACTATAGCTTCCATCATTGTTCTAGCTGCCAACAAGTTATCATACATTTCCTTTGTTTTTGTTGGAATCTAGTAACCAACATCCTCCCTCATTCTAACTTCCCTAACAACGGCCCAAACACTAGTAGAAATAGCCATCGAACCACCACCGGTAAGAACCTAGCACCATTACAGAATCACAAACCAAATACTAGCCTCTTCATAACCACCAAAACAAGACCCACCAATACCAGCCTCTCTTCCATCATCAGTCATGACTTCTCTTCCTAAAAAAAACACATACAATTATGACCCTTAGCCACCTATCTCAACCCAAATCACAATAGACCAACACCTTTCCCTCCACTGTTGATTATTAAAGTAACCAGTAAGAAAAGGAAAAAACATGAGGCAATAGACAGAAAACAAACCGAGAAGAAGAAGAAAAAAGCAAACCAAAACTTTATGTATGAGATTTCTTTTGTTTGTAGGTAACAAAAAACCCGCATCGTGAACACTATATCTCTCTATGATGTTGAGAAATAGTAGAGAGACTTGAGAGAAGAAGAAAAGAGAAAAGGACCAAACCTTTGATCAAACAGATCTCCCTCTTCAGACGTCCATTTGTCTCACCGTCAGTCTAGGAGTGAAGAGGAGACAAAGGCACTTCAAATCCAATAACTCACACTCATCTAATAGCAGTGGAATGTGAACCCATGTGCTGACAGTGATGGTGGCACCTGGATATGCACCGACACTGTTTCAGTGGTCCTTCAACTTAACTCCAGTAGCTCCTAGACACATTAAACGCCTTAGAAGGTTGATCTATAATCTCAAATTATTTTTTGGACAAATTGCTATAATGATGTGAAATTAGGGATAAAATGCTTATTACAGTATATAATTTTGGACTTGTTTGGACACTATTAATTTGGTTTGATGTGTGTTTTGCTTTTGAAATGACTTGATAATTTGTGCTGGATTATGAGTTTTATTTTTTAAGGGTTGTGATTACTATTTGAACATTAAATATTGATTTAGAGATTTGATTGAATTTATGTTGGTTTTTGATTCATGAATTATGTTTGGTTAGGTGTTGATTCATTTGAATTAGTATGTGATCTGAATGAAGTTCGTGAAATTAATAAGATTCGTGTAGATTTTTTAGTGTTGCTCGATTTTGAGTTAATGAGCGATAATTCATCATGAGTTGATATTATGTTTAAAATAGCTTGATAACAATATTTTATTTATGTTTTTCCAAACAAGCCCTTAGTATAATTTTAATAAATTTTCAAATGTTCGGAATACAATTTTTGCAATTTATTTTGAATTCCCCACTTTTTACCCTCCCATATTTGATAGATGAAATTGTGATCTACGAGTGAGGTGTTTTTTCGGTATTAAATAAATCAATTTCCTTCCCAAAAAAACAATAAAAAAATCTTTCTTTAAAAAATACAACTTTATTTTAAATTGCATATGGCCATGTCTCTCAAAATAAAATAAAATAAAAATTATATTAGCATAACTAATAAAACTAAGAAATATATAAGGCATGATTTAGAATCTTTAAAAATACAAAAAAAAAATTGCTGATATTTGTGCATGCATTTTTGGATTTAATAACCACTTTATAAAGCCATGAGAACTTGGCCTATATTTTAAAAACACCAAAAACTTTATTTTGTTTTCTTTTAATATACAAGATTATGAACTTATACATAAGATGTATGCCCAATATTGAATAAAAAAAGGCACTTTCTTTTATTTATATGTTTTGACATTAGAATGGTTAAGTTATAACTTGATAAGATAAAGACCTACTTACTAAGAAAAATCTTTTTAAACATTAAACATTAGATAGACCAACAGTCAGAAAACACAACAACACCTTAGTTTATATTAGACAAACAAATAATGCAGATTATCTTAGGTAAGGTGTACTAGGAGTGTTATGTCCTCCATATATATAATTAGTCCCTTTATCCAGACTCTAAGACTTGTTAGGATTCATAGTGATCAAAATACCATATGGCGACTCCATCCTATTTTCTGATAAGAAGCAAGAATTCTTTGTTTTTTTCACCTATCACCATGAAGATCCCACTTCGGGAGAACGATCGTCATGACGCTGTACATGTGCGATGAAATCCCTAGAAAAATGAGTATCCAATACTCTTTTAGCTTATTAAGAACCCCTCACCTGATGAGGGATATATAGCTCCATATCAGGGAATCTCTTAACCATATATCTAGCTTCCCTTTAAGCCATTTTTTTCTAGGATACTAGAAGAAGTCTTTGATGAGAAATGATGGTGATGATGATAATTGCTTTTGTGACTACGACTATATGTTAATTTATCTTTTGACTATTCTTGAATATGTTTGAAATATCCATTTGGTCAATGTCTTTATGATGGTGAGAGAAGCTTTTGTAAGGTTTTTAAGGGTGGTAGCCCTCCTTCCACTTTTTTACATGTAATTATAATGTGTTCCTCCTCGAATTGTCTCTTTATGGGTAAACAAATTTTTGTGAGCATTCTCACATGTTGGGCTAGTTATTGGATATTTGGAAAAGATATGAGTGTATCCATGGTGGAAAGGTATGTAATCATCTAATGTCCTAGAGTTTCTAGGTTGTTATCCTTAGAAAAAACTGAAAAATATATGAAAAGAAGAGGAATTGAACTAGATTTCAATAAAAAAAATTCCCATAAATAACGATAATGATGAGATTTGAAAAAAAACCTCAAAAGATCAATGTCTTTCTAAGGTTGGTAGATGTACTGAGAAATAAAGATTGTTGAACTTGGGTTTCACAAACACATGTACAACAAGTCCCTTATTGGGTTTAAAAGACCTTTTAATGCTTAAGTTAGCACTAATGTAGGAAAAATGAAGCCTGTAAGGCTATGTTGTGTGTGTTTTTAGAGAATATATAAGGAATAAGCATTTAATGCATGTAAATTTTATCTTTGTAGTTGGTGAAAAGTATACCAGGTTTGACCAGGGGTAGTACATCCAAGGTGTAACAGTTGGATTTGATAGCATTAGCCTTGTTTGGAGTGAACACATAGCCAATCCACAAAGGAAGGGATTCAAAGTGAGGGTGTATTTGGGAATGTGGTGCAAACTGCATTTTCAAAAATTTTGAATTTTTTTTGCTTAAAATGAATTTTTTTTATGTTTTCAAATTGTTTTGATGTGTTGATGTCAAAAAAAAAAATTTATAAAATGAAAAAACTTTATTTTAATGTATTTCTAAACAAAAAATATTTTAAACCGTCACCGCTATTACAATCTTAAAAAGGCCTTAAATCTAAGTGGACGTGTGATCATTTCATTAACGAAGGATTCAAAGTTAGTCCAAGAGGACTTATGGCTAGTCGCCTAAGGAAATAAAGCACAATCTGTTCATCAAGGGGGGCCAAAAGACAAGGTGAGTCTGTTAAAAAGAGGAATGAGTGGCGAGTATACCAAAAAAAGAGTATAAAGTGAGTCTACCTAGAAGGAGGGGACGCAAAGTGAGTTTAAAAGGACGTGTGGCTAGTCCCTTAAGAGGGATGCAACCTAATTTCACCAAAAAGAGGATGCACGGTTGGTTTGATAAAGAGGAAACACATGGTCAGTTTGCCAAGAAGAAGGAACACATGGTTGGTCCTTCAATGAAAGGGACGCAAGGTGAGTCCTCCAAAGAGAGGAAAGGTGTGGTTAGTCCACCAAGAAGAGGGTTGCAAGATGAGTTTGCCAAAGAGAGGAAAGCATGGTCTATCCAACAAGAAATGGTAAAAAGTGAGTTCGGAGGGATGCATTGTCAGTCCCCTAAATGGGTTACAAGATGAGTTCGCGCGCCAAAGAGAGGGTGTATGGTTGATCACTAATGAAGAAACATGTGGTTAGACGTCCACTAATAAGAGAACGTATAGTCTGTCTGCCAAAGAAAGGGAATGTGTGGTTAGTCCATTAAGAAGGGGGATGCATGGCGGTCCACCAAGAAAGGACATAAGTTGAGTCCGCGAGGGGGACACAAGGTGAGTTTGTCAAGGAAGGGGAAGCATAGTAATTCTCGGACAAGCAAGGAGAGAGGATGCAAGATAAGTCAGCTAAAGAGAGGGATGCAAGGTGAGTCCTAAAGGACATATGGGAAGTCCACCGAGAAGAGGGGATGCAAGGGGAGTCCGTCAAGGAGGAGAACATAAGGTGAGTCTGCCAAGAAGGGGACACGATGCATTACGTTTGGGCATCCTCATCAATGTGATACTCTTTTTCAAATATTTATGTTATTCTACAAATATACCATTTATATTTTGTTATGCTAAACAATTTTCCACACAATTTTGGATCACCATCGACTGCCAATAAAAAATGAAGTCTTCTAGATTTCGGACTAACTCCATATCCAGTCTGGAGACGCAGGTAAAAAGAGCAGGATCCAAAAGCTTCTACAACACTGAAGATCACAACAAAATAAATGAATGAAGAAGAATAAAATTCTAAGTTATTTTGTCTCAAATGCAATGAAGATTCTGAGTAGGTATGCAATGAGAAAAGACTCGCATTTCACATTTCAATAATGTTGCAAACTGCAAGTCAGATCTTTTAGACAAGAACAGTGAAGGTGTCCATGCAAAGAGAAACCAGGCATAATCTTCTTTATTTTAAAAGGCTGATGCAGCGTGCACTGTCTTCTCTTAAAGGTGTCATGACAGGTTGCTGCTTGTTTAGGCTACTTATAGACAGACGGATTTGATTATGAAAATAATTAATGGATGAGGTTTGTGTGATAATGATCTTAACATGAGTTAAAATTTCAGAGAAAACCATGACGGGAAACCCTTACGACTTTATCCGTTGATGGGCTGAGATTTCTAGCGTATGGGCACATTGCCTAGCAATGACACGACAAGATTTTGCTCCAAATAGGAAACCACTTCGGGCTGAGTAACGTGGATTGATGCGAACCCATGGCTGCATCCACATATGGGTCTAATATGTAGGAAACACAGCAAATCTGGCAGAAAAATGATAAGTTTCAAATTTCCAAATAGTTCTTTTTCTCGTTTTCAATTAAAAAAACTTAAGACTAATTTTGAGGTTTGATAAAAGCTTAGAAAGAGGGAAAAAAACCTTCAAGTATAAAGTAAAATTTTAAAAAATGAATAAATCAATTGAGATTTTGCTAAAATAAAATTAAAAAATAGTTTAAGAAAAAGCAAAAATATTGATTTCATGGTTAATTGTTTACAAAATCATAATAAAAACTCATTGTGTTTCGTGACTTCTGTATGGTATAGTTATGATTTATGTATACATAGATATTAATTTATTTTGTAGGTTTCATAATTCTTTTATCTTAAGGGTTTCTCTGGTGTTGAGATAATAATTTTATTTAATCCATCATGTATTTTTTATCATCCCATCTAGTTTGATTTGATTGGATTTTTATGATCAAACCAGAGATAATAAAATTTAATCTAGTTTGATTAGAATTTGATGCGGAGGTGAGAAAAGGGGTTCACCCTACCATCACACCTAGCCTCCATCTAATTTTTTAACCTTATTTTATTTTATGAAGTTATAATTTTATTTTTCAATATATATACAATATGTGTTTTTTTTTCTTAGGTTTCATGAAGGATTTTTTTATACATAGATTTAAAGTTTGAACTTGGTTTTATGATTTTTTTTATTCATGAATGGAGATATAGTTTATTCCGTAAATTTAGATTTTTTTTAAAAAAAATTTATTTAAAAAATAAAAAAAAAGTTGGGCTCGTTTGAGTTGGGTTAGGTACCCTATGGATTTCTGTTGGGTGGAAAAAGTCTTTCATTTTATCAAATTGAAACCTAATATGAGTGATGGATTTAGATATTCTAGATAAAGATGGGGAAAGAAAATTCAACTCCAACATGGCTATCATAATCCAAATTTTAAACCCATTATTTTTTCATAAATCTCAAAAGGTACAAAAATTGTCTTTTTAATAAATTTAGTTAACTTTAATTATTTTAATATTTTTCATCACTTTTGTTTATTTTTAGGTGTTAAATTAAGTTAGAAATAATAAAAAAGAAAAAAAAAAGAATAAAAATACAATTGGTAAGCAAAAAAGTATCAAACAAATAATTGAATTTAATAAGCTCATGTCTAGTGCAAAAGGAAAAGGTTCAAGAATAGTTTTGGGTATAATTGGGAATTCAATTGAAAAGTAATTAAGGAAAATTTATTTAATTTAGCTTTAATAAAAAGAATTGACCAATGACTAAACTGGAAATGAAAGCCAAATTAAAGGGTTCAATTAATTTAATCACGATGAAATTAAAGAGAAAAAATAAAAATTAGGGAAAAATTATTTAAAACTGCATAATTTTAGAAACTAAGAACTAAATTGGAGAAAATAGCCAAATTAAACGTTTCAATTATTTTATTTGGGGTTGAAAGTGAAAAGAAAATCCAATATTAAAACCTTAATTTAATGAATATTGAAAAATAAAAAAAAGATAATCCCACTAAATTTTTTTTATTTTATCACGATAATGGTCACAATATCAAGGACATTATACCCTAAAAAATGAGATAGAAAGATTGATCACCAATGTTATCTCTAACTATTTATCAAAAGATATGACAAGCCATGCATAAAAAGAAAAATATCAATGCATTATCCGAGATCAGATAATCTTCAAAAATAACTTGTATAATTTTTTAAGGTTGCATTTTTCTTAATAGCGCAATCTTTAAAATAAAATAATTTTTTTTTGTAAAGGTTGCACTATTGAGAACAACACAACATTCATAATTGTTTTCATGTTTTAAAAATGAAGTAATGTTAGAAATATATCGGTGACTCCAAACCTAATTTGTATAAAGTAAACTAACAAAATAAAGGTTTAGAAAAATTAAGTTAAAAAAGAAATCATACAGATATCATAATGTTTGTTCATAAAAATAATTGATACTAGAAGATATGGAAAAATACTTTGGCAACCTGTTGTCTATAGCTCAAAACTTGAACTCGATGATATTGTTTGTATAAGAAGTAGAAAAAGATAGGTGTTGAGAAAATAAATTAGATAAAGGAACTCACTTATAGATTTTGACTAGGAAAATAAAAGATAAAGATGGCAAGTTGGGGCCATGCTCGAGTGAAATTTAAAGAGAGAGATAATGCTTTGGTAATATAAAAAAGTTACAGTTTTGGAGAAAAGCAGTAGTCTATAAAGTGGAGGACTAAAACAATATTGTTTTGATTTTTTATATATATATCTCACAATTGACCTATTAGGTTTAGATCGAGTAAAATTAGGTTAACCAAGTTAACTAAGATTTGATTAAATATAATATGATCAACTATTTAGTTGGTTTAATTTCAAGATCGGTCCAAATTAGCTCTTGAGTAACTAAATTTATTTTCAATATTATTTGGTATTTAATTTAAAATATTAAAAAAATGTAAAGGTTGTGCTGGGAACAACACAACCTTCTCAAATATGAATGTCCAAAATTTGGACATTCAATTGTTCAAATGAATGTCAAAAAATTAGACATTAAAATATTTGTAAGGTTGCGTTCTTCTTAACAGCAAGCTTCATAATATTTTTAGGTTGAGGTGTTGAGAATAGCATAACCTTAAAAAAATCATGCAAACGAGGTATTCATAATATTGTAATATATATTTTCAAAAAAATTTATGGGTTAGGTTATAGGGCTCTTATAGATTACAATATTTCAAAGAGAACAACTCATAACCTGTGCTATTTTTCTAAATATCTTTTGGGTTGTGCAAGTTTGCCCAAAAAACTTTAGCCTAAGCAATTTTCTCAAAAAAAAAGCTTTTAAAAAATCAATTTTCTTTTGGAAAAACAACCAAAATAGATTTAAATTAATGAGTTGCATCACATGTTATTAAAGACATTTCACCATTTGATGAAACAAAACATATGCTATTTTTTTCTTACAAATGAGAGCAGTTCCTAATTAGAATAATCAAATGAAGCATTAGCTTATACCTTTAACTAATTAGATAAATTTAGTTTATGCCTACCTATCCAAAGCCATATAATTCTGCAAAATCATTAAAAAAAAAAAAGAGTTATTCAAGTTATACTTTTTTATTAATTTTTTTAAAAAATATTAATATTTTTATATCATTCAAGCTAGCTTGATATTTTTAATATTTATTAATACTCAAATTGTTGGATATATACTTAATGAAAAACTAACATAGACAAGAGCAACAAAGAAAAAAAAAGCACAAACAATATAGAATTTTGCCAAATAAGGTCAAAACATAAAAACTCTAATTTAAAATTTTATTACTCATTGTTTTCTCTAATCAAAATAGAATATTACAACTTTTCTAGGATGCTTATATATTAGAAACAAAAACCTTAAACAAAGGTAGAAAAATAATAAAAAAGATCTAAATGAAATAGGTAAAAAAATCATAAATCAACTAAGAAAATATGACAAAATATAAAATAGTAACGTTTGGCCTTATTTGAAGGCCTTCCCGACCTCAGATGGTTATGAGATTTTAACTCTATAAGAAACAAGGCCTTTAGAATATACTAGCAACTTTTAGTCCGATTTAGTAATTAGATCGAAATATATTTCCATTAACATAAGGATGAGAGTTAATGAAAAACATCATACATCAGTCTCTCATGATTGGAAAGAACTTGTCCTCGAGTTTTGACTATTCATCCACGTTGTTATTGTTGTCCACTATTAAAAGCAATGTTAGTGCCCTTATGCTCCATTTACTTCTAGCATTCTAGCACTCTACAATTAACTTTCTTAAATAAAGTAGGTCAAGAATCAATTTCTAAAACACTCCTAATTTTTACAAAACTATCAGTAGCCATTAATGGCTTATTCCAAACTTATCCTTTCTCACATCATTCTAATTCTATATAATCTTTTTCTTCTCTTTCTTCTTTATAAATTGGGATAAAAACAATATATGTTTACCTTTTCCCTCAATAACTAACCCCTCTCTTGGACGCTATATGTTTTCCCTTTGTATTAAGGGTATACGTATTACTTTATTCATCATGCATAACACTTTTATCATATTATCATGGTCTGTCTAATAGTAGATGATGCACATTCATAGACACCACATCACACCAAACACTATCAAAATATATCTTATCTATAAAAAATAAAAAAAAAATAGTATTTATTGATTACCTTACTGTCTCAATTCAATCAGTTTAGTTTATAGGGTTTGAGATGTTTTTGGTAGGGATACCAGTTCCAAGACATGATTTACACACTTATGATTAAGGATGATGGAGAATAGCTTAACCCATCACTCTCTAGTTGGGTGATTGGGCTTAAACCTATTAATTGAGTATCATTTGGTTTAATTGTTGAATTGGATTTAATTTATTGTTAAATATGCTGGTTATGTAGGTTTTACTATCTATATGTACTTGTTTTATAGATAATTTATGATGAATTAAGAAAAAATCATAGATTTCCTCCCCCTTTTATTTCCCCTTTCTTCTCCTCCTTCTATTATTCTTCCTTGTTCTTTCTTCCTTCTATTTCTTTCTTTTACCCTTTTTTTTCCTTCTTATCTTCTCTTAAAATCTCTTTTTTTTTTCCTTTATTAACTTTGGATTGAGAGTTTTGGATTTTAGTTATTTTTACAACTAAACAATCCAAAACACACAAATAACATTTGCTTAAATTATATAAATTTCATTCAAAATTTCTCATCCCACTACCCAAAGAACACTAACAGTTCCACACTACAACCACAAGCCTAAAGTTAACCACCACACCCATTGGATATACACCACCAATAACAACCCAACAACCTTTTTCATTAAGCAAGTCTAAGACCAACCACAACCTTATATTGAACAATAGGACTATCATAGCCCCTTCCCTAATTTGTCTAAACCAAAAACCATCATCCACAAATACCATATAAAGTTTTTCTTCAAGCATTGTCTTCGAAAAAATGAAAAACAAAATTAAAAAAAGGTCGTAACTGACCATTTAAATGCTTTGATATATTATGTTAAATCCTTTCTCTTAATTCTAAATCTCTCCTTTATTTTCTATTAGTAGAAATAATAACCACATATCCTCTCTTAAATCCTTATGTTTTTGTTTTTCATTAAAAGGCCTATGAAAAAAAAAACCATTAACCATTCCTTTTTTTCCAACCTAAAAAATCGAATAGCAACCCATATTTGCAATTTTTACAACTCATCATTAAGGGGTTGTATCAACGATCTCAAGAGAGAGATAAAGTAGAAGAACGGAAAAAGTGATAGTATTCAAAATTTGCATCTTGGCAAAGAGAAAAATAAGATAGAAATCAACTAGCTTGATGTAAGATGATGATTTTTATAAAAATATTTTAGTAAATATTGTATACACGACACATACAGTTTTTAAAGAGAAGATTGAAATCAACCAGTGAGAGAGAAATCGACAAGGATAGAAAACGAAGGAGAAAATTAGGTGTTTGAGTGGTGAGAGGGTGTTTGATATCAGAGGTGTCAAAGAGTGAGAAAAAACTAGGTATTTGAGAGGTGAGAAACTCTAAAGAGATTGAGACCTTTTCAATTATCTTGATTGAACAATTTGTAATATTTATTTTATCTTGATTTAAATAAAAATTTACTTGATAAGAAAGTCACAGTAAAACAATATTTAAAAAACTAGAAAAAAGGAGAAAAAAGGAAGTGAAAAAAGATACCGCAGTAAAAACATAAGTTGATACAATATGACAACATTATTACACAATAAATTGTATTATTCTAGTCTATCATAAATATTAAGCATTTTCGTTAAAAAAAAATTACTTAATCTTTTGATTTGTTGAATTCTATTTCTTTGGTATTACACTTGTTATTCAAATAATCATTAATAGTACTATTTGTGCCTAAATAATATTTTGAAAAATACATCTTGCATTTTGTCCTTATATTTTTGCTCACCAAATCAATGTTGCCATTTATATATAGTAATTATTCATTTTTATCATTTATAGAGCTTTCCGAGACTCGTGGAAAGTTGTGACTTTTATTTGATTAACTATTCACACTTAAAGGTTTAGCATTGCATGCTTATAATTTTTATGATATATTATAGTCTTGATTAATATAGAAAAAATAAACAAATTTCAAAATTAGTTTTATCTTTGTACTGGATTTTACTTGTAAGAATTAATGTGATCTCATTGCATTTTTACGCTAATGTTGCATGCAATTGTGGAGTAGTCATCTAGTATCCAATCTTAAGTTTACAACTACTATGGACTATGGAGACCTTCCACCTTGTTTTTAGGATTATGCCCTACAAACTGCAATTTACCTTTTGAACAAGGCTCCAATAAAATCTATTGATAAGACTCTATATAAGATATGAAAAGATAGGAGAGCAAACTTATCATACTTAAATATTTAAAGATATGACGCTTATATGAAGCATTTTATATCTAAAAACCTAGGAGCTAAGTCATATATATATATATATATATCCAAAAGAAACTATTGGATAATATTTATACCATCTTATTGAGCAAAAAATGTTTCTTTCAAATTATGTTATTGTAAACCCCTGTGTAACTATAGGACCAAAAGTAATAGGACCCTAACATGTAATGGAAAGTTAAGATGAAAAGATAAAGGTCAAATGAGGGAAATAATGAAATGGGTGACATATAACCAAGGGGATGGCATCCATGAACAAATTTAAACGTATTGATATGGCTAAAAAGAGAATTACAAATTTTAGGTTCAGAATTTGTAACGTTGGTGAAACCGGTAATGAGTTTCGATGGATAAAGAAAGGATAGTACAAAAGAAAAGAAAAGAGCGATGGTGTAAGCATCAGTTAAAAATCGGTAATGTTATCGTGTAATGATAATAAGTCCGTAAATGAAATAAATGGTAAAATTATATAATAAATATATTTCAAATAAAAAAATGGTCTTGAGGATTCATTAAAATATTTGATAAGATTTATGTGAGGGTTGAACAAGGAAACTTGGATTTTTGAGGAAAAATCATGAACTAACTAGTTTTACTCTAAACTATAGCACACTCAATCCGACCATCAGATTGAGTTGAAAGTTTTTGTGGAGTCTCATAACATTTTTTTTTTACCTTGGGTTAAAATTTTATATTGATCAGTGTTCGGGAAGGACTTGCAATTTAATCAGAAAACAAGTAATTTACATGAAAACATACAAAGACATAAATGAGTGGCAAAATTATAAATAGAGGAACAATTACCTCTTTAAATAAGCTTGAACATCCTAGAATGTTCAGCAACCATGAAGATGGAAAATCCTTTATTTTTCATCAAAATATGAGTGATTTATTCCTTGATTAAGAGCTTTCTAGTGAAAATCAACCATCTTATTTAAAGTAAACATGTTTTAAGTGAGTTTTTGAGAGTATAAATCAAGAAAAAAAATGTGAGAAGGTAAAGAGAAAACTTTCAAGATTTATAAGAAATGAAGGAAGTTTGGAATTAACTTGAAAGAGTGCTTGAAATTATTGAGTTTAAGAGGTAATCTTTCTCAAGTTAAAACTAGTTTCTCCATGATTTCTAAGAGTTTTAGTTTATGGGTATTGTTGTAATCATAAGGTTTGATGAATTGTGATGGAATTGTTGTTTAAATTGTGATGAAATGGGTTAATTAAGATGGAAAATGAATGGGTTTGGTTCAATTTTAAGTAAATTAAAAAGAGAAACCTTTGAACATGCAAGGGTGAGGTTCGACCAACTAAAAAATTTAAGAGGGTTGAGTTTTGCTTTAAATTCTTGATTTAAATGAATTAATTAAGTGTTGGTTGATATAAATCTTATGCGGATTAACCTTGATTGCGTGAAACTTGAAAAAGAAATCTAGGGATTCTTTGATGCTAGGTTTGGCCTAGGCTAAAAGAAGAAGAATTTGATTTTGTTGATTTAATTTTCATGTTAATTGTGTTGAATTATGTTATGTGAAGTGTTAAATGATTGGATAAGGGTTTAATTTCAAAAGATTTTGAAAATAATCCCCTTGTATTACAAGAGTGAGGTTCGGCCTAGTGTAGGAGCTAAGGATGAAAATTGAATTGTGTTTAAAATATTTGATTAAAAGGTGAATTGCGATGTTTTGATGAATGCTAGATGAATTCTTAACCAAAAAAATAAAAAGAACTCAAAAGAATATATTCATGTCATTTATCAAGAGTGTTAAGAATATGAAATTTATACATTGAGTGGATTGATGTATTTAATGTGTACTAAAGGGTAAATTGATTTCATTTTTAGTGAGCTTCTGTGATAAAATTGAAGGATGACCTAAGGTTGACTAAAAATAAGCCATTTTATTAAGAACTATGTTTTAAGAAATGATTGATTATGTGTGAATATTAGTTGCAAAAAAGGGAGGTTTTCATGATAATTGTCATGTATATATGGAATGAATACATTGAACAAAAAAAAAATTCAAAAGAAACCTTTAGACACTAAGGGAATGGTTTGGTTAAAATATTGGATAAAAAGAAGGGATGTAGTGGCGTTCAAATGCTTTAAAGGAGTTAATAAGAATGCATTAAATAGTTTCAAAGGGATTTAAATGAAAGATTTGGAGAAAAAACATATGACAAGTTAAAGGAATGGTTTTAGTCATAATTGATGAACCATAAGAAATGGATTCTTTCTATGACAAAATGCCTTAAACTCCTATTAAAATGTGTGTTATAACTTAGTGTGGTGTTTTAGCTAAAAGAAATGGAAATAAATGCCATGAAATGAAAAAGGTGAATTTAGCCAAAAATAAGAAATAAAAAGAAAAGGAGAGATAGACATCATCGTAATACGCGAAACTAAACTGACAATATCTGTTAAATGGCAATTTACCATGTGTAAAAAGGATTCGGTTATATGGGTTAAGGAACTACATAAAAGGGATAAGTTGAAGTCTGAAAACTAGTTAAATTTGAATATATATTTATGGATTGATGTAAATTTAAGTCATTGGGGAACTAAGAAAGGGTTCCTTGTTTGGTTTGACATGTTTTAATGTTTTGAAACTTGTTTGGTACATGAGAGGTTGCTGGATTTGGGCAGTGTACTGGAGCTTTAGGGGTGATTATAGACACTAGATAGGTGTTCGTTACCTTATAATACCCATAAAGATTTATGTAATTTTATAACTACAAATTCTTTAAATGTGTGAATATTAAAAGCATAAGGGAAAAGTAAGATGCAACGACAAGATTAAGGGATTGATTGGCCTTTATTGGGGATGGTCAAAGTAATTGGTATTGATGTGGGATGGTTAAATTGACTGGCATCCATATGAGATGGCCGGATTGTTGGCAACCATAAGGTTTTGCCAGATTGATTAGCATCTGTGTGTGATGGTTAAATTGTTGGCAACTGTAAGGGTTCGCTAGATTAATTAGTATCTATGTTAGATGGTCGAATTTTTGGCAACCATTAGGGTTTGCCAAATTAAATGACATTCGTGTTGGATGGTTAGATTAGTGGCAACCATAAGGGTTCACCAGATTGATTGACATCTGTAAAGAATAGCCAGAATATGGATAAACCCATGAAGATGAAGGTTAAAGGTTAGATTGGTAATCGAAAAAAATGAAAAAAAAACGCTTGTGTAATGACTTAGAGAAAAAAAGGAAAAAATATGACAAGTATGGTAAAGGAATGATGGTGTTAGTCAATATTGATACCATGATTTAATTAGTTAGTAAACCATAAGGGTGAGGACCAATAATGTTAGGTATTCTGATATTGAGGATGGATGGATGACTGCACATTGTAATGATGTATTTAAGATTGAATTCAAAGGATGTAACAAAGAAGGAAAGACTTGAATATTCTATGAAAAGTTATTAGAAAGAACAAAAGAAAGAAATTGAGTTGTGTGATTATTATATATTAGAGGATTAGGTGTAATCCACAACATTACATGGATAAGTAGTCTAATGGTGATGTGAAAAATGGTTATTCTGATAAAATGGTTATGTGTAGATGGTAGCTGTTTCGACAGCATGATCATAAAAAGATGATGGATATTTCTGACTAGCATAACAAGGTTTGATAAAGATTATTTTGACATCCTTGTACGGTACAAGGTAGGGTTGTCTGATATTGTGATGAGGCATATCCAATTGTTGTTTTGACATTTTAGCAAAACATGTATTAGGGTTGCTCTAATAGCATGACATGGAGTATATAAAGGTTGTGTTAGACAACCTTATATGATATCTTATGGAGTTATTTTGTTACGAACTGAGATGTTTTGGAGAGTGAAATAAGGAATGTAACTTCGAGAGGCTTTAAATGAGTGAATGAGAAATCAATGAGGGTTATTGAAGTGATTTACGTATATTATGGGATGGCCTATATATTGGTTTATAAGTCATGGATAGCCTATTGGTAAGGTAATTCTGAATAAAAAAAAAAAAGTTGTGACAAGGGATGTGGGAAAGTGTGAACTCTAAGGTTATAGTAAGTGTGTGCATGTAAATGTATGAGTTATTATATGCATAGGAAATATTTGAACAAAACGATGGAGGATGCAATGTTGAATATGGATTAAAATATGAACAAAAAGTGATGGCTGAATAATTAGTGTGTATGATCAGATAAAAGCAGTATTGATAAGTACATAGGGGTATTATAAGATAGTGCAAGGAGTAGAATCCATTTTTTTTTAAGAGCGTACTGGACAGAAGCACTAAGAATGAATTCACCTTGTTTCAAGCATATAATATAAAGATAAACATGTGGACATGAATATGCATTACATGAACCTTGGAGGTAAGGATTGATAGAGCAAATATCTCGGATAGATCCTTAAATAAGATGAAATTCTTAATTATTTTGATAAGAAAAATGAATTGTATTAAAGAAAAGTAGAGATTAATGTTAGCCGATGAGTGGACAATAATAATGCAACTTGAGGAATGGAAAGTGAGGTATGAGAATTGTAAAAGGTAGAAGTAACATGGTTGATAAGTGTACTTGATAATAAATGTGTTGCTTATAGCATGATAAGAATTATTAAATGTGGACTGAAGAGTCTTATTATGTAAGAATGTTAATTTCTGACCAACTGATTTTATTTTGAACCTATATTTTCAGGGGGTTTTTCATATCTCTATTTGCTATTGATTGAACTTATCAAATAGGTAGCACTTAGACGGATTATTGTACCAAAATTGTTGTAACAAATTAAGTTATCTTTTAGACATGTTTTAATAAAAATAACTAGATAATATAAGTAGAATTTGGACAATCTAGATTTTTAGTTATGTAATTAATCATAAATGTAAAGTTAAATGTGATTGTTTTATATGTTCAAATGAATACTTAAAATGTATATTTTGTCTGATATGATGATTGTTTGATTGAGAGGTATCATGCCAATATTTAAATATGATTTGTTTGTTTATGGGATTTAAGACCCCAATTGAATTTTATTTAGGTTATTAAAAGAAGAGAAGAATTGATTAATGACACAAATAAAGAAAACTTTGTTGAAATTTTGGTAAAGATCTAAGAGTAATAAATCATAATGATTGTATGATTTGAATTGTAAGATTAGTTTTGAATAAAAAAAAACTACCTTGTTCAAGGCTCAAAGTTCCTTTATGAATACTATGAATTAAAGTGTATTACAATTAACTTCCTAAAAAAATAATTTGTTTTTGAAAGGAGAAGTAAGAGGAAAATAGAACTTGAAGAAGTTCAAAAATCACAAAATGATATCTAGAACCTAAGCCTAAGACTACAACATTGGATGTTCAACCTAGATCTCAAAAAATACAAAAACTCTATAGATTTGGTAACATACCATGCACCAATAAGAAATGGACTTCTTATAAAAGTTGAAAATGACGAGTTATACTTGATGAGCCTACCAACTATATGAAAGCAATATATATATCAACTAGGTATAGATCTTAGTTGATCTATCTAAAAAGATAAAACTCATTGTATATATATGGGTCTTTAATAGAAAGACTATCATGGATGACAATGTATAAATGTATAAAGCTAAACTAGTAATATCTTTTGATCCATTTATGAGTAAAACATCATAGGGTTTGGGACAACTAGGTTAGGTTCAATTAGACTTGCCTTGACATAACCTGAGAGAACTAAAGATTGGAGAAGAATTGATATCTTTAATACCTATATCAATTGTAGGGATAAAAGTTACAAGATCATCATTGATAATGAGAGTTGTATCATTACAATATCTTTAAATATTATAGCTTTCTTAGGCTTAAACCTTGTTCTCTATCCTAAGCCACATAATGTGTTATGGGTTGATAATACCTCTATAGTACTTGAGGAGATATATATATATTCCCCATCAAATTCCTAGACTATCATAATGAGATCTGGTGTGATGTGATTATAATAGATGTAAGATATGTTATTTTGGCTAGGCTATGCTATATGATCTGGACGTTACCATTTATGATTGATCAAATTCAAGTTCTTTCACTTTTAAATGTAGAAATTTCCAATCTATCTGCTTGCTTTCAAGGCCTAACGATAGAAATAAGACATAAAGGAAAAATACGAAAGAAAAATGAATTGACATAATAAATTCAAATGAGTTTTGGAATAAGGCTTAGGAAAAATTTGTTGTGTCTGTTTTAGTTGTAGAGGAAGTTTTAAGAAACTCTCTAGTTAGATTGACTAAAGAGATAATAGAAGAGTCTCAAAATAATTATCCCTATGAAATCTAAAATTCCTTAATTCTTATACTCTACATCCAGCATGTCATAAATTTTAAATGGTATGCTAAGCTCTTTATATCCTTACACGTACATGATCAAAGAGATAAGGATGATTCCAATTTACTAAGTTATGTCAGATCTATATCTACTCATATTTTGATTAGTGTTTGTCCCATTTTACAACCTCAATCACATAGTGTTCATGATCACAAACCTAAGAGGTATACACATCTTATTCTCGTGTCTCCTCACACTCAGATGTCTAAGTTACTTAGACATCTTTCTTTGTATCATTTCCAAAAAAGTTGACAAACTCGGTGGATACGTAAAGGATATTCTTTCTTTTCCATCACTTCGACATATAGAAAAAAAATATTGTGACATTTCCTTTCTTACAGCATTCTTAAATTGATCGTTTTTTATATATCGAAATGGACGATTCCAGCGTTTATAGGAGTCTTTTGCATGTACAATTCTTGATTTGTGTGTTGGGATGCAAATAATGAACAATACAAATTTCAAGTTGATTTACAAAAGTGTTATAATAACTTAATTTTGACCCCTCCATTTTTTATATATATTTCAAAAATAGAAAAAAAATCTAAAAAGGCCTTTTTAATAAATTCAGTCAATTCTAATAATTTCGTTTATTTTTTTCATTTTCACTTAATTTTATGTGTCAAATTAAGTTTTAAAAAATGAAAAATATAGTTGGGGGCAAAATTGAACAAATAATTGAGTTTCACAAGTCAAAAATTGACTTTGGGAAATTTTAAAAAATACAGGAATGGTTTGGATTGTGATTGTGGACTCAAATGAAGAGAAATTGAAGGGAAATGGCTTAATTTGGCTAAGATTTGAAAAAAATGAAAAACCAAGGGTGAATTTGATACAAATGGCCAATTTAAGGCACACAATTGAAAATAAAAATGGGATTTATGATAAAATTGACCCAAAATGTATAATTTTAGGAACCAAAGACTTAAGTGGAATAAGTGCTTAAATTCACGGTTTTATTAATTTATTTAGGGATTGAATTGAAATGAAAATCTAAAATTAAAACTCTAATTGAATGAAAATTGAAAAATCTAAAAAGACAAGGATTGTAATGAAAAAGGTTGAAAATTCTAGGACATGATTGAATTGTTAGCCTTTCCAAAAACAACAACATTTTTATAAGTTGAATCCAAAAAACAAAAGAAGAAAAAAAAGAGAAGTGAAACGACATCTTACCAAAAAACAACCCCTTTTCAAGCAATCTTTAGCGTCAATCCTCAGTTATGATTGATCTCCAGATAAGATACAATCATGTAGAAATTGGTTTTCAGCGTTCCAAATACGTTTCTAATGGATAAAATCTTGTTTGAATGCCCTAAATCATCCCCACAACCCTTGCAAAACACCAAACCCGCAAAAGATTCTGAAATGTTCCAATGGCCTTTAATGGGATACTTGAGTGATTGCAGCCCTGAATTTTTTCATTCTTTATGCGTATAAATAATAAAGATGAGAATAAGAAAGGGGCACAAAAAATTGAGAGGGGAGAAGAAACAAAAAATATGGTTAGCAAGAAAAGAAAGAAGATAGGAATTTGACAATAACACTTATACTACCCTAATTTGTTCTAAAGTTCTTCTGGAGAAGTTTATTGTAGGGAAGAGTTGGAAATCAACTTAGAAGTCTTGTTTGAACCTAAAAAAAAAGACAAGAACAAGAGAAATAAAGATAGCAATAGCAATGGGACAGTAGTAACAATGTCAAGATAATTACAGATTTGGTGACAATTTCCACAACTTCAATTCATTATCATCCAAAGTTCTATGGTCGCACCAGAGGCTTTTAGTTCTACTAAACCAGGTATGAGTAATTTCTTTGATGATAACATGTTACATATGTTGGTTTTATCCTTAAAATCGTATTGTTTCTTGGTATATATGTGCATCAAATTAAGGATATAGTTGTGTCAAAACAGTATCCATTTCTCCATCACAGTATATATGTATTTCCAAAAATTTATAACCAATGTCTCATTTGTATATAAACTTGAGTTTGTTAAAGTTGCTTTTTCTAGTAGCAAAAATAAACAGAAAGATAACATTAGCTGCTAGTAAAGGCTAACAGTGCATAAATTTTTTTCTAGTCACCAGAATTTTTAGTTCTCATGACAATAGAAACAACACTGATATTGTAAGTTTTGGCTAATACATCATTTATCTTTCTGTACAAAATTTAATTTTGAATATGTACCATCTCCTCATTATAATTTAGGAAGAATAGATCATCTAAGTAGCTTTTCCAAGTCTGCAATACATATATATATAATGGTGAATAAACACAGGTTGTTATGAAGTGTCTTTAATCTAATGGCAATCCATGTTTTGTCCAAAGATTAATTGTTGCAATCTTTAAACAACCTTTTAGGTAATTCATGAACTTGGGATGTTCAAGCCAAGAGTGACTTGTTTTTACAATACAGAGTATTTTTTATATAAAAAGAATCAATAAATATGTAGTCTAGTGTTGTTTTAAGAACAAAAGCAAGATTATGATGATGATGATCCTTTGTTTCCTTATGACAGTCCATCTTACTACTTGATGTGTTTCCAAACGACTAAATGATGTTTATAAATCTTGATTTTTTGTTTTGTTTTGGAGTTGGAATGTATTGACATTGCATATTCATCTCAATCAAAATGAGTTGTTCATTGTCTTGTGTAGTGATAGGCATTTTATAACTTGCACTATCTAGCAGTTATACCACATCTTATTATGACTAAAAACTTCTCAAAACTAGAGAATGGTTACATAGTGTGTGTTGATAAGATTAAACTGAATGTTGTCATGGGAGAAGCACATATGATACTTGTTATAAAAAAAAAATAACAATCCTTTGTTTCTTTAGAGCTTCTTTTTTCTAAAATCTTTCCATGTCTACAGAATGTAAATAGAAAAATAGAGAGCAAACCTTAGGTAGTTTGGTCTTCATTAATGTGCTTAAACCATTTACATATACTTGTTGATCCAATAATATCATAATTTGTTTAGTAGTCTTTTAATTTGTAGTCCAGGATTTTGTTTACTTCTTCTTAGGGTTCTGATAATAAATCATGATTTATAGATATAAAATGCAAGCACACAATATTAATAGAACAAGAGTGTTAGTTTTTATTTTAAAAAAAATCATCATCGTAATAAATAAAAACTCAAGGTCTTTAGGTTTGATTTAGAAATCTGAAAATTAGAACTTTAAATGGGCCTTTTCAAAGTTTTCTTTTCAAGAGACCGATTTCAAATTTTTTTGTGAATGATTTTTATTTTTTTACAAGTCTTTTTTTAAAGAGACCGATGTTGAATTTTTCACAAATGACCTTTTTGATTAGTCTTCTTTTTAAAGGCCCGATGTTGAATTATTATTACATGGTCAAATCAACAAGTATCATTTTTTTTAAGAGCTGGCATTGAATTTTTCAACATGTAATTAAAAATAAATTAAAATATAAATTATAAATAAGCTTATAAAATAATTAGGATATTTAATGGCAATAAAAAGGATAATTTTCAAAGGAACAAATAGCAAAAGTAACTTTTCGTAATAAATGATGTGGTAAGTATGACGTTGTTTTTTCTGTATATATAACTAACCTCTTACCTTAATATCTAAGACTAATACTTATTTTATGATCTTTAGTTTTCTCTAATTACTAAGTGGTTATCTATTTTCACATCTTTTCCCTCAAATTTGGAAAAGTCTCATACATATCTAGGTATGAAAGCATGTTGTGACAAGTGTCATGATGTATTAAATATTGTAGATTATTTTATAATACAAATTAGACCTGAATTGTATCCTCTTGAAACAAGTTAAAAATTACAAGAAGTAGTACTAGACAATCTAAAGTGTTACAAATGGTTGAATAAAATATTTCTATCAATAACCAACAACTAAACTTGGATATTAGCTCTACTCTTAACATAAAAGACTTGTTATATATAAATGGCAACAACATATCATTGATGTTCCTTTTGAAACCTATACTTCATTACCTTATCATTGGGATAAACATGACATATAAATGTTATTTACGATGTATAACTTATTTGTTCTAGGGATGGTGAATCTAGTTCATGGATCGAGCAACTTGCTTTAGATTATACTTGTATTACTAGAACAATATTGTGACAACTTGATCATGTTCTTTGGAAATATTATCGGAGTCTTCTAGAACTATACTCAATAGGGTTGAGTTCTTTTAACCTTGAAAGAAATGGCAGGGATATAAAATCCAAGACATTATTCACGCATGCATATGATATGGGATGATGAAGAATAACCCAACCCATTACTCTTTGGTTAGGAGATTAGCTTAAGCCTATGTGATTGAATTTTATCTGGTTTAATTATTAGGCTTAATTTATGTTATTGTTGGACATTTTATTTTAGTAAGCTAGAAGCCTAATTGTTGATTATGTAGGTTTTACTATTTATATATCCTTGTTTTACATCATAGACATTTTATAATGAATTAAGAGAAAAATATGGATTTCCTCCTCCTTTTTTCCTCCTACTTCTTTTACCCCTTTTATTATTTTTCTCAACTTATTTTTTCTATTATTTTTTCTTTCTCTCCTTTTTTTTTCCCTGCTTCTCTTATCTTCAAGTCTCTTCTTGTCATGCATCAATTGTTTTGTCTTTAGTTAGGACTTTTCTATTACCTTGGTCGACGCCACATTCTCATAACTACTAATATCGATGATCAAATTACATACATTGTCCTTCATGATACAAGTTAAATGGAAAAGAGTAATGCGAGTCAATTATTACCTGAATCATGTATACAAGCAAACAATCTCTTTTGGATGACTAAGGTAGCACTATCATTACCTTGCAAAAGCTCCAAATACCATTTGAATCATCATAAACATGATCATTAGCCTTCTCATTAGGTTCTTCTACTAATAGATTTTTACCTAGACAACTCTTTGGCTTATGGAACTTAGAAATTTGATGCCCCAACACACTATATATGAAACACCAAAATTTAAAATTGGATATAGAACCATAACCCTAACCTATGGTTTGTTTAACTGTTGATTCAAGTTGAATGGATGATTTATGTTTATTTGTGTACATTTTTATATTATTATGAGGGTCATTTATTCTAATAGAGAATGGAAAGACCAAGTCTAGTTACCTTGTCAACTCATTAACCAATGGCCAAGTTCAGTAACCCAATCAGCTCATCAACTAGTAGCCAAGTATAGTTACCCTAGTTAGCCCATCAAGCATCATTGGAAAGGACTAGATCCAATTTAAAGTCTTTACGACTTCATCATGATTATTGGTATAAATTCTAAGTTTACTTGAAAGGAAGAAAGTGCTCCTTCCTCTTCTTCTTTATCTTTTCTCAATCACTAATCTTTTATTTTCCTTTTATTTCCTAAGACCTTTTCAATTACTCCTATCAAGTAGAAGCTTGCCCTTTTAATATTATGGTGATTTGCTTCACCCTTATCTACTTTAAGGTTTTTTTATACTAAAAAATTCTCTTTATTTTGTTCAACCAATCAATAAACTCTTTTGCCTCCAAGGTTTGTTACCATAAACTTAAAGAGTTTTAATTGAAAATCTAAATCTTTATGATACTCAATACGATCAAGAGACTTCCTTCTTTGCTCTTGCCTCTTGAACGGGTTTGCAAAGTTTGCTATGATTATGTGATCACTCTCCTCATAATTCATTAGACTTCTCACCTCTGCCAGTTGATAGGTCAATTATGCAACATGTCTTTGAATGTATTCTATCACTAGTCATTGAATTTTTCTTTCTCGAGGGGAAACCTCCTTATCCCCTCTTACACGAACACATCATATTATACAATCTCTTATATCCATGGTTATTCAATAGATACATCAACTAACCACCGTGAATATTTGAGCTTTAATACCAACTAAAGTAAACAAAAACAACGCAAGAAAGAACCAAGCACAAGCAACTCAAAATTTTACCGAATAAGGTCACCATATAAAAATCTAATTCAAAAATTTATTACTTATAATCGAATTAGAATATTATAGTTCTTCTAAGCTACTTATTTACTAGGGAATTACCTCACGGAGAATGAATATTATGATTGTTATGTGTTGTGTTTTATGTTCCATAATCTTGTTATCTAGTGACATGAGATATTTATACTCCTTAATCAAGTGAAATTACCTCATCGAGCGAGACAAGTTGTATAGGAGCCTTTCTTTGTGTGGTTTAATTTGTCTCAATGAGAGCTTTCCCAAAACATGATGCATGTTATAATCGAAGCTTTGATGTGGCTTCAATGTTCTATTTTTTTTTATTTTTTTTCTCTATATTTTTTTTCTTCTCTCATGTTGCCCTGCCTTCTTTATGTGTGATAGAGTTTTTTGTTCATATTATTGTAGCTAACTTGTTTTTTATATATTTATAAGGTCGGGTCTTTGGGCCATCACCAAGTGAAGTTAGTTGTCTTGTTTTGGGTGACATTTTCATTATCTCATAAAAATTCCAACATTATCAAATAAATCAGCTGATTAGGCAATGCTTCCTTCTAGCTTATTCATCTTTGCAATGCCATTTTTCCTTTCATTTAAGACCACGGACCACCATGAAAGTACACCAGTCGTGGCCACTAAGCACTAAAAGGAGCCACGCCATTGTTTTTGGATCTAGGACACCTGAGAGAGCACTCTAGAAATGCTGGAAGAATCCATAATCAACACTACACGAGGCCATCATCTTAAACCAACACGTGTTGTATGTACAGAATCATTTGCACTAATGATCATCAAGAGAAGATGTGCATAAATTAAAGTCATTAATTAGCTACAAAACTAATATATTAGGGTGGCTGACATGTGCTAAAGTTAGCCAGGGCAATTCACCTAAGGAGATCACGACAGCTTGGGATCTGTAAAAATAGCCTCTCAATTAGGAGAAAACAGTATAAAAAAAAAAGAGAAAATAGTACAAAGGCAGGGACCATGGAATGACACATACCGACTTGTCCACCATCCAACTTTCGTACGTTTTATGATAATTACTCATAAACTATGTGGTATAGACTATGGTTTCGATGAAGCTTAGAATCTTTGATCATAAATTAAACCCAAAAGAAGATACAAACTTAGCTGTTGGCGAGGTTTCTTGCTTTTGAATGTGGACTTTAGCTTTAGTGAAAATGACAAGCTTGTGGTTTGCGCTCCATTGGAAAAGTAAAAAGTCTTACAATCCTTGTGGATTTGATTTCTTTTCAAGTATTTGACTATACCATCCTCATTACCATTGGCTGAGATGTGGGTTAGGTTGAAACATTTCTCTCTTTTCTCACTAATTCTGTGTAGTTTTTCCCCTTGTGCATCGATTGGCCTGCGGTTCATTTGATATGTAGGAATTAGTCTTGAATTTAGAGCTAAATATAATAAAATTAACTTGTAACCCACCCATATAATGGCCTGAAACAAGGCGGAATTCAAGGGGGTTGAGACCTAAGTTATTAAATTTAGAATTATTTTTAATTTGATGAGTAATGTTATGGGCACGGACTTAGAGGAGAAAGCGTGAAGGATTTCCAGTGGGAGGATGGGAAACAAGGAAGAATATTGTGTGTGGAACACAGACAAAATTTACATGAGGAGATGTTTAATGGGATGACATTGATTAGCACTCACAATCCAGAGGGCACACACATCCCTATATTGCAGTTTTATCGTATCGACATTGGAGAGTTTGGGGCCTCCTCCACTCATCGTGTCCGGGGATGATGTTCTATTATGCTGTGTCCATGATTGCGAGAGCAGCCTCTTTAGATACTACTATTGATAGGTGATCTCCGTATCCAATCCTCAGGTAAAAAACAAATATTCGAAAAATGATAGTGTTTCCAATAAAAAAAAGAAGAAGAAAGGGTCATTAATTTAAATAAATTCAATAAATTTGATTAATTTAATAATATAATTATAAAAAAATCAACGACAATAAAAAAATAAAAAAGACAATGACTAATAAAAAAATTATTTATCAATATTATAATAAATATCTTTTAAATATTTTTAAAAGGTCTATATGATCATATTTCTTAACAAAACAAAAATTAAATAAAACGATGAAAACGAGATAACCTCATAAAAAAAAATCTAAAGCTCAATTACTAGGAAATCAAATGATAAAGGATTAACTGGAAAAAAAAAATCAATTGTAAAAAAGAACAAGAAACCCCGGCTCAAG
>Ga0307515_10004996_pt1 | contig 27058 bp, 24 predicted proteins | sample 17_EM_MG_FD_194513 | JGI IMG/M metagenome (GOLD analysis project Ga0307515, IMG submission 194513) | Populus trichocarpa ectomycorrhiza microbial communities from riparian zone in the Pacific Northwest, United States - 17_EM | ecosystem: Host-associated > Plants > Roots > Unclassified | place... | reverse complement strand
CGGCGACGCCGGGCTGCGGCGCACCGCGCACTCCTCCGAGCACGCCCCGACCGCGGCCAACACCATCACCTGCCTGGACGTGCTCGGTTGCGACCGGATCGATCACGGATACTTCGTCCTGGAGGACGACGCCGTGGTGGCCCGCGTACGCGACGAGCAGGTCCCGTTCGCCGTCGCCTCGACCACTTCCCGCCGCTCCTGGCGGCCCTGGCGTCGTGCGTCGATCGCCGCGATGATCGACGCCGGGCTCAACGTGATCCCGGCGTCGGACGACCCCGGGATGTTCCCGACCAGCCTGAATGAGGAATACCGGATCCTGGCCGAAGACCTGTCCGTGCCGGCGGAGCGGTTGCGGGCGATGGCGCTGGCCGGGGTGGACGCGTGCTGGCTGTCGGACGCGGAGCGCGCGGAGCTCCGCAAGACGTTCGAGGACGAGCTCGCCGGGTTGGGCTGGACAGCGCCGTCGACCCGGACGCCTTCGGACCCGGGCTGATCTCCCGTAACGCGCCGGCGATCCAGTCCGCACTCGAACACTGGGCCGCGTGGGTGGCGAAGCTGTGAAACGGCGCCGGTGGTCCTCGTGGTCAGGTCGCCGGACTGTGCTGCTTGGCCCATTCGGCTACCCGTCGTGCGCTTTCTTCTTCGGATAGGTCTTCGACCCTGGTCATGACAGACCACCGCACGCCAAACGGATCCCGGATGCTGGCGAACCGGTCGCCGGACACAAACGTGGACGGTGCCTCGCGAATGACGGCGCCGGCCGCCTCCGCCTGGGCGACCACGGCATCGACATCCGGGCAGTAAAGGCCCATGGAGTAACAGTCCTGGTCTCCTTCGGGCGGCGCCACGAGGCCGTAGTCGGACATCGGTTCACCGAGTTGCAGCAGTCCGTTGCCGAAGTCGAGGACGGCGTGCGCCACCACACCGCCGAACTCGGTCACATCGACCACCCGCGCCCCGTAGATCTTGCAATAGAAGTCGATGGCCCCGCGGGCATCGGGGATGACCAGAAAGGGCGTCAGGCTGGTTGCGCCGTGCGGTGTGCCGTTCGTGGTGTACTGGCCGTCAGCGGCTCGGTTCGTCTCAGTCATAGGTCAGGATCGTAGATATGCCCAGCCCGGAGCGGCTTGAAGATTCGCGACAGGAATCCCACCCGGACGCGGCGCGCCCACGGGGTGTTCTCTATCCGGCGCGGCTGCCCACCCTTGACCGGCTTCCGGCGCCCGATCCGGTGGCGGAGCTAGTGCGGTGGTTCTGGATCCCCGAGTGGCAGATCCAGCCCGGGCGATCCTCCCGTCAGCACCTGATCGCCTTCCCCGCTTGCAACCTCGTCGTCGAGCCCGATGCGGTCGGCCTCGCCGGACCAACGACGCGCAGTTCGTACCGTGATCTCACCGGAACCGGGTGGGCGGTCGGGGCCTTACTGCGACCGGCGGCGGTGCCCCACCTCGTCGCGGACCCGGCGGCTCTTCGCGACACGTACCAGAAGATGGATCTCCCCGTCCTGCACCAGCTGGTGTGCCACGCCATGGCCATGCCGGGTGACCGGCAGGACCGGCAGGACCGGCACCGCCGCGCCGTCGACGCCTTCACGACATGGCTCGCCGACACGGTTCCGCCGCCGGATCACGAGGCGCTATTGGCTAACGCGATGGCCGCCGCCATCGACTCCGATCCGACGATCCGCACGGTCCAGGATGCGACCGCACGCCTGCGCATCTCGGCCAGGTCAATGCAACGGCTCGCGCGCCAGTACGTCGGACTACCACCGTCGACGATGATCCGGCGACGTCGGCTACAGGAAGCCGCCGAACGCCTGCGAACAGAACCGGACACGACCCTGGCCACCGTCGCCGCCGACCTCGGCTACAGCGACCACGCCCACCTGGCCAACGAATTCCGGTCGATACTCGGCCTCACCCTGAGCAGCTACCGGCAGCGGGCCGCGCCGGAAGCGACCGAACCGCCGGTGGGCCCGGGATCAGCTCAACCCAGCAGCTTGGTATAGAGGCCGGCCTGCTGGGCGAGCAGAGCTGCTTGAGTCCGGTTGGCGCAGCCGAGTTTGGTCGGCACGCGGGAGACGTACCACTTGATCGTGGCCTCGGTGAGGTGCAGTTGAGCGCCGATCTGGGCGTTGGACAGACCGTTGCCAAGGCATGTCAGTATCTCGATGTCCCGGTTGGTCGGCCCGTCCGGCAACGCCACGCGAGCGGTCGCGGCGAGCAGGCTTCGGGTTGTGCCCGGCGGAAGTACGGTCTGCCCGGCCGCTGCTTCATGCTCGCCTTCCGCTTCGGGCTGCGCCGCGGCACGCGGCTGTGGGCGGCCTACAGCGCCGTGACCGGCGTGGCGGTGCTGACCCTGATCCAAGGCGGCCAGACGGCGGCGTAACGCCAAGCCACAGGGTTACAGCGGCCCAGCTCAAGCCAACGAATCGAGGCTTGTTTGGCCTCTTACCACAACCGCCCTCGAGAGCTAGACTCATCGACACCTGTCAGTTAGTTAACTTTACTAAGGGAAGTTTGGTTCGTTGCTGGCGAGCCCGTGCCCACCCGAGGCCCCCCAGGACGACCAACTCAGCTCACACGAGAGAGTCGAGGTGTCCACCGTCATGCAAGGAAGAAAACTAATCATCGGGGCGTCGGTCGCGGCCGTGCTCGCCGGTACCGGAGCGGCCGTGTCCGCAGCCGGTCCGGCTTCGGCCGCCACCGGCTTCAACGTGGCCCCCTACGTCGACTTGTCCGCCAACAGCGCCAGCATGCTTGACTCGGCGATCACGCAGGGCGGCCTCGGCGTGTACACGGCGGCGTTCGTCATCGGCAGTGGCTGTACGCCGATCTGGGGTGACAGCCTGGGCATCGACAACTCCACCGTCAACCCCAAGATCGCCCGCGCGCAGAGCGAAGGCGCGCAGACGATCATCTCGTTCGGCGGCGCGGGCGGCGCAGAATTGGCGCAGTCCTGTACCAACGTGTCGTCGCTGACCCAGGCCTACCAGTCCGTGATCAACAAGTACGGCGTGAAGTATCTGGACTTCGACATCGAGGGTGCGGCGATCGCCGACCAGGGCTCGATCGACCGGCGCTTCCAGGCGATCCGCAGCCTGCAGAGCAGCAACTCCGGCCTGAACATCTCGCTGACCATCCCGGTGCTGGAGAGCGGGCCGGACGCCAACGGTGCCAACTTCCTGCGTTCGGCCAGCAACGCCGGCGTCAACGTCGCCATCGTCAACGCGATGACGATGGACTACGGCCACGCGGTCAGCGACATGGCCGCCGCGTCAATCTCCGCCGCCCAGGGCACGCTGACCGTGGCCCGCAACGCCGGCTTCGCCAACTTCGGCTACGGCAACATCGGCATCACGCCGATGATCGGCAACAACGACAGCGCGGGTGAGGTCGTCTCCCAGGCCAACGCCCAGACCATCGTCAACTGGGCCAGATCCAACGGCATCGGCCGACTAGCGTTCTGGTCGATCGGCCGGGACCAGCCGTGCGCGGGCGGCGGCGTCTCGCCCAACTGTTCCGGGCTCGGCGGCAACGCCCTCGACTTCACCAAGATCTTCACCGGTGGGGGCGGCAGCAACCCGCCGCCGGCGGGTGGGCCGGCCGGATACACGTTGTGTGCCAACGAAAACGGCACGTGCAGCTTCAGCGGCACGGCAAGTGTGGCCTACGGCGCCAACGGCGCCTTCAACTACAAAACCGCAACCGGCAGCATCGCCTGCAACAACGCCACCTTCGGCGACCCCATTTCAGGTACGGCCAAAGCCTGCTACTACCAGAGCACCGGTGGCACCCCGGGCGGGCCGGCCGGGTACACGTTGTGTGCCAACGAAAACGGCACCTGTAGCTTCAGCGGCACGGCAAACGTGGCCTACGGCGCCAACGGCGCCTTCAACTACAAAACCGCAACCGGCAGCATCGCCTGCAACAACGCCACCTTCGGCGACCCCATTTCAGGTACGGCCAAAGCCTGCTACTACCAAAGCACCGGCGGCAACCCCCCGAATGACGGGAGCGCCTGGGCACCCAACACTCCGTACAGCATCGGCGCCATCGTCACGTACGCCGGCCACACCTACCGCTGTCGCCAAGCGCACACCTCACTGGTCGGCTGGGAGCCGTCGAACGTTCCGGCCCTCTGGGACCTGGTGAGCTGAATCCGAACCGGGCGCCCGGCCACCAACCGGGCGCCCGACCGGATTACGCCCCGGCTGCTGGTCGGTGAGGCGCCGGGTCAGGGCGCCAACCCAGGCGGGATCATCGTGTACGACCAGCGTGCCGTACGCGTGGACGACGATGTAGTTCCAGGTTGGGAACGTACGTGCGGCGGCCGCAACACGCAGGTCAATATCGCCTCGGCTGACGGACCTGCGCATGGCGTCTCCGGCCGATCGATACTTGTAACAGTCTTGACAATAACGAACTGGGACGTCAGTCTCGTGGTGGAGAGAGCGCTCTCACCGACATCCCCCAGAAACCTCTCCGTCATCTGCGCCGGTCGCAGGGGCGCCCGGTCAGCACGTCCAAGACCGGCACCCCCGGCCGGCTGTTCTGCCCCGCGCTAGTCGTGATCCGCCCTAGCCGCCACCGCGTACCCCGGTGGCGCGGTCGGGTGGTTCCGGCCGCCCGGGGCCCGTCCGACCGCTGGCCACTCGAGGTGAGCGCATACTTCCGAGGAGCACATGATGGTTGTCGCAGCCCCCGTCGCCGGCGATCGGTGGAGATCATCCAACCGACGATGGCGCATTGTCACGCTTGTCGGTCTCGTGATCGCGTTGCTGCTGACCTATGCGGTTGTCGCCACCCCCGGCGCCTTCGCCGCCGACTCGCTGCTGTCGCAGGGCAAGACGGCGACAGCATCGTCCGCCGAGACGGCTGGCACACCCGCCTCCGCTGCCGTCGACGGCAACACCGGGACCCGCTGGTCCAGCGCGTTCAGCGACCCGCAATGGCTCCAGGTCGACCTCGGCGCAACCGCCACGATCAGCCAGGTGGTGCTCAACTGGGAGGCGGCCTACGCGACCGCGTACCAGATCCAGACCTCGCCCGACGGATCAGCCTGGACCACCATTTACTCGACCACCTCCGGCACCGGCGGGGTGCAGACGCTCCCGGTGAGCGGCACCGGCCGCTACGTCCGGATGAACGGCACCGCCCGGGCGACCCCCTACGGATATTCGCTGTGGGAATTCCAGGTGTACGGCACGGCCGGCACCACCGTTCCGCCGGTGACCGGCGGCGGCTCGCTCGGCCCCAACGTGCTCGTCTTCGACCCGTCGATGTCCACCGCGTCGATCCAGGGCCAGCTCAACTCGGTGTTCGCCCAGCAGGAGAGCAACCAGTTCGGCACCCAGCGGTATGAGCTGCTGTTCAAGCCGGGCACCTACAACGGGCTGAACGCCAACATCGGCTTCTACACCTCGATTGCCGGGCTCGGCTACAACCCGGACGACGTGCATCTCAACAGCAGCAACGTCACGGTCGACGCCGGGTGGTTCGGCGGCAACGCCACCCAGAACTTCTGGCGCTCCGCCGAGAACTTCGCCGTCACCCCGCCGGCCGGGACCGCGTACGAGCGGTGGGCGGTGGCGCAGGCCGCGCCGTTCCGCCGGATGGACGTGCACACCCACCTGAGCCTGACGCCGACCGGGTTCGGCTGGGCCAGCGGCGGCTACATCGCCGACAGCAAGATCGACGGTCAGCTGCAGCCGTTCTCCCAGCAGCAGTGGTACACCCGCAACAGCAGCATCCAGATGAACCTCAACGCGGTGTGGAACAACGTGTTCTCCGGCGTGACCGGCGCGCCCGCGACCTCGTTCCCCAGCCCGCCGATCACCACCCTGGCCACGACCCCGATCAGCCGGGAGAAGCCGTACCTGTACCTCAACGGCTCGAACTATGCGGTGTGGGTGCCGTCGCTGCGGACGAACTCGTCGGGTACCTCGTGGCCGAACACTCCGGGCTCGTCGATCCCGCTGACCCAGTTCTATGTCGCACACCCCGGCGACTCCGCGGCGACCATTAACACCGCCCTCAGCCAGGGCCTGAACCTGCTGTTCACGCCGGGCATCTACCACGTCAACCAGACGATCAACGTGACCCGGGCGAACACCGTGGTGCTCGGCCTCGGCTACGCCACGATCATCCCGGACGGCGGGGTGACCCCGATGACGGTCGCCGACGTCGACGGCGTGAAGATCGCCAGCCTGCTCTTCGACGCCGGCACGACGAACTCGGCGAACCTGCTGCAGGTCGGCCCGGCCGGGTCGACGGCCAACCACGCCGCCAACCCGACCACCGTGCAGGACGTGTTCTTCCGGATCGGCGGCGCCGGCCCCGGTTCGGCCACCAACAGCCTCCTGGTCAACAGCAACAACACGATCATCGACCACATCTGGGCCTGGCGCGCCGACCACGGCTCCGGCGTCGGCTGGACCGTCAATCCCGCCGACAGCGGGCTGATCGTCAACGGCAACAACGTCCTCGCCTTGGGGCTGTTCGTCGAGCACTACCAGAAGTACGAAGTGCAGTGGAACGGCCAGGGCGGCCGGACCATCTTCTTCCAGAACGAGATGCCCTACGACGCGCCGAGCGAAGCCGTCTGGCGGCCCGGGACCACCGGCGGCTACGCGGCGTACAAGGTCGCGAACACGGTGACGACACACGAGGCGTGGGGCATGGGTAGCTACTGCTACTTCAACGTCAACCCCGCCATCGTGGCCGCCCGCGGCTTCGAGACACCCAACAATGCAAACGTACGTTTCCACGACCTGCTCACCGTCTCGCTCGGTGGCGCCGGGTCCATCACCAACGTCATCAACACCACCGGCGGCCCCGCAGCCGGGACCGCGACCGTGCCTAGCAACGTCGTCAGCTACCCCTGATCCAGTTGCGTAGCTGAATGACCGTCGATTAGCAGTGCCCCGCGCGGCCGTCGCCCCATCCAGGGCGGCGGCCGCGCGACCACGTGGCAGTTCGCCTGCGTGCCTGCGCCGCCGGTGGGGGCGCGAGATCAGATTCGCGTCCCCACCGGGCCCGGGACTAGGTGAGGGCGAACAAGGTGTAGCTGCCCGCGTTGGCCTTGTTGACCAAGGCGCAGTCGATGGACTGTTTCTCGGGCTTCGACGCCTTGCCCGTTCGGATGACCTCGTCGGCCTGTTGGACGGCGAGTTCCGCGATGAGCACCGCGGGTTGCAAGCCGGTGGCAAGAAGGTCACCGGATTTGACGGCGGCGACCGCGTCCGGGCTGCCGTCGAACCCGGCGATTACGATCTTGCCGGACTTGCCGGCCGCCTTGACGGCGGCCACCGCGCCGAGCGCCATCGTGTCGTTGCCGGCGATGATGCCTTTGACGTTGGGGTTCTTCTGCAGGATCGTCTCCACCTTCGTGAAGGCTTCCTGCTGGTCCCAGTTGGCGGTCTCCTTCGCGACCACCTTCAAGTCCGGGTACTGCGATATCACGCCCTCGTACGCGTTGGAGCGAACGCCGGCGTTGGTGTCGGACTCCTTACCGGTCAGCTCGACGTAGCTGCCCTTGTTCCCCATCGCCTTGACGAACTCCTCGGCGACCAGCCCCGCGCCCTGGGCGTTGTTGGACACGATCTGAGCGGTCGCGATGCCGGTCTGGTTGATCTCACGGTCGATCAGGAACACCTTGATGCCCGCGTCGACGGCCTTCTTGACCGGGCCGATCGACGCGTCGGCTCCCGCGTTGTCCAGGATGATCGCCTTGGCGCCGGCGCTGATGGCGGCGTCGATCAGCTCGGACTGCTTGTTGGGATCGTCGTCGTGCGATGTCACGGTCGTCGTGTACCCGAGCGCCTTGGCCTTGGCCTCCGCACCGTCGGCTTCGGCTTTGAAGAACGGGTTGTCGTGCGAGGGAGTGATGATGGCAAGCAGGCCGCCGCCTGCGGTAGTGGTCGTGGTGGTCGTGGCTGGCTTCTTTTCGGCGCCGCTTGAGCACGCCACCAGAGCGACCGGACTGGCGGCGAGCAGTACCGCCGCAATAAACCTAACGGGCCGTTGCATGAACGTACCTCCTGGTTACTGGGATGGGTTGGGACGACGCCGCCAGGGGAGACGGCGATTCTCCGCGGATGTCCGGACGATGGCCGCGTGAGAACGCTTGAGGCGTTGCTGACCCTGGTCGAGGAGCACAGCCAGGATGATCACGGCGCCCTTGATGACGATCTGCCAGAACGTCGAGACGCCGACCATGACGAGACCGTCGGACAGGAAGCCGATGACGAAGGCGCCGACGAGCGCCCCGCGCACGGTGCCCCGACCGCCCGCCAGCGAGGCGCCGCCGATGACGACGGCCGCGATCGCGTTGAGCTCGAACGTCTCGCCGGTCTGCGGCGCGGCCGAGGTGAGCTCGGAGGCGATGATCACGCCGACCGTCGCCGCGCAGAGGCCGGAGAGCATGTAGACCCACATTTTCACCCGCGGCACCGGCACACCTGCCAGCTCACCCGCTCGCTCGTTGCCGCCGACCGCGTAGAGCCAGCGCCCGAAGGGTGTCTTGCGGATCAGCACGGTGGCCGACCCGGCCAGCGCGACCATGACCCAGATCGAGGTCGGGATGCCGAGGATCCGTCCCGCGCCGATGAAACTGAAGCCGGTGTTGCCCAACTCCGGGCTGCCCGCAAGCCGCGGAAAGGTGGCGCCGTTGGAGATGAGCAGGGCCACGCCGCGGGCGACGTAGAGCATGCCGAGGGTGGCGATGAACGGGGCGAGCCGGAATCTCGAAACAAGCAGGCCGTTGACCCCGCCCACCAGCGTTCCGACGGCGAGCGCAAGCACGACGACCGCCCAGACCTTGGGGTAGAGGACCACGTCGAGCGAATGGATCTCCCAGCCTTGCAGCAGCACCCCGGCGACGATTCCGGACAGCCCCACGATCGAACCGACCGACAGGTCGATGCCACCGGTCAGGATCACCATCAGCATTCCCAGCGCGAGAATGGCGTTGATGGCGACGTGACGCGTCATCGTGATGAGGTTGCTCGAGGTCAGGTACGTGTCGGAGAGCAGCGTGAAGATGACGACTATCGCCGCGAGGGCGATGAACGCCCGCAGCTCCAGCGCCACGTCACCGAGTCGACGCCACCAGGCCGGCTGGGCTGGTCCCCGGTCCACGGCGGGTTCGTCAGCCGCGGGGCGGTCGGTGACGGGCGTGCTGGGGCTTGTCATGCGGGAACTCCGTTCGTCTCGGTCGGCGGCCCCGCCTCGCCGGACGCCGCCATGAGCTCTTCCTTGCTGGTCACCAACGGGTCGAGTTCGCGGACCACGCGGCCGCGGTACAACACGAGCACCCGGTCGGCGGCGTTGAGTGCCTCACCCAGCTCCGAGGTCGCGAAGAGCACCGCCCGGCCGGCCCGGGCCTGGTCCGCCATGAGCGCGAAGATGTCCGCCTTCGCGCCGACGTCGATGCCCCGGGTCGGTTCGTCGAGCAGGAGCACCCGTGGCTGGGTGAGCAGCACCCGGCCGATGACGACCTTCTGCTGGTTGCCACCGGACAGCGACGAGATTGCCGCGTCCGGTCCGGCGGTCTTGACGGTCACCTCCGTGATGGTCCGGGCTACGGCGGCGCTCTCGCGGCGGCCGGAGATGAACCAGCCGCTCAGGAACCGGCCGATCGAGGAGAGCGACAGGTTGCCGCCGACCGACATCGATGGCACCAGGCCGTCACGCTGGCGGTCCTCCGGTACAAGGGCCAAGCCGAGCGCGATTCGGTCGGCGACCCGCAGCCCGGAGACATCCCCCTCACCGACTCGAACGGTGCCCGCCTGCGCCGGCAGCCGTCCCGCCAACGCCTCCAGGAGTTCCGTTCGTCCGGCGCCCATCAGGCCGTACAGGCTCACGATCTCACCGGCACGGACCTGCAGGTAGAGGTTGTCCACCGCCATCCGGCCGGGGTTATTCGGGTCCGCCACGCTGAGCCCTTCGACCGACAGCAACGGTTCGCCGAGCGCCGCGCCGGTGCCGGGATAGAGGTCCTCGGGTCTACGACCCACCATGTTGGACACGATCCAGTCGACATCGACGTCGGTGGCGGCCGCCGTGGCCACCATGAGCCCGTCGCGTAGCACCACCAGGTCGTCGGCGATCTCGAGCGCCTCCTCCAGGTGGTGGGACACGTACACGATCGCCACACCGGCGTCGGTAAGCTCGCGGATCACCCGGAAGAGGACCTCGACCTCGGTCGCGCTGAGCGCGGAGGTGGGTTCATCCATGATCAGCACGCGGGCGTTCAGGGACAGGGCCCGGGCGATCTCGACGATCTGCTGCTGCCCCAGGCGCAGGTCGCTCACGATGGCGTCGGGATCGATCGGCTCCTCCAGCCGGGCGAGCAGGCTGGCGGCCACGGCTCGCTGGCCGCTCGCGTCCAGAAATCCGCGCCGCGTCGTGCGTTCACGCCCCAGGAAGAGGTTGTCCGTGACGCTCAGGTTTCCGCACAGGTTGAGTTCCTGATGGATGATCGCGATGCCGTGTGCGACCGCGTCCGGCGGCGAGGAGAAGCTGACGGGTCTGCCGTCGAGTTCAATCGAGCCGCGCGTGGGTGTTTCGACGCCGGCGAGAATCTTCATGAGGGTGGACTTCCCCGCGCCGTTCTCGCCGAACAGCGCGGTCACCGACCCGGCCCGGACGGCGAAGTCGACCCCGTCCAGCGCGACCGTTCCCCCGTAGACCTTGCTGATGTCGCGGCCACGAACCACGGCCGGGGCCGCCACGCCGGCGCTCACGACCCGACCTCGAGCCGCACGGGGGTGATCTGGATCAGCTTGGTGTTGCTGCCGTACGTGAACGCGCCGACAAAGCTGATCTTCTTGCCGGCCAGGGTGGCAACGTCCACATTGGCGAGTACCTTCTTCTTGACCTGGTTGTTGAGCTCGGTCGACGCGTTGGCGTACTCGATCTGGTTGAGGAACTGGTCGAAGGTGATCAGACCGGTGCCGTCTCGCAGCGCGGTGCCGTTGATCGCCGGCCCGATTTGGACGACCAGCTTCACGCCGTCCGGCAGCCCTTTGACCTCCACCGATAGCAGCGTGCCGGTCACCGACCCGGCGACGCCGGTTCCTGCAGCGGCGTAGGCGTACGGCGAGGTGACGCCGTCGCGATGGCCGTACTTCTCGCCGGCGGCCTTCGGATCTTTGACGATCTCCGCGAGGAGGGTGGTGATGGGAATGGAGTTTTTCTCGATCGCCGGGACGACCTCCGAGTCGTACTTCTGCGCCGCGTAGTCGGCGGCGTTGAAGGAGACCCTTCCGTTGGCGGCGGCACTGCCGGCGTCGACCACCTTGGTCGTGCCGGCGATGGCCGCCGCCAGAAGCAGCACCGATCCCGCTGCGACCAAGCGCGCCCGGCGCCGCACCCAGGGGCTCGCGGCTCCGTCGATGGGGTCCATTGTGTACGATCACCCTCTCGGTTTTCGGTAGTGATCAGAGTCGACCGTGCGGCCACGAAAACGCGCCACCATAAGCGGACCGAGTGCTGAGCACTTCGGCCTGGATCCGCGCCGGCCGAGCGGTCACGCCGCTGTCGGCTTGGCGGAGTTGGGCGTGAGCGCCGCTGTCTCGCGCCGCTGGATCACTTGATGTCTAATCTGGACGCAGTTCAGCATCCACATTGGTCTTGCTACACCGGCGGAGCTCGACGGCGCAGGGATCTACGAAACCCCGGGCGCCGGAGGCCTATATCGTCGGGCACACGATCGTCGCGAGTGCGACCTCTGTCAGCTCACCGGGTCACTCCTTTCGAAGGGCTAAAACACAACACCCGCGCGCAAAACAACATTGGCGTACGGTGTGGCCTCCCCGGTGCGCACGATCACTCGCGCGAAGGCGGTCAGCCGTTTGAGATGCTTGTGTGACACAGCCTCGGTCGGGATCCGGTCGAGGAGACGGGTGAGGCCGGAGCTGATGTCAGCGTCCACCAGTTCGTCAGCGATGGTCGCGGCCTCCACGGCGCATTCGGCCAGCAGCGCCTCGACCACCGGCAGGAGCCCCGGCTCGCCCCGGCGCCACAGCAGGTCGATCGACTCGACTCCGGGCGGCACCGGCAGGCCCGCATCGGCTACGGCGATCAGCTCACCGTGCCCGATCGCCGTGATGAACTGGGACAGGCGCGGATGCCAGATTCCGTCGGTGCGCATCCTAGGCCCCCTCGGACGAGGCGAGATGCGACGCGAGAAACGTGTCGAGCTCGACCCGCGTGGGCAGGGCGGACCGCACGCCGCGCCGGGACGCGGTGAGCGCGCCGGCCGCGCAAGCCCGCCGCACCGCCACCACGAAGTCCAGTCCGTGCTGGTAGCGGGCGACCACCAACTCGCCGCAGAAGGCATCACCCGCGCCGACCGCATCAATGGCATCGATGGGGAACGGCGCAACGAACGCCATCTTCTGCGAGGTGGCCACTAACGCGCCACGCTCGCCCAAGGTGATCACGACATCGCCGGGCACCCGGGCCCGCAGCGACGCGGCCACCTGCGACTGTTCGACGCCGACCAGGCCGGCGAGCCCAATGGCCTCCGTCTCGTTCACCACCAGAATGTCCACAAGGGATAGCAGCGACTCAAGATCGGCGTCGAACATCGCCGGCAGCGGGGCCGCGTTCAGTACCACCGGCACGCCGGCCGCGCGCGCCGCCTTCGCCGCCGCCAGAGCCGTCGGAACCGGGACCTCAAGCTGTAGCAGCAGGGCAACGGCGCCGGGCAGCAGCGCCGCCATCCTGGTTACCGTCGGCGCGTCCAGGGTGGCGTTCGCGCCCCGAGACACCGTGATCATGTTCTGGCCGTCCGGCCCCACGACGATCAACGCCGTGCCCGTCGCAACGGGTGCCCTTGCCACCATCGACACGTCCACACCGTCGGCGTCGAGGGTCTGCACCAACTCCGACCCCAGGTCGTCCGCGCCGACCGCCCCGACGAAATACACCGCCGAGCCTCCGCGCCGGACCGCCGTGGCCTGGTTCGCCCCCTTGCCGCCTGTGCCCCGCACGAGTTCTCCGCCCAGGACGGTCTCGCCGGGCCGAGGCAGGCGGTCAACCGCCACCGACAGATCGACGTTCGCGCTACCAACCACGACGACATGCCCGCGCGACATCAGAAATCCCCCGGGATTTCGGGCTGCCGCTCGCACGACAGTGGGCCCGGCTCGATCCGCTCGTCGCCGCCGGCCGGGTCCGGACAACCGCACGACCCGCGCGCCACCAGCGTGGTGGCGGCAACGACCCGGATCGGCGCGAGCTCCGGATTCTCGGCTTTGGCGACAAACCACTCCACCGCCGACCGGCCGAGCTGCTCCACCGGCTGCCGCATGGTCGACAACGCCGGCACGGTGTACGCCGACGCCTCGATCCCGTCGAAGGAACAGATGGCCAGGTCGTCTGGCACGCGTACGCCCAGCTCGGACGCGGCCCGGAGCAGCCCGAGGGCCTGCTCGTCGCTGGTCACGAAGAGAGAGTCGGGGCGGTCGGCACGGGCCAGCAGCCGCCGGCCCGCGAGGTACCCGTCGGCTCGGCCGAACGGGACATGGATGACCGCGTCGTCGGCGGGCGGCAGACCCGCGTCCGCCAGCGCCCGGCGCCACCCAGCGACTCGATCCACCGTCGGGTGGATACCGGCGGGGCCAGCCAGGCAGCCGATCCGCCGGCGCCCGTGCCCGAGCAGGTGGTTGGTGGCCTCGTACGCGCCTCGTTCGTTGTCGACGAGGATGTGACTCGCGTCCGCGACGTCGAGCTCGCGGTCGACGATCAGCCGCGGGATGTTTGTGCGGGCCAGTTCCCCGAGCCAGCTTGACGGACCACTGGCCGGTACCACGATGATCCCGTCGACCTGCCGGTCGAGCAGAGTACGCACATACCTGGCTTCGCGCTCGTCGTTGTCCATGGCGTTGCCCAGCAGCATCGTGTAGCCGTGCCCGAATCCGACCTCTTCGATGCTTCGTGCCAGTTCCGCGAAGAACGGGTTTGAGTTGTCGGGAACGACGAGGCCGAACGTCATGGTGCGCTGCATCCGCAGCGATCGGGCGACCGCGTTGGGCCGGTACCCGAGGGCAGCCACGGCAGCTTCGACCCGCTGCCGCGTAGCCGGCGCCACCCCGCGCGGGCCGTTGTTGAGCACGTAGCTCACAACCGCCTCAGACGTGCCGGCCATCTGTGCAACCTCGCGTCGCGTCGCCATGGGCGTCCCTCAACTCGTGTTGTCAACTCCTGTTGCGAGCCATACCACTACCACTTCGAGGGGTTGCGCAAGGGTTGCGTTGGTAACAGAATGGCAACGCAATGAAGGCCCGACCACGCCCCTTCACCTGAGCCGCCGCCCGGCCCGTACCTGCGGAAGGACCGCCCCCGGAGCGGGAGACCGGCGCGCGCAGGACACGCGAAACGCCCACCACGGCAGCGCCGAGCGGCCGCGTTGGGTGTCGCTACTTGAGAGCCGTTGCCCCCTCGGCGGATCTGACCACGCCCTTGGTCACGATGAAGCACGCAAAGGGACGCGGCTCGGAGGTCTGCACCACCGCGTAGGCCGCCGCGGCCAGGGCATAGAACCGCGTGCGTTGCACCGCTTGGACGTCGATCGGGCGCCCCTCCGCACGTCGCAGAACCTCGGCGAACTCCCGGTGCACCTCGAACGTTTCGAACGGCTCGCCGTCCGGTGTCATCCGGTATGCGGCCGGTTGCACGAAATCGTCGATCGGGAAGAGTTCGCAGATCGCCTCGGCGGCTTGGGTTGTGCCCACCCCCGACAAGGCGTGCACTCTTTGGTTCCGCGCGAGTGCGGGGTAGTTTCTGTCCACAATGGCCAATTGGTCGCCGTGACCCATCGCGGCCAACGAATAGAGCACCTCGGGTGTAATGATCGCGGGGATGGACTTCAGCATCTCCTTGGCTCCCGTTCGCCGTTCGCGTCAATCAACTCGTGTTGAACCTGCCGCACCCTAGATCCGCGGATGACGCCATGTCCAGATGGCCTTGCCAGATGGCCTTGCCAGCAGCAGGCCAGGCCTCAGGCGCCGAGCTGGGTCACCGCGATCAGCACCTCGGTGTCGAGCTCGCGTGAGGTGTGACCCCGGCCCGTCGTGCCCTCGAGCAGGATCGCGTTACCCGGGGTGAACAGGCGCATTTCGCCGTCGCTTCGATTGCGCCCGCGACCACCACCATCAACTGCCGCCGCGGCGGCGGGTGCGGCTTGCCGTGGGACACCTCCGCTTGACTGGATCCGTTTCGCCCGTTTAGCGACCGCGACCGTCTGGCCCCGGTTCGGGGTCAGGGGGCATCGTGGACCAGAAGTCCATCGGGATGTTGCCCACGGCCCGGCCGTCCGGGTCCAGCAGCCGGCCCATCCGTTTGACAAAGAGCAGCGTCGTCGAGCGGCCCAGCTCCGCAAGCGCGGGGAATCGTCCGGTCAGCCATGCCTCCAAGGACGGGATGTCGGAGACCGCGCGCAGCCACACCACGAACCACAGGTTGTGCGGACCGGTGACCTCCGCGATCAGCCGGATCTCGGGAAGCTTCGTGAGGGCTTCGCCGATGGCGTCCAGCTCCTGCGCGGACACGGCGGCGCGGTAGGTGACGCTCACCGGGCGACCGGAGTACCGGGTTGCGATCTCGCAGCGGAACCTGATCGCATCACCGGCGATCATGCGGGCCAGTCTGCGCCGTACGGTGGTGGCGCTGGTCCCGACGGACGTGGCCAGCGCCGCCTGGTCCATCCGGCCGTCCGCGCCCAGCGCCAGCAACAGTTCCCGCTCCTGCGGCCGGCGGCCGAGCCCGGCCACATTGGACGCGGGGCTCGCGGTGACCAGTTGCCCGCGCTGGGCGGCGTCCAGGGCGCCGAGCCGCCAACTGCTCGCCTCGAAGTGGACGCGGGTAATCAGCCGGGCCCGAACCCCGACCACCCCGGGCACGGCCCCGCACCGCGCCGCGGATCCCATCCCGGCGACCTGCGAAATGGTCACCGCGCTGCATACCATGGTGACCCGGCGCTTCGACGTGTTCGACCCGCCGCGCTCTACGCCGAGCTGGCCATGCGCCGGCTGACCGCCGTGGCCTCACCCACCCGAACCTCCAGGAGGCAGCAATGGTCCACGTTGTCCGCGTGACCGGGCAGGACATCGCCTACCGCCGCAGCTCGGGCACCGGCCAGCCGGTCGTGCTGGTCCACGGCAACTCCTCCTCGTCCAGGACCTGGTACCACCTACTGGACGGCCCGCTCGGCCAGCGCCACCGCTGCCTGGCCCTCGACCTTCCGGGACACGGCGAATCCCCCGCGGCGGTGGCCGGGTCCGGCGGGTACACGATGCCCGGCTACGCCGCCGTCCTGGCCGGCTTCGTCGAGGCGCTCGACGCGGGGGAGGCGGTGATCGTCGGCTGGAGCCTGGGCGGCCACATCGCTCTGGAAGCGGCCGCCGCGCTGCCGAACGCGGCGGGCTTCGTCATCTTCGGCACCCCGCCCATCAGCAGCCTCGCGGACATGCCGGCAGCCTTCCTGCCCAATCCCGTGTTGCAGATCGCCTTCACGGCCGATCTCGACCCCGATGCGGCCCTCGCCTACGCCACCTCGTTGCTGGCGCCCGGTTCGACGTTGCCGACCGACGGCCTGGTTGCCGACATCCTGGCCACCGACGGGACCGCGCGCGGCGAGCTGGCCGCTAGCCTGAACTCCGCACTGTTCGCCGACGAGGTCGAGATCGTCGCCACGCTCAACAAACCGGTGGCGATCCTGCACGGCGCGCACGAACAACTCGTCAGTCTGGACTACCTCCACGGGCTTCAGGCCCCGACGCTGTGGCGCGGCGCCGTGCAAGTCATCGCCGACGCCGGGCACGCGCCGCAGGAGGAGACGCCGGACGAACTCGCCGCCCTGCTCGACCAGTTCATCTCCGACCTGCCGCACCCGAGCTGATCAGGTCGTCCACACCAGACAGAAGGGTTTGCCGGCCGGATCGGCGTAGACGCGCCAGTTTCCGCCGGCCCCGTCCAGTCGGGTGGCGCCGGCGTCGAGGGCAGCCTGTTCCGCCGCGTCCACGTCCTGGACCGTCACGTCGAGGTGGATCTGCTGCGGGTACGCCGGGTCCGGCCAGCGCGGCGCGGTGTAGTGCTCCACCTGCTGGAACATCACCGGCTGCGCGCCCTCCTCGCCGATCATGGCGACGCCGTCCGCCTCGTACGTCACCGGCTTGCCGAGCAGCCGCGCGTAGAAGTGGCTCAGCTCCTTCGCGTCGGGGCAGTCGAGCATGACGGCCATCAGGGTGGTCCGCGGATCGTCCGGGTTGCGGCACAGGTCGAACGGGTGGCCGGCCGGGTCGGCGAGGGTGTGCCACCGCTCGTTGCGGCGTAGCAGGGTGGCGCCGAGCTGCTGGGCGCGTTCCGCCGCCGCGTCGATGTCCGGTACCCGGAAGTCGAGATGGGCCTGCTGCGGACGGTCCTGACCCGGCCAACTGGGCGGCAGGTGGTCGGCGGCCTGTTGCAGGCCGATCCGCCAGCCGTCGTCGGTGTCGAGCGAGATCCAATCGTCGTCGCCGCCGGGCGCGCGGCGCCAGCCGACGAGTTGCTCGTAGAACGTGGCCAGGCGGTCGATATCCGGGGCGTCCAGTGCCACGGCCCGCAGTGCGCCGATCGCCAGCCGGTGTGTTTCGGAGGTCATGCCAACGATCCTGCCGATCCCGGCGCCGCCCCGCCACCGGAAACCGCGTTGACGACCCCTAACGCCCGGCGTGGCGCAACGAGGCCAGGTCGACGGTGTCCGCCATCGCCTGCATCCCCTTGTCGTTGGGGTGCAGGCGGTCGCCCCCGTCGAACGGCGAGAACAGCCGCGTATGGTCGTCCGGGCTGCGCAGCGCCTGGTCGAAGTCGATCGCCGCGTCGAACTCGCCGCTCGTCCGGATGAACGCGTTGATCTCCCGCCGGACCGCCTCGGCCGCCTCGGTCCACTCGGGCCAGCCCTGGAACGGCAGGACGGTCGCCCCGACGACGCCTTTGCCGACGACGTGCGCCCGGGCGATGACCTGCCGATACCCGGCGATCATGTCGGCGGCCGTGGCCCCCGCGCCGCCCTTGATGTCGTTGACCCCCGCGAACAGGATCACCGTGCGCAGTCCCGGCAGGGACAGGACGTCCCGGTCGAGGCGACGCAGCATGCTCTGCCCCGCGCCGTCGGCGAGAAGCTTGTTGCCGGAGATCCCCGCGTTGGCCACGCCCAGCAGGTCGGCGCCGGGCTCCGTGGCGAGCCGCCGGGCGAGATAGTCCGGCCAGCGGTTGTTCTGGTCGCCGGTCGACTGCCAGCCGTCGGTGATCGAGTCGCCGAGTACCGCGACGGCGCCGGTCTCCCGCACGTCGACGACCAGCGCGTCGAGGTAGAACCAAGACTCGATCTCCCGGGTGAAGGCCGCAGCCTCCGTGTCCGCGACATGGTCGCCCGCGGCGGCGTACGACGTCTGCATCGCCATGCCGTGCCCGGTCGCCGGGCCGCCCGCGTGCCGCACGTAGAGGCTGACGGTCAGGTCGGACTGCGGCGCCACCACGCCGGGCAGCGGGTCGCTGTAGACGACCACGCCCGGCTGGACGGTGACCGATCCGGCGCCTGCGAAGGACAGCGGGCGGTTGCTGCCCGGGACCACCGCTGCGCCCGCCTGCCGGACACCGGCGTAGGCGCGGCCGAAGACAACGGGCTGTTCGCCGAACGCGTTGGACAGCCGGATCCGAAGCCCGCGCCCGCCGACGCTGGTGTGCACGACCAGCCGGTACGTCTCATCGGGCCCGGCATCGCCGAGCCGGTCGGCGCTGGCCGCCCAGGTGACGACCGGGGAGGAGCCTTCGTCGATAGCCGCCAGGGACGAGATCGCCGGCGCCGGTGGCCGGGTGCTCCGCATCGCCGCTACCCGCCGAATCCGCGCAGGACGACCGACTCGCCCGGTTTCAGGCTGACCCGGTGCAGGACGCCGCCGCCGGCCACGGTCGTCGACTGCCCGCCGACGCTGGTGACCTTCGCCTGGTGCGGCCGGCCGTGCCGCCACTCCAGGTCGATCACGAAGCCGCCGCGCACGCCGACCCCGGTGATCGAGCCGGCCGCCGACCACGCCGCGGGCAGCGCCGGCAGCAGTTCCACGTGCCCGGGGCGCGAGTACACCAGCATCTCGATCATGGCTGAGGGCGTGCCGAAGTTGGCATCGATCTGGAAGATGGCTCGACTCGGGTCCGCCTGGTACAGGTCGAACAGGTTCATGGCGGTGCCGTTGCTGTGCTCGATCGACGGCCGGAGGTTGCGTTCCACCAGGCGGTAGGCCGTCTCGCCGGCGCCCAGCCGGGCCCAGCAGGCCGACCGCCAGGCGTTGGCCCAGCCGAAGCTGTCCAGGCCCCGCGCGGTGAGCAGCTTGGTCGCCCCGTCGAGGATCGAATCCGCGACGGCGCCGCGCCGGATCCGGTCCCCGGGGAACAGGTTGATCAGCGGCGACAAATGCCGGTGCGTGCTCTCCCCGAGGTCGTCCGGCGACATCCACTCCTGAAGCCACCCGCTCACCGGGCTGACCTCGGGCAGGTACAACTGTTCCTGCAGGTCCCGGATGACCAGGCTGTAGGCGCCGTCCCGGCCCAGCATCGCGCACGCGGTCCGATAGTTCACAAAAAGGGTCCAAACCAATTCCTGCGCGTACGTACAGCCCCGCGCGTCCTCCGGGCCGTGCTCCGGCGACCAGTCGTGGTCGTCGATCAGCCACCTGTGCTCCGGCTTCGTCGCGCCGGGCGGGACCGGCGTGCCGATCAGGCGCGACTGCCAGAACTCGCACGCGCCCTTGAGCAGCGGGTAGATCCGTTCGAGATACTGCTCGTCCTGGGTGTACTCGTAGTGTTCCCACAGCGAGTTCGCCAGCCAGGCGCTCCCGCCGGGATGCCACCACCAGCCGAGGCCGCCGTGCAGGTTGCTGGAGTACGCGACCGTCCAGCCCGCGATCTTCCCGGAGGTGTTGCGGAAACGGTTCCGCGGATCGTTGAACCGGGTGCGGGTGAGTTCGGTCCAGGACGGCAGTTGCGCTAGGAGGTAGTCGGTGAGCGCGTCGAAGCACGGTGACAGGCCGGCCCGGTCGGCCATCCAGTAGTTCATCTGGATGTTGATGTCGGTGTGGTAGTCGCCCATCCAGTCCGGGAAGTTGCCGTCCAGCCACAGCCCCTGCAGGTTCAGCGGAACGCTGTCCCGGGATCCGCAGATCATCAGGTACCGGCCGAACTGCAGGTAGGCAGCCTCGAGTTCCGGGTCGGGGTCGGCGCCGTCGGCCGAGCGGGCGATCAGCCGCTGCCAGGTGTCGAGCGCGCGCTGCTCGCCGCTGGAATTGCCGAGCGTGACGGCCATCCGGTCGAACAGCACGCGGTAGTCGGCGACGTGGTTGTGCAATAGGGCGGCCGACGGCATTTCGGCTGCGGCGGTGGCCTTGCCGGTGGCCGCCCGTACGGGATCCAGCTCGGGGTCGCGGTAGCCCGCGGCCAGATCCGGGGCGTAGTTCGTCCCGCCGCTGAGCACGACGGTGAGCTCGGGGCAGCCGTCGAACGAGATCCCCGACCCGGTCACCGTGATCGCCCCCGCGCCACCGGCGGCCGTCACCGCAGCCGCGTACTTCAGGCCGTTGTCGAAGGCCGCGCCGAACGAGGCACACCGGCTCGCCGGGTCCGCCGAGGTGGTCTCGCCGTGGGTACCGCTCAGCGCGATCGTCCCCACGTAGCCGCCGCCCCCGCTCTGTGTCATCCGGATGACAAGCACGCCGTCCGGATGGCTGGCGAACACTTCCCGGCGGTACGTCACCCCGTCGTGGACGTAGCTCGCGGTCACCAGCCCGTTGGCGAGATCCAGCGTCCGGCGGTAGCCGGAGACGGCCGCCATGGTGTGTGCTGGCACGTCCACCGTGAGCTCGGCCAGCAGGGTGAACGTGCCGAAGTCGGTGACCCCGTACGGGAACTGGCCGTCCTCGTCCAGCACGTCGTTGCGCCCGCCCGTCCACAACGTGCCGTCGGTGACGAGCAGCCGCTCGTGCGCGGGATCGCCGCCGACGAGGGCGCCCAGGCGGCCGTTGCCGACCGGCAGCCCCTCCCGGATCAGGCTGTCCGCGGCCGCCGGCGCCGGATACCACAACACCAGCGAGGAATCCTCGGGGACCAAGTCACTCATCCTTTGTTCGCTCCGAGGGTCAGTCCGGCCTCGAAGTGCCGTTGCAGCGCCAGATAGACGATCAGGGTTGGGATTACGGTAATCGTGGCACCGGCCGCGATGAGGTTGTAGTGAGCAGGAACTGCCCCTGCAGGCTGTTGACGCCGGGTTGCGCGGCGGTCTCGGGACGATGACGTGCCGACGAGCGTAGGACCGGACATTCCCGGAAATCAATACTTGACTAAGTTAATTATTCCTCCTAGGTTTCGCCTATGTTTCTCGTGGACGAGGACGACTCGTTGGCCGCGACCCCGGCGGCGGCAGCGATCCTCACCGCCCTGCTCACCGAGGGACCGCAGAGCCGGGTGGCCCTCGCCCGCAGCCTCGGCCTGTCCTCGGCGGCCATCACCAAGGCCGCCCGGCCCCTCATCGACGACGGCTACCTGGCCGAACTAGCCGCGACCGAACGCAGCGGACCGGGCGCCGGCCGCCCGGCCAGCCCACTCGCCATCCAGAGCGACCGCGAGTTCTTCGTGGGCGTGAAACTCACGGCCGACGAGTTGATCGGCGTGGTCTGCGACCTCACCGCGCAGGTGCGGGCCGTCGCGCACCGCCCGCTGGTCAGCGCCGAGGTCGACGACGTGCTGGCCGAGATCGGCCGGATGGTCGCCGATCTACTCGCCAACCCGGACGGCTACCGGGCCCGCACCACCCGGCTCGGCCTCGCCGTCTCCGGCGATGTCGACCGCAGCACCGGGCAGGTCCGCTACTCGCCGTTCCTGCGCTGGCACGACGTCCCGCTGGGCAAGCTTGTCGCCGCCGACACCGGGCTCGTCGTCACCGTGGAAAACGACGTGAAAGCGCTGACCGCCGCCGAGCACTGGTTCGGCGAGGGCGTCGGCGCCGAGTCGTTCGCGCTGGTCACCGTCGGCTCGGGGATCGGCTGCGGCCTGGTGATCAACGGCCGGCTGGTGTCCGGCTCGCAGGGGGTGGCCGGCGAGATCGGCCACCTCGGCGTCGACGCGAACGGACCGGACTGCCACTGCGGCAGCCGGGGCTGCGTCGAGGCCATCGCCGGCACCCAGGCGATCGTGGCTCAAGTCCGGGCGCGTACCGGCCGGGCGGAGCTGAGCATCGACGACGCCGTCGCGCTGGCCCGCGGCGGCGACGAGCGCGCCCAGGCGGTCTTCGAGCGGGCCGGTACCGCGATCGGCCTCGGCATCGCCGCCGTGGCGAACCTCGTCGGGCCCGCCCGGATCGTCGTCTCCGGCGAGGGGCTGTCGGCCTACGACCTGTTCGAGCCGCACATCCGGGCCGGTTTCGAGCGCCAGGCCTTCGGGGCCGCCGTCGACTGTCCACTCTCGATCCGCCCGCTTCCGTTCGAGCAATGGGCCCGCGGCGCCGCTGCGGTCAGCATCCAGTCCCGCATCGCCCTCTGAAACTCCCGCGTTCCCTGTCTTCATGGAGGCGTGACAGTGAGGTCAACACCCCGGTTCCGACCTGCCCGCATCAGCGCATCATTGCTGGCCGGCGGCCTAGTCCTGGCCCTCGGCGGCACCGCAGCGACACCCGCCCTCGCCGGCGTCAAGGCCGGCAACTCGCCGGGACCAAAGCCCAGCCCCACGCTCGTGCTCCCCGACACCGTGACCCGCGATCCGTCCGCCGCGCAGCGCTCCGCCGCCGCGGCCGCCGCCAAGGCCGCAGCGGCGGCCGGAGTCGCGGACACGCCGCTGATGGGCTGGTCCAGCTGGAGCCTGCAGTCCACCCAGCGGGCCGGCGTCAACCCGAACGGCGGCGCCAGCTGGCTGGCCGAGACCCGGCTGCTCCCCCAGGTCGATGCCCTGGCCACCAAGCTCAAGCCGTACGGCTACGACTCGGTCAACATCGACGCCGGCTGGTCGCGCAACTACGACTGGAGCACCATCCACTTCGACTCGTACGCCCGCGAGATCGCTGCGCCGGAACGCTTCCCGCACGGCATGAAGTACGTCGCCGACTACATCCACGCCAAGGGCCTCAAGGCCGGCATCTACTTGTCGGTGGGCCTGGACAAGGAGGCGTACGGCGAGGGCGAAGTGCCGATCTGGAACGCGCCCGGCTGCACCACCGGGGACATCGTCTACCCGGACCTGCGCACCACGAACGGCTGGGACAGCTCCTACAAGATTGACTTCGGCAAGGCGTGCGCCGCGAAGTACATCGACTCGCAGGCACAGCTGATCGCCGACTGGGGATACGACTTCCTCAAGCTCGACGGGGTCGGGCCCGGCTCGTTCAAGACCGGCGACAACTACGACAACATCGCCGACGTACAGGCCTGGAAGTCCGCCATCGCGAAAACCGGCCGGCCGATCCGCTTCCTGCTGTCCTGGTCGCTGGACCGCAACCACGCCGCCGATTGGAAGGCCAACGCCAACGGCTGGCGCATCGACACCGACGTCGAGTGCTACTGCGACACGCTGGTCACCTGGAACAACTCGGTGAAGATCCGCTGGGACGACGTGGCCGCCTGGACGCCGTGGGCCGGCCCCGGCGGCTGGAACGACTTGGACTCGATGGACGTCGGCAACGGCGAGATGGACGGCCTCACCCTCGACGAGCGGCGGGCCTATCTGACGCTGTGGGCGATCTCGGCGGCGCCGCTCTACACCGGTGACGACCTGACCAAACTCGATGCGTACGGCACCTCGCTGCTGACCAACCGGGAGGTAATCGCGATCGATCAGCAGGGCGTCCCGGCCCGCCCGGTCAGCCCGGTCGGCACCGCGCAGACCTGGGGAATGCGGAACAAGGACGGCTCGTACACGATCGCGCTGTTCAATCTGGGCAGCTTCCCGGCGCAGGTCTCCGCGAATTGGACCAGCTTCGGCTTCGCCGGCAAGGCGACCGTCCGCGACGTCTGGGCCGGCCGGAACATCGGCACCTACGCCGGCGGCATCTCGGCCACTGTGCCGTCACACGGCACCAAGCTGTACCGGGTCACCCCAAAGAGCCAAGACCCGGGTGCCACGTACTACGAGGCCGAGGCCCCGGCCAACAAAGCCGTGCTCGGTGCGGCCGCGGCGGACTGCGCGAGTTGCTCCGGCGGCAAGAAGGTCGGCAACCTCTACAACGGGGGCGCCGTGCAGTTCGTCGGCATCAAGGTGACCCGCTCCGGCACCTACCAGGTGAACCTCCGCTACGTCAGCGGGGACCCGCGCTCGGCTACCGTCGCCGCGAACGGCCAGACGCCGCAGAACGTGGCGTTCCCGCCCAGCGGCGGCTGGGACATCCCGGCCACGACGACCGTGCCGCTGTACTTGCACGCCGGCCCGAACACCATCGAGATCGACAGCAGCTCGGTGACGTACTCGCCGGACATCGACCGGATCGAGGTGCCGCACGGCATCGCCTAGCCCCAACCGGATCAGGAGCCCGCGCCCCCACGCGGGCTCCGCCGCGCTCACCGGCCACGGTTTAGGGCCTGATCGTGAGCGATCTGAGCAGCAAAGGCGTCTTGGTACGGCGCGAGGACGACACCGACCGCCGCCGCATCATCGACATCAGCCCCGACAGCCGTCCCGCCATCGCCCAATGGCTGTCTCCGGGAGCCCACGCGTGGCGACACGCCCTCGCGCCGCTAGCTCGGAAGTAGACCTACTTCCTCCCGATTAGGGCCGCTTCGCGAAGCGGAGCGGCCGGGACTAACCCCAGCACAACAACGAACATTCGTCGACACCATGCTCCGATACGAGGCAGCCGTCTCAACCCCAACGCAGACGACACCAGCACAGGGCTAGCAGCGCACCGCGCGTGGCCGGCATAGTTCGCGCTACGCGGGCGCGATCGTGGCCGCGGGATGGACCATTGCTGCATGCCACCGACGAAACGGGCGCCCGCCGCGAGCCGAACCTTCGCGGCCACCACCGACACCGTGATCGGCAAGGTGACGGCGATCCTGGACGTGTTCACCCCAGACGACCGCGGTGTCCGATTCATCGAGCTGCAGCGGCGTACGGGCCTGCCGAAATCCACCCTGCACCGGTTGACGGCCGACCTGGTCGCCGCGCGCCTCCTGGACCGGGTGGACGGCAAGTTCCACCTCGGCGGGCACCTGTTCGAGCTGGGCATGCGAGCGTCGGTCGAGCGCGGCCTGCTGGAGGTGGCCACCCCGTTCATGGAGGACCTGTACGAGCGGACGCACGAAACCGTGCACCTGGGCTTGCGGGAGGGCGTCCAGGTGGTCTACGTCGCTAAGCTCGGCGGCCACCGTCAGGCGAAGGCGCCGTCCCGGCTGGGCGGGCGGATGCCCCTCTACGCGACGGCGATCGGCAAGGCGCTCCTGGCCTACGCTCCCGACGAGATCCGGGCCCAGGTGCTCGGCGGCCGGCTGACCAGGCTCGCGCCGCGCACCATCACCGCGCCACGCGTCCTGGAACGCCAACTCGAAAAGACCCTCAAGGAGGGCGTGGCCTTCGAGTTCGAAGAGTCGGCCGTCGGCATCGTCTGCGTCGGAGCACCCATCCTGGACGGCAGCGACGCGGTTGTCGCCGCCGTCAGCGTGACCGGCCCGGCGACCCGATTCCATCCGCAACAGCACGCGGCGTCGGTGCGAGCGGCCGCCGCGGGCATCGCCGCAACCCTGGCCCGGCGCGCCACCCTCATGTCGCCAGACGACTGACCAACCACGCGGCCGGGCAGACGGGGTCAGAACAGGGTCAAGGGTTCTACCGGTGTCGGCTGGGGTAGCGCCTCTAGTTCCGGGACCCGCGCTCGTACCTCGTCGTGGAAGCGGCGGGCGAGCGCGGGCGCGTCGGCGTTGTCCGGGGTGTGGATGAACACGGTCGGCGAGCGGCCTTCACGCAGCCAGCCGGCGACAACGTCGAGCCAGTGCTGCCAGCCCTCGACGGTTCGCGTCGTGGCGTCGCAGCCCAGGTACCGCACGATCGGCCGGTCGGTCAGCGCGAGCTCTCGGCGTGGCATCCGCGGCTTCTTGGCCCACGCGTCTCGTTCCGCGTCGCTGGTCGGCGGGCGTTGGAAGAATGCCGTGGTATCGAACGGAATCCATTCGGCGGCCGCGTCGGCAAGCACCGATTCGAGATGCCGGGTCGAGCGCGGATCGTCGAAGAACGCGCGATGGCGGACCTCCACGGCGTACCGGTGCGACCCCGGCAGGCGGCGCAGAAAGCCGGCCAGCACGGAAACGTCGGCGGGGGCGAACGATCCGGGCAGCTGGATCCAGAGCGCTTCTGCTCGCGGGCCGAGTGGTTCGATCGCGTCCAGGAATGCCCGAAGCTCGTCGTCGACATTGGTGAGACGGCGGTCATGCGTGATGAGCTTGGGAATCTTGATCACGAAGCGGAAGCCGGGGTCGGTCTGCTGCGCCCACGACACCACGGTGTCCCTGGCCGGGGTCGCGTAAAACGTCGTGTTTCCCTCGACCGCGTTGCACCAGCCGGCGTACGAGCGCAACCGCTCGTGGGCCGAAAACGGGTGCGCCAGAAAACGCCCTTGCCATGACTTATGAGTCCACATCGCGCATCCCACATGAAGACGCATCAAACCAGGGTCCCTTCCGTCGACAAGCCGCACCTGAGCCGCACCGAAAGCGTACGTCTGTTAACGAATGCAGTTGCTTCGATCTCTTCCCACATGTCGTCCACCGGAATGCGCGGGGCCTCCCGGAATATGAACGGCAGCACAGCAATTTCCGCAGGAGATCTTAACAATTTAAGGATTCTGAAAAAGTTTGCAGACTCCTCCGAGGGAAACCCGGGTCTTCTCGAAGACTTCCGTTACCGAGCACACAGTGCCAGCACAGCGCATCCTATGTGGAGGGTTCGTACCGTGCGCGGCCATGACACATCGAAACCAGCCGACCTTGCCGGTCACCCTCGGGCAGACCAAACTGCCTCGCCGGGCGGCCCAGTCCACCCGCCAGATC
>Ga0307515_10004995_pt1 | contig 27060 bp, 2 predicted proteins | sample 17_EM_MG_FD_194513 | JGI IMG/M metagenome (GOLD analysis project Ga0307515, IMG submission 194513) | Populus trichocarpa ectomycorrhiza microbial communities from riparian zone in the Pacific Northwest, United States - 17_EM | ecosystem: Host-associated > Plants > Roots > Unclassified | place... | reverse complement strand
TTTCCTCCCCCAACCCAACTGCAGGGGTTTTCTTCCTGTAAATACACAAGTTTTCCCCCCTGTGACGGAGTAGTCTGCGTGGGCCAGTAGGATCCGTATCAGACGTTAATCAAAGAATTACTACTATATAGTTAAAAATCGGATCTCTCTTTTAGCTAAGATAGGAGGCGATATAAGTTGCAAACTTAATTGGGCGTGCGATATGAAATATTTAGTAATATAGCTCGTTCTGTCGCAGAAGGCCGTAAGCCTTAGTGCTATTAGAGGATTCCTTTTCTAACTAACGCGTAGGATGCACGATTTGTAACGATTTCTTTCTTAAGAAGCCGAAGAGTAAGACGCCTTAATAGATCTAAGGATGCTATTTAAAGAAAAGGACACGGAAATACCTAATATATAGAGTTAATTTCCGCCCTGTTACACTAGGGATATATAATTACCTTTATTGTCCGCTCTACTGGTTACCTTAATACGTTTTCTATACCTTTTACTTATTACTAGCCTACTTTAATATTTTTACCGCTCCTTTTAAACCATTCCCTAGTTTATCCTATTTCCGCTAACTATTTACGGCCGCTCTTTACCCTTTAATATAGATGCTTATTTAACTATTAGCTTGCTCGTTAAAGCCACAACTTGCTAAATTACGCCAACTATTAGTTTCTTAATGCGTTATACTTAGCTGCCTCTTATATCAATTATTAACACTTTAACAGCCGCTTATAGTTAGGATTGAGATTCTAGATACGGTGCATTAATTACTAAGCTTTATTAACGACTAAGTACCCTGCGATCTGTTAAGGTGGATTTAAAAAAGGCGCCTTCTATTACTAAAATTAATTGGCCTATAGAGAGCTTATAAAGCTAGGAAATAACACCTTCTAAGTTAGACAATTTTAAGCGTCTTAGCACCGGTCTATTATCTAATTAAACTACTATAGGCCTAAATAACCAGTAAAGGGCATTTGGGGGTCTAGTAGATCCTACACCTATATAATACTAACAAGTCCCCTAAACACTTAATAATATAATATTAAGTAAAATTCTTAGCACTTGCCTAGATAAGACTCTAATAGATAAGACTCCGACTTATAAAAGGACTGCGGATATACTCTCTTATAAAATAATTTGTTTATTCCCTAAGCCTCTATAGGATTTCCTTAGTGTTCTTTATAGAAGAACTAGAGAGCGAAAAGTATAGGATATTATCTATATATCTGCTTTCTCTAAGTTAATATATAATCGCTCTAACGCATTATAAGTCTAAGTATATTTAATATCTCCTATATAGTATCTATTTTAATTAAATTGTAAACTATAATTTAGGCAATTCTCTAAGACTTATAGGGCTATATTAAAGAGAAAGGTATATATAGTGCTCTCTTATAAAAGCTATGTCCACTTATTAATATTATAGACCTTTAATAGTAGTTATTTATATCTAGCTTAGAGTTAAGATTTCGGCATATAATTAAAATTGATCCTCCAGTCTTTAAATAAATCTGCTTATACCGTAATATAAATTTATATACATATGTCTAAAATTCTTAAAATTGCAGCGCTCGTGCATTAAGGGGGAATCGTGCTAGTAGCGTTATTGCATTCATTAGCCGCCTAGTGCTCTATTAAATAGACGTGTTCCGCTAAATATCCTCCTAATTACTACTAACGCTCCTGCTATACCTCTTATAGCTTTAATATAAGATGCACTCTAATTAATTACTCTAGCAATGTAATCTATTACTATTACTTTTAAGGTTAATAAAATCTATTAATCTAGATAATAAAGTTTACTTTATGGATATTTCTAATAAGTTGAGGAGAGTGACCAATCTAGCGTCTAGTGAGGGTTTTACTAACAATAGTTAATCTAAAGCTACCAGCACCGATTACCCGCTTAATATTAATTAACTCAGCTCTCTAAAAACCACCTAGACCGTTAGTTTACACCATTAACCTTTCCCTAGTAAGACTTTACTAACACTTTATAAAATATAACTTGACTAGCCCTTATATAAATAATAAGCCCTTAGCATCCGTATATAAGTCTTAGTTAATTAAAAAACAATTTAAGTTAATAAACACAACTTTTAAGGATAGTAATAGTTAGGATAGCATTTCGTCTAAGCTTAATAGACTAGTATTAGGTTATAAGCAGAAATATTATAACCTTTTTCTTAATGCTGGAGTAAGTAGTAAATAGATAAAGAAAGATAAAGCTATTATATACTATTTAAGGCAGGAGCGGTTTCTGTTTATAAATATTACTAGGTAGGTGCCGTATTCGCCAGCTTAAATTTTAGAGATATACCTAACTATATATATCTTATGCCTTATCCTACTAAGGCTATATATTACTTATATTTACTAGCTTAAGTAATACATAGGATCGCTTATAACACTATAACCTAAATATAGAGTTTTAGCGTATATCGCCAGTTAGTTTCTTTTCTTAAATATAACTTTTAATAGCTTTACTAATATTTTTTAAAGATTGTTATTGTAAATAAAGCCTTATAGGAGCTAAAGCCTAAAAACGGCGAATAAATAGCTAATAAAAATGAAACCCTTATAGAGCTAGCTCCCTAGGTATTACTTGTAGTTTTATTATAGGATAATATTATAAAAGCCCTGCTAGGGAGAATAGTGGGTGCATATCAGCGCTATTATAGCAATATTCTTCGCGCTAAAGAGCCAGTATAGATAATTAAGGAAGAGAATCTCCTTATAAAATTGCGTAATAAGAGATTTATATTATAGAAAGACATTAAGAGATATTTTCTAAATAGGCACTATTAATTAATTAAGGAATTCTATAAAAAGAGCGAGCTAGGTAGTTAGGCGTAGCGTCCTCTAAATATATAGCTAGGATCTTAACGGATTTAGTGGCTATAGCTTTAGTCCTATAAGCTAGGAGGTCGTAGGAGCTAGGGGCTCGTAGAAGCTAGGGGATCCTATAAGCTAGGTAATTATATAAGTAGAGTAGTCTAACCTAGCGCCTCTAATTAATGCCTAGTATGTAAATAGGGTATTAATAGGTTTAATAACTTCGCGGCTTTAATCCTATGAGCTAGGCGATTATACGAGCTAAATGCTCGTAGGAGCTAGCCAATCCTACGAGCTAGGTAATCGTGCGAGCTAGGTAATTGTGCGAGCTAGGTGATTGTGCGAGCTGGGCGATTATAAGAGCTGGGCGATTGTGTAAGTATGGTGCTCCTGCGAGCTAGGCGATTGTGCGAACTAGGTAATTGTGCGAGCTGGGCGATCGTAAGAGCTGGGCGATCGTAAGAGCTGGGCGATTGTGTAAGCATAGTGCTCCTGCGAGCTGGGCGATCGTAAAAGCTGGGCGATTGTGCAAGTATAGTGCTCCTGCGAGCTGGGCGATCGTGCGAGCTAGGTAATTGTGCGAGCTAGGCGATCGTGAGAGCTAGGCGATCGTGAGAGCTAGGCGATCGTGTAAGCATGGTGCTCCTGCGAGCTGGGCGATCGTGAGAGCTGGGCGATCGTGAGAGCTGGGCGATCGTGCAAGCATAGTGCTCCTGCGAGCTAGGCGATCGTGCGAGCTAGGTGATCGTACGAGCTAGGCGATCGTAAGAGCTAAGCAATCGTGCAAGCGGGGTGATTGTGCGAGCAGGGTGATCGCGCGAGCAGGGTTATCCAACCTAGCGCCCTCTATTAACGCCTAGCTTGTAAATAGGAAGCAAATGTTAGGAAAATATCAGAACTATAAAAAAGGAAATATATAAGTCCCAGATCTAGAAACATTGAAGAAGTTCCTATATAAAAACTCCTATAAACTTTATAATAACTTAAAGCCCCCTTATATATACTTGGAGAAGTTTATACGTAAATAGCCCTATAAGCGTAGCTATAAGTCTAAGCCCCCTCGCGTAACCCAATTACCCCTCCCCACTATACCGGAATAGATAAATAACCGCTATATACTATAAGCAGAGAAATAATTTAAATAAAAGGAAAATACTATAAAAGAATATGTTTATATCCTTAAGATATAAATCTATAAGTACTATAGTCTTAAACACAACTAATAGTTACTAAGGTGGCATGCGTCCTAAGTCCATAAGAAAATTAAAAAATCCTAGATTATTAGCATAGATTTACCTTTTATTATCGCTTTTAAGGTAGTAAATAAATTCATCTAAGTAAAAGCATAGATTATCGCAAATACTTTATAGCTTGCTATAAGTTAAGCGGGCAGAGACTCTAGTAGGAATAGTAAAATATTGTTTCATTTCGCGATAGGCTAAATGAAAAGAGGCTAAAGTTTTAACCCTTTTACTAGCTTTTATTAGAAATCTTCTTTATATTTATATCCTATACTTACAGATTTAAGACTATAAAGTTAAGGCTACTGTATCTAACCGTCGCCTATATAGCCTTATCGCTCGATATCTCTTTATTACTATCTACCCCTATTTCTTAATCTTTAGTGCTAAAACTATTTTCTCCATTATATAATGTCTCTACGTCCCATTCTTAATTATTATTGCTAAAGTTACTTTCCTAACCAGCTAACGCCTCTACGTTGCCGTCGTTATTTTTAGAGTCGGTTTCTCTATTTATAAACGCCTATTTACTAGCTAATAATTTAGGGACGCTACGCTTATAGGTACTTGGGGTTGCGGGATACTACTTAAGGAGAAATTATAGTTAATGTTATTAGATATAAAACAAGCCTATAGACCTCTAAGTACCGGCTACTTAGCGCCTTAAGTAAAAGATCTTCCCTAACGCAAGGCAGATTAATAGAAGTTAATTACCGCCTATATAAGGCGGAGCGCTTATAAAGGGCTTAGCTAGAATACTAATTAAACCACCCTATAGGCACCAATAGCTCCTTTACTATAGATGGGGGGTTAATATATAAGATTAACTGGCTAGGATAAGTCTACTGCTTAAGCAGTGTCTTGCCCTAGAAAGGATAGGAATTAGAAGTAGATTATATAATGCTATTCCTACTAAGAGAGGCGTTATTAGGGGTTATTATTAACTTCCGGTTCTAGTTTATAACTTTATATAAACGCTTCTATACCCTACTAAGGCATACGGCGTCTATTAGGGATTGTCAGCTATTTAAATTTAGTAACAGCTTAGCTAATAACTACTCCCAATAATACCTTACTTGTGGATTACTCTAGGCGCCTATAGTCTCGGGCGCAGACGATATATAAGCTGAAAGTAATTATAGCCACTAAATATTGTACCACAGACACCATATAGGGTGGAAAAGGGCAGCTAGTATACTCCGCCTTTCCCTTCTACCTTCTATCCTAACTCCGCCTAGAAGAGAAATAGAATATAAACGTCGTACTCCTAGTTCTCGTATACTATTAAATCAACTTACCTTTAAACCTAACTTTTTAATTATATACCCCTTACGATCTTTATAGGAATACTAGATATTATATATATTACCTTAACCAAGCTTAAATACGTTGCTAATATAACCTATAGGTCCTCAACCAGTACTTATAGAAATATCACTATATACTACTACCCTAAGGGTAATATACCTAATTATTAACCTACTGGAAACCTTAAATTATCTTAGAATTATATTAATAACAAAGACACGGCATCTAGTAGCGGGGAGGAGAAACAATTATAGCTTTCCGACCCTATGCAGAAATAGATACCCTATACGCCTACTTAAACACCTAATAAAGTTAATCCTTACAAAAACAATAACAATATAAAGGGCGATATATAAGAGGATATAGTTTAGGGAGGTATATAAAAAATATACCTTAATTACTTTAAGGACTTAGGAGGCTATGGCGAAGCTAAAACAGGCTTACCTAAGTTAATAAAGGACCATAGTGAGGCCAAGATAGACTCGCCTTAACTAGCGGATACAGTTGCAGTTTTTAAACACGTTTTGCTAGTAACTTAAGGTATATTTATAAGACCCCTATATTTATTTAGTAATACTAATAAGTAAGCAGAGAATAGCTTAGCTAATCTTATAACGTTTCTTAGAGTTACATCTCCCCCATCTAAAGTATTAACGATTTCCGATGCCATGATTTCGCGTAAACAACTAAAGTATCTCGTCTCATAGTTGCCTTCTTATTACATAAAAAAGGACTTAAGACATCTCCAAAGCCCTAGTCATAAATCATTCGTATCTATATTCGGCCCTATTGTAGTAATATACTAGTATCCTACCTAGGTTTTAGCCGTAGGCATACTATTAAAGAGACTTGCATTATACTATACTAAAAATCCCTATCTCTTTCGCTATTATACTAAGATATATAAACCACTTAAAGATATTATAATAAAGATAGCTAAGAGGAGCAAACCGTATAAGCAAAGAGATTAACTAGGAAAGGCATTAGAGGATTTATTAAAAGAGATATTAAGGAGAAGGGTACGTAAGAGAAAGGTAGATCCTACAGTAAATAGAGATCCTAAGAGGTCTAAGGTATAAGAGATTTCTTATAGGGAAAGATATTTATAATTACATTTTTATCTTTTAGCATTTATTAAAAATTAAGGCGTTAATTAGGATTTCTTTAGCTTGGTATTTTATTTCTATCTAGTTACTTCTATATTAAGAATATCTTGTTATTATTTGCGTATAAAGGAACAAGTTTTTACATATTAGATTAAAGTTAGAGAGACTCGCTTATAGTATGGAGGTGCGTTTTAAAAGTCTTTACCGCTAAGAAATTAACTACCTTAGCTTACCGCCTTCTAAATCTAGATGTCCTCCTATTCTAGGGTATAAGTTAACTCTAAATTTCATATTAATGGGGTAGGAATATTGAGAATAAATATAGTATCTACCCCTTAATATTGGCCTAAGTTTTGACTAAAAATAAGATCTTGTTTTAAGAACTAGATCTAATTCTAAAGACCGTATTCTAATTCTAAAGGCTATATCCCAATTCTGGGTCCTGGCTTAAATTATGATCCCAAAAACTAGATCTGGTAAACAGCCCTATAAGCATAGCTATAAGTCTAAGCCCCCTCGCATAACCTAACTACCCTACCCTACTATACTAGAATAGACAAACAACCGCTATATATAATGCGCAGAGTCCTCCCTTAACGCAAGGCAGATTAATAGAAGTTATTATACCGCCTATATAAGGCGGAGCGCTTATAAAGGGCTTAGCTAGAATACTAATTAAACCACCCTATAACGCACTAATAGCTTCTTTATTACAGATAGGGAGTAAATATATAAGGTTAACTGGCTGAGATAAGTCTACTACTTAAGCAGTGTCTGGCTCCGTAAAGGGTAGGCGTTAGGAGTAGATTATATAATACTATTCCTACTAGGTAAGGCGTTATTAGGGGGTTATTATTGGCTTCCGGTTCTAGTTTACAACTTTATACAAACGCCTCCGAACCCTATACTATTAGGGCTATCTAAAAACTAAGTTGCCTATTTACCTTATCTTAACCTTAGGCCAGGCTCGTTAGCTATTAATTTATTAAGGCAATAGGAAGTTATGTCAAGGCGCGTAATAGGGCTTAAGTAAAGCCACGCAACTAAATAGGCATTGCTATGCGAAGCAACGCTTAACCAGCTACCTCTATATCGCCGTCTCGGAATAATTAGAAAAAAGGGGTTAATATTAACCCTTACTATTTAATATAACCCTTCTATAGAGGTATAGCAAAGTAGGGTGTAGATAGGGAAGGATTATGCTCCTGTTATAGCTATATTATAGTACATTCGTAATACTATACTAATATCCCTAAGTTAGTAAATCGGCTCGACTTTTAAGGTATAGTTAAAGCGGAGCCTATTATTAGCTCTCCTATTAGCTAAGCGGTAAAGAGGAGCAGGATATAAAAGGCCTCTATATCCTTTAACCAGACCTATATTAAGTACAGTATCCTTTAAGGAAATCCCTCCTTACTTTCTCGTAAAGACACTCTATAACCTTACCGGCACTAGCCACTCTAAAATGCTTCTAGTTTCGGCCCTAAGAGTTTAAATAAGCCTTGGTTTCAAGTCCTTAAGTTAAGTAAACAGTCCTTATAGTAGGAGTAATGCCTTTTAGCGTCTCCTTAATATTAGTAATAAAGACGCTATATACCTAAAAGCGGCGTAGCGCAGTGTTATAAGCGCGTAAGCGGCTAGCCTAGCCGCCCTATTGTAATAATCGTGGCATTATTAACCGGCTAGTTATCTTGGCCGTAGTCGTAGTCTCTATAGCTATATACTACTAGGGCGAGTAGTAGTAACTTATACCTTACTTAGCCACTTCTTATCCCCCTCCTCTTTATCACCTATATTAAGAGTCCGTTGCCGCTTCCAGCCCTTCTACCGTGCTGTATTAGGTATAGCATCTTCTATAATAGCGGATACTTCTTAAAAAAAGCTGACGTGCTTCTTAATAGGGCGCTCTTTCTCCTCCTTATCTTTCCTAGATATCCTCTACCGCTTCCTTCTATATAGTGTAGCTAGAGGGCTTTTAGCGAATAGCGGTAGTATTAGGAGCTAGTCTACTTAGTATGGCCTTTACAGTCTCTATAGCCGGTCTAATACTGCTACTAGTTTCCCCAGACCGACTTTAGCGTTAATATCATTACCGCCTTTATCTTTATCGTTGTTGTCATTATCGCTGCCATTATTAGAGGTGGCCCCCTTAAGCTCTTTCTGCGCCTTTAATTCGGCCTTATACTTCCCTTTAACCTCCAGTAGCATATGCCCTATAGGCTATTTATCGGCGGCGCTATAATATATAACACTTCTATATATCTGTTTAGTGATAACCGCATTAAGGTACTATTTAAGTGCGGCAGCGAATTAGTTATTATAGGCTTTCTAGGATACTAGTATACCCGCGTAAGAAATAAGGTAGGTACCTTAAGTGGCAACAATATTAAGGCAGTCCTGTAAGTTCGCGCTACTATTAGTTTAATAGGCCGTAATGCGAAACTAAATTAAAAGGATATAAGCTTACGATAAGCAGATCTTGGCTAGCTGTAGTAGTAGGTGGGCTATCTAGCCGCGATATTATGGCCAGCGATAGCTATATGCAGGGACGTCACGAGTTAGGCTGTTTTGAGTGGAGGTTAGAAAGTAGGGAGGTAAGCTTTTAAATAATCTATAAGTTAGCACAGGCGCGGCAAGGAGGCGTTATTACGTAATCTAATATATAGGGCACAATAAGGGGGTACCTTAGGCCTTACTATAGTTAGAAGCAACAGAATATAGGGCAGCGGTATTATTATTAAAAGAAACGGGAATTTAATTGCTATAAGCACTAGATATAGTATATACACTAATGCTACTAGTCTCTCTCTTATATAACTATAATATGCTAGCTAGGCAGCCTTTTAAATAAAGCTCGCTTACACCTCCCTATCTCTAAGGCTATACTCTAACCGTTATCTCTTCGCCTACGGAGATTCGGGTAGTAGTAGGCCCTAAGCTAGGTGCTAGAGAACCTTGTCAATATTAGGGCGCTACATATAGTTATTCGCTGCCTACTAGTATCTCACTATCTTAATAAAGAGACCACTAATTATAAGTTTAGATTAGCCCGTCTACCACTAAAAGCTATTAAAGCTCTATAACGTGGAATACTTATAATATATATAGCCTCTAGCCGGCAACGCGTATATACTCTTATAATCCCTAGCTATTTTATTAATAGCATTCTAATAACTCTTTTAAAAGGAAGGGCGCAGCTTCTCGTTATCTTTATTATCGCGCTATAGGTTAATAGAGAACTTCTATAGGTAGTAGTTATACGTTAGCTTAAATAAGATAATGCCTATAAACTAGATGTTAATAAAGTAGTTATAATTCTTTAGCTTAAGCTTAGGAGTGAGATAGCTAATTATACTAACTATGCCTAGCTTAGGCCGTAATAACCCACCTGCCTAAATATGCCTAAATATGCTAACGTTTAGTAGGACGGAACAGAGCGGCTTGCTAATAAGGCCGATATTAGTCGGCTTTAGGTTATAGTATAGCCAGCGTCTATTATATATAACTTTAACACCTAGCAGTATAGCGCAGAATATAGTCGCGGCCTCTATTGTTATACCCTTATACCCTCTATTAAGCTTATATATTAGCTATATTCTTTTAAACTATAATTTTAAGAATATAAAAGGCTTACCCCTTACTCTAAGTCCTTACTAAGTCGCTAAAGGTCTGGGGCGTTATTAGCTTTAGAATAATAGCAACATTATTAAAGGCCGTCTTAGAGGAGAACTCCTTACCATTAAAGTAGATTACCTCTACTATGCGCAGAATTCGCTTACTATCATCTAACTTCTATACAAGATTAGTTACTTCCTAAAGTATCTTAATCTCTTTATTTACACTATAATAATTTTAGGAAGTCCGCTCTATAACTTTAATAGCGGTTATATTAGCTAACTAATCTAAGGTAAAGAATACTTTTCCGTAACCGCCCGTACCTAAAGCATCTCCTAATATCTACCTACCTATTATTCTCTTATTAGGGAGTAGGGTTAGTATCTTAATATTAATATTAGCAGCCGCTAGCCTGCTAAGAGCGTAAGCTATATAGCGTCTGCGCGCTTCCTTAAAGTTATCTTTAGTAGTAAATTCCGTCTACTAGAAGTGGTATTTAAGCTTATTAAGTAGTATCTTTATACTATACTAGTTTAAGTAATACGGCCGCCGCGTAGCTGCGTTACTATTAACTATTAGCTACGCTAATAAAGACCTAGAGCAGCCTATAATATAAAGGCCCTTACTTTTAGGAAAGAAGTTAAACCGCGTATAGGGGTTCCGGAGGTTAATATTATGCGACTTTATAAAAAACCTAGTGCAAAGGAGTAGGTTAATAGGTATGTTTTTTAAGGGGCCCTTTCCCGCCACCTATCCCCTCTCTAGTATGGCCGGTAGAGACTATAGCCCTAGTAGATAACAGCTGACCTAAACTATACCAAGCTTTTAAAGCTACTCCTTAGTATTAGTATCTAGCTCTATAAGGGTTTCGCTCGCTTCACTATTAGTATTATACTTAGTATATTCTATCTTACGTTAAAGGCGAACTATCTTATTATTATATATTTACTCGGGCTTAATAAGTATACGGCGGAGGGCGGCTTAAGCGCTATCTGCTTGGTTATTCTAGCGCTAAGATATAAGGGCGTTATAGACGTCGCTAAATGCTAGCCTAGTGAGGGCATTTACGGGTATAAGGGACGTAAAGGTATAGTCCGACATTTAATAATAGATAAGGTACTTATAGTAGACTCTAATAAGGGATATAAGCTTTAGAATGCCGTAGAAAATATATACCTTTTTAAATATAACTACTAATTATAGAACCCCTTCCTAGCGGTTCCGTAACGTAGAGACAGCTAAACTGCAACTACTTAATCTTACTTCCTCTAGTAGGTATAAGATATGAAACGTCTATATACAGCATCTTCGGCGTATTACGGTCGTCTTACCTCCTATTAAAGTGAGGTAAGCTAATACTAGGGATATGCCCTACCCTAGGTACTATAAAAGGTAGGGTCTAAGCTTAATAATTTAGGATCTACCTAGTAGAGAAGGATCTTTAAATCCTTAGGGCCTTCGCTAGCTAGCTTCTTAGCCTATTATTATAGCCGGAATATATAAGGCTAAAGCCGGACGTTACTAATTCGTTAATAATATAGGTTACCTCACTTTACTTTTACTCCACTTCACTTTACTTTATATACTCGCACTTTACTTTACTTCTCCTATCCCCTATAGTACGGTATATACCTCCCCTCCCCCCACACTACTACTTTCCTTCTCCTATACTCTACTCTACTCTACTTTACTTTACTTTACCTAACTAACCTAATTATACCTTTAGCATCGCGCCTATCTAGCATATATATCGCCCTGCTTAGTAAAGCAAAAGTTTACTATAGGCAGCTATATAAGTGGTTGCCTTTCCATTAAAACTTCTTAAAAAGTGCCCGTCTTATTAGTAAAACTATATCTAAAACTTCTAATCTTTGCGGAGTTATAGTCGCTTTAGGGTTTACCTCTATATATAAAATACTACTAACTAACTAAGTCACTTTAGGGCTACAGACCTGCAGCGACAGCTATTAAAACTCTATTAATAAGATTTGCTTTTACGTCCTAGTATAGACGGAAAGATATTAGTTATAAATAACGTTGCGCGGGATAATACGGTACTTTAGTAGCTAATCTAAGATAAGGTAAGTCTTATCTTAAACCCCTATTTCCTACACACCCCTCCCCCTTATAAGAGCACCAATAATTAGTATACTAGTTCCCGTCCACTAACCCTATAATGCTTAGAGACTAAAAGGTTAGGACGGGTCGGTTTTTCTCTCTTTAAAAGGGCCTACCGCAGGGGCGAAAGCTTTACGGCGTAGTAGTTAGGGTATATAGCGAGAACGGCGCGGTGCGGGTAGGCGGCGAGATGTACAGCAGTGTTAAAACGGAAAACGTAGAGACAGGGCGGCATCTTAAGGACAAGCATTTCCTCCTTATTATAGACGCTGGCAACTAGTGTATAACACTAGGCAGGCTAACGTATCGTCTTATATTAATATAATGAAATACACTACTAGCTTTATTCCGCTGGTTAAATATAGATAGCCTCCCTCTATATACTATACTCTATAACCGCCTTTATAATACCTAGGCCAAACTCCATCCTTATACCCTATTCCGCCGGTCTAAACTTAATAGAGGGTAGAGAGCACTTATTAAATAGGCAGTTAATCTACACTAGTGCGTCCGTATATTTGTCCTTTAAAAAATCTAGTAGGTTATATAGGGGCATTATTAGAGACATCCCTCCCTACGGCATCGCCTTATAGGGTAAATCGTTGCGGCGTTCTGTCTCCTGGTCTAGGCTTTTTAGCTAGTCTAGCAGTATAGGGAGCTAAGCGGCGTAGTGCTTAATCGCCTAATCTAGGCCCTCTAGCTTAGCTACGGTGCGCTACCAACTAAAGATAGCATTAGCGTAGATATTGGTAGTTATAGCGTATACCCGTTTGCCGCGTAGATTCTAATATAGTTTACTAAGCGCATCTAGGGTAGTGCTAATAGCGCATAGGAAGAAGACTTTAAGGGAAATAGATAAGAGCTTAACGAGGATTATCCTGGCTTTTTTGCGGTAATTATTGCTAATAATTATATCTAGGTCCTCCCTAATAACGGCTACTACCTTTAATAACCTGTTTTCCTTAAGATCTTCTAGGGGGGAGAATCCGCTTAAAACCCTCTAAATTCCGTTATTAAGCACGGCGATAAGGCTGGTATAGTCTATAAGCATAGGGGTAGGAGCTATGGAGCTATCTATAGAAAGGCTTAAGTAGCAGGGAGAAGAAAAGTAAGTAAAGTAAAGTAAGGTAGATAAAGTAAGGTAAAGTAGGTAGGTATATAAAGTAAAGTAAAGTAGAGCGGAGTGGAGTAATAATGTAACGCTATATAGCTGTGTATTAGTCTATGCCCCCTATTAAGAGGGCTAGTATAGCTAAACTAGCCATAAGTTCTAAAGGAACCACCCCGTCTAAAAGAGATTAGAATTCTAAGTTTTTTATTATATAATTGCTTACAAATTGGACTCCGATTTTTGTGCATATTATAGCAGATTTTTGCGCTTTAGGCTGACGACTAATATAAGGTCCTAGAAGAGATCGTATAAAAGTAAGGAAGAATCTAAAGGTATTAGCAGAGTAGATAGAATAATATTTTATCACTCTTCCACCATATAAGTGAAGTTTTGTAGAGATTTAGGCGGCTAAGGCTAGGCAGTAACCTTTAGTTAAAACGTATATAAAACAGCGTTAGGCGAGTCACCTAGGGCATTTCGCTTTATAGGGATAGGGGTTAGAAAAGAGAACTAGTCCTATTACAGTAAATTACTAATAGATATTTAATTGGCCCTTTTCCTAAGCTAGTCTAGTTTTTACTTAGCCCTCTTACGCGGCTACTTATATTAGCAGCTAAGGGTATATAGATATACCCTCTTTAGAGGGTCTAGGATCCACAAAAGTAGATAATTCCAATTCGCACTTAATAGGAGGCCTTGATATCCGCTTAGCGGATATATTTACTAGTATTAACGCAGGCGTTTAAGGGTCAATTGGCGTTATATTTATACTAGGAGTAGGTAGTTTAATCGCAGACTTTTATAAGGTTCTCTATAGTTAATCTAAGCTTATATATAGTAAAGGCTAGAAGAAGAGAGCTATAGAGAAGAGGGTTTAATTTTAGGGGGGGTGTGATTTTTAATAGTAGTTATTTTTAGTGGTCTCTAAGAGGGTCCTATTTAGAATGTTTTTAACCTTATAACAAAATTAGGTGCTCTATTTTTAGTCTCCTAAAAGCCTTAAGCTCTTAGGATTAATTCTTTAAGGAGCCTCCAAGTCTAAGTAGCTAAGTCCCAGTAATAGTCTCCTAGTAGTCCTAGATTTAGGATTAAGCTTTTAGGAACCTAAGGCTCCTAAAAAAATTAGTCTTCTAGAAGCCTTGGGTTCCTAAAGAATATATTCTTAGGAGTTCCACAGCACCCTATAACGGAATAATTATTTCTCCTAGGATTGCATCCCTCCTAAGATCGGCCCTCCTAGACTAAAAGCCCTCCTAAGATCAAATCTCTTAGATATTAAGCCCTCCTAAAAGCTTTACCCAGATAACTAAGAGCTAAGTGCTAGTAATAGCAGCCTGCAAAAATTATGCGGCTAAAGAAATATGCTGCCTACAGAAAGTGTGCGGCCGCAGCGCCTAGAAGCAACTTATGGCCTAGGAGCATTACCCTAAGAGTAATTTATTTCTAGTGGCCTTTCCTATTATATAGCCCTATTATTTTTAGCAAAATATTTAATAGCATTTAAGCTCTTAGCCAAGGCATCCGAAGGGGAAATATCCTCTTAGGATGCTTACCAACTAAACCAATAGTAGAATAGCCTGCTTGGCGCTATGCCCTATTATTTATAGCGAATAAGACAGTATCCTAGTATACGTTTGGATTTGAGGTCGCTTATATATATCTATATACCCCCTAATAATATAAGTATTCCGTATATTTATATTATACCAAAGCTATATAACGCAAATTTATTAAAATGTACATATATTACTAGCCAATGGACAGTATAGTTAAGCAACGTACTACCACTAACTATTGATAAGAATAAATATAAAGAAAGAGAAAGGGTAGCTGAATTCTAAACGTATATCTGCCTATATGCTAAAAGGGCGTGCGTTTTATAGAGCTAAGCGTAGGACTACAAATTATTAAACCGACCTCCTATAAAATTACGACGAAATTCTATATTCGCAGTACTATAATAACTGGCAAATACTACGTATAGGATATTTTTAATCCACAATTCCGCAATTAGGTCGAGTGGAGTTTAATTATTTAAATGGGGTTGACTGGTAAATAGGGCTGTTAATTAGGCTTAGTTAATTAGGTTAACTAGTTAATAGGTTTAACTAATAGGCTAACTAGTTATTAGGTTTAACTGGTAAATAGGTAAACTAGTTATTAGGTTTAACTAGTTAATAGGTTTAACTGGTAAATAGGCTAACTAGTTATTAGGGTTACTGGTAAAATAGGCTAACTAGTTAATAGGTTTAACTAGTAAATAGACTAACTAGTTATTAGGGTTAACTGGTAAATAGGCCGACTAATTAGTAGGTTTGACCGGTAAATAGGCTAACTATACAGTAGGCCGTAAAATTCCGATTAACTTCCTTAGTAAACTTATTATCCTTGTTTATCTTACCCTTTTTAATTTCTACAAGTTTTTATATTAGCTCGTAATTCCAAGATTCATATTTATTTTGCTCTTATATAGGTTAGGCCTATTTTAGTAAACACAAATCCAGAACAGTTATACGCTTAGCGGTTAATATTAGCTATATAGTAACAGTAGTCTATATAAACACTTTACTAAGTATATCCTTACCCAAGAGCTATATTTCCTAGGTGCTACTAGTCTTTTTACCAGTATAGCAGCAACCTCCGTTAACGTCTGCGATATTAAAATAAACGACTAAGGGGAGTCAAAAGTAGATAGTAAAGGTTGATTAATTATTTAGTAGGGTAAGAAGCTCGCATATATATACAATAATAATTAGGTAGCTAGTAACAGCCACCCTATATTAGGCCCAGCCACCTAATTCTCAACATGCGACAACTTAAACATTAAAGGTAAGACGGTTTCTAGAAAGGGTTTATGAAGTGCTATTAGGGTCCTACGTTTTGTCCGGGTTTTAGGCTTATAGGTACCTAGGTATATATAACAGGCCGAGGTATTTCTAAAGTGAGATTAAAGACATTATTGAGGTGGAGCTAGAAGATAATAAGATTGCGTTAGAAGGCGATCGTAATGAATACACAATAGAATCTGGAGAGGTTTTTATCTCGGCTATGTAGCAGATGTTAGTGCATCTAGTTAATTTCTACACATATATCTTATCTTTAGATATTAAACAAACTTAAGAACTGTAGATCCGGGAAGTAGGATAATTATTATCACGGTTATATCCCTACTTACCCTCCGGGTCACATATACGCTAGTTAGTGCACTAGTTTTACGCACTTGTAGGCAGGTCTTCCGTAGGGATTAGCACTAGCCCTATAGATTCGGCGTGGCGTCTCGTCTCAGCTAAGGGATGCATTACAGTACGTGGATGCTTGGCGTTTTCTTAATGACTTTACTGGTAGGATAGGAAAGCTATACGGAAATTTTATCACTTAATTGGGATTTTTTACGCTATTTACTTAAAAGGAAAAGTGAAGGTTAAAGACAGGAGCGAGGAGGTTTGGGGAATTAAGCAGACCCTAAAAATAAAGGACCTAATTTTAGGCTCTCGAAACATCTAAAATTAGGACCCTTTTAAAAGCTAAAAATAGCCCTTTATTTACACCTAAAACTAAATGCTCAATTTTTAGAGCCTGCTTAATCCCCCTCTTTCTTTCTCTCTAAGTCTAGGTAGCAGCCTTAGATATAACTTACATAAAACGGTATAGGGCAACTTATTAAAGCGTAAGCCAGTAAGGCTTAGTAAAGTGTTAATTAAGGTTAGATCTTAATAATTACCCTATTCCTATTCTAGTTACCTATACCTTATAACTTTATACTATTTCTATTACCCTTCTATTACCTTATACCAAATGTCGATTAAATAGCTATAGGGTAACAGTTTCAAATCGACGTCAGTATCGACGTCAGTGTTGACGTCAGTCTTTTTATCTACTTTGTGTATATAATAAGGTTCTAGGACCTCTTGCAATAAGACAGAGTCATTATTCTTTTTATCTTTTAGTCTTCTAATTGACACAAAGCATGCTAACTAATTAAAAGCCGAGAAGCTGAGGACAAAAATAAATCTTGGCGATTCGCCCATTTATAGAAGCCCTTACGGTTCCATTCCCCTAGGGCTTCATTCCCCTAGGGGAATATTTCCCTAAGGCTTTACTCCCCTAGGGCTTTACTCCCCTAGGGGATTATTCCCCTAGGGCTCTATTCCCCTAGGGCTTTATTCCCCTAGGGCTTCATTCCCCTAGGGCTTCGTTCCCCTAGGGCTTTATCTCCCCTTAGCTGCTTAGATCTGCCCTTATATATAGAGTAAACCAAAAGCAATATATAAATCGTCGGGGGTCCGCCAATGAAAATTTTAACCCGAGTTTATACTTAATAGGCCCTTACTTAGAGGCTTTTAATATAGAGGCTTTTAGGTTAAAGGCTTTTAATATAGCTTTTATAGTTCGTAATTAAGATTATATTAGTTATAAATAGTGTATACTTAGACTGCAGAGCTTTAATATAGAGCCCTCTGCTTAAAATATAATAGAGTAGTTAATTATAATTAGAGTTTAAAAATTTAGGACCCGAAAGTAACAGACCACTTATAAACTCGGGTTAATAAGCTTTATAGTTCCCATACTATAGAATCAACTTTTTAACTAAAAAGGCTAGCGATATCCGCTAATTGATTCTACGGTCTAAGCTTATTAAGGTAAGCTGTTAGATCCACGTAATAGTTACCTAGAACTAGATTTTCCGGCTGATTTCCGTTTAGAACGGAAGACACTAAGTCCTAACAGCCGCAGAAGTCCTTCCTTCAGAAGTCTGGCGCTAAACTATAGATTATATCTCGCAAGTAACGCCCTTATATCTCGTATATAAAGTATCCTTATACTTACTTTTTAACAGAGCTTAACTATAAAAGAGAGTGCTAAAGCAGCTCTAGATGCTATAAAGGTTTTATCTATAGGCGTTTTAAATTGCTAATTATGTTCTATATAAAACCTCTACTATCTTAATTATATTAGATTATAGATTTTATATTATACTTGCCTTTAGAGGCGCTTCGCAAACTTCTTCTTAAGGCTGTGTTAATAAAAGTACCGCGTTTAGATCTATGGTAATGAGATATATTAGGCGCAGTGGAAAGAAGGCAAAACAGGTAAGATTCGGACTAGTTATAACTTTCTGCAGACTATTATTCTCTAAATGTAACCGTTTGTTAAACTAGTTATTCTCTAAATGTAATTGCTCTAGACGTGGCTATTCCAGATATAGCTATTAGACGTGGCGTTCTTGTTCTCTAGACGTGACTGTTCTCTAAACGTAGCTGTTCTCTAAACGTGGCTGTTGGCTATTCTCCAGTGGCTGTTCTCTAGTGGCTGTTCTCCAGTGGCTGTTCTCTAGACGTGGCTGCCCTCCACGTGGCTGTTCTCTAGACGTGGCTGTTCTCTAAACGTAGCTATTCTCCAGACATAGTTCTCCTATTTGGCGCTGCCAAGAGGACCGGTCATTTTGGGCCAATTGGGCATCCGATAATTCTCTAAACGTGGCTGTTCTCCAGACATAACTAGGATCCCCTAACTACAGTTAGCTAAAAATAGAGGGTCCTAGAATTAGGTTCTAAGGATAATATTTAAATCCCAGTAAAAACTTATATAAGTTATAATAAATAACCTATTCTCCCGTAGCAAATATTATCAAACAGGCCATATAGACATATAAAAGGCATAATTCCTCAAGCACGAACGAAGATTTGTAGCGGAGAGGAGGATCAAATATAGAGGTACTACTAGTGTTAATCTCAAAGTGCTGCATTTCGCATGCGAAAAGGACGAGGGAAATATAGCGAGACTTAAGAATTTCTTCCGAAAGAATGGTTGCGATCGCCTAGATATTTAAAATCATCTTCCTACCGTCATCGATTAGGAGCAGCTTGACGGCCATTTAACTTTCAGAAACTCTTTCTTCCAGTAATGTCCGTCCCTACATCGCGGAAAACCCACCGTACCGGAAAATATAAGGGGTACTTTAACTTTAAGCAACTATAACTCTGCGCACACGTCGTGCTTTACTATAATTATATATAAGTCATATGCTATAGCTACTTTACAATATTCGAGACCCTTTATATCTATAAATTACGCTCACATTATCGCCTTCGCGCCTTATTCGCAGAGAGCCTCCTTTTAGGGCGTAATAATGTCCCTTTACTACAGCACCACTATTAAGCTCTTACTACTTATAAAACTCATAACAGGGTCTTATCCGAGCCTAAGAACTTCGTTACGATGTTAGGAAGTCATTATCAGCCTTATATCTACTATAGTACGCAAATTTATACAAGGTCGCCACGCGGGTCAGTACCTCCAATCAAAGCGATTACTAATTCCAGCTAGTGTAAAACGACCCCGCACATTCCACGTAATATCTAGGAAGTAATTTACTTACATCAATTAAGTAAGTCCAAGCCTGTGGCTATACAGAGTCTTAACAAGTAGGCCAACCTCAGCCCCACAGCCTTGCGATCTAACTTAACCTCAGCTATACGTCTACTCTCTAAAAACGGTTACAGAATTCGCCACCTTACAAGGGTATGGCCGGTGCGGGTCGGCCGCCCTCCCTACTTATAGTAGCGATATCTAGTACTAGATTACTTTAATTACCGTTATATATAAGCTATAACTATACTTATATAAATAACCATCTCCATATTTATACTAGTACTATACCTATAAATTCTAGACCTATTTTAGACGCTACCGCTACCCTTAAATATAATATACCGTCTACCTATTTAACCTTATATTAACGCCTAATTAGCCTAAAAAGACCAGTCCTTCTAGCAAAGCTAAATAGGATATATTTTATCGGTTAACACCTTATACCTAATTTTTTAATATAATTCTTTCCATTAAACGGTATAGGCTAGTCTATTTAGTATTAAAAAGAGCTAGTAATACCTATTAGGTATTAAAGCTTACCTATTGCCTATGCTTAAGGAGTATAAAAACTGGCAATTTTATACTAGTAAAGGAGAAGCTCCATATTATTCTAATTAAGGGTTACTAAAGCTAATAACCTAGGAGCGTTAATATTTATACTCTTATATTATATCTTATAAGAAAACTATTAACTTATAAACTAATAATAAATTTATATAAGCTTCCTGGTATCGCTCTCCTTTAATATATAGTGTGCTTTAACTTCCCTAACCCTAAGTCTTTTATACTCCTTCTCTAGTAATTTTTCTTAGATAACTAGTATATAGTAAGTCTTCTAGGGGTCTATTTCTTTATCTTTATATATCTTAACGACAATATAATACCTAAACTCAATTTTAGTTACCGTATTAAACTATAAAGACCCTACTCTTCCTAAATTAGTAAAAATAGTATACTCTTTCTCTTCTTGTTCCAGTTAGCAATTTTTAAACTACCTAATTTTTATAACTAACGCCTCTTAATTAGTGTTAAATTAAAGATCTTTATAGCCTGGAATTATAAGCCTTAAATTTAATATAAAATTAATTCCTTTATTATATGCTATCTAAGACTAGAACGGCGGATCCTTTTAACCTTTATAATTAATTAGATCCGTCTTCTCCTTATTAAACCGCTTCTATAAAAGGAGCCTAGAAAAGAAATAGTAAAACACTTTATATCTTCCCTTAGTCTATAAGGCACCTTTTATATAGTTAACTAAGTTAAAGATTATAGTATCCCTATTAGATTTATTAGTAAGACTATATTATAAATACTTCTTAAAAATAAATTGGATAAAGTTAACCGTAAGATTATACCCTAACGCTATAAGCTGTTTAGGAAAATTAGAATTAAGAACAAAATATTACCTTTCTAGTAGGCTGGAATATAATATTAGAGTATACCACTCTACTATAACCTTTAACTTTAGCCTTACCATTTTAGTCTTATAAAGTTTTTGTAAAGTATATCTTCCGCACACTCCTAATATATCTATTTTATAGAAAAATAGATAGTTTTATAGGATAGTACTTATTCCTATAGTACCTAAGCTCTTTTATTAAGTGGGCCTTTATCTATATCTTTTCTATAGTTGTTTGTATTATTATAAATATAAACCAGTTTGCCAGAGCTATCTTAGATCTAAAAATACTAAGGACTTAGGTTCCGCTTAAGGAAGCTATCTTTCTAATTAGGCGCTAAACTTACGGCAATAGTGTAGTAGGTAGAGGTAAAGACCTTTTCTATATACCTAGCTTCTCTTTTTTAATCCTCCTTATTTCCTTAAATTATATAAAGAGAATTAATTTAGAGGCACTCTTTACTAAGTTCTTAAGTCACTTAAACCGTATCTTAAAATATCTTTAGCAGATTATTATAGCTAAATCCCTCCTTTACTTAATTATTATAGTTCTCTAGAGTAGTATAGAACCGCTTCTTTTCCTTATCTATTAGATTGCCCTAGTAGTGTAAGAGTATAATATAGTCCTTTTTACTAGCTTATACCTAGAGTTTTAATTTATTAGGATCTGGGCCTCTAATAAAGATAACTCTCGTCGGCTAGTATAGTTTTCGCTAGTTATATTTATAACTTTAGTCGCAATTTTAAAGCTATTTACGCAGTAATTGGAAGTATAAAGCACTGCCGGCTAAGGAGTAATTAATTATTTACAAAATAGGAAGCTTAATTTAAGCATTATAACTACCGTCTATTAATAGTTCTTTTACTAATAAGAAGTAGTAAGCGATATTATTAAATTAGTAAAGGAGGGTAGAGATAAACCTAGATTAGTATAAAGGTAAATAATACGTAGACCACCTCTAGTAACTTTAAGGGTTAAAATATCTCTAATTATAGGAACCTATTAATAACCGCTACTATAATTACACGGAACTATATTAAGGAGCAGCTTATAGAGAGGATAATTATTTCCTAAAGCGCGTAATTTAAAGGCATTATTACGGTGCTCTAGAGATATTATATCTATATAGTATAAATACAATTAAGCAGAGACGAAATTTTTAGAAGGTGGGCTTTAGGGCTAGTTACTAAAAAAGCTTATAGCAAACTAATTATTAATAAAAGACGTTTAAGATTTCTAAGCTTTAAGTTAGTATAATATATAAAGAAATAAAGACCTAAAATAAAATACTTATATTCTACGCCAAAAATCGACTACGGTTAGCAGTTATAACATCTTATCTATCTTAGATAGATTGACTTACTACCTATACTAATAAGTAGATTATAGTTAGCAGCTATAGTACCCTGTCCACCTTAGATAGATTAACTTACCCCCTATACTAATAAGCAGACCACGGTTAGTAGTTATGGTATCTCGTCTATCTTAGATAGATTAACTTACTAACTACACTAATAAGTAGACTATGGTTAGCAGTTATAGTATCTTGTCTATTTTAGATAGATTAACTTACTAACTACACTAATAAGTAGACTATGGTTAGCAGTTATGGCATCTTGTCTATCTTAGATAGATTAACTTACCTACTATACTAATAAGTAGACCACGGTTAGTAGTTATAGCATCTTATCCATCTTAGATAGATTAACTTACTTTTTATACTAATAAGCAGACTATGGTTAGCAGTTATAGTATCTTGTCTATCTTAAATAGATTAACTTACTACCTATACTAATAAGCAGACTATAGTTAGCAGTTATAGTATCTTGTCTATCTTAGATAGATTAATTTACTGCCTATACTAATAAGCAGACTATAGTTAGCAGTTATAGCATCCCATCTATCTTAGATAAATTAACTTACTCTCTATACTAATAAGTAGACTATAGTTAGTAGTTATAGCATCCCGTCCATCTTAAATAAATTAACTTACTTCCTACACTAATAAGCAGACTATGGTTAGCAGTTATGGCATCTCGTCCATCTTAAATAGATTAACTTACTTTCTATACCAATAAGCAGACTACGGTTAGTAGTTATAGCATCTTATCTATTTTAGATAGATTAACTTACCCCCTATACTAATAAGCAGACTATAGTTAGCAGTTATAGCATCTTATCCATCTTAGATAGATTAACTTACTACCTATACTAATAAGTAGACCATAGTTAGCAGTTATAGTATCCCATCTATCTTAGATAGATTAACTTACTAACTATACTAATAAGCAGACTACGGTTAGCAGTTATAGCATCTCGTCTATCTTAGATAGATTAACTTATAAACTACACTAATAAGTAAACTACGGTTAGCAGTTATAGTATCTTGTCCATCTTAGATAGATTAACTTACTCTTTACACTAATAAGTAGACTACGGTTAGCAGTTATAGCATCTCGTTTATCTTAGATAGATTAACTTACTTCCTATACTAATAAGCAGATTATAGTTAGTAGTTATAGTATCTCGTCTATCTTAGATAGATTAACTTACCCACTATACTAACAAGCAGACTATAGTTAGTAGTTATAGCATCTCATCTATCTTAGATAGATTAACTTACTTCCTATACTAACAAGTAGACTATAGTTAGTAGTTATAGCATCCTATTTATCTTAGATAGATTAACTTACTAACTATACTAATAAGCAGACTACGGTTAGCAGTTATAGTATCTCGTCCATCTTAGATAGATTAACTTACTTCCTACACTAATAAGCAGACTATAGTTAGCAGTTATAGTATCCCATCTATTTTAGATAGATCAACTTACTAACTACACCAATAAGCAGACTATAGTTAGCAGTTATGGTATCTCGTCTATTTTAGATAGATTAACTTACTTCTTATACCAATAAGTAAATTACGGTTAGCAGTTATAGCATCTTATCTATTTTAGATAGATTAACTTACCGACTATACTAATAAATAGACTATAGTTAGCAGTTATAGCATCTTGTCTATCTTAGATAGATTAACTTACTACCTATACTAATAAGTAGACCACGGTTAGCAGTTATAGCATCCCGTCTATTTTAGATAGATTAACTTACCAACTACACTAATAAGCAGACTATGGTTAGTAATTATAGCATCTTATCTATCTTAGATAGATTAACTTACTTCCTATACTAATAAGTAGACTATAGTTAGTAGTTATCCTTCTTTCTTATATAGCGTTATATACCTCCTATATTTTAGGATTACTATTAGAGAATTAGCATTAGATAGTTAAGCTCTATATATACGTCCTTAAAGTTATTATAAATCTAAAAAGGAATAAGTTCCTCTATAGATACCATTCTCTAGTAATTAGTATTAAATTACACTATAGTATAAGTTCGCGATTGCGGACTATGCAGATTTATTATATAGGGTAAGGCCTAATAAAACAGTAATACCTCTAGAACTTAATACTTACTATGCGCCGACGCTATAGCACTTAATTCTTTACAATATGTATAACGCTAATATAAGCTAGGACAGTATTATAGCTAAGTAGAGTAGGGTGCGGACAAATTATAGGGTCCTTTTTACTAAGAAATATACTTAGCGCTATATATATACCATAAAGGGCTTTTTATAGTGTATATGCAGCGCTAAGTATATTTCTTAGCAAAAAGGACCCTATAATTTATCCGTACCCTACTTTACTTAGCTATAATGCTGTCCTAGCTTATATTAGCGTTATACGCATTATAGAGAATTAAGTGCTATAGTGTTAGCGTGTAGTAAGCGTTAAGTTTTAGAGGTATCGCTATCTTACTAGGCCTTACCCCATATAATAAATCTACATAGTCTGTAATCGCGAACTTATACTATAGTATAATTTAACACTAATTACTAGAAAATGGTGTCCGTAGAGGAACTTATTCCTTCTTAGATTTATAATAACTTTAAGGACGTATATATAGAGCTTAATTATCTAATGCTAATTCTTTAACGGCAATCCTAAAATATAGGAGGTATATAACGCTATATAAGAAAGAAGGATAACTACTAACTATAGTCTGCTTATTAGTGTAGGAAGTAAGTTAATCTATCTAAGATAGACGAGATGCTATAACTGCTAACCGTGGTCTGCTTATTAGTATAGTTAGTAAGTTAATCTATTTAAGATAGACGGGATGCTATAACTGCTAACTATAGTCTGCTTATTAGTATAGGTAGTAAGTTAATCTATTTAAGATAGACGAGATGCTATAACTACTAACTATGGTCTACTTGTTAGTATAGGAAGTAAGTTAATCTATCTAAAATAGACGGGATGCTATAACTACTAACTATAGTCTGCTTGTTAGTGTAGTTAGTAAGTTAATCTATCTAAGATAGATAAGATGCCATAACTACTAACTATGGTCTATTTGTTGGTATAGGAAGTAAGTTAATCTATCTAAGATAGACGAGATGCTATGACTACTAACCGTAGTCTGCTTATTAGTATAGTTAGTAAGTTAATCTATCTAAGATAAATAGAATACTATAACCGCTAACTATAGTCTGCTTATTAGTGTAGTTTATAAATTAATCTATTTAAGATAAATGGGATGCCATAACTGCTAACCGTAGTCTACTTATTAGTGTAGGTAGTAAGTTAATCTAACTAAGATAAATAAGATGCTATAACTACTAACCGTAGTCTGCTTATTAGTATAGGAAGTAAGTTAATCTATCTAAAATGGACGAGATGCTATAACTACTAACCGTAGTCTACTTATTAGTGTAGAAAGTAAGTTAATCTATCTAAGATAGACGGGATGCCATAACTGCTAACTATAGTCTGCTTATTAGTGTAGTTGGTAAGTTAATCTATCTAAAATAGATAAGATGCCATAACTGCTAACCGTAGTCTGCTTATTAGTATAGTTAGTAAGTTAATCTATCTAAGATAAATGGGATGCTATAACTGCTAACTATGGTCTACTTATTAGTATAGTTAGTAAGTTAATCTATTTAAGATAAATAGGATGCTATAACCGCTAACCATAGTCTACTTATTAGTGTAGGAAGTAAGTTAATCTATCTAAAATAGACGAGATGCTATAACTGCTAATCGTAGTCTGCTTATTGGTGTAGAAAGTAAGTTAATCTATCTAAAATAGATAGGATGCTATAACCACTAACCGTAGTCTGCTTATTAGTGTAGGAAGTAAGTTAATCTATCTAAGATGGACGAGATGCTATAACTACTAACTGTGGTCTGCTTATTGGTATAGTTAGTAAGTTAATCTATTTAAGATGGATAAGATGCCATAACTGCTAACTATAGTCTGCTTATTAGTGTAGGAAGTAAGTTAATCTATTTAAGATAGATAAGATGCTATAACTGCTAACCGTGGTCTGCTTATTAGTGTAGTTAGTAAGTTAATCTATCTAAGATAAATAGGATGCTATAACTGCTAACTATGGTCTGCTTATTAGTATAGGAAGTAAGTTAATCTATCTAAGATGGATAAGATGCTATAACTGCTAACCATAGTCTGCTTATTAGTGTAGTGGGTAAGTTAATCTATTTAAGATAGATAAGATGCTATAACTACTAACCGTGGTCTGTTTATTAGTGTAGGAAGTAAGTTAATTTATCTAAAATAGACGAGATGCTATAACTACTAACTATAGTCTGCTTATTAGTATAAAGAGTAAGTTAATCTATCTAAAATAGACGAGATACTATAACTGCTAACTATAGTCTGCTTATTAGTGTAGTTTATAAGTTAATCTATCTAAGATAGACGAGATGCTATAACTACTAACCGTAGTCTGCTTATTAGTGTAGTTAGTAAATTAATCTATCTAAGATAAACGGGATGCCATAACTGCTAACTATGGTCTGCTTATTAGTGTAAGCAATAAGTTAATCTATCTAAAATAGACGAGATGCCATAACTGCTAACTATAGT
>Ga0307515_10004994_pt1 | contig 27062 bp, 25 predicted proteins | sample 17_EM_MG_FD_194513 | JGI IMG/M metagenome (GOLD analysis project Ga0307515, IMG submission 194513) | Populus trichocarpa ectomycorrhiza microbial communities from riparian zone in the Pacific Northwest, United States - 17_EM | ecosystem: Host-associated > Plants > Roots > Unclassified | place... | reverse complement strand
ATTGCAAGCAGCACCACGGCTCCGGTTCCCGAGAATATCGCTGGACCTTCGCATCAACATCGACCAAGCGTATCGAACCCAACGACACCGGTAACGGCAACCGCGGTTCCAGTGGCGGAGGAGCCTGCGAAAGAGCAAGCACCAAAAAAAGTCGCGAGGGTGGAGTGGGGCCTGAAACCTATACACTGGCCTCCTGAACAACCAGAGCGGGTGCTGCGAATCATCACCCAAAACGAGAATGGTCCATGCTCATTTATCGCGATATGTGCGCCTAGAATCTCGAAAGCACATTGTAACTCGCTAATGCAACATCCAGGTAATATTCTCATACTCCGTGGCAAGCTCGTCGTCATGCCTCCGGATCGACCCTCTGTGAGCTATGAATACCTCTCAGCGCTCCTCGGAGACTACCTTGTCAACGAGTCTTCAGACGTCGACCTAGATTCTGTCTTCTCTGTGTTGCCGAAGACACAGCGTAGGCTATCAGACGATCACGTCTAGGCCCCCTTCTAACCCCTTCCCTCAGATGGACTGGACCTAAACCCCCTGTTTACCGGTATATCTTCTTTCCGGCCAGCTGGTTCCGGTGGAGAACTCAAGCTATTCGAGCTCGCTGGCATTCGACTCGTACATGGGTGGCTCGTCGATCCCGACTCACAAGAGCATGCCGTGCTTTCCAAGACTGAGGACTACGACACCTCCGTCAATGCAATTGTTGATGCAGATCACCTTACCAGTGGGCGACTCGTCGTCTCGGAGTACGAGAAGACTCCCGTGGTTCCAGACGAAAGCGAAGCCTCGGGCTCACACCAGGAGCTATCTCCAGAACAACACGAAAGCATAGCTCATGGTCAGTCTTTTACGGTCTCGCCTTCAGTGCGTCTGCTAATCTAATACATCAGCGCTACTCATCCGTCAATGGCTCAACGCGAATCCCACTCAACTAACCTACTACGGCCTCTTTTCACTCCACTCGACGCTGGAGCCTAACGAACTCGTAGCATTGTTCCGTGGCTCCCATCTGTCCGTCCTGTACAAACGTCAACCTCCAGGCGAGGAGAGTTCGACGCTCTACACGCTTGTCACTGATCGTGTGTTCCTTCGAGAGACCTCGGTTGTATGGGAGAGTCTAGAAGATGTGGACGGCCAGTCGTCCACTTTTAGGGATTCAGCGATGATGAAATCTTCGCCTGCTGGGGGAGATTGGGCGGGTCACACGAGTGAACAGATTGCAAGGATGTACGAACAGCGAGAGTACGAAGCTGCTCATTCCGCAGAGTAAGTCACCTTATTTCCGAGTTGTCACGGCCATTGAGAGCTGTTTTCAGCCTCGCACTAGCCCGTCAACTGCAAGCAGAGGAGGACGCACATGCACGAGCCGTCTATGAGGAACATTACCGAAAACAATATGAGCAGCGTGACCGCCATGATCCGCGCCAATCTCGGTCCCACCCTGATGATCCTGAAGAGGTGAAAAAGGAGAAGAAGAAGACCGACTGTATTATTATGTGATTTCTCATCGGGTGGTATTCACATGCGATCATATCACAGAGTGAGGACATGGCGTAGCTTTATGGGTGCTAGGGTTATATACAAAGCGGATACCATCGGGAATGACAAGTTCATAGTACTATAGTGGTGCTCGGAAAAACTAAGACGGAGAAACTAAGACGGAAAAACAAAGACGGAAGACGATTGTCAGAGGAGTGTCGTATATCAACAGTCGCTGGTTGAGCAGCACGTTCTATGGGGGCCCTTGCTTACGCAGCAACAGCAGCGTTCAGTTCGGAGCTTGTGAACTACCAATGTTGGTGTTGGTAGAAGCGCTCTGCTCAGGTTCGGCGGAGGACGGTGTCCACAGGGGGAGAGCCGGTTGGGTGCTAGCGCTTGCACTGGCCGCCCTCGTGGCGTTGGCGATAACTTCAGGGGGGGCTGCCTTCCAGCGTCTTCTTTTCCCAGCAGGCATGGTCAAATCTTCGTCTTCGTCCACTACCACCTGGACCCCGTCTAAGGGAGCCTCGCCGGTGGACGGGCCACAAACCTGGGTTGGCCCCATGGCCGGGGCAGCAGAAGGTTCAGTATCTCCACTTCCAGTCGTATCAACTCCACCCCCACCGGACCCGGCCACCGGTAGAGAATTGCTCGGTGCGCGAATGAAAACACTTTGGGCTTGTGCAGCCGGAACCCGGTAGAATCCAGGGATGACCAGTTCACCTTTATCGTTAAAGACAGGTTGCACTCCGATCTTTGTGACCTATAATCAGCATGACATTGCACTCTGTCAGCATGGGTCACGGACTGGAACGAAGGGGAGGGGAGAGTATATGGTAGACCGAAAACCGCACCTGTCGGAGAGTCAAAACATCAATGGGGGGTGGATCGCCCCCTCCTATCCAGATGCCTTTCTGGTTCTTGATTAACTTGGCGTAGTCTAGACCCCGATACAATCGCAGTCAAGTGAAGGGAATACGTTAGTCAAATGAAGGGCGGCATACACGCCACCTCCCACGACAAACGTGGATTAGCCCAATGAAGGACTCACGCAAACCACATGCGTTGCAGAGTGAACGCTGTCCATCGGGTCCACGACGCCATTCAGGAGTTTCTTTGGTGCAACAAGAAGTGCATTTCTGGGGCGGGGCAGCGCGTTTCTGGGAGTGCCAAATGTGTCAATGTGGCAAGTTAGATCAGCCAAAGCGATTGGGGTGAGAAACGAGGACGGACGTTACGCTTAGTGTATTTCCCCTTGACGCCGGATTGGGCGGCCATCCTCTTGTTCCGGATGAAATCCATTTCAATCTCTTGCTGGCTCTTGACAGGAGGAGCCTGCGAGGACGCATACGAAGACCACGACGAGTCGGTGTCAGATGACATGTTAGTGCGCGAAAGGTAAGAACGGGTAGGCGATGGGGGAGGGAGAGGACGAAGAAAGTGCCAAGCGAGAGGGATGATGGACTATATATATCAGAGGATCTGGAGGACCAAACTTACAGCCGTGCCGCTGACCATTGAATCGTGATCGCGTTTTAATGGATTCGGAGGGACTCCGCTCGTGCCTCTCGCGTTCACCCCCCGATTCGACGCTCCATAAGTGGCCGTGGCCGGGAAGGCCTGTTGCAGCGTGGGCACTACGGATAACATCGCATTGGCCGATGCTATCTCTTTATCGGGGTCCAGGCCGGCTTGTTCGGCCAGCGATCGCTTGGCTTTGAAGATGATGTCCTTGCAGAGCTCAACAATACACAACACGCGGTGGGCGAGTTCATCAAGTTCACATTGTGGTGGCTGAGGAACGTTCATTGGCTTGTACTTGACTACCATATGCCGTGCAGTTGGAAAAAAAAGGACCTGTGAGTGAACGGGTGCACAGAAGCGCCGTTCGAGGCATGACACGCACCGTAGTACCGAGCAAAATCCCGGACAATTTTGCTATGCTCCCTGATCTGTTTAAAAAAGGGAAGATCCCCATATGGTCAGCTAATCAGGCTACGGAGATCAACCTAAAGGAGGTCTCCGGACGCGCCTTTTTCATGTGCCTGTTGCGAGTAGCGGCAGCTAGACTCTCTTTTGTCAATAGTTCCCGTACCCTCGGGAGATCGTCAGGTCCCGTTTGCAAGATTAGCCTCTTGCTCCTGGGAGGAATGAGGCCCGGGGCCTGTAGACCCCCGGGCGTGCCTCCCGGCACACCACCAGTCCCAGTCTGCAGCTGCAAGGGCTGAGCCGTTGTGATCGAAATCATCGGTGGTCGAGCAATAGCGGTCGGGTCGAAGGCCTTTTCCACGTTTCGCTTGGGTCGTTTTCGAGGTTGAGGAATAGCCTGTGTGGCGTCCGAGGCCAGGTCGGACCTCACACGCCTTGAACCCTGCTGCCTACCTCTTGCCCCCCTTCCTCGAGTCGGACGCCGAGGTGAGACAAGATTAGGACCAGGTGTTCGTTGACCCAATAGAATAGGTGCTTCGTAGGGATGCGGGTGAGACGGTACTGGACGAGAATTGGGTTGGGTAGGGAGGGTCGGAGGTGCGTGGATGGAACGCGAGGATGAGGCAGGAACTGAATTGCGAGGGTTTGACATCGAATGTGACATTGGAGTGACACGCGAACTATTATAATCGGCACGCCAATCTCCCACTGGGTATCCGTGAGCATGGCTGGACGCAACCATCGTCGTAGGACGGGTCAGTGAGAGAGTAGGACTTGGTGGACGATGCTGTTGACCTCCTGACATGGCCCGGTCCACTGTGCCAGGACTATGATGGCCGGGGTAAGGCTGCTGGTGTGAGGTTGGGTTCCGTTCTGGTTGCATGCGGGGACCGGGCGGTTCGCGTGAGAACCCTGGTCGCTCAAACGGTCTAAACTGGTACTCCTGAGCCAAACCAAATTGAATAGTCGGTTGCGAGGTGTAATTGGACGGTGCAGTTCTATGTATTGGCAATGCATGAGACCCAATTGTATTGACGGTCAAATTTGAATCGGCCTGAGTTATTTGAAGTTCCCGACGCGAATCAGGAGGATACGAGGAAGTCGGTCGGGAACTCTCAAACTCTCTGGAACGCGCAACAGTGATGCGAGGACCATCATGTCTGGATTCGGAAAATCGCGCGGCTGGTAGCCCCGAAGGTTGACCGAAAGTAGAGGCAAACGAAGGAAGCATTTGGCTGGAGCGACCCGGTGAGTCAGCACTTGAACGCGAAGCAGAGATGGGAGACTCGTTGTGATTGTGATGAGATGGGTAACTGGCCCGGGCAGGTTGAGCGCTGTAGGAATGGTGAGACCTTGCCGCACGTTCATTTGGATGAGACGGAGGCAGAGAGTTATGGAAAGCTGATGGACCAGCATATGTTCCTGTGGTAGTGTGGCGAGCTTGGGACGAAGGCCATTGTTGGGTGAGAGAAGACTCAATGCCCCTAGGAGGCTCCATTTCGCGCATGGAATGGGATTCCCGCCCTCCAGGTCGATATTGTTCAAGAGGGGAGGCCGGTGGTGCATAGGGAAGCGCGGGCGCTATGGTTGCAAGCGGTGGATTGTGATGGGGTGTGGAAGACGAGTTTGGAAGGGGCTGGGCATGTTGGTTCACGTGGCGCTGATGTGATCTGGGTGGAAGCCGGGAAAGAGTAGATTCGGGGGGCTGTCGGGGAGGGTCCAAAGGCTCGGACGCGACATTTACGAGGTTGCTGATCGAGGGCAAACGATAACTAGGTCCATTTGATGTACCTGGGGAGATCGGGGGGAGGCGAGAGTGTGGATCCATTTGAGACTGGAAAGACGGAGTGGAGGTAGGAGGGATCAGTGTTACAGCCTGAAGTGGCAACTCGGTCGGAACGCACACCTAGAAAGGAAGTGGGGCGCAAAGGAAGAGGGAGTTGCAAATAGATGAGACGTTGATTCTACACGGGACCCAATGAAGAGCAGAGCCGAAACCAAAAGAAGAGGTAGAGGGTGTGGGGAATGACGCCAATTGGAGAGGGCAGTGGTGAGGAGAAACGACCCGGTACGCAGGAGAAGCGAGGAAAGCAAGCGGAGGGTATGTGACCAGATACGAGACACCAGAGAGGCGACACAAAAGCTCAGGAGGACGGGGAAACTGGGACGGCCGGTCGGGGAGAAAGGGCGTTCGTCGGTGGAGAGGCTGAGGCTCAAAGAAAGGGGACTTGATGGGTAGGCCGGGTGCAGGAAATCGAGCTCGATGGCCGAGGAGGGGGTGTCTGCTGTCTTTGGTGGTCGGGGATTCGAGTTCGAGGGACGGAGTGGGAGGAGAAGAAAGAGTTAGGCGTGCTTGCTGCGTAGAGGAGCTCGTAACCCGTAACTCGGAACTCGGAACTCGTAGGTCGGCGTTGGTCGTTGGTCGTTGGACGTTGGTGGTTGTCGAGGAGGAGCTTATTAGGCAGTTGGGCGACAACAACGAGAAGAAGAAGACGAAGAAGAATGCTCAGGGCCGGCCGAATCCATCCATCCGCACGCGTCCGTGTGTGCGTCGTTTTTGTTCTCCCCGGCAATCTCCTCACTTTACAGCACTTCAGCACTCGGCACTAACCCAGCCAGCATCCAGCATCCAGACAGCACACAGCACACAGCACACGCCTTGCTTTGCTTTGCTTTGCTTTCCAGTCATGAGCCATTTTGGCTCCAGTCGCTGGTCCCAGTCTGCTTTAGCCTGCCGCTGGTCGCTCCCGCTGCCATCGATCTGGACAGTGAGCAAGAGAGATCTGGTATCTCGGCCGGGGGCTGGCGGTTCGCGTCTCACGTTGTGTTCTGTTCTGTTCTGTGAACAAGCGCGCGACACGCCACGGTCGTTGTTCCGGGCACCAGGCAGTCCGTGCGGAAGCGAGCAAGCGTTCGAAATCGAAATCGACCCTGTTCCCTGTCCCGTCCCTGAGTGTCTGTCTGTGTCTGTGTCCGTGTTTGTGTGCCTCCCTGGGAGTCGCTGGGAGTTGCCGGTTTGCTGGGAATATCTGAATACAGCAAATGTACCAGACGAGCTCAATACGCCCGATGGGCGCGTCGCCGAAGCGCGCTCAAACGGGCCCAAATACGGCTCAATGCGAGCGTACAATCGGGGCATACGTTCACGGCTTTACTCACAGCCGGTCATGCACCCCGATTCTATCATCTCTATTCCGGTCCTATTCTTAGTCGAGCCGAAACAGGGTCGAATTCTAGTCCTGGTTCTATCTCTTAGGAAGAGGCTTCCTAACTGTCCCAGATCTCATCACTTCCAGATATCCCAGATCTCCCAGGTTCCCATATCTCCACAACCCTTCATCCCCCGAGTAGCGCCGCCAACAGAACAGCCGTCCAAGTCGTCAGGCAAGTCTGCCAGCAGGTGGCCAGTCGCCGGATGCTGAGGTGCTGAGATGCTGAGATGCTGAGATTGCCTCACGAGAATCCCATTCACCAGTCAGCGAAGACCCCTCAACTCAGTCGACCACCCGTACCCCGCCTAAGATCTCATCTACTTCCCACCTTATCTCACTTGCCCTCGGCACTCTCTGTCTCTGTCTCGCTTCTATCCAAACTAACAACGAGCTGCTCCCGTCTCCCGCTCCATGCTCCTGCCGCTGCTGCAAATCAATCATTCACCGATCACTACTTCGCTTTCTTTCATATCACGTCATCCTACAGTGGTTGTGGTACCTCCTGTCCAGGTCCCAGTCCATTGTCCCTTCACGCACGGCGCTCCGCCTCTCGCCTCTCTCCTAACTGACACCCCGATCGCAACGGCTTTGCGAGTGCCGAAACCAATCCACACCCGTCTCAACAGCTTTTGCAACGCCGGCAAAAGAAGCCAATCACTGCCAATGATTATCTCCGGTCAGCTGCTGTTCATTCCAGGCCTTCAAAACCCAAAACAGGGATAAATACTCACAAGGAAATAGTCCGGAACGCGCCGAGAAACCATGGGCTCGCCAGCCCTTGGAGCTGGATCAAACTGCAAGCTAAATTCGCTCTTCAGTCGGACTTGGCGCCGCATTTGGACATCCGCCTTCAACCACTCACAAGCTGTACGAGAGCTTCTCATCAATCTCCATGATGGCCGCCTGATTGCCACACCGATAGCAGTAGTTTGGCGCGCTAAAGATGGTCACCACATTTCGGTCCTGACTCCAGTTATACCCTAAAAGCCGGACAGACACGTTAGGTCAGTTAGGAGCTGCTCTAATCCATCTTTGCACTTCACCCACCCTCCATAACCAGCTGGTGCGCTCGGGCCACCAGAGTTAAGCCGTTATTGTGGTTGAACGCTTCGGAAATGTCCTGTCCGAACGTGTATCCAGCTCCGCGTGGTGAGATGCCCCAGCCACAGCGATCATCCGGGTCCGACCACAGCAAATCGCACATTGGTCCCTCGTGCGGCACCTCCTGCACCCGGTCAATCGACCTGACATGATCGAGAGTATCAATAGAAGGCGATAGGCCGCCGTGGAGGCAGAAAATCTGTCCACAATGTCAAGTCAATACCATTCTCCCTACCTCATACAAGTCTCATATACAATTCCACAGGAAGTCACACGACACACGCACCTGGTTGTCAATAAGCGCTGTCAAGGGAAGGAAATCGAAGAGGTCGGTGAAGAACCGCCAGACGTTAGCATTGCCGTATTTGCGCAAGCATTCGTCGTAGAACCCATACACTTGGGTGATCTGACGAGATTCGTGATTGCCGCGCAGGATGGTGACGCGATCACGGTACCGCAGCTTGAGGGCCACGAGGAGCGTGACGGTTTCGACCGAGTAGTACCCTCTATCAACATAATCGCCCATGAAGAGGTAGTTTGTATCTGGCGAGTTGCCGCCGATGCGGAATAGTTCAGAAAGGTCGTGCTAATTCGTGTGGCGGTGAACCCGACGATGAGCCCCAGCGCGGCGTGAAGCGTGTAGAAACAAATGTGGATAAGACGCACAAATTGGCCATGGATGTCGCCACACACGGTCACCGGGCAGCGCACCGGCTGGACGTTAGACTCCTCCATGAGGATCTCGCGTGTCTGGTGAGGGGCGAATGAGTTGAGAAGGACGTACAAACATGCACACAGGGGTAGAATACACACCTTGTCGCATAGCTTCTTTACGTCTGATTCGGAAAGTTGCTTACACTGGGAGAGCTGGCTGATCCACTGGTCGACTTCGCCGATGTCCGCCATTCTAAGATATATTTATCGTTCTATATAATCTCCTGCGATTATTTGTTCGTTTTGTTCGCGATTCTTCCCCGACACGCGATTCGGCTCAGAGAGTGGGGAGGTCCAAGGGTTGAAGGAGTATCAGCTCGATTGCGGTCATTCACGACACCAGACGACACACGGCGTCACCGCGATATTCCCAGTCACTCACAATCCCTCCGTCGGAGGCCTCACATGGCACCATAGCGCGCTGGATCTCGGCAGCATGCATGATAGGTTCGAAACCACAAAGGAGGAGGTTAATAACTTTAAACGCTTGTCCGAATCACTCAGGGTCCCTAGAGCCTCTATCGTGGTTTATGTGAAGCACGAAGCAGTCAATTACACTTACACTACAAGCGGCGAGTGGAATGTGCCTCTATCAGCCACGCTCCACTCTCGGGGAGACCTGTTCCCGACTACTGGACAACTTCAGCATTAGATTAAGGCTATATTACACTTCAATGCTACCGAACTGCCCCATCATTTCTCACCACGTTAATAGACTTCCCTCACTCGGGTTCGGACAGTGCCCAGACCTGGGATCACTAGCACCACCAGAGGTAGCCATCAACTAAGAAAAGGCCGTCAGGGACCATCCGGTGGGTACGGGGAATGGAATGCCTTTCTCACCTTGATGGTTTGCACCGTTGTGAAGATGGCGGCACCGCTTCCGAAGATGATCATAAGCCAATCTACAACGATTTGTCGTCTTGTCTTTGCAACAGCTCTGAGATGGAGCATGGCGGGGTACACGAAACAGAGTGGCACACTAGGAAGTGGAAAAGGATGCTCCGTCAACAGTTCGAGAGCCAGAGACACAGAAGACACACTCACCAAGCAACGCTCCCAACAAAGCTGACGAACTTGTCCAAATCTTTCGCCCCTGCCCAGCTAATAAGGTAGCAAACCAATATGACAAGCGCCCGGAACGCATTCTTCGTCCACTTGACCCCTAGGTCCTCCCGGCCACTCTTCCGCTTGAACAACCGGTTCTCCATGATTCGGAGGGCCGGAAACAGTTGTAGAGGCGCAGACAAAAGAATCGCGAGTGAATAAAGGAACTGTACCACCTGAACAAATGGTTTGTCCTGTGGAAGGTTTGTGATCACCACTGTCTTGATCTCGGGACCGTAAGCAGCATAGCCGAGCATCCCAGCTCCGCCGAAGAGGACTGGGGAATTCAGATGAGTGCTCGATATGTGATCGATATTAGGAGTGTGACTCACGAATGAGGAAGAACATTACACCTGTCAACACTGCCGGGAACTTGCGGGGTTCTCGCATCGAGTCGGCAATCGGAATAATCAGGCCGATGCCTTCAAAAGAGAAGACTGCAGTGCTGGGTGTCCGATGTCAATGGTTATTGGCGTGTCGGTCGAGCAAGATAAACTCACCCAATTAGTAGTGGGAAATCTTTCCCGTTGAACCACTTGATATCCGCCACTCCTTTCTGCGCAATGACAGCAACTTCGTTGGAGGCGATGTAGACGATACCGATAAGGATGAACACATCCGCCACCAGTGCTGTCATGCTGAGCTTAGCGAGATTACGAATGAGAGATAATGGCAGGAAGACGATCAGCTGAGAGAAAATAAGTGTCTGGATTGGTAGTAGAGTTTTGCACTTTGTGACCGCCATCACAAATGCCTGAAGGTTCTCTGCAATGAAGATAGTGTAGGCGCACACAAAGCCGAGCTGTGAAACCGCGATAGAGGCGAGAATAGTTTGTCGCATAGCCTTGCCATAGAGAGCTCCGCCGATATCTGAATAATGTATTAGCGATGCTAGTTGAATCTGTGAGGTTAAACCGACCTCCGAAGCTTCCAGGGACGACTGTTTTCGTTTCGAAAAGTAAGAGGAAGGAAAGAAGAGAAACTAGGGCGATGATAACAAGAGTAACAGCTGAGAAGAGCATCCCCCCATTGTAAAACCTGAAAAAGCGTCAATCGGGTGTATCACACAAAATCCATCCAACTTACGCCTTCCCCAAGAATAAAATACCAGTCCCGATGAACGCTTTTAGAAGCTGTTTATCGAACGTCAGGTACTTGTAATGCATATCAGACTGGAATACTTGCCATGAGTATGGCTTGAACGACGGTGGCATCTCCGTGGTGAGGACCATGGCTCGACCGGGTGTTTCTCCGTGAACGACTCTGGCTTCGTTTTCTAAGACGAGATACAGTCGATTCCGCGACCAATAGAGGGGTCTCTTCATCTATTTCTGTGTGTTGTGGCCGTGGCCGTATATCGGCAATCAGTGTCGGACCGACTGTTCGCTGAGTGTCGCCTCGTCTCAAAATACTTTGCGTGCGTGCAGGTTGGCTCGACCCTGCTGCTACCGGCATCGGCCCCGACACCTCATCAACCTCACTATCCTCTTCGTCTGATTCCTCCAAATCTTCACCAGCAAAGTGTCCATACAGGAATAAAAAGTCTAAAAGACGTGTAAATACGATAGCCTGTTGCCGAGCTATCCTGATAAGGACACGTACCAATAAAGTTTTCCGTCACACGTGGTTCATCTAGGCCTTGCTCCTCTGCTCTCAGGCGAACATAGTTTCGTCGGAAACCGCCGGGTTCATGTATATTCTCGAAAGCTGGGCCAGCGCTTATGGACGGTTCAATAAGTGAAGTTGCTCGTGGTCGAGCATTGCGTCGTGCACGTTCCTGCCACTTGTAGACAGGATGGCTGTACAACGTGTTATCAGCATTGATTTCGGTTAGATGGAGCTAGGAGCGGTGATTTACGTGACGTCCCCACCAGGTGTCGAAAACGGCAGCGGGAAGACATCCACCTCATCGTCCTCCTCTCTGTTGTAAACAGAGGATGCTCTCGAAGACTTGTTTGAAGGGCGTTCCGAATCCTCTGGATAGAATGATGGAACGCGGGAAGGCCCTTGGCTCTTGGACGGTTCATCACCAAAGCGCTGGTCTCTCGACACAAGGTGTCGCTGAAGGACCCTCATCCTTTCTTCTTCAGAGAGCTCGGGTAGTGCCTGAGACGGTATCTTCGTAACGTCCGCTGTTGAGACCACCCTAAGCGGCCCACGTTCGATAGGAGTGACAGGTCGTGGTGTATTTCTGAAGTATTCTGCAGGAGGTAGTGAACGGGCTGGAGACCCCAGGACGATGGGTGTTAAGTTCCCTGGGGTGCCTCTAAAGCGTGGAATCGTTGTTCCGGCTGGAGGAGTGCCATATTGCTGCCTGCGTTGGCGGACATTAGGAGCGTCGGTTGCTTCCTCGTCACCAATGTCGCGTAGTGAGCGTACTGGGCTCCCTATATCCACTGGTTTCGATGGCGTCGAGGACATGGCTGGAGGTAAGGTGGAACACAAAGACACGCCCGCCTCATCCCCAAATTGTCATGGACCACCCGGAATGGTAAGACGCGTAACCCCAATTTCTCCAAGGACGTCATAGTGTGCAATGCCCAATGTCGGCCAATGCCAACGCCTTTGATTGTTGTTTAATCCCTACTACAACGATTGTCAATAATAGTACAAGCGGGGTGAATACATGGGCTATTCTCAATCTAAACAAATCACATATTCGTTGACAGCCGCACCCAAATGAACCAATTTGGGTGCTTCCTCTGTCGCGCTTGTCAACCCAGCTGCCTCGAATAATCTCCCAGGTAAACACAACCTACTCACTCCAGCCTATGTCCCGTCACTGCTCGGACAACCCTTTAGAAACGGCTTCTCGAGATTTCCTCTCTCGCGCTGCTTAGTACTGCAACGCATCACTGGGTGCGTCCGTAAACTCAGATATTATGGGAAAGGCAAGCACATACTGAGCATGGCTAACTCGCCTGGTACCCTTCCGCGATCCAGTATAATGGGCTTTTACGGCGTGTCAAAATGGAGGAGCACACTTACCCGATTTGACCTCATGGGTATTATGCAAGCAACCACTCCAGTATCACAAGGGACCTCTTGGTGATACTGGACAACCGCTTGCTTGAGAACTTCCGTACTTTCGCCACCAATAGATCTGAGGAGCTGGTGAACTATAGCCCAGCTGGTCCTCGACAATTCAAAGGGGCATATCTACAATCAAAACCTAACAATCTACTGATGATGCGCTATGGACCACGAAGGTTCTCAGAAACCGGTTTCCATCACCAGTTTCGGTTCACTCGTCTAAGTACAAACCAATAATGGTATGCTGATGAATCCGCTTTAGCATTGCCCTTGACGTAGCACCGGCATCGTCCATGTCATCAGCGTTATGGCCTTCCTGCCGGGGCAGGAACCCCATTGTCGAATGTCATCTATGCCAATCGGCGACTGATAGCGCTGCCACAGGCAATGGTATTGTTGAGTGGCGCACATGGACTGTATTTATACAGCTAGAGTCTCTCTCCCTTTCTCAGGCGAAGAATGCCTGCCCTCGACATGGAATATCGAATGTACCCACTCGGTAGACTCATACATTCTCGGTATTTGGCATGGAAACCAGAGGCGGCCTTTCGAACATCATGAGGTTCCATGAATATGAATTCAGTGTCAGTGGTGTCCCTGCGGGTGAATTCAGACAAACCGTTCATCGTTTATGGCCCAGGGGTGAGCGTCCAATACCACCACCACTCAAGCATGTGTCCGTCCCATTCCCGCATCGCGTCGCACCCTCGCCTATCGTCGAGCCGCGGAACTTGAGAACCTGAGAGACTGGTGCCATCGCCTCGACACTGCTCACCTTGTCCGTGACCACGTTATATAACTTGTACTTTGAGCATTTTGCCCGTTAGTTTTGACGCCGGTGATATTTACGTTCTGCGTTCTACGTTCTGTCAATATTAATAGTGTATGTACGAAGTCTGTCTGGTGTCTTCGCAGTTCGTTCGAAGTTCGCGGAACGCTTCGTCCGCGTGCGGTCGCGCGCGCTTCCCGCCGGAAACCTCAAGCCGTAACTCCATGATAAGGCTTAGTCATATTAGAGATCCTCCTCGAGCCAAGGCCTCCGGATCCGAATCCGGAGATGCTGATCCCAACTTGATAACTTGATCTTCGTCCTTGACCACACTCGAAATTCACATTCCCGGCCACGCTGCTGCAAGAGTTCTAGAAGCGCCAGCTCGTCCTAGTGACACACACTGACGAAACCGGCCTGCTCTCTTCCGACAAAGTACGAACCCACGACGTGCTGGGCGACCTTTGACGGACTTTGGGCTTGTAAACAATGAGTTCGATATTCCGGTCGATATCGAACATGTTCTCTACCCCTCGGGCCATGTCTACAACCCACTTGCAGCGTCGCGACCAGGCAATGTCCTCGACCCAAGACGCTTTCACCATCCCGAACCATTCACCCACCTTCCCCTCGACCTCATTTCAGGACGCACAGGATGACAATTCTTATACGTATCCACCTGCCCCGTCTCCGAATTCTTTCGATTTTTCTCCCTCGCCGAGTACGTCGCGCTCACAAAACATCATGCCCGTGCCCGCTGCAGTCACTGATAGTGATAACTTATAGACTCGTATGGTCGCACACAAAGGTCGAGCTCGCTACTTCCCCAGCACAACCCACCCTCTGCCCGTCAATTCTGTCCTCCCGTCCAGCACTCGTGGAGTCGTATCCAAACATGGCTAGCGCGCGAATACCCAGAACTTGGAGACACCCTTAATTATGGCACCCCTCCAGAGGACCTTTCGCAGGCTGAAATGAGCTTCGGCTTCTCTCTCCCCCAAGCAGTTCGCGACTCCTACCTTCAGGTTGACGGCCAGGAGCGCGAATCGTCCGCTGGTTGTACCGAAGGGCTCTTCTTTGGACTATCTCTCTTACCACTTGAAGACGTCATTGATGAATGGCGATTTTGGCGCGAAGTGGACGAAGACCGCGCAACTGGCGCTAACCCCAAACTCAAACAGCGCATGAAATCGATCCCCACGAGTTGGGTACAACATGAGTATTCCTGTCGCGGCTGGGTTCCTCTCATCACCGACCGTGTCGGAAATTACATTGGTGTCGACCTCAGTCCTGGTGAAGCCGGGACAGCTGGCCAGGTTATTGTCTTTGGCCGCGATTTTGACACCAAAGTGGTGCTGTGGAGAGGTGAAGGCGAAAGTGGCTGGGCTCGGTTCTTAGCGGCCTTTGCAGAGGAACTCGAACACGGCGAGACGTTCGAGGTAGGCCCTACAGATCGCGACAGCGAAGGAAGCGAAGATAGTATTGGCGATGAGCCATACTTCTTTGACGGGAGCGCGCACGGGAAGCGAGGAGACGGTGGGGGCGATAGTGTGGTCGGTATACGCTTGCACGGCGAATACAAGGGCTGGCCAGCAATGGAAGCACTCGCTGACCGCTCAGTCAAGCGATGGAAGGACGTTGGGTTTCTGAAAGACGACGATTGTGAGCAGCCACACACCCGATAATTGCTGGTCATAACGTTAACACACTGAAACGCCTTTTTAGATGCTCAAACAGAGCCACGTCCGATGGCTCTCAAAGGGATATCGGCATACCCTCAAGATCGTGCTGTCGAAATTCCTATTCCACTCATCGCCGACTTTGATGATCCTGCGCATCGCGGCAAGCCCCTACCCCCTGAACCCAAAGCACCGCAACCAAGTACGCATACTCAAAACACCCCCAGTCTGTCCATCAACCGCCCAGTTCCCCAACCAATTGACCTCCCCACTGCACGCGATATTGAAGCAGATGTAGAGGCAGATTTCGATACAGATACTGTCCATGGTAACACGGATCTAGAGCGTGGGCTACCTCCACCAATGAGAGAAGTGGAGAGACGCACAGCCCAAACTACATCCGACGGAGGGACCCTGGCACTAAGCAAGAGTGACAGTGGACTCGAGGCCGACGGTAGTCTATTCTCTCCCCGTATGAGCGGAGAAGAGTCCACTTTACTCGCACACGCAGTAATTGTCACTGAACCAGAGACGCCACCACCACCGCCACCACCCACCAAGTCGACTAGTGGAACTGCGACACCCGCGCAAAGCCTTATTGACGATGATATTGCGACTATCACCGAGATATCAGATCCTGAAGCCCCACCAGATGTCAACGGTGTGGCGAATGAAGAACCAGAGAAACCCGTGACTGTGGCAGCAGGACCTCTATAGTATGCTCGCGGTGTCGGTGCTTTAGGAGGTACAAGTATGCACAGACTTGCCGCTTCTTCCGTTGTCTGGCTCGATACTTTTCGAACTCCCGTTTCTTCCCTCCTTTAACTGTCGTGTCGCCTACGCGCTGTTATCTACCTCTCAACCTCCTGTTGATGCTACCGGGGTGCTCGTTTTCGCCGTTATTTACAATCCCCGTCTGCTGGACTTCTCGCTTGATTAGCCCTCACCTTTCACTTTGTCCATACCATTCGCATCTGATACTATTACTCTCTAAGCTATGATCGCCGCTGGAGGTGTTAGCTCTCGTCTCAGCAATCGGGGTCGTGCGCTCTTTGGCGCAGCCTATCGGTTCGCCGAGACGGATCTTACTGCTAGGGCTCCCTCTTTATAATTCTTGTTTCTTTTTCCGTTTGTACATTGGACACGTCGAATGGAAATCGAATATCATAGATGAACCTCTCGCGGTGCACAATTTGTGTCACCTTTTGAGAACCTCTATAGGCTGTACCTTGGACGAATCATTGCAACGAGGCAACCTATGCTCCGTTTCCGCTTATATTCGGTCAGTTCCGATGAAAACGTCAACAGACCTCGAGCCCCACCATTGCCATTCGTCATTTGCCTTGCAACCATGAACGGCGGCGACGCAGAATCGTCGCAACCATTCTTGGCATTTACAGAAGAAAGCCAGGCGTCGACCCCTGTTTTCCAGCTACTGCACCATATCAAGCGGGATGTTGAGGTGTGCGACCGTTACTCCCGTTCCAATTGGACCTCATTATGCCTGAAACTATAGGAAACTATCGACTCTTCTTTGACTTGGGAGCAATTGACAGCCAGTGATGTTAATTTCTCCATTGTGCGACCGCTCGTCCACAAAGTGAGCACGAGCGTTCAGCCTCGCCTCTCCGCAGAAATTGACCCAAATACACCCAGTATGCAGCTTTGAACAATCTCGCAGTAGGTGCGTAAATGGCTGTGTTGTTATCTGTGGCACACTCTGAATTTAAGGTAGTCTTCGCTTGCTTCGTCGTGCGCGCCCACTTCCTCGATGCATCCGGAGATAATCTCGCCTATGCAAGTCTCAAACTATCTCAAGCAAGTATGTGTGAACTGCTTGCCATCAAGCTGCTCAGGCACTTTTCCACAAGCCCCATGCAGCTCGTTGCCGCCCTCACGCTCAACTGGAACCCAATTTCCGGTGCAACTCCAGCAGCAGTGCGTGCCATCAAGTATGAGATGAATGCAGAAGACGATGATTTAATGGAACCCGCTTCGGCAATTGAATTGGCGATTGCAACGTCGAGCAAGCACTTCATCGCTTCATATATGGTGCAGAATGTAGTCAACGACATATACACTGGTCGGGTGGTATACAACGTACAGTCTACGCGATCCTTGGTCGCAGATAACTACAAAAGGCGAACCATCCAGTTCTACGACCCAATGAATACTCCATTCTTGGATCACTATCGGTATGTCGCCCACCTGCATGTTACTTGTTGTGGGGGCTCACCCTTGTCAGGCTACGGGTTCCCCGTGTAAGCACTTCCTCAACCTTCTTCGTCGTCCGCTCATATCAAGCAGTACGGGTCCATTCTCGATTTCATGAACTATGCGATCCTCCTTTTAACTTTCCTCTTATGCTTGTCAAGTCAGTGCTGATGAGTCTGATTCTCAAATCCTCTGATCACGCTACACAGACAAGGAGTACACAAGGATCAACCTCTATGAACTCAGCAAGTACAACTTTTGGAGCCCAGGGAGATCTACTTATCGCGCAGTCTATAGTCTTCATCGTCTTTGCTTGGGCATTTGCTCTCGGTGAATACGCAGCATCACAGGAGCACGGGTGGGGCATCTATATGGCAAGCGTAAGAGCCCATTTCCCTCGATTTTTACCTTGCTGATGGAGGACCCTTGCAGGTATGGAATGGCTTTGACTCCGCATTTATCGTCATTTTCATCATTTATTTTGGCCTACGCATTAAGGGGCTCACCTCTGGAGAGGGTACGTGAACCTTTACGGCTCTACACTATATATACCTGAAATGAATACCACCAGAGTATTTCTCTGGTACTGCTTTCGACATCCTCGCCTGCGGGGCGTGCATACTCTTCCCAAGACTAGCATTCTTTGCTATCTCCAACAACGTTATTGTGTTGTGTGTACCAACCATTTGCTACCCGTTCCAATTCGCAGACACATTGACCATTTCCATGATCACTAGGGCCTTACGAGGCATGATCGTGGAGTTCATGTTCTTTATTTGCATAGCAGCTATATGTTTCTCTGGCCTGCTCTTCACGCTTTGGGATCTGGCCAGTGGGACTTGGACGGTCGGCGAAACTGCGTGGCTAATGATACAAATATGGTTCGGTTGGTCCAGTTTCTTGTTCTGTTTTACTCTTCATTGGACTGTCTTATGCCCATTTGCAGGCAACACATGGTTGTCCTTTGGACAGGCCTCCTCTTTCCATGCGGTGTTCGTGAGTCCTCTCGATGAGTGTATATGGCGATTGTGCCCTCTAATTCTGACTTTAGGGCCCGCCTCTCATGGTCCTTTACGCAGCCTTGTCGAACACACTTCTCATTACCAGTCCGTTTTCTTCCATGCATCGAGTCACTGAAAATTTACAGGGCCTGTAGTCTTGATATCAATCCTTTCAAACACTTTCGCGCGAATTGACCAGGTTCGTCGGAACTTGTCTTATGCGAGGGGTATTTTTCTTACTTTCTACAGCACGCAACACAAGAGGTGTGTACTGTCTGTATGTTGCGAAGCCGTTCTCTCAAGAACCGAGTAGCACCTCTTTCAATATGCGATTACCACGATCGAAGGGTGAGGCTACATTGTTGCCGCCTCTCCGTCACTCAATTTCATCCCTGGCAGAGTCAAATCAGATGCCCTGTTCTCCTATCAGCTTCCATTCAATATTTTGGCCTTTCTCCTCCTCTCCCCACTTTCTTGGTGCGTCTCACCGCGTACATTGCATGTCGTGAATGTCTTCTTAATCAAAGTCACTGTACGTGCTCTTTGTGTACCCTGTAAACCAAGCGATCTGACAGAACCTTTAACGATCTCAGTCCTTCCCCATTCTGATTGTGATAGGGGTCTACGAGCGCCATTTTGCTCCTGGTCGCGGATTTGTCGAGAGGAGTAAAGACAAAATCGCTGAGATTTACCACACCCTACCACGGCAACTTCGCTCTGTCCCGCTTCTAGAGGCATTGATGGGCAATAATGGAGCCAATCTTATGGGAGCGATCTTCCAAGTCGACCTATCGCCCGACGATGTGGGAAATATTTTCCCAGAGGAATCAAGGAGTCACGATCTAAGCAGGAGGACATCGAGGATGAGTGTGGCTGGGGCCGACGCATATCTGGTGCCGCAATCCCCGACGAGTGTTACCACCAGGAAGACCGCTAAGGGACGATCACGAACCCCTTCGCGACGAGGAATGTCACGACCCCCGCCTGACAACAGGATCAGCACGGCCAGTTTTGCAGCGGCAGCACCTGCGCCCCCTGCCGATCAAGACGCGCCGATACACCATGACATTCTTGATAGTCCTTTGGTTAGGCTAATGTCGGGGCGGTCTGCGGCACATAGGCATTCAGATGCAAACGTGAACTGGGAGGAAGCGGTCGCAAGTCTCAAGAAAGTCGAAACACTCCTTGAAGTTGTCAAGGAGACACCTGTTGTGACACTCAGAGAAGACATCAAGGAGTTGCAGGTACGTCTATTCGTCGATTTCAGGGTTTGTACAGAGCTGAACTGTCCACGACACTAGGAACGTCAAACCCGGATTGAAAGTCTTCTCATGACTCTCACTAGAGGCATGCGAGGTGATCCAAGTGGCTCGGGCGTCTCCCCATAACATACCTCTCAGGAATTGCGAATCGGAAGACCACCTTCTCTACGCACTGTTGCTAGCTATTTATAGAAAACCACCACGATTTTTTTAACTGAGAATCGCCATCTTGTTCGAACGCATTGAGCACTCGTATGGAACGGCTGGTGCAAAAGCGTATTTAGTGAGGCTCGTTTGTGGTTGGATCAGACTTACTTGGCTGAGCCGCATGACCTTTCTGGCATCAAAACGACCTGGATTCGACTTGCGAGCACGAGTTCGACCGCTGCGATGAAGTTCTCGGTCAACATACTTCTTGTGGTGAACTCGCTCAGATCCATCCAAGACGAGAAGTTGCGCCGCGAACCGGGTTGGCCTGTGATGGTTAGAAGTGCATCAAATATGTCGATAATCGTGAATTGACTGGGAGCAAGGGCCTGGACAACCGAGCGGAGTCGCTCCCGCGTATCCAGAGGCGTGCGAGTTGAGAAGGGGGTCGAGAGGAACAAGATCTCCTGACTGACGAGGTCCTGGGTGCTATTTTGCGCAGTCCAGAGCATTGCATCAACGCATTTGGCTAGATCGCCGGATGACTGTGGGAGGTAGTCCCATAGGACAAACAGCGAGATATTAAAGGTTTGCATCATGGTGTTGACGACCTGGTATATCTTATGGCGTAGCAATACCGGCGTGTGAAGATCATCGAGACCACGGAAGATCGGGTTCGTAAGATGCCATGTGACAAGAAGCACATCGGCTGATAATGCCTGCGCGTGCTTGAGGAGATGTGAGTCGAAGCCTACGAAGGAGGGTGAACCGTGGCGATTGCCTTTCGGTGGATGAAGTGTCGAGGTAGAGTTGGTCACCAGCAGATGGGGCGCCTTCGATTCCAGACAATGTCGATGCACCGGAGAAGTGTCAAGACCATCTGATCTGGGCTTGTGATGAACGGTCAGAATGTGAGTGGTGGGCGGACTCTCGCGTAGACTTGTCCACACGAGAAAATCATCAAATGTATGTGGGGTTCCATGGCTGGATGTGACAACGGGTACCGTATAGTATCGCTGTATAGGTTCCGAGTTGCAGGTTCCAAGCCTTCCTCTGGCAATGTCGATATTCGGGAGGACTAGGACCCTGCCTAACACCTTTGCTAGCTGAGCGAGCTGGAGGAGACTTCGAACACCTGTCCCTTCACCATTAGAGACCCAAACAGGTAGGAGAACCTTGCAGGGACGCTGATACCCCTCAGGAGTGGGACAAAAGGAGCGATCGGCCAATTCGTTGGGCATGGTATTTAGACGAGGCCTCCCACGTTGCTCGATATGTGGTGGTGTAGGTAGACCGGTCACTTTGGGAGGGGACCCTGGGTTCGCCCATTCTTCACGGGTGTACCCATAGCTCATGAGCTCGTTGACGTCGTCTAGCAGGCGAATCTGATCCATACGCGTGCGCGTCAATGCGGGTAATGTAGCAAGTGGGAGACCCTGAGACCAGGTATGGCAGTGTATGCGGTAGGCTATGACCGCTGCAGCCACAGTGATCGCAACCCAAACGAAGCACCTAAATTGCGTCCTTCTTGGGGACAGTGGCCAGTTACATTGCCAGTTACTGAACTTGAACGGTATCACTTGGCCTTGGAACATCTCCACGCACACACGACTGGGATACTGGGTGTAGCTACCCAATTATTGTTTGTGACAGGTGTCGTAGTTGGGGATTAAGTCCAGGGCTCTGACAGCCTTACTGTACCAGCAAATCAATAGCCGGTGAAATGCTCGAGTATTAATCGGGCCGCAAATGGAACGCGCTATGCCTCGAGGACACCGGAATCGAGGCAGATGCAGATTCAATTGTTTGAGACTGGCCAAGTGCTCGGGGGCCTACACACAGATCGCTACAAGAGAAAAGGAAATGTTGGGGAATTGGAACTAGTCAACCGAAATGGCTAAGAAACTGATCACTTAGACTGCTTCTTGACTGCACAACACACTCCTTGCATGAGTAGGTCCTGGACATGGAGGTAGGAAGGACGAGTTTGGGGTGTCCATATTTTGTTTGTGAAACCACTTTCTCGCGTCTCCACTCCATGTCCCTTGTAGCTTCACTTATCCCTCGAAAATAGGAGTAACGTGCTGCTCTGTCCATAGGAAGGACTGAAGCAAAGGATGTTTGTTAGGTAAAGCCCACTAACCTGGGTGCAACAGCTCACTGTCAACCCCACACCAGAGCGTCAGTTACAATAAACTGGAGGATCTTCTTTCTGGTCATCGCGCGAATGCTGCAATCTCCAGTCCATCACACCGGGGCAATCATGGAAAGCCGGATGATCCTTCTCCAGAAAGGCTGTGATCACCTCTCGATAATCAATTTCGTCCATGCTAACGGGTTGGACGCGCCTCCGTTGGCGTGCAGGAGAGCACGCAGGATAAGTGCCATTCTCCGATTTGACTGGCGGCGGTACGGGGAACGGCTCTGGTATCGGGGGAAGAGGCCGTATCCGTATCGGGGGTATAGTGAGTCTGGTCGAGGCGACAGGGGACATAGCCTGGATATCGGTCGATTCAGGGGATACCACACCGCCAACAAGCACGATTACTGTCCCTCCCAGAATAGGCGATGTGGGTGGAGCCCTGATGGAAGTGGGATATAAAGGAGGTGGAGGTCTATACACAAAGAAGTGTCGGTTAAGGCGTCTTTTGGGTTCTGATTCTGTTAAGGCGTCTGAACAAAGACGAAAGTTAGGTCGTGGGATCGGTGGTTGGCGAGTGCTAGGGGAGGGCGATTTGTGGACTGGAGGATAAAAGACCTTCACGTTCTTGCGGCGTTTTAAACCTACGATTCGGAAAGAACAGTGGTGACATTGTGGGTAGATCGTACAAAATGAATCTCACCTCTGGTGGCCTTGGTGGGTAGTGCTATGGACAAGGATGACTGAGCATTGGGACCCGATTTGAATCGCAGTTGGTGTGTCGGTGGCTCTCCGGGTTTGTAATGGATGGGTATGTAGTTTGCTAATGGCCGAGGTATCCGCGCCTTGTCCTCTCGGTAGGGTCGTTCAGGCTGGTTGCAGTTACGAGCCATGGTCAGCCTTAAGGCGGTTGGGCAAACAAGCCGTATGCACTTTGTAAAGAGGCTGTGGTGCTGCAGGAGTATCGAGTTTGAATCGCACTCGTACCGATTTTGAGCGTCCGACTGTCTGGCCTTGGGGTCGCTGGTAAAGGTAGAAGAACAGTATTAGTGGAGGAACATAGCATAGGAATACATTACTCCATAGACTCACCTCGAAGGGGTTCTCACCAGGATGTCTGTCGTTCGTTTCTACATCCACTCTCGCCTTTGACGAAACCCAAGACGTGTATCTCTCATATTGAGACATCACGCGGCGGAAGAGAGGTGTACGGTGTCAAGGGACACTGACAATGCGAGGCGAGTGAAGGACGAGTATATATAGGGGGTCGCGGAACCGGGACAAAAGGACTGAGTGGCGATGTTGATTGTATTATAGAGCGATCATTTCTTATTCCTGGCAGTGTGGCAGTGACCCCAAATCTAATTGCCTTTGGGTAGCCTATCTTGCACGGGCAAGCATGGGAGGACCCGAGAGCGGGCAAACGGTTACATAGTACACCGCGCGGTTGTCGGGAGTGGGGGTGCAGTTTACGACCTGATCTTCTCTCGAATGCTTTGGATTGTCGTCATATGTACGTACGCCACCTATTCGCGTCAAAAAGGAATCATGAGTTTCCCTCGGTTTTCCATCAGCCCGAGAAACCGGGGAGAAGTGCTCGCGGGGCGAGACACTGGCCGTGTGGCGGTGCCCTTAATCAAGGTACAGCTGAGAGATTACGGAAAGCGTAGACGGCGCAGACGATGACACCGACTGGTCGCGTACGAATATCCGCAGGCGGTAGGGATGGACGCATGAGCGAAATGCTAGTAAAATTACGATGCCACCGTTGAAGCATATGACACTATGCTATCCCACAGCCATGTGAGAACCATGGGTTTGGTAGATAGAAGTTTTCTGGGCAAATGGACATTGATATCGTTAACTTTCAATTGCGGGAATTCCAGAGAACATCCTTGGCTTCTCCAGTCTTTGAAAGGCGGCAAACCACTTGTCTCCCTTGTTCCTTTCGACTTTGCGACCTTCCTCCGTTGCCGTCTTGACAGCCTCCACTACAATGCCTTTACCTTCGCGTATCAACTCTTCCTCTTCAATCTTCTCGAAGAGTGGGAACTCAATCAGGTGCTTTACCATCCAATCGTGCAAGTCTTTGACGTCGGTGATAGTGTATACGATACCTCCAGGTCGGAGGACGTAGGCGTATTCTGCCAAAAGAGTTGGAGAGATGATCCTAGCCTTGTGCTTTCTCTGCTTAAAGTGTGGGTCCGGGAAGAGGAAGAACAATGAGTGGAGCTGGTGCTTATGGAAGAAGTTGGGAAGGAACTTCATCGCGTTTGCACGTATAACCGAGATATTCTGGTAGTCTCCTGGAGCTGGGATAAGGATGTGCTGTGCATTGGACTCCTCCCCCAGTGGCGCCGGACGCGTACTGGCGCTCGTCGGGTCGAGAGCTGCTGCCGCACTGGCCAAACGCAGGGCGGCAATCCTATCCGTGACGTATTGACAAACTTGCGCTCGTATCTCCATCCCTAGCCGCCAGTCATTCATTAGGTCTCCGCAATGCTCTAATGGAGAGCCAGGCTCACCCAGGATCAGTGTATCGGGGAACATGGGTGCGAGAGCAGTCAAGAGACCTCCGAATCCGCATCCTACATCTGCCATCTCAACTCGCTTTCCAGTATGCTGAGCGGCAGGGTAGTGAGTCGTCCAATCGAATAGCTCTGGAAAGGCTGGATACTGTAAAGTATGGTCGGAGAAGACATTTACATGCGCTCGTTGGCGATAATGGCGTTTCTGCCTTTGCGGGTTCGAGGTCAAAAGTGAGATCGGATTTCGGGGGGACGAACTGCACCTGAGGCATTAATTCGTGCACTTGCCCATATGCTGGCCCAAGCACGGCCTGCTCACAACTTGCTTCTTCGTTTTCTCTTGCATTTTCTGCGACCTGGTGTGCTCGTCTTCGTTTCCCCATCAAGGTTGAGAAGTCAAGACCGTTCTTTATTCGCTTTCGTTTTCCACCTTCGGCCCGTACACGGCTCGTCTCGTTTGAAAATCCCTAGAAAATTGTAGACGGCAATGTCGAGTGCATTCGTTCGTAGTTCTCTCCACCGTGCGAGGTTGGCGTCTCGCCCAGTTGTTCGAAGCTACGCGACTGGTCCAAGTTCGACAAATGCCAACATTGAGAAGGCCCAGAAGCTGGCCCAGAAGGTAAGGAACTACCAATACTCTTCAAACCATTCTTCTCCTTTTTTTTGGTTAGTCACTGCTGACGCTCCAAGAAATTCTCACCAGGCATATGAGCAGGCTCAAAACGGGGCAAGCAAACTCTCGGAAGCAGCAAAACCGTATCTCGGCTCTACTGGAGAGCGTATATCGGGCCTTACAGGATGTGTGTAGCACCCCAGTCTTATTCCATCTTCCCCCAATAACGATACACACCCACACCATTTGTCACATCCCCCCTTAGCTTTACATTTGCTGACATTATAGTCCCGCGGTGTGTAGCCTACCGCCAACCGCTGCTGTACAACTTAACAGTGGCCCGTGAATTCCTCAAGCAAATCTACACAGCGGAACGCCTTGCTCCCCCGACGTCTCTCTCTCAAATCACCTCTGTATACAAGCAACTTTATTCCAACGCCATCTCCATTCCCTTCTGGCGTGAGCTCTGGACGTCCGGTCAATGGACCAAGGTTGCGATATACGGTCTCGAAGCCTATGGCATCTTCCACATTGGGGAGATGATCGGTCGAAGGCACATCATAGGCTACAAACTCGACTAGAGTGACTCGTCCCCCTTACGTCTATAGATACCTCACCTTTCGACTGCAAACCACAACGTAAAGTAGGATGCAACAATCATAAGGCGCCCCTCGAAAGAGATATATAGCAAGTAGTAGGGCTGATTAGGCAGTGCTCCGTAGGATCGCGTACGATAAACCGTCTATTCCTCCTTGGTGGCCTTGGTGGCTTTGCCCTCAGCTTCTTGTATCGAGGCCTTGTCTGTAGCAGGGCCACCAGCTAAAATATGCGTCAGCAAGTGTGTCACCAATCGAGAGGTCAGAGTAACTCTACACACCTCCAAAAAAGCCCGGAGCCGCCTTGAAAGGACGCTTGAGTTCACCCTCTGCTGGCTTGTTGAGGATATACAGCTTGAAAGGTTTCGACTCGACTAAGTTCTTGATGCCCATGAGGGCTTGAACGAAGAGAGGCTGAGTGAACTTCATATAGACGTGAAGGAAGCCCATCATCAGGACTCCCATGTAGACGGCACGAAGCTAGGGGCAAGAGACTGTTCAAAAGAAGAGCACCGATGAAATGAAAATGTAACACCCACAAGCTTGGATGTTTCGTCGAGGTCGTAGTCCCGATATGTTGTTGTCACCAAGTTTCCTCCCTCAGGGTTCTATTCACAAAGGGGAGGATAGTGTTCAGGGTGATTCCTGAGACTGTGAAACTGCTCGTACTACGAACCGTGAGTGTTTTTGGTTCCACTATTGCGAAAGCCACTTCGTCAGCTCAACCCATTCAACACAAAACCGAGGTACGTACCATACTTTAACACAGTCTTATCATTATTTTGCTTGATCTAAGCACAGGGTGGTGCATTAGCCTACGACGTGGCAGCCACCAAAACTGTCCGCGAACCTTTGAGGAAATGTACAGAAAGAGAGAAATGGAGATAACCTGGGTAACAATATAGCCACCGCGGACATAGTTGAGTACAACCGGGTCGTCAAAAGGGATCTTGCGCGCCACTGAGGACCAAAAAAACAAGAAATACGTGAGCCAATGTTTCTCCGACACTTCAGTGAAAAGCACAGGTCGACCTTGCATGGCACCCAAGGAAATAACGAGGTTCTGAATGGCTGGATTCATCGTTGCGGCCAGTGACGTGGAACAAACCAGAAAGGGAGGATGAGGTGGCCAGCAGGGCGTTTTGATTGTGGACACCTGAGAGGCTGGAACGCTGGCTCAATCTCTCACGGCTCAGAGTGACAGGTAATATGGATATCGCTATTAAACAATTACAATGCAGAAATGAGACCCCAGAGTCCACGACGACGTAAAACGACTCCTTCCTCATCCACGATCTTCTCCAACATCTTCTTGAATTTTCTATTAGACAACCTCGAGCCAGTTCGCTTCAGCAATTCTCTTGTATAATCCCTCGCGGTCTCTCCACCGTCCAGTACACTTTCTGGAATCCTGCAAATTACCGTATCAATAGGAGAATCCCTGTCCACGAATAGCCCAATGTTGGAGAAAATATCTGTGGCCCGTTTATGAACGTTATGGCTGGATAGTGCGGGCCACAGTCGGT
>Ga0307515_10004993_pt1 | contig 27063 bp, 24 predicted proteins | sample 17_EM_MG_FD_194513 | JGI IMG/M metagenome (GOLD analysis project Ga0307515, IMG submission 194513) | Populus trichocarpa ectomycorrhiza microbial communities from riparian zone in the Pacific Northwest, United States - 17_EM | ecosystem: Host-associated > Plants > Roots > Unclassified | place... | reverse complement strand
GACTTATATACGTGGTAGTCGGAGTATGTCTTTGTATGTCTTGTACGCATGCATGCGCACTCAGCTGGCATCTCCAGCTGAGTGGCATCTCCAGCTGAGTATGGAATGACCATCATCTTAGAGAGAATATGCATCAGCCCAACTGAAGCCATACGACAGGAGATAAACCATATATGCAACAAAATCTACAAAATCACAATTTTCGTATTGGTCCTAGACTATAGACTTGAACGGATCAACACCCAAATGAGTGTCACTGCTTGAGCAGGATTTCATGATGTCATTTTCTGAGTGGACCCGATGACTTTGAGCTGCCCAAGTAGCAGCATTAGCACGAAAGCTGTATATTCAAACGCTTTGGGAACCGCACCGAATGGAACCCACAAATTCAGTGGTAGATGAGAATGAAAAGACAATTTCACAAAGATGTTTTCGAGAGGATATGGAGCAGCTTGTACATAATCCGATCCCGCCGCTAGCTACTTGCGGAAGACGATCAGAGCCTAATAACGGTGATGCTCCATCTATCTCGGTGTCAAGTACCGTCTATTAGTGCTCCTTCTTGGCTGTTAAGCACTATTCCACCAGCAAAATGATGGATAAAGTGGTATCCTGGCGACAATCATAGGTATGGATAAAGTTTAGGAGCTTAACAACGGGTGAGATGTTGATAGCAGGATGGCGATGTTCCTTACCATGATACGTGAAATTCCTTCTGACATAATATTTGGAGATATGAAGAGGACCGTCGCTGGCGGTTCCCTGCTGGATTTGGGGCCTTTAAGTTGAATACCTTCGGCAGTGGGCATATGTGACGCCTGTAGCTTTCATGCTATGTATGAAAGTGTTATTTTCGATGGTTTGTCTTATGCGCAGGACCGGACGAGGGCAGGAAAGACTACGCTTCAGACAGAGCCACGGAAATGAAATCTACGTTTCACCTCCGAGGTGATCCTCGCAAGTTCGAGCTACCGGAAGGACCAGCATTCATCTTCCGCTACTACTGCATCAACAATGACGTTGCGGTGGCAATGTAAGGGCTGGCTGAGGGATTTGGGCGAGCTATGATGAGACTGGGCTCGCCCAAAGCCATTGGGACGGCGGCCCGCTGCACATATAAATCTGACGGGCTGGGGCGAATGAGATCAACACAATGAGCCTCAGGCTGATATACTAACTAGTATAGGTATCAAAACAATTAGACAGCTCTATAAAGAAACTAAAAATTCTATAGGAAAATTTGGAAACACATGCAGGACTCTAGTAGTGAGTAACTATAAAAAATCGTATGAATTAGTATACTTGTTCAGGATGACTGCATATGAGCCTGCTGCAGCCCTTCGTTATGGCAACTACTGGCAGGTTCCATACAAGGACCGCTTGCCTCACTGTCTAAATAAGAGCTTGGGTTCAAGAACTTAAGTAATTAAAGTACTGTACTGGCCATTGAGATTGGGATGTCAGCGTCAGCAGGGGTGTCCGTCCCACTCTTTTTTCGTCCTGGTCAGCGTCAGCAAGTACTGTCCCATACTTGACATTGTTGTCAGCAGTCACAGTATAAAGAAGAGTACTAGTGAAAACCACATAAACATGGTTCGCTTTACTAAACAGATGTAAGATAATTCGTCCAAGCCCGTGTCTAATTGTTTCAGCCCTGTCAGCGACAGTCGTCCCATATGTATTTCCCTGTCAGCTGTCAGGTCCGTCTCGACCTCAATGGCCAGTACAGTAGCTACAAAGGCGCAATCGTAAGACTCAGCACACGGTAAGGAGAGAAAGAGCGTTTGACGGTTACGTAAACCACTAGGGGTGGTCACGCGAACTGTTGATTGCATACGTGCCTCCATGACTGTACTCGCAGAGAACCACTCGATTTTTCACGATTGTGGTTTGGATGATGACATGTCTAGTCTCGTCATGTTAACACTAAATGCCCGGGCATATTGTATATTGGGTGTCTAGTCTTGTCATGTTTACACCAAATGTCCGGTCGCATCGTATAACAGCCGAGTCGTGACTGGCCTTGGGCGAGCCCGGTCTCGTCGCAATTCGCCTGAATCCCTCAGCTGCCCCGCGCATAACTTGAGGCTGTTCAGATCTGGCGCATCTGTAAGGGAAGCCATAGGAAAAGGGAGAATGGTCTTGCTGTTGCGATATGAAGGGGGAAACCATGTGCGTGTATATATTATGGTATAGAGAAGAGAGAAGGGGAAAGATTCGAGATGTATAGAGAATCTTCAGGTAAGTCCTCCGGTATGCCTGGGCCACCTTTTGCTACTTTTGCCACCCTTGCTACCAGGTTTACAACATTTGCTAATACATTGTTCAAAACACGACCAAAATTCTCCTCGGCACACCGACATAGTTTAATTAATCGAGATGTCCTAACTAAACCTCCTAACACCCACGCAAACCCAAACACTGCAATCCCTTCATTAAAGTACAGCACTTGATTCTTGAGGAGAAATCCTGGTACCCAGGAGTTGCCCACTTCCGGAAATTTAAACAGAGATATCCGCACTCGAATTAACCAGAACATTGGGTATCAGAGTCCTTCCAACAATGTGACAGGATTCGCCGTCTGTGCCCTTTACCGCGACCTGGAAACCCTGGTAGTCACTGAGCCCATTGCTGACGAGGATAAAGTTCCCGGTATTGGTTGACAATAAAAAGCTTCTATTGATCAAAGCGATAAGTTTTCCGTAGGTAGTTAGGATCAACCTGAATTCTACGGCATCGAGGATCATAGTTGCAGTCCTGAGCGTTGTGCCACACACGAGACATATCAGGAACCTCTTGATCTCGAAATCGAAGGCTTCCGCAGCGAGGTGTAGATCGTTAAAATTCACGACGCCGTGGGGCCGTAGATCCTTGAATCTTTCCTCTGAACAGTGTTTGGCGACGGCGGATCTGGCAAACTGATGACCGAGATAGCGGTGTAGCAATCCTTCTTTTGTTTGAGCAATCCTGGATGCTCCCGTACATGGGCCGGAAGGTGCGGCATAGATCATATGTCTGATTGTATCCGCGGTAGATTCCCAGAGTTTTACCAGGTCCGGCAGCGCCTCTCGGCTGAAATCGATAGGTTCCAGGCCAACGGAATGTGCAACTACGAAAACTCTCGCGTCTCTGTGACCAACGTCTGGGGAATCTATAACCGAGGCTTTTAATACTAAAAATGAGTCAAAAGCTTCGGTAATATTGGTAGGGGCGTCGATTATCCAAGGTTTTTTGCTTTCTGGTGGGCAAACCGCCATCATCATCCCCTTTGAGACTTTAGACACAAAGTAGAACTTCTGCCCGTGTCTCACAACCTGCTCGAATGCATCCAAAAGTAGCTGCTCAAACGATAACCGTCTGGCGTTTGGGGGTGCCCGATAACCCTCAACGTCGGGGAAAATAGCAAGCACATAATCGCGGGTTTTCGTTGTTTGACGTCCGCTGCGCCATGCTTCTCCGAATGGCGAATAATTACAGTGAGGACCGACTACACCGCCGTAGCTTCTGACGTCTACCCGATGCCCGTAAACTAGATCTAGGTAAAACCGAAACCCAATGGTTTCCTGATTTGTCGATATCCCATGATATGCCAACTTGTCGGTGATGAACGCATCCACTGCGTTCCGTTTCAGACTGGCTTCTCCTGCAGTCACCCACCTGTCTCTCTGGGAGAGGGATGTTGCAAATCTGGTACAGTTTACTGGGTTGAGGGTGACAACTTGGATCTTCATTGCGTATAGGCCTTCCTGCCGCGTCCACAGCCTGTCGAACCAAGGATCAAGTATTAGCAAGTTAGGGCACTTCCGGGAGTGACGCAATTCTTCCTCATTAAAAATTTCGACGTCTCTAACCCCATCTTCAGCTACCCTGGAGGCCATGAATTGCCAGGCGGTACACACGGGATATTCGATGAGGATCTTTACACATTGACTAGACTTGTAAATGTTGGGTATAGCCATGAGTTGGTCGGAGATGGTAATTGTGGCATGAGGGCTCTGGTCGATGCAGAATAAATCCATCCAGAACCAGCTGTCCCCGCAGATTTCCTCTATTTTCAGGATTGACAGGATATCTCTTTTACAGGGGCTGAGCTCGACCTTCCCAGCGCCGTCAACCTGAGTCGGTGTGATTGTTGCTGGGTCCCCCCAGACGTGTGATATCGCGATGTAGGAGTCATTCGTGGTTGCGACTGGCTTCCGTTCGATGTAGAGAGATTTGTCCGTATGCTCGCAGATCTTGACGAGGTAGATGTCCATGGTGTGGGTGATGGGTACTTTGTTATCACTCTAGGGTATGCCGTTTAGCGTGAACTGATTCTGCTACTCTCTAGTCTGGTGGATTCGGCTGGGAAGAGTAAACGAAGGGTTATGTATGATACGACGGGTGTATGATATGAGGGTGGATCAATGGTGCGGGGTAGTTGTACTAGTATAATGGCTTAAGTTAGGAATCCAGCTGCAGAGATCTGGAATAGTACCGATTGGCTTATTTGCGGCTGGGTAGAAGCAGTTGACGGCTTGAGCCGACTAGGGCGCATAACACTGGAGTAAACGAGCGGTCAAGACAAAGGTACCGCCTTCGCTTCGTTATCGAAAGTACTTATAGAGAGTTCTCTATTAGCTCCAAACAGATGCCTATTGCATAGTTATATTTGCGCATGGTCTGGACTGTGTATGTATGACAGAGGATGTGCAGCTTTTATAACATAATCTCCAAGATAAGAGTTTCTTGAGATTGCGAAAAGCCATCCGCACCTCGCATGTGTATTCCACTGGCTTGTGGTATGCAATATCCCCCTCCCCTTTGTAGGAGCAACGCACTTCCAGATACCTTCGTCCTGAGAATTCTAAGAGCACTTGCGGGTGCGTGACTTCGTCCGCCTTCAAATTCCTGCTGCACTTGTAAGCACGCTTGGGGTCTGACGGGTTCTAAGTGCATGTGCACTGTCCGCCTTTCTTTCTTGCATGCACGCATTATTTGAACTCTTGGTAGTTCTAGATAATGTCATTTGTCTCCGTGTAGGTCTTGAGCGCAGCTCAAATGTATGCCGTTTTCTAGAGTAAGTAACGAGGCTGTGTTATAAACTAGACATCATGTGACGAGTCATTTTTCATGATTTAAATAGGCTAAATGTGTCCCAATCGGGAAGGCTTCAAAAATGCTGGTGCGGGGTCATCGTTTCTGGGGGCTTACTACCTATCTCAAAGATACAGACAGGCTGCAATCCTGCGCGTTGGATGTCCGTGGGCTTGATCTAAGTCTATCTTGGTTCATCTCTCATATCCAGGTACTGCGTCGATAACTAACTTTCTCGTACTACCCCAGATTACTTAGGTTTTACCATTCACCATGCCAGAGTTCGTAGAATTTATCGAACGTCCCGCTCTCAAAGAGCCATCATGGCACATTCCTAATGTTTTCGAGCCCGGCTTTACACTACCCGAAGTCCCTTGCCTTTGCGAAGCGCAAGATTATGACAAGAAAGGGTTCTCCGGATTTCCGGAGCGTCAGGGCTGGGAGATCAGCCTCACGAATGGACCCGTACGAATTAGCAACACCACCACCACCTCCTCAGTCCAGGCAACATTTTTACAGTCCTGGCTGTTTTTCGGAATGATCCACGAGGCGTTTAGCATCCTTGAGGTCGAGGTTGAGCTAGACGACTTTATTATTCGACGCCAGGGAAGCTGCCGCTTAATTACCACCTTCCCGCTTCGCCAGTACTTTGCCAAATGCCTTGAGCGGGGAAAAAGAAGGAGCCAGGCATCTCGGAATATAGCCCACGAAAAATTGGCGAAATTGCTAAAAGCCGTCGACTTGAATTTCGTCATGTTTCTGGATAATCAGTCACCCTCTGCATTCCGTGTTTCCCGAGTTTTGTCGTTAGACATAATTTTCTCTATTCTAATATTGGGAGAAACATTTCTCAATGTGGCGCAAGTAACATTGCCATTAACAGGAGGCTCACAGTCAATGCTAGGTAGAGTGGGCCTTCCGCGGGCAACAAATCCTCTTCATGATCGCATGCTGCAGGCTGGATGGTGTATCAGTACTACTACAATGCTGCACAACATGTTGGATAATACAGGCCTGTTTATTGCAAGCAGGCTTCGATTTTCGCATATGTCGAACCGACAATCTCATACGGCTTGTACAGCCCGCCAGTGCTACGCGAATCATGTCGACGAAAAAACCTACGAAACAAAGCACACACCGAACTGCAAAGGCTGTGCACACATCCCTGTTGATGTAATGAAAGTTGTATCTATCCTCCGGCAAGGGCAAATCCCTCTTGTGGTCATAACATCTGGCAGTTCCAATAGCACCGACTCAAATCTCAGCCTAGACGTAACCACATCGTCCCCATACGTTGCCATCTCACATGTCTGGGCCCAAGGCCTGGGAAATGCATTGGCAAACTCCCTCCCAAGTTGTCAACTGTCACAACTGAAGCGTCTGGCCAGCGGTCTGCACCCACTTAGCGAAGCCCAAAGTTCGGACCAGCTTGCTATCTGGATTGACACACTATGTATACCCGTCGGTTCCGAACTCAAGGATGTGAGGAAACTAGCCATTACTAAGCTCGCAGCGACATATCGCGATGCAAACCATGTCCTTGTGCTGGATGTCGACCTCATGAGCTCGTCTCGCTTGGGGAGCCGAATAGAGAAAACAACTCGGATTCTTTGCTCGGCATGGATACGGAGGCTATGGACATATCAAGAAGCGGTCATCGCAAAGCGGCATCCTAATTGCGAGAAACTGCAGCTGCAATTCTCGGATGGACCAGTCACTTTCCATTCTCTCTGTATGCGTCCGATCAGCCTCTGCCATTCAGAAAAGGCAATCAATAGTCTGCTCCACTATCTGCCTCTATCTGCAAATTCGAGCACACCCTTCAAGTTCGCCACTCTTACTCGCGCCTTGCGATATCGCACAACAAGCAAGTACGAAGACGAAGCGCTCTGTCTTACCGCCGTCCTCGGCCGTGACGTCACAGAAATTGCGCAAACAAAAAGCCCAGAACAAAGGATGCAGATTTTCTACTCTTTCATTGACAGTGTTCCCGCGGACATGCTTTTCTACGACATACCGAAACTACAAATTGATGGCTATCGGTGGGCGCCGGTATCATTCCTACAGCTTTCTATGAATCTCAACACAGTGTCACGCTTCGAAGCAACATGCAGTCCTTACGGTATGTCGGTCACTTACGAGGTTCTACGGTTCATCGAAGTCACACCACCGAAGCAAGGCGGCTACCATTACTTTCTTGAGCAAGAGCCGGGGCAGCAGCCGGAAAAGCTGATTCCGCTTAGTGGCAAACTCGGCACCACCGACGACGAGTGGAGAGCGATAGTCAGAGAGTGGAACGACTTTGACGCTTTAATAGCGCGAACTGAGCGACTTGCACTTATTCTCAACCCGGACCGCAGCTCCCGCCATGTCCTTGTTTCCATACTTCGGGAAGCCGATGGGATCAGATACTGTCGGTACCTATGCCTTGCTGAGACCTCAACAACTCAAACCATCAAAAGCCGTAATCCTTTCGGAATCATATCGGTAGAAAAGATCCCAGCCGGTTCTGTATGGTGTATCGGCTAGACAGAACCAGTGTTTTTCAGGTAAGACAGTGTGTTGAGGGGCCTGAATACGGGTATGTGAGGCTGATGACTTTTCTGTCCCACATAGTACGAATAGCGAGAATCGAAGAGAGGGAGGAGCATTGAGTATTCAGACATTCGTTTAGTAATATGTTGGCCACCATGGTACGTGCTAGGACATAGAATTTGAAACATATCTTTATATCATACAACGATGCATCGTCATGTGGTGCCAGTGTTCCTAAGCGGCCACGCCTCAAAAATAGAGTGCACCTGCTTCACAGTAGAGCAGGTGCACAAACGTGACACCGTAGAGCCAGAAATAGATAGTCCGAACATTGATACTGACATACTGTAAGTTTACAACTCTCCGGTAAGCCAGTCGATACCACGGATCCAAGAGATTAAAAAGGCCAGCTTACGCCAGCATATTCTTTGTACACTGCCATTTTGGGTGTCTTCAAATAGAGTGTCTTAAGCTATTTCGTGGCTTTGGCAAGTGAGCCTGCCAATATTTGAGTGATCAATCTGTGAAGCACACTACTCCATACAAAGATTGTACCCACTAAGTGCAGGGTTCCCAAGGGGCCGGGCTGGCCTACATATATCTGAAAGCCTCATGAAGTGGTGGATATGCTCGTTAGGTTTAGTTGATAGAATGTAGCAATGGCAGGGCTAGGATAGTTGAGTTAGATATGGTACTTGGTTCGTACTTTGGGTTTAGGTTAATAGTTTTGGTTAGACGATATCAGCAGCAACTGAGCCTAACCGCCCACATTGTACTTTGTCATGATTCCCATTGACTATGTACTATCTTCATACAAGATTCATCCAGTACAGGTTCTGCATGGGATCTCGATCCCCAAACCCATTAAGAACCTGAGTCAATTGGTGGGCTGTACCAGGCTGTTGAGGGATTCAAGCCATTGATGAACCGCCTGTAGCTGCTTCACAATCTCGAATGGTCTAGACCAAAGAATGGGTACTTCTATGGCTTAGAGGTGAGGAGACTGCTAGTTGCCAAAGTCCATTCACTGCTACCTGGCACTGGCACTTCAGTGCCCAACTCCCACCAACAAAAAAGTACTATGCTGCGCCATGAACATTATCTCTAGCCAACTCACAAGGAACCTAGAGTTGGCATTGATGATAATAGAATATCATGCTACCATATATGTAATTGCTCCGAGTCTAGATTTGAAAAATGATATATTTAACATTGTAGGCAGTGAAAGGCAGTGAAAGGATGGCGGCTGGAAGTAGAGAACGCTGTTCAAAGCTGTAAAAGAAACACTGTGACAGCAGAGGGAGCTGGAAGATTCATTGAACTGTCCAAAATTGGCACAATCTTTAGGCTGTAGTCAGTTCTGTGACGACTGAGGTGCTGCTGTGCAAGGTTGGATAATAGATATCTATGGTTGCTGTGGCTCTAGTGTGTGGGTAATGGAAATCAATCACAGGCACATCTAAATCTTGTAAGTATTTTCCTAAATGGTTAATGGATTCTCTCTTTGGCCTAGGTTGTTCAATCACCAGGGCAACAAATGATAGGCTAGACTATTCATAGATGGCAAAGGCAATTCATGAACAGTCTAAATCACTGAACTGCACATCACATGACACCAGTTACTAGCTAGCATCTGGTCCACCCAACACTTGCTCAGTTAACCTGTGCTTACAAAACTTCAGCTTCTATATCAACTAATTTCAAAGCCGATACAATTTGAGTATTGGTATATCTTTGACACAAGAAATTTGTTCTCAATCTAAATGATCTGTGAAATGTAGCTGTTATTTAACCTATGGGTATGGTTCATAGATGAAATAAAGCAAAATTTCTCATTTTCAGGAATTTGACAGTTTATTCAGTGTTTTCACCGGTCCGGGGGTGGACCAGTCTGGACTGTACCGGACCGGGTTTAGTCCAGTATGGTCCGAGGATTTTTCGGACTGGAATCGGACCAGTATGGAATTTCATCGGGCCAGTCCAGACTCATTCTGGACTGGTCCTGGACTGCATTGCAGGGTTAGGTTTATACTTGCTGAAATCGGGTTAGGAATGGGGTAAATATGCCCTTTGGACTGGAAACCCACAAAATACTAGAATGATTGTACTCTAGATGTCCATTCGTACGTGCCCAGTGGTTAAAAGTAGGGAAGAATCGCGGTTTTGGCGGTCACCTGATAAGATCCATACCAAATCTGGATAACTACCATTAGTAGGAATGGACTAGTCCAGACCAAGCCCGTCCAGTCCAAGACTGCCTGTTTGTGGTCGGGTCCAGTCTGACCTTCTGGTTCGACTGGGCCATACTGAGCCCTACCCCAGACCGGGTCCGTCCGGACTGGTGAAAACACCGAGTCTATTCCAACAGATGTAACAAACAACTTAACTTTTTGTTGGTTTTCTATACTTACTGTCATAATTCGGTTTAGAAAATACATTTCATCCTTGGGGGCACCTGTGAAAGATGCATGAATTCCAACCTGTTAAGGGTTCTCCCTGAATAGAGGTATTGGTACTAGTCTACTTCGAGATCTACATAACGGGTTCTATATTACTGTATAGTACATAACGCCGATCTCAAAAATGGAGTAGTAAGCTGCCATGGCCCATACGTATAATCCTTAGTGGCAGATTACCTGCTTTGAGTCGATTTGACAGCGAGCCTCATTGCTGGCAGATTCACTCAATCTTGGCATACTATGGTAGAACTGATTTGATGATGTAATAACCTTGGACATTCGATAAGCCTCCAAGGTATATAGTGATGACAGTTATTCCTTACCACACTGATTCAAACTGAGCTAAGGGGACAAGATGTGGCAGTTGCAAAAATGTGATTGACGTGTCAGCCAGACGATAGCCAATATGCAATTAAGTGGGACTTCGAGCCAGTCCCTTGTGGAGCGGAACAACTCGGGTACTCCCTGGTCAAAGAGAACAGTCTCCACCTAACCATGGTGTGTCTGATTGAGGAAGACCTCGGGCAAAGTCAATAAGCCATGATAAACCTCCGACTCCCTGGCAGGGAACAAACGAGTAAGGTCAATTACTATCAGTTCAATGATACTGGTGTAATACGTCAAGTCAAATGTCAAACAGAGCAATGGTGGGTTGCCACGTAAACCTCTGAAGCAGATAAGCCAAATTGCCTATATGGCGAAGGTTGTGTCTTAATTTATTAAACAATCTGATTAAAGCCCTCCAAATAACCAGGTCAGGCGATGGAGAGGTTTTGACTATCCGAAATATATGAGTTGCAAGAAATCTAAGTTGAAGTTACTGTTTGATTATATCTTATGGGGGTTGGCACTCTTTATGGGAGAGTATTGCATTAAAACAAACCAATCATATCTATACACGATAACCCTTGGGATGGATGGTCCTCTATCTTGGAGCCTGGCTCACAATAAACGGGTACTCTGAGATACGACTGATGTGATCAAAGCTAATGTTCGGACATAAACCTCGGTATTCCAAGAAAAGCTATACAAGAACAACAAGAGCACCGGCTTTTGGAAGGGAAGCCCCACAGTTATGAACGATACCTATCTGCAAACGACGAAGCTGCAATATTATTAAGTTTCAAGTTCTTATTTAGTATTAGTATTATTTACCAAGTATATTAGTATAATCTATTACAATTATACATGGTTCCCCCGCCCCATGGTTGAACATAAATTTGATAATGAATACGAGGTGATAATATTCTCCTTAACTACTATACTCCATCATCTTGAACGGAAAGATCATACATTTGTCGTGCAGTGTATCTTGTGGTTGGGAAGGATAATTCAATATTCAGAGATCTTACTCTTTGATCGACGATATAATATATTCCCATCATATTACATTGAAAACTGAATAGTAAATCCGTTACCCGAAGTTAATAAGGAGGTGCAATTAGAGCAAGAAATACCTGAGGAAGAATTAGCATAAGGTATTGTTGAAGAATAGGAAGATCCAAGCTTACGAGAGAAGTTGATTAAAACCCGAACTGTAATAGGAATGACTAGAAGTGGGAGAGTGTTTCAACCACAAATGATTAAGCAACGTGAACTTGCGAAAAGATATCCCGGTAGAGTCGGAACACAATGACAGAAGATCCGAAACTCCTTACGAAGGGACGGCGTGATATTATAATCTGGACTGAAAGGTTGAGTACACCGGGAAAAATGACCTCACGCGACGCATAACTCATAGAGAAGCTGATTTTGGGCCGGTAATCCATAGCATATTTGATGCGTGGCACTATGACGTCATATGGACCTGTCAGTTGACTAAATTACCATGATACGCAAGCGATTATGGGTGCTTCATACCATACATCATGCTGCATTCAATTAAACTGCCAAATGCACTTCATTGTTTGCTCCCAAAGACACCTCCAAGTATGTTCTCATGTACACTCCCAGGCATGCTCTCAAGGACGCTCCCAATTGCACTCGATGGCACACTCCCAGCCTGCTTGACATCAGCACAATGTATTTTAGTCACTGGGAGCCTCCAGGAGTGTCTGAGAGGAAGCGGAGTGTAAACTTAGAAGCGTCAATTTCAGGAGAGAACCAGACCCAAGGAGGGCATTCCGGCCGGCCATTGGAGTAACTGGGATCTCTGCTGACTGGTACGGGAGCACCATGGGAGCGGTTGTGAGATGTTTGGGAGCACCTGGTACTGTCGCCCAACTGATGCGGGAATCCCAAACTAACTCTTAGAGATGCCAGGTCCCTAGGGATATTCACATGAAGGACTGCAGGCGATATCTGAATGTACACGAGCAATAAGAATACCCTCCACGTATGATGCATACATCATTGTTCATTATCAACTTCTAAATCATACTATAGTACCCAGCATCTCATTCAACATTCAATTGTTTGCATCGCTACATTAAGGAGAACCAAAGAAAATGATGAGTGATTCAGAAATGAATGTAGGTAAAACCGAAACATTAACCCGATTAAGCGATGGGAATGTAATCGAACATAGTCTCAATCTCATCCACTAAATCTCCCATCTCATCAGGGCCGACAAACGCAGGAATACAGAATTCATCAATGGCGCAAAGAGGCTGGAGGCGCTTCTTGTATTTCCAAATGATTCCGGCCTGGCGAGTGGGTGAAATTGAATTCCAATGTCGTTTGGCTCGATTTGTGATATCTAAAAGATTGGAATTGAGGTCAGCAAGAGGTGAATCAAAATGGGGTTTGAAAGGCAAATATGACAAATTCGGGGGAAAACGAGGTGTGCCACCAGGAATGGAGGAGCGCCTGATGTCGAGATTGAGGTCAGCAAGGGGAGTGCTGATGGTGATGGAGGAGCGCCAAATGAAATTGAGGGGCGAAAATCCAGGCCAAGGAGCGCCGACGGGGATTGAGGAGCGCATATTCAGCGGAGCAGCCCATCAATGCTGAGCAGCGCTGAAAGCGGAGAGAGGTAACGAGTCTGGAATGAAATAGAGGTGCTTCTATTCGAGACGGTTGAGGAGGGGATTGAGCAGCGCCCATTCTAGAGGAGGAGCGCCGAGAGAAAAGGCAGTATGAAGCTCTGAATGAAATATCGATGCGCCATTCGACACTGAGGAGCGCCGACGGTGGATGAGGAGCGCCTATTATAGCTGAGGAGCACCATTGGGGAGGCGGGCCTGAAGCAGCCCCACCATGTGTAATTGTGATGAGTGCAATGGCATCTGCAGTAATTCAATCTATCACCGTGGAAGGGCAAAATTTACCTCGAGATTCATCTTGAGAAAACATAACTGTAACCTTCTTTCCAGTGGCATACTCAGACAGCACACAATGAATAGCTGCGGCCACCAGCGCTAGTGTCTGAGGTGTTAAAGGTTGTAAGAATTGCGATGTGGTCGGTTGTCGCCCCAAGATATTGGTGGTGAAGAAAAACAGATGATAGATTAAGTCAAGCACTTCCATCCGCGTGAACCAGGATTTCTTATCATCGATGACCTTCGAGAGATAAGCATGGTCAAACAGGAGCTGCTCAATCTGTATTCGAAGCTCAGTCTCAGATCCTAATTCCAACCTGTAACTTTGGACAATAGTTCCACAAGGTCCATCTGCCAAACGCCCTCGAATCGTGTTAATCTTTTGTTTTAACTACGAATATTTTTGGGGTTTAGCATCATCATAAGTCCAATCGAGGAGCAGAAAACAGAATTTACACATACAGCTTATCAGGTTTGCTGGTCGATTTCAAGTGATGGACCACCGGGCAATTGACATCCAGATGGAGTGCCAAGAGGAGCACCGGCTAATGCCCGCTGACGATCCTGAGCTTCAATGGCTAGTCGCCAAGTTTCATCAACCATCGAGTACTTCTCATCGGAAATGATTGGCCAGGGAGTCTTTGTGAATACGATTGCCTCCACGAACCGTTTCGCTACCTCAAAAGTAGACATTTGGTGTTGGGGAACATTGTGCTCATCACCACCGGGCTTTTGTTGAGGCTTATTGTGATCTCCACCAGCCTTGGGAAGCGGAAGCGCCTGTACAACGTCAGACTCACGTGATATGTTGATGGTTGACTTTTGGTGTTTGAGCAATGGTGGTGCCTTGGCCCCGGCTGGATGTCGCAGATTGGGAAGTGAAGTGCGGGTAACGACAGTATCTGCACGGCTCCGTTTCTTTGGCGGTGGCACCCTTGTAGTTCGTATTGTCTTATCATGGTGCGCCTGGTCAAGATGTAGGACATCCTGCTGGTTGTCCGAATCGTCTTCTTCAATGTCGGATGACAAGGTGGACTTTCGAAGGTCTTCACTTTGGTTCTCACTGTTCTCCCGATCGGTACAGTTATCATCCTGCTTCATCAGAATTATAGCCCGGACATCAGGTGTCTCCAACACTATACTCGAAGGTTGAGTGGGAAGTTCAAACATTTCATCGGCAATGAAGATTGGCTGTCTTCTGCAATGCATGTGCGAGTGCTCTCTCATGGTGGGCTTCTTGATTCTTCTGTGAATAGTGATTCCTCACCTGGCTGGCCGTAGGTTCCATGTTGGATGAAGTGAAGTTGGGGAATGTAGACAGAAGAATACAAGGGTAAATATAGCACAAAGTTTAACAGAATAACAGGAGAATGGGGAAACAAAGTAATATGCGGTCGAGGAGGATGCAATTCGAGGCGTTCCAGGAAAAAGTAACGCTTGGCAAGCATGATGCAATTTGAGGCGTGCTTGGAAAGAGCCCGGAAGACATGTCGGCGGTTCATAGTTATATTTATGATGCACTTTCGTTGTTGTGATTTCTGAAGCGGCAGGTGCCACAGATTGGAGGGATTCTTCTTGCCCCCAATTCCCGAATGTTAGCACTCGTATCCAAGTCTGCTATTGATGCAAGAATTGGAGGTTGGTTCAAGCAAACATACCTAGAATTGAACCAGACACACCTGAAGAACTCGAGACATTGACATGGTTGTATCACTAACTAACTCTCAGGGCTGGGCATATGGAATACTGAGAAATGGGTTGATCATGATCGCCCCTGCATATGACTCCGCCAAAGGTAGGTCTTTCTGCCTGTAGTTCGAGCATCTGAGTAGTGACCGTGTGGCACAGAATTGTCCGTGTGTTGAAGAATCTTGCAGCATTTGGACAGAGGATAGAGTTGGGGCCATGGTGAGTGGCAACAGTTGAAGTTACATGGGTTCAAACTGAGTTTGTTGCTGATAGTGGATAAATATGAATCTCCGAATGCGGTATACCAGTCGGAAGGACACCTCATTTTCACGATACTTCTTTTGTTTTAGGATTCTGCAGCAAAGTTAGTGGTTGACTAGGCAATGTTGTGTGCAGAACTTAACTTTCAGCGGTCTGAGTGAGCTGAATCACATTATGTATGCAGTCAGTATAAGAGAAGAGGGAGGATTTGGGGTTAGAAAGGAGAGATTCAAAATAGAAAAAGAACGGTAAAGGTACGACGAAGGTTCAGGGGTAATCTAATCGATTCCTGTTCTCGTCAATGCCAAGATTCCCAGCGAATGGGTCATAAATAGTCACTGACATTAAGATGTTGCGCATACTATCTTGTAAACGCTGCATCATTTAATCACAAACTCATTTTGAGTCTCAATGCTACAATGTTGACTTTACATAAATATTGGGGTTCAAACCACTGCATATGAATGATATGAATGCATCATGAGGCTTCATCTGACAGCAGAAAGATGAATAACAGCATGCAGTTCCGGCCATTTGAGGTTCAGCGAGCATGGAATCGGCATGCAGGATAAAATCTGATGTAATGGCTGGGATTGCAGGCTCACCTTACTTTGACAATGACTTGTACTCAGAAACTGCGTTTTCTTGACTCGAGCTTTCAACACGATTTGTTCTTCATACACTGTTGGGATTGGACATTGGGGGAAATCAGATGTCGACTCTTTAGGATTTGTCAAGAACTTCAGGGGTTCAAGATATGTGGTGGGTGGGAGCTTGCCGGTCAGTGATTGAGCCGCTGAGCAGAGACTGCAATTCGGATTCTCTCTCTTCGAGCTCTCTTGATGGAAATCTGTTCACACAATCTATCTTAAGATATGGGTTTTTGGCGGCCCAAACATACCAGTTAGTCAAAATGTAGTTAACTCTGATTGAGAAGCGCTGTGAATTTAAGCCTATTGGAGGAAGTATGGTATACAAGGGAGCGGGAGTTGCCGGTCATCTGCAGAATCGCTGAGCAGAAGCTGTGTTTTGTGGTTAACTCTATCAAGCTGCAGCTTGATTATGGAGCCCGAACGACAGAAGCAATTTGTGGATCTGGGAAATGAATAGGTCCGAACATACTTCTTAGTCACAATCCAGTTAAGGGTGGGAACTTATCGCCCAGGGCTGTGCATCTATGGTAAGCATGTGGTGAACACCTTCCTCCAAAGGATAGGTTGACACAGAGCATGACATTTATGGCATTTAAGCAGCGGCCATTACATACCAATCAAGCATTGATTCAGATATTAGCTTTGGCCGAGCGGGATGAGCCGAGCCTGCACCTAAAAGTATTGTGTCTGAAAGATGACTCTCGGTGTGTGCTGGCAGGCACAGATTCAAAGAATTCAGGAAGGAAGAAAATATGCTTCGAATGGAGCAAAATGAATCGTTCAGAGGCGCGCCTGGGAGTCGGAGTATATGATAATGATGAGTGGCGGCGTTTCAAGTTTGGCCGTTGAATGGAACAAGCGTGCGGTTTCCAATCTGAGACCATCAAACTCGACAGGATAGTGTCTTTGAGGTGTGCCTGAACATCATGTCAAAGCGAGGAAATGCTTGGCTGTATACTTCGGGTAAGCTTGGAATACGCGAGCTGTGTCTCAGGATATGATACATCACCTCGATACCGCTTAGACAGTTTTTCTATCCCTGGATGATTAGATATTCCGAGCTGGATCTGTCTCAGGACGGTCGAGAAGTTGACAGCGATTGTCTTGTGCAATGGACTGAAAATCAGTCAATATGGTGGATTCATTGAATATCCCGAATTCTTTTGTGACTGTAGTATCCGGTGCACCTCAAATAGAGACGAATCAAATAATATGGATCAAACTTGAGGTTTCAGGCGCACCTGAGAACGTGGATTTCGTTCGCAGATAGCGCTATCACAATTCCACACGGACAATACACAATGAAAACGCGAAGCTTCGACAAATTCCCACAAGAGAATATACGGCACCGTGGAATTTGACTTAGTCCACCATCAAATTGGCGCGCCTGCTTTCCATCACATATTGGTTTATCCAATTCAGGCTATGATTCAGTTTACCAGATGTCTGTTTCCCTTTGACTACATCTCATATTGATCACAATAATCATCTAACACGAAATGGAATCGAATTCTAACCAATACTCCTGGACTCCTCAATTGAGCCATATTCTCCATCCCATTTGCGTATGTTGCATCAGTTGGTGAGATTGTGTTGGTTGAATGTTTAGAGAGGCGTACCTTGATGTCACTGCCCTGATCATAATCGTTCATCCTCACCATCTGATGGCATGAAGTCTCGTTGCTCTGTAATCCGCTTCGTATGGTCCTGCCGACATTCCAGAATCCGGTATATCATCGTTGTCGTGATGTTCGGTTGGTTCATCAGACCATGCAGGACTCCCATTTGACCCACTCCAGAGAGCTGGTGGAGATCAGTCGCTCTGTTATCATAACCATTGGGTCCTGTGTTCAATAGCCATGTGTGTGGAACTCTGTTTTGCCCCAGTCGGACAACCCGGGCTAAGCTTGCCACTGCTCATTGAACACCCAGATCTTCTGAGTTATTACCGCATGGTTTGCTGACATGAGATTGAGGCCTGTCTCACCCACTTTGGGTGTAGTTACGAACACAGGGATTTGGGGAATCTTGCAATTTGAGCTGCATTTCTGTGCGCTCATCGTTGCCCATCTCTGCATACATGTAGATAATATCCAGATGATCTGCAAAAAACTTTGTGAGCCTCCACTTTAAACGACGAACTTCGCCAGGAAGAGGACAAAATAGCACCACCTTTTGAGGCGGAGGTGCACTAGGCAAGGAGAATTCATTACTTTTGGGTTCGTTCAGGAGCGCCTCGTTGGATGCTTCTTCTTCGTCAGGTTCGGGATACTCCGCAGGTTCCTTGACAAGCATTGGCAGAAATGTGTCTCTCAGCCATGGGAAAATCGGAGAATCCACCCAAGTATCGAGTGGCCATTCATTGTACCATTGTCCTGAAACGTCATCCCGATCCTCGGTGTCCCCCAATACCAATGGGGAACATGCCAGGCACCATCTATGTACCCTCCACGCATCTGAAGCACCCTGTGAAGTCTATCCCTCCACAAGGGTCTGGAGTGTTGCTTGCTCATCCTCAGTCCATTCGAGATCAACACGGTGTGCATTCTCCTTCGATCTCTGAACCAGGGGTTTCCCATTCAAGAGTTTTGATTCTGACCACCTCCTTATCATCCAGGTCTTCGCAATTTGCATCATCCGGTGTGCCGCATCCCATTGAGCGTCCTGGTCTTCAGTCCGGATCGCATTCATCAAACTCTTCACAGCAGAATACAGTGCATCGGCGCCATGCGTTTCCATCACAGTCTCATCCTCTCGATCTTCAGGCGCACCTGAAAAGAGCCACATCGCCTGATAACACCAGTCATAGAGTGAATGGAATCCCGGCGTTGCAGTGACTTGAAGTTTGAATCTAATTCTCGCATTCGTCGCAATTCGCCAGCCCTCACTATTTTTCTTCTTGTACCGATGAGACTCATCAAAAATCCCAAAACTCCATGAACAGTGTGAGAGCCGGCCATTGCTTGATGGTTTCGCCATAGATGTTAAGGTATCATACGACACAAGGTGGATATTCAATCAGTTTTCGGGCTCGTCAATGCTGGTGTGTATATCCTCGTGTGTCAGATTCGCATTTTCGGTGTGCAACAAGCTGACCGTTTGAAATCGGTGCCATGTGTCATCTCCTCAATGACAGTCTTGAAGGTCTCTGCAACTCCGGGCATTGTGACTACCAAGATTGGTTCATGGGCCAATATAAGTGCCGGATGCCTGTGAGGTGGTGTTGACTGTATCTCCAACAGGCGGCGGGGCACCCTCATCAATCTCTGGAGCGGATACCACTGCCGTTCTTCACTGACAATGCCAGGAAAGTCGTTGTGCGTCAAAATCACCCAATCTTCAAGGGTATTCCACCACAAAATGGACAGTGGCAACCCCATAACAACTTTCTCGGTCACCAATTTGCAAAGCATTGCTACTCCAACAGAGGTGAAAGTCGTTCCAAGACCCATTTCTTCCGCCAGCAGTGCTCCTGACATATCATCATCCTAAACTTATCTCCTCACGATGAACCAGATGGCCCACATGTGGTGCACCAGAAACTTAGTTTCTGGCAGGCCTGGAATTGAATATTTGTGGCCTGGAACACGGTTATCGGTTGATTGGCGAATAGGATGGGAATTCAGCAGCCTGACCGCCTCATCTAAACACTCATGTTCCAATTAGTTGTTGATTGTGTTTAGCACAGTGCTTAAGACTCAACTGGTATTATCTGGATCGGGGACCTCCTTGCCATCCTCCACTTGCTCCTGAACCACTCTTGACCCTTGGTCGGTCTTCTTTTCGTTCTCAATGATCTCTTTCAGCTGCTCCAAGGTCAGTTGGGCAGATGGGCTCATACTCCGGCGCTCCTGAAATTCATCGCAATGTTAGGTATTTCACAGACAAGCATTTGGACCCAATGATATGTGGTATATAATCAATTCTATTCACTCAATCCGAACTTACATTAATACTATCAATCTCTTTCCCAACTGCCTTGTCATCCAGCACTCGTTCATTTTCATCATATCCCTCCGAAGTCTAAGTATACGGAGTAGCAGTGGGTAGTGTTAGCAACGGGTCCAAATGCCCGGGTCGGTTCCGGGTCCGGTTCCAACCCGGAAGCGAAATATTGCAACGGGTTTCCACACAAAACCCGCTCCTCAAAAGTCAACATTTCTTGCTCCAATTAAGTATTTAAGTTCTGATCGTATCACAACATGATCAATACGTAGATTGTGCTGTTTTAGTTGCTCTTTCACCTCCCGCTTTCAGATTTGCGATCTGACAAGTATTCGTTGAGTCGCGATCGAAAACCCGCCAGTTTCGCTTAAATTCAGCCATTAGTTCACAACCATTCAACAAATATCAGTCGGACTGCAAATATGAATGCAGGAGGTGAAAGAGCGGCTAAAGCTGACCAACTTACACATTGACCATGACATGATACGATGGAAACTCAAATACTTAAGTGGAGCCATAGTTGTAGGAACCGTAGAATGGAACCATGGTCCGGTTCGAACCTGTCCCTGAACCGGGAGGGTACCCCTGTTTTCCGGGTAACAACCTGGACTGGACCTTCCGGTCTGGTTCCAAACCCGGACCGCAGCCGGGCAACCCCGAATCGATGCTAACACTAGCTGTGTGCATAACTTACCGTAACAAGGCTAGCGGGTATTACCTTGGCTGGTCTCACTACGTGCTCGGCAAAATCCTTCCCTGTCGCTGCCTTCATTTCAATCAACAATAGTTGCACATCGTGTCCCAGTTTCAACTTGAAGGCATTTGAAAGGGAACTGTTGTATGATATCTGACCACATCAAGGGTCTTTCATCATCTGCCCCGGTGTGGAAAATCCCATATACTCTTCGTCCAATTCTTCCTTAGTCAAGTTGCATTTGTATAACGCAGTTAGATAGTATGGTTCTTTCGGAAGCTTGGATTTGCATGCTGGATGTTGGCTCATTGTTGCCGTTCTGCACTCGATGAATCATAACCATGAATGTTGTATATGGTAACTCTTGGACGTTACCTCTCGCTTTTTTGCCTGGGCGCTCTCCCAAATCCGTCGCGGGTCGCATGTTGCCTCGCCTTCCCATCTTCCTCGCATGCAGAACCTCGCTTGCACATTCCTTCAGAAACATTGCAACCCATTGTCGCCGAATCCATTCCGCATTATCAAAGTTTTCCAAGGGCAGCCACTTCTCAAAACTCTCCAAACGAGCTGCAACCGCTGTCTCCCAGTGCAGGGGTCCATCACGCTGATGTTTCAAACAGTTCTGTCCCGGGATAATGGACCGATGCTTCTTCTTGAGAAACCCAGCCACCCATACTTTCTTCCACTTGTTGAATGCACTAAAGTTGCGCAGCCCCATCTTTTTGGCAAATTGCTTCAAGGAGAATTCTGATTGCTTCAAGCTGATTGGGGCTTTGCCTTGAGCACCACCGAAGTCGGACGAATCATCGCTCTCATAATCTGAATCGAATTCGTCATAAGAAATCTCTGGTAATGGGGGCAAGTCCGCAATCCCTGCAACATCTGTCCTGTGCGGTTTCGCTGCCGGCTGAAATCGTTTCGTTGGGAGGCTAGTGGGGGGTCTCCCTGGTGCGCCTGGACGTTGCCCGTATGGAGTAGAAGCGGAAGAGGTCGGCGGAATGACTGGAATGTTTCCACGCAGTGCTGGAGGCACTCGAGGTGCACCTGGAGATGACGGCCCCTGTCTGGTGAATTGCTGAAGGGGGAACATGTGTGGTCCACCATAACCTCCTTGGGGGAAATCGTATCCTTGCTATGGTGGCCCATAACTCGCATATCCTTGGGTTGCTCCAGAGCTTGGTTGTGAGCTTGGTATCATGTTGAATGGGGCATGGTGGTAGAACTGGGGAGCGCCTGGAAATGGAGGCTGCGAAGGCGGGTAACTATACCCCGGTGGTGGAGGAAATTGATTTGTGGGTTGCCAGAATTGAGTGTCTTTGTTCGGTGTATTTCCAGCATGGTAATCTGATGCTCCCACATTGTCATCTGGGTATTGTTGTGAGCCAGACAGGCCGCAAGGTGGAGCCATATTGGCGGTCTTCGGTGGAGACCCATTCGTCGACATTGTATGTGAACAAAAGATGGTAGTAATCAAATAATCAATTCAATTGGTGATTTCCAATGAAGCGGAGTATAGTGGAGAATATTGAAGGTAGCAGGGACCTTCGGCGGAATGAAGGCCGCTTATATCCATCTTATTTGTTACGAACCAAGGTGTTTCACTACAACTTTGATCCCATGAAACCAGGCTGAGAAAAAGAAATCATCACACACACGTTCTGCCTGTCTTTGTTATATGCTCGAACTCGTATACTAGGATCTTGGACAGAAGTTCACCTTTGTTTGGTTCATAACTCTAAAGGTCATAGAAGGGATACGACATGATATCGCCAGGAAAGAAACATGAACTATATCTGGTTGGAAGATTAGCATGACTAGGCATTTTACACTCCTAATGTGTGTGTACGTCCTACAACTTCATTCAATATGAGGCCTGTTCGTTGAGCAGCTACAGTGATTGCTTCCTTTTGAGCTCCTTGTATAAACTTCAATGTCTCCTTAGGATCCACCTACCGGTCAAGGATCGTTACTGAAGACAATATCCTACCAGCCTATCAGTTCTCGATGATCAATGAGCGGGCATAACGCCAGCTAGGAAACTTACCTATTCATTGTATTAAGTTGATGTTATGCGCTGCTTGAGGCTCGAGCGTAGACATAATCTACACAATGCCGCAATAACGTAGTATATGATAAGGCCGATCGTGGTAGCACCTGGGGATCAGTATTAAAAGTTGATCATAGTGATAACAAAAGAAACTAACTCTGCTAATGATTTTCAGTAGATAATTTGCAAGATCATTGTGCAGGATTTGATAGATATTATTCTAGTTTGTGAAGAAAACTGAATGTGAGGTGACTTTGTTTTACCCCTCCTCTATATTTGGTGGGGTGTGATGAGGCTTTGATAGTGATACGCTAACCTGAGTTAGCTCGCTTTCAAACAATATCCCTGATGCTTAAATCCAGCAAAAAACCATACCCCATAAAGCATCATTGAGATTCGTCAGAACACTGAGCGTTTCTCAAATATTGTCAACACTCGCCAGAAACATGTTCAATGCTTTATCTGCAAAATGATATCATGCAACCAGAACCGACTGGAAGCTCACTATCAACAATATCACCCAATATCGATGAATGAAGGGCTATTACCCAATGGGATTCTACCACCTGCCGGCTGGAATCACCCTGAGCCATCATGGTATGACTACAATCAGTGCACCTGAATAGCCATCGACAAACTACCAACTAAAGATCGACTCACAGACAACTTACCGGGTGCACCACCACTTGAAGATACTCCCAATCAACAACCAATAGACCTTCAGCAGCCTGATCTCACCTGTACCCCTGATCCAACCAAGACAATGGCTCATAGGGAGGTAGTTGGACTGGAAAATGAGGGGGGGAAAGCATATGGCAAAGCAACTGGATTGTACAACAAGCATCGCAAGTACTCAGAACAATGGAATCCATGGCATCCATTTCGGTCCGCTCACGACTTTCAGCAGGCCCAGTCGTTTAGCCAGCAAACCAAAACCTGGATAGATCATCATCTCAGGTGTGGACTGGACGACTACAAAATCGAATCATTCCAATCGGCAGATGCTCGACGAAAGCTGCTCTCTGCACTCAATTTTGGGCTTGGCGATGATACTTTGATTGGAGATGACTCACATATCTTCAGAACATGATTCTACAGGGATATTTTCAAATGTATCCAGTTCCTTTTGGCACATCTCCCATTTCAGGCGCACTTCGATTTTGAACTGGTGCGCCTTGCTGAATCTGCGGTTCGTCGAACCTACAGCGAGATGATCACGACCGATTGGTTGTGGGATACACAAGATCGACTTCCTGCTGGAGCGAAGATTGTGCCAGTCATTTGTGCATCAGCCAAGACTCACTTGACCAATTTTTCTGGCGATCAGCATGCCTGGCCACTGTATCTCACAATTGGTAATATTCGAAAAGATATCCGCCATACACCAAAAAACTGCGCCTGGATTCTTGTTGGGCTGATCCCATGTCCCCCGAAAGGGGCCAAAAACATTGACGAGTCATGGCATTCCGCGGTTGAAACTGTGCTGTCTCAACTGTGGCATCTTGTCATCACTGGCCGTGGCTTGAAATGTGATTTTCCAGATGGATTCCAGCGACAATGTTACCCTCTTTTGGCTGCCTGGGTCGGGGATTATCCGGAACATGTCTTGATTGCTCATGTCTCATATGCCTCATGCTGTATGTGTGAAATTCCTAAAGGTGTGCCGATGGGGCATTCAACTTTTTGACCCCACGATACCTCAAGAGACCAGCATATTTACTCGGAGCTGCTGGAGGACAATCATATTGATGCTCTGCATACTGTAGGTGTCCACCCAATCTGCAACCAGTTCTGGCAATACCCTCTCTGCAATGTCTATTGGCTTTGGCAGCCTGATGAATTGCATCAGCTGCTCCTGGGGTTAGTTAAAGACTTATTGCACTGGCTGCTCAAATACCTGAAAGCTAGAAATGTCAAGGATCAATTTGGCAATCGATTTACATTGGTGCCCCGATATCCCGGTCTACAGCACTTCTCTAAACCATTCGATTGAATGAGAAGTGGCACCTGGTAAGGTAAAGAGATCTGTGGAATGATCAGAACACTGGCAGTGAATTGTGCTCCAATTCTTGTCTGCTCCACAGAGGACGAGAAAACTGCAGTGGAAACAGCCTCCGATGAAATTGTAACGGGAGCAGTGCGGGCATTATGTGAATTCTCTCTACTTGTTAGCCAACAAAATCATTCAGACCTATCCCTCAAAGCACTGGACCATACACTAAAGCGATTTTACCAGAAGAAGGGTATTTTTTGCAAGCAGAAAATGTTGAAGTCTGCGAAGGCGAAAGTGGATGACCAGTTCTCAAAACAATCCCATCAGTTACGCGAACAAAAGATTCATAAGATTCTTGCTGCAATGGAGGCTGATGTGTATGGGGCTGAAAAGGTTTCCACAACAGAACTTAGGCAATTTCAGGTGCGCCTGAACAGAGCCAGACAAGCGGCCACAACTTGGTCAGGTGCTGATCATCAGAAGGCAATCGAGCGATTGGAGCGCGAATTCCATCCTTTGTCCGCTGCTAAACGCAAAGTTTTCGATAAATCATTCAAATTTCATGAGCGACAACTATTGCAGGAAGTCGGGAGCAAGGCCTCCGGTCCCAGAAGCAAATTCACTACAGACCTTGCCCTAATGAAAGCTTCCGCCGAAGACGAGGCTTACGGAGCGGCACACATGACCGTCGACAAGCAACTGGAATTTCAGATCCGTCTATCTGATGCTGAGACAGAAGACATGACCTGGAGCTTGGCTGATACTGAGCGGGTCACTAACCAGCTGGAGAGAGAGCTTTATGGCATCACCTCGAATGAACAGAAGTGGTTAAAGACAGAATTCTCCATCCGTTTGATTGAGTTTGAAGCTTGGTGGGGGACAATGGGCATTCAGGCGCTCCGGAAATCCATTGAACAACACGTAATACATTTCGGATGTCCAAAGATGAATCTTGTGAGCAATATCTCAGAGTCAATTCGGCGAATGGGTTCCGGTGACAATTTCACCACTGATATTTCAGCATGGCTACATATCGCCAACGGGAAAGAGGCATATTGATCTACCAACAAAGTCATTTCCATCGAACAGATGCTCAAGCACAATGACTATCTGGAGGAGACACTATCATATCTTGCACTCCAAGGCTGGTACCATATTGACTTGGCAAAAGTTTTCAACCTACTGTCCGCTACCGATAAGCGGCGAAGTACACGCTGTGCCCATCTTTTGTGTCTCGAAACATTTGAGGACGAGCCCATTATTCGCCCTGTATCACAACAGTTAAATCATTTGAGAGAAATGCATGTCCACGGAGTGTTCAGAAGTATCAAATTAACCTCACTCAGAAATGCATCAGAAGACATCGGAATACCCAACTTTGGACAGCTATTCCGCGTACAAATTGAAGAGGACTGGGGATACAAAGTTAGTGGACTCGTGCTCAGATACGATCAGAATGTACTCTTAGACGGTATATGTATCAAACTCCAAAATGGGCTGTTGTATTACCGTCAACCATTTCACAACCCTACTTTGTTGAGCGTCTGGGACTTGATTGCAAGGTAGAATATACCAATGCCAACCAAGGGATCATGCCTGAATCTCATGACATCTAGGTCCAGTATACGCAAAGTGAAGAGAATGACCTCGATAACACCTTCCAAGGAGGAGTTCCTTCTTTTGCTGTATTATACTTCAGCTGGACTCCACAGAATCAGATCGTCCAATTTCAGGAGCGCCTGCCCGCAGGGAAAGCATTATCGACCTTTTCTAAGAGGTGCCAGATGACCCAACAATGGGTATTACGTCCTCAAGCTCAAGAATATGTGGTGGTGATTCCAACAAAGTTCAATGATCTTCATGTTTGGGCTGATTGTGTTGACGGGTTCATCCGGGTTGTCATACAAACGAAAAAGATGCATATTGTACCTGTCGGAGCAATAGGTGGTCCGGCACATTGGGTGCGGGAGAATGCTGCATCGGGCGCCATCCATAGCGTATGTCTTGTAAATAATCATGTTGATTTAGATACCTACTGGACTGTATATTAATTTGATTAGAATGCCAGATTCAGGTGTGGAGCTGTGAGATAGTTTATCGAATTGTACTATTCGATATAGACAATATATATCATCACTCCCGGTGAGTGTGGCTCCATGTGAACCGGAATCGTCTTGGAGACAAGTGTTGTAGTCCCAGCAGCTCCGAAATTTTACCACCTTAAAGGCATGATTTTATAGCATTCTGAAGACGACTTCATACTCTTTAGAATATTCTTGTATTCTGTTCCGCTACGTCAGGAGCGTTGAGGAGCACCTGAATGTACTCTCAGAGCACCTAAGAGGCACATCGTTTTGCATTCAGCCTGTTCGGGAGCTTCTGGGAGCTTCTGGAAGGATCGGTGTGGCTGTTCAGAACAGCTGAGTCATTGAGTTATGACTTCCGAACCAT
>Ga0307515_10004992_pt1 | contig 27064 bp, 6 predicted proteins | sample 17_EM_MG_FD_194513 | JGI IMG/M metagenome (GOLD analysis project Ga0307515, IMG submission 194513) | Populus trichocarpa ectomycorrhiza microbial communities from riparian zone in the Pacific Northwest, United States - 17_EM | ecosystem: Host-associated > Plants > Roots > Unclassified | place... | reverse complement strand
AAAAGGTTATATAAGATATATATAAATATACTAAGGACCCTATTATAAAGACTATTATAAAAGCTATTAATAGTTTTATATATATCTATATAAAGTAGAAATAAGAATAAGATATAATAAATATAGTAGAGTATTAAAGCTTTAGCTGCCCTTTACTGCCTATTACTGCCTATTACTGCCCTCTATTGCTTAGTACTGCCCTACTACTACCCTACTACTATAGAATTTATGCAGCTACCTTATGGTGACGTAAGGCTGCCTTTATATAATAATTACGTAATATAGATTTATATAGTTAATTACGTAACGTATATTAATAATAGCTATTTACGTTATTATTATCGTCTTTTTCCTTAAGCAATAGCACCACTATTACCACCACTATTAGTACTGCTGCTGCTACTGCTATATCGTCTACCCCTACTCCTACTGCCGCTGCCGTTCTTACTACTGCTACTACCCCTACTCCTGCTCCTGCTCTAGCTCCACTACTACTACTATATTACTACCGCCGCTACTACTACTACTATATCCGCGCCCAGCCGCCGCTTTTTATTTATACCGCCGCTATTTTAGGCCAAGTAGCCTATATATAGGACTTCGGTCCTAGCAGATAAGTGTGCTAGTAAGTATTAGTACTATAAAAGAATTTAAGAATTTAAAAAGATACTAATATATAAATAGCTGCTGTAGCTATAGCTACCGCCAGGCCCCTCTCTACTCCTACTACTACCGCCACTACTACTACCGCCGCCCCCGTTGCTCCGCCCCTAGCCAGCTTTACGGCCATTAATTAGCCCGCCGCCCTCCCGCCCTAAAATCCCTTACCTACTACACTTGCTACCGCCACTAAAGCTGCCGCCGCTAACACGGCCATAATGCGGGCGCTGTATCCCCTACTACGCGTTTAGGGCGTGTCTCTATAGTAGGCTTTTAGCCTAGGTAAAACTCCTAGGGTCTACTAGGGGGTCTATTTAGAGGCCAGGGCCCTAAATACGGAGGCTGCCCTAGCGTAAAGCCGGGGTATAATAGCCCCGTAGGCTTATGCGCCGTGTATATAGGGTAGTAGCCTATTTACGGAATATATACTAGTCGCCAGCTAGCTACGCGGCAGTTATGCCAATTGCTATTATAGTAGTAAAGGGGCGCGCTACTCCTTTTAAGTCCGTAAGTTAGTAACGTAAGCCGTAAAAAGTATAACTAATAGAGATAATAGCGTCTGCTACCGCCCCCGCCCCCCCTACCGCAGCCCACTCTTGCTTTTACTCTCGCGCCCACGCACCTTCCGCTACTGCCGCCGCCGCTAATAATAATAATAACAAGAATGATAATGACAATAATAAGGAGGAGGAGGAAGAGGCCCCGCCTACCCGCGTCTACCCCTATCTTAGGCGGTGTAGGCGGGTTGCGAGGCTGCTCCGCTATTTAGTAGCTATGCTTAAGGAGGAGTTAGAGGAGGACAAAAATAAGAAGTAGGGAAGGGGGGGTAAAGAGGGGGTTTACTAAGCCCTACGGGGTATTTATAAAAGTTTTGCTAGCCCTATAGGGTAGTTATAGAAGTAGTTATATAATAAAATAATATACCTTATTACGAAAGTAAAACCTCTAAATAGATACTATAGCGGGCTTTTAGCTTTCTAAACTTGGTCTGCCCTACTACTACCTTACTACTACCCTACTGCTACCCTACTACTGCCCTACTACTACCCTACTATTACCCTACTACTGCCCTACTACTACCACCGCTGCTATACTATCCCCCCATATCTTAGCCTATAATAGGTAGTAATACCTCTAAATATATAATATTAGTAGTAATAGCGGTATTATCTCCCTGCGGTAATAACAGCAAAAGCCCGCGTATATCTATTACTCTTAATAGCGCAATATATAGCTGCCTATAGGTAAAAACTAGTATACGTAAATTAACACCAATAAAGTTAAAAGACTACCCCTGTAACTTATTTACTATTATAGTAATGCATAGTTAGATTAGAAACTGCCTTTTACTAATAATAAACGGCAGTTCTCTATCTGTAGAGGTAAGCTTAATATAAGGGATTAGCCGTAGCTACCTATAAAAGCTGCCGCTAAGCATCTAAATTTTAATATAGCGGCGGCCTAGGCATGTAATAACTATATAGGTGCCGTTATAGAGCCCTTCCTTAGGGTAGAGGTTCCGTATAAGGATTATAAGCACGCCTACCTTTAGGGAAAGCTTTAACGGAGGTAGGCTAGTAGGGTTAAATATCTATAGGAGCTCTGCTGGCGGCAGTTCTATATAATCCTCTTCTCTATTTTACTCTATAGAGTCTATAGAATAAAAGGTGCTTAGGGAGCCATAGAGCCACGCAAGGATAGCCTTGTTAATCTTAGCCACGGTATTATTATAAATAGTTAGGATAGCGCGATTACGGAAGGTACTAAAAGTAGTATATACCTAAGTAAGTAGTTATAGAGGGTATATATACCTATAAAAGGGTTCTTAGGACCAGAACTGGCCTATATTAAGCGGAAAAGTAATACTGCTAGCTAGGGCTGTATTATAAGATAAGTCTTATACCTAAGCTGCGAACTACTAATTTATCTCGCCCTAGCGGACACGTATATTTAACCATAGGGATAGTATATAGAAGGTAGGCTAGAGGAACGACCGCTACAGGTAGGTACCTATAATGGCTGCGTGGTTCCCCTATGGGACGATAGGTAGTATCTAAGTAAAGTCGCCGCGTAAGATAATAGGGAGCCTGCTAAAGGTAGAGTCGTTAAAACGGATATCCGTAAGTATACGGTATATAGCTTTAAAGTAGTAGTAGTACTACATTAGCACCTCATCCTAGATAAATAGAGAGGTACGGTGTAAAAGCTTAGCTAAATATAAGTTTTTAGAGATATTACAAGTAGACTCTTTATATAGATTAATAGGTATCTAAAAACGGGAGTAGGTAGTATAGCCGCTAAGTAATAGGAGGGCTGTAATACCAGAAGAAGCTATATAAAGAATAATCTTACTATATAAGCGGTAGTAGTGGTAGAGGTAATAATAGAGAAACGTTTTACTAGTGCTTATAGGGCCTTAGAGAAAAAAGCGGGCTATCTATAAATTAGTATCTATAGTAGTAATGACAGTATTAAAGCACGCTGCTTAGTCTATATTTAGCTACTAGCGTAGCTTAATAAACTAGCGTTCTTCCTCTATAGAGTTATATTACTATAGCTCTACTATAAGAAGTGGGTTACTTCCCTCTATAATAATACTCTACTAGTACTAGAACTGGGGCAGGCTATAGTCCGTAAGCGTCTTTTAGTAATCTATAAGTATCTAATAAATAAGGTATAGGCCGTAATTAAGATAGGTGTTATTATCCTCGCTAACTATAGGAGGAGCATTAGGCTAGCGGGCTAGAAAGTAAGGCAGATTATCGTAAATAGATTGTTTAAAGCGGTCCTATAAAGCAATTAGCTCCGTAACAGGGCCGTAAAGTAAAGTAGTTATAAATAAGGAGTGTAGCTGGGCGCTAATAGCAAAAACGGCGGCCTCTGTTAAGTAATTAATCTACTTATAATTATCCTCTAGTAGCCCTAGGGCCACGTAAGCGGTCTAAAAGGTTAGATAAACTATACTAGCAATAGTACGGAGGTCCTTAAAGGAGGTAGGGCTAGGGATAGACGTTAGTAGCAGCTATAAGTAGAACATCTAACCTATAATAGGACTATAGTAATATATATAGCCTATTACGGAGCCTTACTAGCATAGATATTACTCCTGTTGCTTTAAAATAAAGGTATATTACTTAGGGAAGTCTTAATATAGATGGTTACGGGCATTATTATACTCCGCATTATACTTAAAAAAGGCCATTAGTATAGAGTGAGAGAGCTTAAGACACTATTAAATCTTCTTAGTAGACTAATCGGGCTAAAAGTATACGGGCTGCTCGCCTAGAAGGTGCACCGCAAGCTAGATTATAGGGGGGTACTCCTTATAAATAGGAAACTTAAATAGCCGCTAGATAGCCTTAAACAGGCTAATATAACGGCCCTATAAATACTGGCTTACCTTATTACTATCTATAAGCCGCAAAGTGGTACAGTCGCTTCCCTTATATATATACTTATAGATATACTTAACGGACTTTATAAAGGCGTAGATTTTAACATTTATATACGTATAATACTTTATAGTTAGATATAGGGAGTATAGAATAATCTAGCGATTATTTATTTTAAATATAGCTCCCTTTAGTAAGCAAATAGACCACAACCGTAAATTATTACAACGGCGGTATTTTAGATAGCCGTCCTTATATATAACGGTAGTAGGGTTAAAACGCTTAGGGTACTGCTTTAAGTAGGTTAGTGGAAGGCCTAGCCCTAGGGCAACTATATAGGGGGCTCGCAGATTCTAGGAGCCGTAAGGGCCGTAAACCATTATTAACTTTATAATCTTAGTAGGACGGCTAGTAGGATTATCCTTCGGCTATAGAAGCTTAGCGAATAGAAAACGGTTAATAACGGCTAGGTCTGGCAGCCTATCGAAGTTATACGGATATAGGAAAAGTAGTAGGTATTAATAGGGCAGGCCCTATTTCTAGTACTTAATAGTTTAAATAGAGCTGTAGTACTAGCTAAAGATCTACTTCCGTTTTAGGTTATATAAAAAGTAGGCAACTTTTATATAGAAGACACGCATAACTAAATCAGGCCTATCTATAGCGGTTTAGCTAAGTAATAGCTTATAGGTAATCTCTTCTTACTTAGGGTTAGCAGTAAACGTAATAAATATGCTTAAACGGCCGTATTTATAGATAATAGCCATTAAATCCTAATAGTACTGGCCGATAAAGCGAGCTCCGCTAAGGAAACTTAATAAAAAAAACTACGCGGCGGCCCAATAATTAAGGGTCTATATTATAGCGGGTAAGAGTATCTATAACGCCATTATACAGCTCTATACAGAGGTTTAATTAGTGGGAGCGGATCTAGTTAAGCTTATTTTAATTATATAGCGCCCATATATCTACAATATACTACTAAAATAGCCAGTAATAGGTAAAAAGGACTAACCTAGAGTTATTATAGACATATAGGTAGAACTAAAAGTACGCCCGCTATATTAAACAGTCTTACTAACGGGCTTGCTAGCGGGCTTAATTAGAGTCGTGTAGCTAGAGGCCCTAGTACTAGCCAGTATCACTATAAGGGAAGAGTAGTATATAGTAGAGCGGCATATATATGGCATGCGTTAAGTTAATACGGCAGTATTATAGCTGCTTATTAGGCGCATAACGCTCCATAAGTATAATATCGCGGAAGCTGGTATTACTATACTTATCTAATATAATAACGGCCACCTTATTACTTATTAGTAGGTTTTTATAGTAGTAATTAGCACTAGCCTCTAAGATAAGCCGTATCTATAGGTTTAAAATAATCCGCGATAGGGTTATTATAGGCTGCTCCTAAAGCCGTTCCCTTATAGTTCAATAGAGGGCAATAAAAGGGTTTTATACCTTAGATAGTATAGTAGTAAGGTACTACAGAATAGTTATATCTAGCTAGGTATTAGGACGGGCCTATAGCCGGATATCTATAGCATAGCTAGGGTTATAAAAGTATAGCTAGGCATACCACGGAGTAACGTTAGTAGGAGACTCTAGCGGGCCCTATAGATAGTAAAGCTTACTATATATCTAGAAGCAATTTAGGCCGCTATACGCTATACTACAGTTAGTAATGGTATAGTTTACGGATATAAAAGCTAATGCTGTATTATATACGCGGAGCCGCTCCCTAAACTACCTAGCAGAAGTATTACGGGACTCTAAAAGGCCGCGTAGATATTCCGGCGGAGGCTGGAATAGAGGGAGGTTTACATTACCGTACTTATAGTAGGCCGTACGGCCGCTAAGTAGTAGGAGGGCCGTAATACTAGAAGAAGCTATGTAAAGAACAATCTTACTATATAAGTAGTAGTAGTGGCAAAGGCAGCGATAGAGAAATGTTTTACTAGTGCTTATAGGGCCCTAGAGGAAGAAGCGGGCCGTCTACAGATTAGTATCTATAGTGGTAATAATAGTATTAAAGCACCCTGCTTGGTCCCTATTTAGCTGCTAATATAGCTTAGTAAACTAGCGTTCTTCCTCTATAGGGTTATATTATAGTAGCTCGGCTACAAAAAGCGGGTTACTTCTCTCTATAATAATACCCTACTAGTACTAAAACTAGGGTAGGCCATAGTCCGTAAGCGTTTTTTAGTAATTTGTAAGGTATCTATTAGATAAGGTATAGGCGTTATTGTCCTTACTAACTATAGGAGGAATATTAGGTTGGCGGGCTAGAAAGCAAGGTAGGTTATTATAGATTAACTATTTAAAGCGGTTCTATAAGGCAACTAGCTCTATAATAGGGCTATAAAGTAAAGCAGTTACGAATAAAGAGTGTAGCTAGGCGCTAATAGTAAAAACAGCGGCCTCTATAAAGTAATTAATCCACTTATAATTATTCTCTAGTAGCCCTAAGGCTACGCAGGCAGTCTAGAAGGTTAGATATACTATACTAGTAATAGTATAAAGGTCCTTAAAGAAGGTAGGGCTGGGAACGGACGTTAGTAGCAGCCGTAAGTAAAACCTCTCCCCTATAATAAGGCTGTAGTAATATATACAGCCTATTACAGTGCCTTATTAGCGAGGACGCTACTCCTAGCGCTTTATATAAAAGATATACCGCTTAAAGAAGTCTTAATATAGCTAGTTACGGTTATCCTTATGCTCTATGTTATACCTAAAGAAGGCTGTTAAGATAGAGTAGGAGAGCTTAAGGCGCTGCTAGATTTCCTCCCTAGACTAGTCTAGCTAAAAGTATATAGGCTACTCGCCTAGAAGGTATACCGCAAGCTAGATTATAGGGGGAAACTCCTTATAAACGGGAAACTTAAATAGCCGCTAGATAGCCTTAGAGGGGCCAATATAACGGCCCTGCAAATACTAGTTTACCTTATTACCGTCCATAAGCCATAAAGTGGTACGGTCGTTTCCCTTATATATATACTTATAAATATACTTAACGGACTTTATAGAGGCGCAGACCTTAACATTTATATACGTATAATACTTTATAGTTAGATATAGAGAGTATAAAATAATCTAGCGGTTATCTATTTTAAATATAGCTCCCTTTAGTAAGCGGACAGACCATAACCGTAAATTATTGCGATGGCGGTATTCTAGATAGCCGTCCTTATATACCACAGTAGTAGGGTTAAAAGGCTTAGGGTACCGCTTTAAGTAGGTTAGCGGAAGGCCTAGCCCTAGGGTAACTATATAGGGAGCTTGCGGATTCTAGGAGCCGCAAGGGCCGTAAACTATTATTGACTTTATAATCTTAGTAAGATAGCTAATAGGATTGTCCTTTGGCTATAGAAGCTCCGCAGATATAAAACGGTTAATAATAGCCGGGTTTAGCAGCTTATCGCGGTTATGCGGATATAGGAAGAGTAATAGGTACAGATAAGACAGGCCCCGTTTTTAGTACTTAATAGTCTAAATAGAGCCGCGGTACTAGCTGAAGATCTGCTTCCGTTTTAGGTTATAAAAGAGGTAGGTAAGCTTTATATAAAAGACGCGTATAACCAGATTGGGCCTATCTATAGTAATTTAGTTAAGTAGTAGCTTACGGGTAATCTTATCCTATTTAGGGTTAGCAGTAAACATAAGAAATATACTTAAACGGCTATATTTACGGATAGTAGCTATTAAATCCTAATAGCACTGCCCGATAAAGCAATCTCCGCTAAGAAAACTAGATAGAAGGATTACGCGGCGGCCTAATAATTTAGGGTCTAGATTATAGCGGGTAAGAGCATCCGTAATACTATTGTACAGCTCTATACGGAGGGTTATTTAGTTAGAGCAAATCTAGGTAAGCTTATTCTAATTATATAGCGCCTATATATCTATAATATACTGCTAAAATAGCTAGTAGTAGGTAAAAGGGACTAACCTAGAGTTATTATGGATGTGTAGGTAGAACTAAATGTATACCTACTAGGTTAAACAGTCTCGCTAATAGGCTTAATTAGAGTTACGTAGCTAGAGACCCTAGTGCCAGCCAGTATTACTATAAGGGAAGAGTAGTATATAGTAGAGCGGCATATATACGGCATGCGTTGGGTTAATACAGCAGTACTGCGGCTGCTTATTAGGCGCATAACGCTCTATAAGTACAATATTATAAAAGCTAGTATTACCGTACTTATTTAGTATAATAACGGCTACCTTATTACTTATTGGGAGGTTTTTATAGCGCTAATTAATACTAGCCTTTAAGATAATCTATAACGGGGCCGTTACGGGCTAAGCCTAAAGCTATTCCCTTACGGTTTAATAGAGGGCGATAAAAGGTTTTGTTTCTTAAATAGTATAGCAGTAAGGCACTATAAAACAGTTATATCTAGCTAGGTATTAGGAAGGGCCCGTAGCTAAACATTTATAGTATAACTAGGGTTATAAAAGTATAGCTAGGTATACCGCGGAGTAGTATTAGTAGGAGGCTCTAGCGGGCCCTATAGATGGTAAAGCTTACCGTATATCTAAAAGCAATTTAGGCCGCCGCGGGCTACACCACGGTTAGTAACGGTATAGTTTACGGACGTAAAAGCCAATGCTACATTATATACGCGGAGCCGCTCCCTAAACTACCTAGTAGAAGTACTACGGGACTTTAAAAGATCGCGTAGATATTCTAGCGGAGGCTAGAATAGAGGGAGGTTTATATTACCATACTTATAGTAGGCTTTAAACCGTAGATTTCTAGCCGGTAATATACTAATACGTTTATTAATCCAATATAGGGCCGTATAAAAGTTATAGCTAACGTCTATAGAACTAAGATCTAGCTACTCTATAATATAGCGGACGGTAGTAATAGGACCATAATCTAGCTGCTCCGCAATAGGGCGGACGGTAGTAATAGGCCTAATATCTAACTAGCCCGCAATAGAACGGACCATAGTAGGCCGCGGCTGGATTAATATAGGTGGTTATAGCTGGATTGATATGGGCGGTATAAGGGGAGCGGCGGCGGTGGCGGAAGTAGTAACGGAAGTAGTAGTAGCTATAGTTTAGTTTATAGGCTGCGGAAGGTCCGCTAAAGGTCGTTAGGACCGCCTATTTCTTTTATCCTATATATAGAGTTAGAAAAACAATAAGGTAAAAAAGAGTAATAAATAATTTACCCTATAAGATTTACAGGTCTTATACGGAGCTCTTTAGTAGTTGTTTGGTATAAAGTTAGCGGAAGGGCGATACCCTTTACAGGTAGTACAGGATATATAATTAGAAGGCATTTAGGCAGTAAGTAGAGTAGTAACTGGGGTAAAAGAAGATAGAAGGGGTAGGGTATGATTTAAGGTTGGGGAGTTTTTTTAATGGGGTAGCACGTGAGGTAGCGCGTCCCCTATTAGGTGACCGGGTGAATTTTCAACAAATCTAAAGGTCAGGTTCAAACCAAATCTAGTATATGCAAGAAGATTACGCTCTTAGTAGGAGAGCCGGGTGCCTAGATCCCGAAGAGGATCTCAAGGAATTAGGTATCGAATTTTTAGTAGATGGTTGCCAGGCCGCCGGCGAATAAGATTTGGCATCGGATAGATATAAGATGCAGGGCTCCCTTGCTCTCTCCCTGTTGTTTTATATTATCTGTGTATTCTGGTGGCTTCTGTATGTATTTATAATACGGGGGGCTATACTTTATAGGGCTAAAACCACGCCAGCGCTAGCAGGGAGGAAGCGGCAGCCCGCTCAGGTAGCCCCCTTGTAGTTAAGTACTAGCGAGATTTACTGTCTCAATTGCCGGCTGAGTCGCTTACTGAGATAAAATTGGCGTGCTATTGTGTTTAAAATATTCCAATACAAATATTCACAATCTGAAATTTTCCAGGCGTACTTTAGTCCCCTTTTACACATCTCTCAGATAAGCACGAAGTTCACTCCCCCGCTAGCTCCTAGGGGAAGACTATCTGCGACCATACCCACCAGGATATCCGCCTTTCTTTCCTGGTCCACTTGTCAATGTGCCTCCTTTTACGCTCGAAATCCCGCTCCACTGCAGCCTACTCGGAACCAATGGCTGAATAGCCTTCAGCCAAACTGTCTCATACAGCCTACGCACATCACAAGACTTCATTAGCAAAACCGCACTTTCGTTGAAATCGAGGTTGAGAGGAGAGCATACCCTGGCGACCCATCGCCTGCTTTACTCCCAGGCTCAAAGCTCCCATATTGTTTGTTATTAGTGCAGCATGGGCTTGCAGTACCCCACAAGGGTCCAGCAGCCCAGGCGGTCCAGCCAATGTATTCATCGTTGGTAGCCATATAGTTTATGAGATCAGCGATGTAAGTATCGCACTAACCCATTCATCCGGACGTCGTTAGCCATGTGTTCCAATCCAGAGGGTACCAATGATGGACTTGGTACATAGATAAAGAGATGAGACAACAGCTTACCTGCGTGTTATTATCCCCTCCGAACTCGGTGATCATGGCCTACATATTTATCAGCACTTTTGCAGTTCCCTTCAAATTCGCCAAGCTTCACTGGACAGGTTTCTCCGTACCTTCAACCCGTACTGCTTCAGCCATCCCGTGACTCCCGCCAAATTTGCCGGGCCAGACTGATTGCATACTGAGTAACGGCCGCTAAAATCCGTATCCAAGTACTCGTGAATGTCGATGGCCGTGTTATTAAGCGGATCAGAGATTTTATAAAGATAATTTCCTGATGGCTCATCTCCTTGAGAGCTCTGAAGCCAGGAATGGCCACCAGTGTAGCCATTTCCGGGTGCAATGATGAGCTGTTTAGCTCCAGCCGCGCGGATGGCAGTGATGGCAGCTTGGTTATTTTGAAGAATGAGGGAGGTTGGTATATCGTGGGGCTAGTAATAAATGGCAATTTGGTAAGCGGATGCACTTTCTGGGGGTTGAGATTCAAATTCGCACGTCCTTACCTCATTCATGAGACCGAATATAACCTTCTCATTGCCTTTGAACCGCCCAGCCAGTTCTCCCCAAAAAGCCCCAAATTGCGCAGTCGTTGCGGCTTTAGAATCCGACGTGTTTCCAATTACGCTTCCCGTCATAGGTTGCTGAGACGGGTCATTGTAGCGCATGTAGTTGTGTGGGTCGAGAATTGCGTAGGCTCCTACAATTTTACTTAATTATTTTGCCCGAACGCTCTCTCAAAACGAACCTTTAGTGATAGTGATGTAATCTATGGCATCCTTATAGTACCCAAAATGCTGGAAATTCATCAGCAACTAGAAATCTTCTCTTGATTCTATTACGCACCGTCTCATTAAATATGCTTCCAAGCCCACACCAGAGCGGACACATCCTCTCCAGCAGAAAGGCAACTCTGAATAAATTTACCTGGCATCGATTAATATAGGCCGCCTTCAAATTGGCCCACTGAGCACTTCTTACTTTGTTTTGGTCAACATATATATCTATAGCACTTTTATTAATAAAAGCATAATCGACGCCGAATGCCCCTGGCAGTCCAGTTCCTGGCGTTGCGGTGCTACTCCAGGCGCCGAACTCGCCCGAACTCTCCGCCACACCAGCATAGAATATTTTTGCAGACGCCACAGCCACAAGCGACAATATCAACGAGAAGGCGGAAACCATTTTGGACGAACAGGGAGAAAAAGATGCTGCCCCGGGAGAGTTGCTGGAGTTGTGTCTAATATAAGGACACCAATGTATTCATCTGGCTCAGCCAGCGTTTTTCCGCCGCTTCATTTTTAAGAAAGCAAAGTCCATTGGTAGACTTCCTCGCAGCCGAAGGTCCGCGTTCAATTGAGTACAAGCTGCGATCGACCTTAAATTTCGACAAGGTGGAGAGGCATTTACCGGCCTGGGGCATTAGCCGGGCTAGCCATAGCCAAGGGCTAAAATGAATAGTCAATAAAACGCGGGGTGGAATGACTGTTAATATATTGGGATGATTTTTTCTAGAAATCATTTAGAGTCCGGTGTTTTGCATATAATTTCACATTCTTGGCAGGTGCTGCGAGCGTATTATTAGAGAGTGAAAAAGCGAGGGGATAAAGGATTAGGAGTGTGCTATTTGTGAAAGAGGCAAGCGATTTCGGATTAGAGAAAGAAATTTTTTTTGGGCTCATGAATACATAATATTCATATATTACGTACAAGTTCGCTCATTCGAAGCAAAAGGTGGCTTGACCAGAGTCGCATGCAGGCATATCTCTGCTATCCCCGTGGCCGTATTATTAAGGAAATCTTGCGCGGTCCATTGGCCACCGAAGTGCTAGCACTTGGTCGCACTAACAAGAGCCGATATGAAAAACCGTTCATGGGGAAAATTTGATACCTTTTTGAACCCTCCACAGCTTCCTAGGGTCCTTTAGCGTATCTCTCTTTGCTGTGTTGTTTGTAGATGCAGGGTTTGGTCCGTTGAGAGTAGTGTTATAAATAGCATTCGGAGGTAAAACTTCGAACTGAACAGTGGCATTGCCCTCCCTGTATCCACTCGTTGGTAGCCCCACAGTTTTGTATTTGTGAGTCACATTAACTTTCCCGGTAGCAATATCCTTATTGCCTAGCGCACGTTCGAACATCTCCAATGCAGCAAGCGGCTGATAAAACGGAACTTCGTGGCCAGACTCATAAATTCTGACAAAGCTGTACGAGCCACTCTGTTTGACTTGACCATGAACAATGCCGTCTGAGGTCGTAACGTTGACAAATCCAGCGCTATAAAAGCCTGGTGCGTCAATCTCTCTGGCTACGACTTGACCTCCGAGCCAGTTGCAGCTGTAGTCAGCATCTCCGAAGTACATCACGACTTGCACTCCCTGCTTTAGAAGCTTTCGGACGTCTTGAATGGTATTGGATTCTCTGTCGTCATCCCCAGTTGTCCCGAAAGCAGTTCCAACTGTGTTTGAATATTCAGAAAAGTTTTGATATGCGCCGATAGCGGACTGGACTGCCGGAGTGTTGAGATAAGAAACGTAGAACCCGTAGGGGAAGGGATCAGGTGTCAGCTCTCTCATATCATATTCGTCTCTTCCGAGATAATTATCATAGAGGCTCTCTACCTGTGAGGCGCAGAAGTTATCCGCTGCGCTGCATATTGAGTTTATGCCACGAGCATAGCAATCCAGTGTCTGGTCCACACAATTGCCAGGTCCATACAAACTGTTGTACATCTGTGCCTTGACAGGTGCACTGAATGGATCATAATCGTACGTGTTGCCGGGATAAACAGTGAAGTTATAGTGTGCTTGGTACTGAATCAAGGGGTCAAACCACCCATTTCCAATAAGCACACTCTCAAGGTTGATTTTATGAGCACCTGGAATGTTTTTTGCATTCTGCATTTCGATGTACTCTGAAAAACGTCAGTTAGCGCTTTTAAGAAAGCAAATCCACAACTGCTAGTTATTACCATTGAAGACAGGAGCATAGTGGCCACCGTAGCTCTCAGTTGTGAAATGAAATCCATGGCGTGAGTATTGTGGGAAAGCTCCCATAAAACCTTGAAGAGTCTTCCACATGTTTGGCGCTGCTGCTTGAGTTGTATCTGCAGTGAGAGTTTCGTTGGGAGACGAATAGGTCCCGCAGGTTCCAAGCTCCAAGGCATAATCCGGGCAGGTATCATTTGGAAGTTGTACGATAGTCTGATTGATAACGTAGCCGGGGATCGGAATCGAGTAAGAGAAGCCGACTTGTGTGGGCTGGTCAATGAAGAGCTATTCTTATTGTCAGCTTAAGTGGTGTTTCCACGCTTCTCATAGTTTACCATATTGCTTGCATTCGACCAAGAGTATGGGTTGTTATAGACGTTCCCATCAATGTCGACACCGCAAGGTCCTAACTCCTGAAAGAGTCCAATCATAGATGACGATCCCGGGCCTCCATTGATCCAAACTGTCAGCGGCGCAGTTGTGGGGTCTTGGTTGCGGGCTTCAAAGAACCACCTGAATGGGCATGTCAGTCTCCATGAAGTATACTGTCAAACCCAACACATAGGTAATTGTGCTCAATGGGTGCTAGTGACTGCTTCAAAATACTACAATCTTGCCTGTGCAGTATATGCTTCAAGATTGGGTTTCAGCGTATGAAAAGTGTCTCGTTATGTTCTTTAGCGGAAGATGGTTCTCTTTCGATCCTACTTAGGCATTCTAATAGATGTTAAAAGGTAAAAATGTTCTTCACCCTTTGACAATGGGTGTGGCTTGAATGGCAATCACTTTTTGAGGCGAATCTTTGCCAGTGCATGAAGATCTGCCTACCAGAAGATATGCTCATTTTCCTCCACATCGGCATAGCCGGAGAAGCTCTTAACCTTAGGGTCTAGCTCACAAATTCCCGTGGGAACCTGCTTGTATCGCACGTTGATGCCGGTATAGCCTTTCTTTGTGATCAAATCCGTGGGTGCCGGGACGAACTGCGCAATGACAGTTGAGATGAACGCAAGGGCGAAACCAGAGCTGTACGAAAACATATCATGCAAATTGAGCAGGTAAAGCAAGATGATGCTGCCTGTTCAATCAGCAATTTAATCAGAGAAGATGCGGTGTCGTGGTGTTGTGACATGGATTAAAAGAATGCAAAACGCTGCGTACCCGCCGAGAACAGTAATGCACCGTAAAAAAGGGGCACACAGGGATTGCGGTGAAGCTATTGCGGCTTCAATTGAGGAGAGGATAGGACTTGACCGAGGAATTGAAACTCGTGAAAGGGACGGAATGAAAATAAAGAGACCCGGGCAGCGGGGAAGCAGTGAGGGGAGCTCTGATATGACCAGGGTAGCTTCAAGAAAATCTCACCTTCCCTGTCAGGCAACCCCCGCAGAAGGTCGTGGTATTTGAGTCATACAGAGAATGCAGACGCGAAAGGCTTAGAAAGACGATAGGGCGAATGCCTCTTAGGTATGTAATTAGCATAAAAAACAAGAGACGGCTTTCCCGAGGCCTAGGTAGCCAATTACGTCACCAGGCGTACTTTGCTTTGCTGCAAAAGGTGAAAGTTCCGAAGCAGAACTAAAGCGGCTTTGAGGGATTCGTGTCAGCATCTAAACTCATTTGCGGCCTTGATTCGCGTGCTAAGGGGCTCGTTAAGTCTAGAAGTGCGTAGCTAGGTCGATGTCGCGTGTTCCCTTTGTCGCTGGTTATGGAAGATGATGAAAAGCAAGATTCTGCAAGACGATGAGTTCGATAGTAAGGATCAGGGCCCTTTTCCCCAGGGCTTCTATGTTATTTTGGGCAGGTGGGACAAAGCTTCATCAGATTGCTGGCCGTTATCAAGCGGTAATCTCGATACTACCGGGCTCAGGGTCAGCCTGCCTATCAGACACTCGCCCCTCCTCGCTCATGATGTATGGGTGCGTGGGTGTGTCGGCTTGTGGTTCGAGAAAACAAGCTCCACCGCCTCTGCTGTAGGAACCCCCCTGCAAGTTCTCCAAGTCATGAAGATCATCATCGCTTTAGCGCGCCTCCGCCAAATTACACAGAAACCAAAATGACCCTAAGACATACAACCCGCACTTCTACTCGACCTTTGACATTCGCAGATCCCCCTCTCTGCTATGCCTCCTTCGGCCGTTCTGCCGCTTGCCCCGATGACAACGCCGCAATTGCATCCCGGACTTCGCTATTCACTCGTCTCCAATTCAGCGCCCTTGATACTTCCTCCTTAGCAAACGCCATGACGCCACGCATCGCTGAGAACATGAAGAAACCCCGCTCCCGTTTCATCACAATGCGCGACTAAGGAAGCAGAGAAGTCGCTAGTGTCGCGCAATGGACAATTCCATCCAATGATCCAGAAGATACCGCAAAGACTGAAACCGCGGAGGACGCAGAGGAAAGTCAAGAGACGGGAGATGAGGCATACAGAAAGAGACTACCGGAAAATTCAAATAAAGATTTAATTATGGAGTTCGAGTTACGATTGAGGAAGATGAGAAACAAGTGCTTGGGAGGTGTCGACCTGAATCGAATTCCCTTACCACCATCGTACTACTGTCTGAAGACCTAGATCGTCTATACGAACTATGTCTTAGTTGTCTCTCAACTTATGACTAAATGTCTCATTAAATGTCTCACTACCTATTTCTATTACCTATTTTAACTCAGTTATCTAGATCTATCTAATGTATATAAAGAGCTTTTAGAGCCCTCTTTAATAGACAGAGTTCTTATTCCTAGTCGTCCATTTAATAGTTATAAGCCTAGGCCGTCTACTGCATTATCTTTAATTTAAAGCCTTTATTCCTATTAATTTCCATTATTATCTTAATTATAGACACCTATAATAACTTCTTAATAAGAAATCCCTCCCGTTATTATATTATCCGTTATTCTTATAAGCCTAAATAATTAGGATAAATAAATCAAGGTTATTAAGTTAAAAGCGAATAACAATTATCTTTAAAAGTATATTAACTTATTAATACCTAAGACCGATCTACTATAGTTTAAAGAACCTATTTAAGCCTTACTTAAGGATACTAATAGGTAGGAGAAGATAAAGCTCTTAGAGCTAGATAAGAAGGAAAGGGAGAAGCTTGCCTAAAAGGGTAAAACCTTATAAGGAGGATCCTTTAAGGTCGCTTTTAAGGACAAGCTAAGTAAATCGCCGAATTTAAAGCCTAAATTAAAGCCTTAATTATTAGCAGATAAGTAAAAGAAGGAAAGGCGACTGCTACTAAAGTGCTTATATAGAAAACGTTACTATTATAACAAATACTAGTATATAGTAGAGTCGATTCCTTACTTATTTGAGTTTAAACTAAGTAATAAAATTTAAAAGAAGGTAGATAAGAAAATTACTAATACAACGCCTAAAATTAAAGCTTATATTAAGTAAATTAAGAAGGATAATTAAGCTAATAAAAAGCTAAAGGATAGTAACTAGTGGAGCTCTTAAGAGCCCTATAAAAACTTTATAGTTTATTATATAAAAGCCTATAATATAGCTTCTAATTATAAGTTTTATAATAGTGTATCGGGAAAATATTTATAGGATAAGATTTAAGTAGACTTTATTTGGCGCGTTTTGTGTAATAAATATGCAATTAACCAACTTAATATATTTAAAAGCTAAATAACACGCAGTTAATTAACTTAATAACTTTAAAAGCTAACTATATATTCCTGAATATATGCAATTAACTAACTTAATATTACGGCTTGTATAAATGCCTCTAAACCAAAGCTTGTAGAATGCTGTATTACGAAGATACTAAGCTAAGGAGAAGGGAAAGGGGGTCGCTAGGACTAATGTAAACAAATATATAGGGTAAGCCGCTAAGGCGCTAGCTCTGGGCAAGCTAATCGTAAGTCGGCAGAATATGGTAGAATTTAGCAGGTAACGTATAAAGCGCCGTTACATCACCCCCCTCTTTAAAAGAAAGCCTACCCTTAGGCTTAGTTAAAAATAAGGTAGCACTAGGCTTATAAAACGTAAGATTACAAAATATAAGATAAGAAGAAGAGAAGGGATATGAGTGCGTCCGGATTAAGCATAAAAAGGCGATTATAGGCTAAGTAGAAGTACTAGGCTAGGAAGAGTAGCCGCTTAAAGTCTTAGTAAGGATCTAACCAATTAGGTAACTTTAACCGCTGGTTAAAGTTCCTAGATATCTAAAGTCTTACAATACTAGCAGAAAATGGCAGAATTTAGCAGATAGCTGTATTAGGGCTTTAGGGCGTTTTTATCCCTATATTCTTCCGGTAACTTATTATCTTTATTATACTAGCATTCTATCTATTTATCTAGGTACTTTAGGGGTCTAGGTATATTAGGGTATTAGTTATAAAACTCTTTAAGCTTCTAGGGGCAGCCTATAAAGTTCTATATAGGGTACTAGGTTAGGTCTAGATTGTAGCCCTTTTATTAAATATAGTATTTTAGCGTTCCCTATACTATTTTATAGGCTAGTATTTCCTTAACTTCCCATTTATCGTTACTGTTTACTTAAACTAGTAGGGAAGGCTTATTCTTTTATTTAGGTAATAGGTTATTTATAGCTTTCCGTAACTTATTTAGCAAAAAAATAGGGTAAACCCTAATTAAATCTAGGAGCTTTACCTTATATAAGTTGCCTATCTTCTTAAGAACCTTATGTAGTCCTACTATCTAGTAGTCTAGCTTATAGCTAGGTTGTTTAGTTTTCTAATTCCTTATTATAACTTAGACTATATCGCTAGGGGTAAAGTTAGGCTTTTAACAGTATTTGTTCGCCTACTATTTTATTAACCTTTAAGCTTTTTCTAGGTTCTTACGGGCTACTATCTAGGCTTCCTCTAAGCGTTTAGTATACTATTAGGCCTTAGCATAAAATAGCTTCTCTTATATAGTTAGGGTTCTTCTAGCCTTTTTTAGTTAAAGCTTATATAGGGTAAGTATTCTATTTCTAGCTAAATTGGGGCAAACCCTATAGAGTTATAGGGTAGGGTTACTTAGGTGTAGTCTATTAAGGGTAGTAGTTCTAACTAGTTATCCTAGAAATAGTTAATAAAGGGCCTAAGCCTTTAGTTTAGGTACTAATTTATAATCTCTATCTAACCGTCTATTTAGGAGTAGTAAGCTATAGAAAGCTTTAGCTTAATACCTAAAATCTAGGTAAACTTATTTTAAAAGGCCGATATAAACTATAGCCTATAATTAGATATAATAGTATTTAGTAGTCCGTAGATTTAGTAGACGTAATAGATATATAGCTAGGCTGCCTCTTTAGTATTAATGTTCTTATAATAGGGAATTAAAAACGGGCGTTTGCTAAAGCGGTTAACTATAACTATAACTATATTATATCCGTTACGGTCCCTAAGTAATTTATAAACGTCTATAAAAATATACTATTAAGGGCGCTCTAGTATTAAGAGTGGCTTAAGTAGCCCTAGGGTCTTATCCCGTAGGATTATAGCTTTCTAGTAGTCTTCGCAGTTTTATATATATTAATTAATATCTATAACTATTCTTAGCTAGTAGTAGCGGCAGTTAATAATTTTACGGGTTTTATTTTTGCTAGGGTATGCTATAGAAACTGAGCAATAAGCTTTACGGATTAGTTTAGTCTGTAGATTATTAATATTAGGGACTATAAGCCGCTCTTAGTAGAGGAGCAACCCTTTCTCTACTTTAAAATTGGGGTCTTCTTTTACGGCTTAATTATAAAGGGCCTTTAGGGTATTAGCCGTGCGGTTTATAGTTAGGAGGCGGTTAATTAGCCCTATTAATTTATTTAAGGTCTCCTCTATTAATACTAGCTCGTTTAGCTGGAAGTCTAGCTCCTTAAGGATCTGTGGGTTAAGCTGTTTAGGATAGAAAGGGGCGCGCGTCTGATATTAGGTCTTTAGCTTATTCTAAGGTCCTATATCTTATTCTCTTTAGGTTAGGGTATTAGCCTTAAAGTTTTACTTACTAGAATAATATATAATTATAAAGAAGAATTAGAAGAGTGTTTTAAGCCTACTAGGCTTATTATTTAGTAAGCTACTTTATAGTTATAAAGTACTCTAGGGCTTTATAGTCTATATATATCTTAATCTAGGAGTTTATACCTTTAGGCTCTATATACTATTAGAAGAGTAATTAGGTAATAGCTAGCATTTCTTTATTATATACTTTATAATTATACTTAGCTAGGTCCATTCTTTTTAAGAAAAAGGTAATAGAGTACTATTTACCGTCTAGATATAACTATAATAGAATTCCCGCTATAACCCTATTAAAAGCATCCGTTTCTAGTATTAATTTAAGGTCTAGGTTATAGTAACAAAGAATTAGGGAAGAGATAAGCCGATTTTTTATCTCTTTAAAGGCTTTTATATAGTTATTATTAAAGACAAAAGGTGTATCCTTCCTAGTTAGTTATATAAAAGGTTTTACTATAATTCTATAGTTGTGGATAAACCGGTAGTAGAAGTTATAAAAACTAAGAAAGAACTAAATTTCTTTTACTATATAAGGGGGCTTCTAGTTATAAATTGCCTCTACCTTCTTAGGGTTAACCTTAATTCCTTTTATAGTTATAATAAACCTAAGGTATTTTATACATTTTATACTAAACTCGCATTTCTTAATATTAACTTATAAGCCCGCGTTCTGTAGTCTCTCTAAGACCTTCTTAATATAAACTTAATGCTTAAGTTTATTATTTAAGTATATAAGAATATCGTCTAGGTATACCGTACAGAATTCGTTAAGGTAATTAAAAAGAACGTTATTTATATACCTTTAGTATATAGCCAGTCCATTTATTAGTCTAAAAGGAAGAACTTTATATTTATGGGGGTTATGGTGGGTACGGAATATTATTAAATCCTTAAATATAGTGTGGTGGTGGACGCGGTCCCTCTTAGATAGGAAGTCACAATGCTGTCTGTCTGTCAGTCGGTCGGTCGGTCGGTCGGTCGGTCGTCAGTCGTAATCAATCAGTAGGAAAGCAGTCAGTAAGAAGAAAGGAAAGAATGTATTCTGGTAGGTCGTGCTCCAGAGAAGGAGAGAAGCCGAAGGCTCGATATATACAGGAAAATGCCAAGGCACTAAGTAGTGGCCCATTTTACCCCACCACAATAGGGTCTATCCTAATTTAGTAGAAAGCTTAGCGGATATTAAGTTTAGTAAAGATTTTTACCTAGCTTAGACGTATAAGGGTTTTATTAATTAAAAAAAATAAGATACTAGTCCTTTTAAGTAATAATATTTAGCTTTTAGTAGTCAATATAAAAATAAAGGCCTTTATTAGGCTTTTTTATAAATAAAATAGGAAAAGTAAAAGGGGCTTAACTTAGCTTAATAAACCCTTTATCTAGGTTATTAATTAAGTACTACTTTATTACTTTTAGCTTATCTATTAATTATTAGTAGAGGGGGCTATAGCCTAGCGAGTTATTAGCTTTTAATTAAATCTTATAATCGTATATTTAGTAAAGGGGTAACTTATCTAAGGCCGCTTTTAAGAATATATCCTTATAATCTATATAAATAGTAAAAAGGAGGCATTTAACTAGTTCCTCGTTGGTTTCCTTAGCCTACTTTTCCTCCCTATTATTAATAATTTAGTTAATCTTATATAGGCTTATTATAAAGACCTTATTATCCTTTTAGTATATATTAAAGTAGAATACTATAGCGCTAATTACGGCGATATTTACTATAGGGGGGTTATATAATAATAGAGGTATATATAACTTTAGGGGCTTCTAGGGTATTAGCGTTATTATTACTTCTTTTAGCTCCTGTTGCATTTTTTAGAGGTTATCCCTTATATCCTATTAATACGTTCTTTTCTATACTGGTTAGATCTACGCAATTTAGATATTATCTATATTACTCTCTATCTAGCTTTTATATATAGAGTCCTTTTTAGATATAGCGCTTTAGGGAAGTATCTTTATTAATACGGAGTTCTTTCCAGCTTCGCGGCGGGCGTTTTTTAGGTAAGGCTAGGTTATAGGCCCGGACATTCTACTAATAGGTAGGGTTAGCCTTTATAGCTAGTATCTTATAATTAGTTCGGATTTCCCTAATAAATAAGGGTAGTTTTAGTCTATCCTCTAGCTAAATATATTGTCTTTATTATATATTTAGCTAAATATTAAAATAGAACATCTATTTTCGGCTAAGAATTATATTATAGAACCCTAGGTCTAGGATATAGAAAGGGATACTATATTAGTATTGTCTATTAAAAGCAATATATAACTTTAAGATATGGGTAACCGGCTAACCGGCTTAGCTATTATAGCCTTTTACCTAAATAGGCTTCTCTAATCGGATAGCTTTTATATTTAGAAATTTGGCAATATAATTTATATAGGCAGTATTTATAAAGGTAAAGCTATTTGCTTTAGTGTTAATAAGGGCGGTTATATTTACTTTATATCCATTTTAAAATACTATATATAAAACAGTAAAATACTTTCCACCTATTAGCTAACTAAGATTAATCTCTTTAAGATTAATAGGGTACCCTAGGGGGGAGTTTTTCCCTAGAGTTCTTTTTTTCCTAACTCGTTAGACGTTTCTCCTTCCTCTATTTCCTTAATATTGCCTATATCCTTTAGCTCTAGGCAAGACAAAATAAAGTAATCCTCCTTATTATAGTTATAGCATATTACTAAGGTAGGGTTAATTAGGGTATTATAACGAGTACTAGTTAATAGTATAGTACGTAGTTAATTAGGTAAGGCTTGCTAGTATATAGATATAACCGCTTTTAGTATAAGAGCCGTTATAGCTTATCTTCCTACTCTAGCTCCTATAGGTATAGTTAATAAGTTTTAACTACTATAGGCCCTTTTTTGTTAATTAGAACGGGCATTAATTCGCTTTAGTTTTAAGTTAAATAATAGATATTAAGCTGCAAGTTTTTAGTAGGTTAGTAGGTTGTCTAAGGCTACCGCAATCTTCTTTTATAGTTAAACCGTTAGCTTGTTATATAGGTCCAAACGGTAATTCTTAAGGGGAACCTAGTCTTCGCCTGCTAGGTATAAGAATTAAGTATAAAACTTAGTAAAGGATTAATTTAACTTTATTATTAAGCCATTATAGTTATAACGCACGTCTCGTGCTTTATTTGGGTTTATATATATAATAGCTAAATACTATAATATCTTATTAATAGATATAAAGCGGACAGGGAAGTCGTCCTTAAATTTAGCTTAAAGGTAACATTAGGCATCTCCTATAGTTTAACTAAAGAGGTAAAGTATCTTAGCTTCTTTAGAGGGGAAGTAGTTATAGTTAACGTGGAGTTTTCCTCGTACTTAAATCCTCTAATTCTTAAAGGTAGGGTCTATCCTATTAGATAGGAGTTAGGGGTTAGGGAGCTTAACGGACTTTAATTACCTTATTATTATATCTATACTCCCTAGTATATTATATTTAGTAGAGTAAATAGGTTAGCTAGGGCTGTAGGAAAAAAAAGCTAGGCTATTTTATAGGGCTGTAAGGCTTTCTAGGATCTCTTATAGAGTCTTTTATATATTTCTTACTTTAAGACAATTAGCTTTTTAGCTAGCCGTAAAGGCGCAAATCTACTTACGTACATCTATAATATTATTATTATCTTTAATTTCTAATCCTAATTAGATCTTGGGTTCCTCTTAGGTAAAAGTAGCTCTCTTAAGTAAGCTTACTTTAGGTGCCATTATTAGCTTTTTAGGGTTTATTAGTATTATATACTTTAGTTTTAATTCTAGGGGTATAGGTCTAGTTCTATCTAGCTTATAAAGTAAGATATTATCTAGGCCTTTCTAGGCAGTATAGAGTTGTTTTAGTATCTAAGTATATATATATTAACGCGTTATTACAGACGAAGTTTCTTTTAGGGTAGAATATTATTAAGGCCTTCCCAGGCAGTATAGGGTAAGCTTAGTATAATATTACGGCTTATATAAATGCCTCTAAACCAAAGCTTATAGAATGCTATATTATAAAGATACTAAGCTAAGGAGAAGGGAAAGAGGGTTATTTGGACTGATGTAAACAAATTGTAAGGCAGTATTGCCAGGGTGTACGGTAGGGAGCAGGTAAGCCAAGTATGAGTTATATAGGGAGTCGATAAAAGAGGACGATATAGTAAAGAGTAGGTAATAGCCTAAGTATAGAGACGAACCAATAGGGGAGGAAGGAAGCTGCAAGCCCGAGGAGCTTATAAGGGGTGGCCAAGGCCTAGCCAAAGGCTAGCCTTGGCAGCCCCTAAGAGCTCCTAGGATGTAGCCGAGTAAGGGACTAAAAGTACCCTTATATAAATATATAGGGTAAGCCGCTAAGGCGCTAGCTTTGGGCGAGCTAATTATAGGTCGGCAGAATATAGCAGAATTTAGCAGGTAACGTGCGATAGCGCTATTATACTAAATATATTTAAAACTTAAATAACACGCAGTTAATTAACTAAATAGTTTTAAAAGCTAACTATATATTCCTTAATATGCAATTAACTAACTTAATATATTTAAAACTTAAATAATACGTAGTTAACCAACTTAATAGCTTTAAAAGCCAACTATATATTCCTTAATATGCAATTAAGGTAATATAATATATTATTTTAAAGTTGTATACTAATTACGTAAATAAATTTTTACTATTTTCTTAGCCTATAGTATACTAGCTTATAATATATAATATATTAGGATTAAAATAATTTTATATAATCTTATATAGGTTTATTATTATATTATATATTATAGGTTCTATACTAGCTCAGCTACTTTTACTATTTATCTTAGCTTCTATATAATAACGTAATACAAGTTCTTTCTTTAAGAAAGTTATCTAAGTATAGAGTATTATATTAGTCCCAATTAATATAATTATTAACGTAGTATAAATCTAGACAGGAAATAGCGGCTAGAATAATATACATGCTTTATAGAATAGATGGTATTTGTTGGTAATATAAGGTGATATCACGTATCTACAAGTTGTAGGTAGTATAATAATTGTTGTTCTATATTCCTCTTACTTAAGGAAGGGCAAGGAGCTTAGGGCTCTTTGCCACGCTAGTGCCGCGGCGACACGTGACGGCAACTTGCCTCGCGTGACAGCAACTTGCCTGTATTCCCAACACTAGCACCTCTTCTTTTACGGTTGCCATCTATATATATATACCGCTCGACTGGCATAACAAATATTAATCCTCCTTACTTACTATTGCCATTATAATATAAGTCTTGCTGTTCTAAAATGTGCCTCTTGGCATATAGTGCTTTCTTACTTAGGAGTCGCAGGTAGATATCTTATTAGGAGGGCCGCTAAGGCGCTAGTAGTAAGCGAGCCAATAGCGATTTTCTATCCCGGGGATGGAAAATCCTAATTGGCTAGTTTAAGTTAGGGTCTGCAGAATGTTATACTCCTACTCCCTTTTAACCTAACCTTTAACTTATATACGTAGAGTATTTATGTTAATAAACGTCTCTAGTGCCTTATTTGGGTTCGCCTTCGTTATTATATCTACTAGGTTATCTTAGCTATTAATTTATTAAATCTTAAAGAGTTCTTAACGCTCGTAGGATTACTAAAGTGCTATAATATTAATTATAAGGCGCTTCTCCTTTATGGTACTAAGCTTAATTAAACACTCGTAGAGGGAATATAAGTTAGTGTATATAATTATGGGGATAATAGAAAGTTTAAGTCGATCTATAATTATCTTTAGGGTAGTTCTAATTACGATTACTATATTAACTCCACTAACCATTCTATATATCTTTAACGCTAAAACGCTTTAAGTAATATACTTACTCTTAGTTAAGCTCTAATAGATAAGATTGCCGTAGATTATAAAGTTATTCTCTCTGGTAAACTCGTTTGCGATAATAATCTTATATCCTAATTAGGAGCTAAAATCTTTATTATTTACGAACGATCTATTAATAAATACGAAGAGCTTAGCGGTAGGAAGGTTAATAGGCATATAGAGTAGTCCCTAATTAAGATGGTTTATTTACTAGGAAAGACGTTTATTTAGGGCCAGAACGTCATCTTTAATTAATTCCTAGTGTTAGGTAGTAATAGAGAGATTAAATAAAGCCTTAGGTTAATAGATAGAAGTAACATAAGCTCTATAAGCGCGTTACTCTACGTATCCTTGCTTTAGAGAATTAGCGTTAATAATATTAATCTTCTTGCCTTAACCCTTCTGGCATAAAGTAATAGAATCCTTATTTAGGGAGAGGGTGCATTTATTAAAGAGTAATAGTGTTATTAAATTAAGCTTTTTCTTTAGCTTTGCTATAAGATTTACCTTTACTAACTTATCTTCTTTAAGAGCTAAGAATTAGTCGTCTCCTAAAATAATTATATTATTAGTTTATATGCTAACAATTCCAAATAGAGTTCCTGTGGTTATAATTAGGAAGTATAGGTTAAATATAGAAGTAGTTATTAAAAGCTTCTCTTTATGGTGCTTGCTATAGGTAGCCTACTAATAAGTTCCTGCCTCTGTGATTATATATAATGGCTTAAGCATAACTATAATCGTATCTTCGGGATATTGGTAACGAATTTGCTCTAAAAGGTATGCTAATATTAAGCGCTAAAGGTGTATCTCTAATTGGGTATAGGCCTAAGTAATATCTTACAAATAAACCGCCATTTTATTCTTTATTAAGGAGGGAGCTAGTGTAATAATAACTCGCTAACTAGCTTGTTAAATCGTAGGAGATTATATAAGAATTACTTCCTTACTATTATCGTTATAACCTTAGATAATAAGCCTTAATTTCTTAAATAGGGCGTTAGTAGCTTTGCCTTTAATCTCGTTAACTATTCTTAACTTAAAGATACGAACTTCGTTGAACTTAGTAGGGTTATACTTCTTAAATTTAAAGACTCCTCTTATAATAAGACCGTCGATCTCCTGCTTATTAGATGCTTAGAAAGGAGCTTTAGGAGTTATAATACAACCTTCCTTTTAAAGCTGTTTTACGAGCTTAAAGTTAGCCTTCTCTTTAGTTATTATAAAGGCCATTAATAACTTAATTCCATTCTTAATAGCGGCAATAAATTGCTCTTTAAAATTAATAAGATATTAGTAATTTTATAATCCCTTTAGGCGACCTCTACTGTGTTATAGTTGCGGCATATTTACTATAATTATATTAGAATTATAGTCGTTTTTTAGAGCACGTTAATTATAGTTCTCCTTTAAGGTATCTTTTAAGGCATCCTGTAAAGGCTTAAAACTATTATTTTTATAGTAAGGCTTAATAACAGTTAAACGGAATTAAGTGGGTCTGTAAGGTATCTAAATAGTATAAGTTTAACTATTAATTATAATAAGTTAATGTAGGCCTAACTATTTTCCCTTTTTATGCTATACGCGTACCTTAGACTAGAGTAGTAGATTAAGCGTAGTTAAGGTATTTAGGCCATTTCTTATTTCTAGTGCGTTGTTAACCTAGCGTATAGCGTAGAGACGTTATACCTTCTTTATTGCCTTGTAAATAGCCTTAGCTTATTATATAATAGAGAGAGATAGCGAAGAATTATTAGTTATTTAAGGGTAGGCGCTAAAGACTAGT
>Ga0307515_10004990_pt1 | contig 27074 bp, 21 predicted proteins | sample 17_EM_MG_FD_194513 | JGI IMG/M metagenome (GOLD analysis project Ga0307515, IMG submission 194513) | Populus trichocarpa ectomycorrhiza microbial communities from riparian zone in the Pacific Northwest, United States - 17_EM | ecosystem: Host-associated > Plants > Roots > Unclassified | place... | reverse complement strand
TGGAGTCATACAGGATTGAGTTTGCTGAGGTTGAGGCACAGCAGTTGCATAGCGAGATGATGTTGCGGCATTGGCTGGTGTGAAGCCTGGACTACTCATAGCAATGCCACCACCCGACGCATATGCAGTGTTGCTCAAATTCCTGAGTGTTTCCGCTGCGCGACTCGTTGTCTCACAACTTGCCCCAAAATCGCCGGCCCATGAATCATCCTGCTGTGCCTCATATGACCCTTGCCCGTTATATGATTGTGCTGGATATGACATGTAGTCAGTCGACTGGGTTATCGCAACGCTCCGTCCCTGATGGTACTGGCGGGAAGGCGGCTGGCCGGCGTTGGAATTCTGCGTCTGATATCCTGAATATGCTTGAGGTTGGTTCGGATGACCTGGATTATTGGCAGCATAGTAATTCGGGTTATAGTTGTTCGGAGCCATGGTTGATGAACTGCTGATTCGCAGGCGTCCCCCTACTTGGCTTCCAAGTAAAACGAACGCATAAAGCCTGGTCGCGATGTTCACCAGATCGAGAAGTGTGTAATTGAAAGAGTGGATAGCCTACAAACTTACAGAGCGCGTAAGCAAAGTCAAAAGCGGGTAAGATAGAAACTAGCGGTTATAGCACACGCGAAGGTTCGTGGGCAGTGAATAGATTGGTGAGGGCAACATGAAGTCGCTTCTTTCACTATGGAAATGCGCAACGCGACCCAAATCGAGTGGTCAAGAAAGGCTGCGAGACCCAGCCGCCAAGTTTTAAATTCCGTTAGGTTGATCCGCACCGGGGACGCTAATCTGGTAAGCGAATAACCTCAATCGAAGCACACAGTGCCCACGAATATTTTTATGTGAGAGAGGACGACTTCGACATTCGACATTACGCCTCCCCCCGACAGTCCTTCACCATGACGAAAATCAACACCTGTATGATTCCCCTGATTATAACCGAAATTGAGTGAAATAGAAGCTAACTCTTGTTCAACCACAGCACTACACTCTTCGCGGAGGAAGTCGCGCAAGGCGCACTTCGGCGCTCCCTCCAGCGTCCGACGCACCATCATGAGCGCTCCTTTGAGCAAGGAACTGCGTGAGAAGCACAATGTATGGCATTCCAACCGATAATAAACGGCATTGTCGACGATAATCTGTGTTTGAGGCGACACATGACAGGACGACTTCGAATGCTAACACGCCTACGATCTTCAGGTCCGCTCCATCCCGATCCGCAAAGACGACGAAGTTGTCATCTCACGAGGCTCTAACAAGGGTCGTGAGGGCAAAGTTACTTCCGTCTACCGTCTCAAATACGTCGTACACATCGAGCGAGTCACACGCGAAAAGTCGAACGGCCAACCAGTACCCATCGGTGTTGCTCCCTCAAAGTGCGTCATCACGAAGCTCAAGCTGGACAAGGACAGGGAGAACATTCTAGAAAGGATAAGTCAGGGTCGGGAGGCGAACAGCAAGAAGAAGGCATAGGAGATGTAAGAGCTTTCATGGGTTGATGACAATTTCACGGCTTAATTGGCCAGGCATAAAGGTGTGGGCATGCGTATCTGTCTTCGAGCGAAAGAAATGCACTACATCTCTTCAACTACTTCGAATTTGTGGCGAAAATCACGGAACAGTGAGGAATGCGAACTGTATCAAAGTTTGGTTCAACCAAGGATTGACTAGCCGACATTTGGCTTATACTTGAAATCTTTAATGACACTGGTAGCCTTTATTATGTCTTACTGACAATCCGTATTATTTAGATTTTCATTATCTGACACGGGGACACTCGCATACACGAACCCAATTTTAGGGTCTAACTTTCCCTTCACGCTAGATTATCTACTCGGCAACCAAAATATAATGGGTGCAAGAAGTTATACGACTAGCGAAGAAAAATATCAACTCAAAGAGTCATGCTCACCTGCAGACTGTTCTTGAGATTCTATCTATGAAAAGAGTAGTTTGATGGTGAGGAACATTACCAAATACAACAGCAATATTTATTCCTAAGGCTTTTGACGGAAAAATTGTGCCAACCTTTAGTTGTACATTCAACAAATGCAAGAGCCCTACCCATCAACTGCTTTATGCCTCGTGATCCATTCCCCTGAGAGCCCCGCGAATCGAGAGACGGATTACTACCTTTTTGACGTTTGGCATGAGAATTTAGAGGTAGTGCAGCGGATATTCAATTACTTCCCCGAAAATCGATGGTTAGATGGTTATCACTGCCACGAATAGCCCCACATTGTCGATTTTGACCTTTATCAAACAGGACATCGAATATTTTCCCCCGAAGAAGACTGATCAAATCCCGTATTATCGGATACCCAGCACACTTCTAATACAATAGGAATATAAGCTTAAATTGATTAACCGGCCACTGAGAATCGCCTCGGAGAAAGTCTAACGGCATCTTCGCACGTCTTACTGTCGTGTGATGTTTTGACTTCCGTACCTCTTGGATTATATCGTTGATAAGACAATTTATATCGTGGAGAACTCCAAGCGCCCAATTAATATTTCACCGGACATTGATTTTAATCCGATTTTGTCCCTTATGCCATTTCAAATACCACGCAGCACACTAGGATAATCGCTAGCTCCGTCGGTCGCGACCACAGAGCTGTGGCATTTAGCGCAGCTTAGCGAGAATATTGCCTTCAAAGGCATCGAATGATGCAACTTCGGCCTCCGCGTTTCTAATCAGACCGTCATTTACAAATCAACCCTTTCATTGTCGATTGTGCAATTGACCTCCCCCCGCCCATTCATTTACTAAACATACATATTTAATCCCCAAACATCCCCACTCTCCCCCTGCTTTTTCGTAGATATTTTCAAACACCGGTTGACATTTCTATATCTCTAAATCATCTTAACGAAAATGGCGTCTAAGCTTATTACAATTGTTGCTGGTGTTGGGCCGGGCACTGGTGCAGCAGTTGCAAAGAAGTTCGCAGCTAGCTATCCAGTGGTATTATTAGCACGAAACCCGGACAGCTTCGAGTCGCTAGCTGAGGATATTAATAAGAGCGGAGGCAAAGCAATTGGGATCAGTACCGATATTGCAGACTCAAATAGTGTTAAGGCTGCTTTTGGAAAGATTGAGAAGGAGTTTGGATCCGGAGTAGGCGCCGCGGTAAGTACCCTTTAGTACATGTACCATAATCCAGCAGGCCGTTTGACGAACTGTACGGTCCAAAAATATGTCTACTTTACAGGTACTAATAATTTGCATAGGCAGCTGTGTTTAACGCGAGTGGAAAATTTGTCCGCAAACCATTCCTAGAGCTTACGGAGGATGACTTCGCGGCCGGCTTGGATGTTAGTGGGTAGGTGGACGCATATTTCATCCCTCCAAGGACTTAATTAATTGGTGTGCCCCTTCAGTAAAGGCGCCTTCCTCTTCTCACAAGCCACTTTGCCTCTCCTCCTCAAGGGAGTTGATGCAGGCTCGAAATACCCACCCTCTCTCATATTTACTGGCGCCACTGCATCCATCAAGGGCTCTGCAATGATGTCCTCTTTCGCAAGTGGCAAGTTCGCTCTGCGTGCGCTGTCTCAGTCTTTGGCGAGAGAATTTGGTCCGAAGGGTGTACATGTCTCACATGCTATCATTGACGGCGTTATCGATATCCCACGGACGAAGGAGTGGTTGAAGGACGCTGGCCCGGATGCGAAGATTAGTGCTGATGGAGTAAGTCACCTCGAAAATATCCCAGCATTCCTCCGAGATTAGACTCTCTTAAGTTGCGAAACCTATTACTAATAAATGCAAAGATTGCGGACACTTACTGGCATCTTCATATCCAACCACGGACGACTTTCACATGGGAGGTCGATATCAGACCGTACGTCGAGAAGTGGTAGATGCTGTCCAAACTAAATCTGGGGGCGTGCTAGCTAAGAGTATGAGCAACCCAGAGAGCAGTTCCCAGAAAAAGCGGCACCAGCGCGTCTTTGACGTCAAGCGGCTCGTTAGTTTTGGGGGAAGGCAGCGCTCCGGGATTAAAAGCGTAGTATGTACACAGCGCCTTCATCTTTCTAGCAGAACGGTTCTTGCCACCTTCTCTGATTACTGTTATAGGGGTGTGAGCTTACACTTACACGTGTATTCTGAAGGCTTACACCGTGTATTGCACGGACCACATGCTTAGTAAATAGTGTAATGAAGAATCTTTCCTTTAAATAGCTCGTCCATAGCAAATTACTAGAGCAGAGCATCTATTTGCAACGCCATTCATCGCACTCTTTCTTTAAGCTGTATACTCGTCTTTATTACGAGTCTTAGCGTGGTGTTTTGGGCCTACCTTAAACCGTTTAACTAAGGGCCACCGTTACTAAATGGGAGGCTCTACAGCTAATCAATGCTGGAAGGAAGTTGCTACCTATAAGCTCCCTAGTAAAACCCACCCAAAAGTTATCTGTATTTACTGCCAGAAGATATAGCACTTAAATAGCCGTCAGAAAGTCGTTGCCCATCTTAAGAAGTGCCAAGAACTACCTTAACGCCTATATTCCGAATATCAACCACACTTATTAGAGGCTCTAGAAAGCGCTTCATTAAAGCCCAATTACAAGCGACTGCGTGAGGGAGCTTGGTATAATAGCGTTGAGATAGCAGAGGCAGCTGTACTTAACAAGCTTCTTACTAAGTTTTTTTTCGGTACTAGAATTGCTCTAAGTTTAGTAAGTAGCTACTCAATTAATATTTTAATCACTTACTAATTATCCTAGGTTGAGAATAAGCTGTTCCTCAAGTTCCTCCATCAAATTCGACCTACCTATAAGCCTCCCTCACGCTACCAGCTAGCTAATCCTCTTCTCAATCAAACATATAAGAAGCTAAAGGCTAGAATGAACGGCCTAATTGCTTAATATTCGGGTAAGCTAACGCTAGTATCTGATAGCTGGTTAAATCCTTAGGGCAAGAGTATTATTAACTACCTGTTAATTACTCGATTAGAGGCTATATTCCTAAAGTCAATTACAACGGGAAAGGATCGCCACACTAGTTAATATATTGCAGACGGTTTGAACGACACAATTAAGGAAATTGGTCCTAAAAATATTATCGCTATAACTACCAACAACACCAGCAATATAAAGAAGTCTTGGAAGGGTGTATAAATAGAGTACCCTAAGATTCTCTGCCTTGGCTGCGGCTCTTATATAACAAACCTTTTAGTTAAGGATATTATAAAGGTGCCAAAGCTTCATCAACACTTTAAAGCCGTTAAAGAGGTCAATTGATATTGGAAGAATTTAGGTGTTTTAAACGGCCTGCTTAAAGCTACTGCTAAAGAAATTAATTAAAAGTTCGTTGCTCTACAACTGCCAGGTAAAACAAGGTGGTAGGGTAAATTATACACCGTCCGATCAAATATCAGCAATATTAAAGCAATGCAATGGGCTATTCTTAATTAATAAGCTTGCTAAGGTAATAAGCCAGACGCAGATGCAAAGGAGAAGTATAATAGGATAAGGAACGTAATCCTTAACGAGCAATACTGGGCTAAGATAAAGGAATTGGAGGCTCTATTAACACCTTTTTTTTAAGTAATAATATTACTTGAAACTAATAAGCCAAAGCTCTTACGCTTATACGCTTATTATACCTTCCTACTTAAAGAGACGGCTACCTTATTAAATTCTCTACTTACTCATTCGGAGGCGTACGAACTTATTAACCAGCGCTTTAAAAAGCTCTACCACCCCCTCATGATAATTGCCTACCTCTGCGACCCTATTGCCCGCGATGAGAGGCCTATTAACGTCACCAATAAGCAAATAAAAGGTGTTAGAGGTTGGCTATTAGAGCACTATAAAAACAATAAAAAGAAGACCGCTACAGTGTACGCAAAGCTTCTTAAATTACGAGCCAGATCAGGTCCTTTTAGTAGGCCTCTTAATTAGGCAGCTGCGAAGAAGATGGATATAGTTCTATAGTGGAAGAGTCTCTTTTTATCTCATACGGAGCTTATTCAATTGGCAAAGTGGGCGCTTTTAATATTACCTACTACAGGTGCTGCAGAAAGGAACTGGTCAGCCTTTGGCTATATTCACAGTAAAAATAGGAATTCTTTATTGAATGATTAAGTAAACAAGCTAGTATATATATACTGGAATCTACGAATACAAGAGAGAATTGGAGACGAAAGGGACACCTGGTTTAATAATGAGGAGGATAAGGATGAAGAAAAGGATAAGGATTTAGTAGAGGCTCTTTTTGAACCGGATGTATATAAATTTGACGACGATAAGGTTGATCAGGAGGACGTTGAGGATTACGATATATAATATATTATATAAGCTTACACTTACATAGTGTATTACATTGTGTAATACACGGTGTACACGTGTAATATTTTGACTTACACGGTGTATTCACACCCCTATACTGTCACATAAAACGCGATTGTGAGCCCGACATATCCCGTTTGCAATATTATTACTATTCTAGTGCTCCAAGGTGTCACAATACAGTTGTAGTTGTAAAGACTCCCTGGGTTATCTTACTGGTGTTAAAGATTGCAGTATCTACGTCCACGCATCGAATAGATGGCCTCTAATTGCTCTTCCCAGACACTCTTCTCGTAATTAAAATACGAAGGCACTGATGTGCCCTGTTCAGGAGAGATCAAACCAGTTTTCAAGCCGTTTTATCTAAGCTTCATGATTAAAAGCATGAAGTATCCTTAACAATGGATCACAGGAGGTTTGCACAATCATTAACAATTAATACTCTGCTTGCAAGAACAAGATATAGTGCAGCAGGTGAGCAGGGCCTTAGGTAACATCGGCTGGTACCGTTCGAACCTATGTTGATATAGATTGTCTCAGGTAACGGCATTAATCCTAAAATTTTACATTCACACTCTTTCAAACCCAGTTTCTTGACAAGCGACCTATAGGGACGGGCAGAAGTTTTTCTTCTCCAGTTTCTTCCCAGCACTCACACAAGCTTATACCTGATTCAGTTCAAGTCTTAATGTACTTTATCAGCTATAGCTTGAAACAATGAAACTTGGTCATCCTGCATTCAAACATGGATCCAGACAAAGACAAGACACCTTCAAATGGCAAGGGTAAAGCTCCAAAGTGCGTCCTCGGATTTTTCTTTTTCATTCTATCCTCATACCTTGCTTATATATTAATCTTAACTAGGCCTAACGAAGCCAGCCGACCTGATGACGGGAGCAACGTGCAGCCATCAAGTGTCAAGGTGATGCAGCAAACTATAGAGCAATATGAGGTCTTAGAGAAAACAGCATCCTTGAAGAAAGCAGCGGCTTCGGAGAAGGCTTTAGCTAGTTCGTTGCGAAGGAAATCGATCTTGAAGACACCGAGAAAGCCCAGAGAAAGCTCAAACCTTGTATCGGAGAAGAAGGAGGTCGAGATTCGAACGTGAGTTTCTGATGCAAGTCCGGTGTTATTCATCACTTTCTCTAGCCAAACTAGGCCGGAGGAAGAAGCCGCAATAAGGAGTCGGGATGAGAAGCTACATATGGGCTGGGATTGGAGCACAATGCGGACTCCGAAGTAAGTTTTTCTTCTATCGATTATGTTCTTCATCAGTGCGGTGATATACAATTAGATAGTTTGATCAAGAGGACTCGGGCCCAGAGGAGAGGCCGCTATATTGAGGCACGCTTTTAGACACATACAGGGGGCTAAAACACGCGGATGGGAAAGAAGGAGGTGGAGCCTAATTAGCTGAGTCTCTAGATAATTGCCAGCATACTTACAAAAAAGTAAGTTTGGCTTTTTGAAGGTGATACTTCAAATAGTCTACTCATCAATCATCATGCTTTGATGGTTTGGGAGTGTTTCAGAATCGGAGACCGAACGCAACTACATGTGAAAATTTGAGCATCAAATATGTGATCACCGTAAAAACATACACAGAGGAAGTTTGTGGGAAAATAGATGGAAATTTGGACTGGTTTACGACTGATAATTCAAAGGCGATGAGGTCTACGACTGTGATTATCTCGCGCTATCACTTGGAAACGTGCCTTGGGACCTATTCACGGAGCAAATAACTTTATATATTGAATAAACGTCTGATGTAATTTAGATCAAAATTTCACGTCAAAGAATTGATGAAGATTTATGATATATTATTCCTACTAGGGAAGGTTCGGTGAGTTGTGTTGTAGCTTGCACAAAATGCAACTTTATGCAAATCGCTTAATACATCTGGACGCCATAGCTTCATCATCGACGAACTATGCTTGCGGGACTCCCCACTCCTCTCACCAAATATCCCAGCAATTGACAGAAATATCAGAAACTGCGCTCTGCCGCATCGCCCGCCTGGATGGTACTCGACGACGCAACGGCGTCTGCCTCAGACTCCTTCGCCGACGACCCCTCCGACAATGACCCATACTCCACTAAGCCATCCTCAAATGGGCGGAACACGCTCACCATAGATATGGGCTCATTGCCTCATCCTACACCAATTATTGGGCCTCTTATAGGGTATTCCGAGCAGTCCATTGCGAACGGCATCAGAGAGAACTTGTCAGCCCTGCAGCATACACTTAAACGCCCGCTTACGCAGGAGGAAGCCCCGGTACTGGCATACTATTTTGCCAAGGCGAAGGCTACAGCATCTTATGGAGCTGTTCTTGGTATGCTTGGAGGAGCGGTCAGATGCTACCAGACAGCAGATATATTTCGGTTTCCATTTTGGCGGCCAAAGCCGGAGAAGTTCGACCCCAATGTTTTTCTTGCTTTCAAGGGACAAAGAGCACGATTGGCATGGCATGTTGCTCGATTTTGGCCGTATGTCATTATCGGTCAGCTCATCGGAACTTTACTTGGGTCCAATTACGGCATGACCGTTGCCGCTGTGGGCATGCAGCGGGACAAAAGACTCACCAACTTCAACGAAGATATGAAAAAAGCTATTCGAGGAATGCGGGGGAATTCCCCATTGCCCGGCGGAAGAACCCCGGTGCCGGCTCAAGACCGCAGCAGCAGTCCGTGGCCGTCTCGAAACACCACTGATGATGATATGTCATCAACCGCAGGCAACGACTCCTGGTCGGGTTCTGCTGATGGCAGCACAGACGCAGGTGTTATTTCTGACAGCCAGAGACGCGCCTTGGAAAGGTCTTCCGAATTCAATAAGAATACTCGCGGAGCCACAAAACAGCCTCCGCCTTATGATGATGCCTCGCCCACCAGTGGCTTATTTCCTTTAAACGAAGATAAAAATAGTGGAGGGTCGGCTTGGGACCGTATCCGAAGGAACGCAGCATCAGGACAGGCACAGCCGGACCAACGCTCTCATCCTAACACTGCAAGGCCTATTCAAGGGGAACAGAGTGAAAGTTCAACACTTGGAGATAGTTTCAGTTTCTCAAGCACAGATGAGGAGAGGCAGCTAGCAAAAGCTGAGGCGCAGCGCGAATTCGATGATAGGCTTGAACGGGAAAGGAAAGGCGGTGATTTTGATGATCGGGGTAAGAGGTGGTGATACCAAATAGGCTGTGCCACCAAAAATTTCTCTGTACATAAAAGTTCGTGTAAGTATAAGAATTTCGGCGGAAAATGCTGATGCCGAGCCAAGACTTAGGAATAGAGCCATAGTGACGAACCTTCATATTTGTTGCATTCTACCGATGTAGTTTATTACAATACTTATTCACACTGAAACTTGGCTAAGGTGCTTTTCAGTGACATGTGAGTGAATTTTTTCATCAGTACATTTATCGCCTACAACTAGCTTTCTTCAACGCACACTGGCCATACAACCCCTCTTTCTTGATGTTCAAACACAGCCAGGTATCCCTTACTGAAGAGCTGCGAACCCCTAACGCAGAAAGTTTGTCGAGTGACTGTAAAGTCTACATGCGTCGATACACTTTTCGCCTATCTCGAATATACTTTCACTGCCGAACCTTCGAAGGCCGTCGCCCACCAGTTAAATAGAGAAACCGACTATCCACTCAATTAAATGTGCCATGACCCCTGCAACAAACACCCGTGAACCCGAACGACCATAGAGGAAGCGAGAGCGCAATAATATAGACTTAGCGATAATAGACAAGCGTTCGGACCTCCGTACAACGCCCTCTCAGTCACACAGCAGTTCCAGTGAATAGATTGTCGACCTAAGGCCGTCAGTTCACTGCGATCAGCATCAGAGGAAGCGACGCAAACGAAATCTAGGGGTGGAACGGGTTGAGCTAAAACAGTCTTCGCTGAGAAGATGATGTCTGCGAGGCAGAAAAAGCTGGTGACAGATAGCCTACAAGAAGCACAAGGTGAAGATGTGGCCATTGATGATATCCTAAAAAGGGAAGAATGCCCACCATCCCTACTCGACTGCGAACTATATCAGACCCCGCCACTAAGTCCAAACATGGAATGCACGAGACACCAAGAAGATGAGAAGGCTGTGACCCCGGCCATCAAGGCACTCATAGAACACTTCATTTGGAAGATGATTCAGTTCCGAATGCAGAGATGGGAAGCTCGCGAGTTGATAGACGCTATTGAAGATAACCTGGTCAGTCAAGTCAGTTTCACCCAGGTGAAAGACTGCGTGAATTTTATAACGCTTTCCAAAACTCCACCACTCCAACAACATGTGTTGAGGTAGAGGTATCGAATAAGGGCAACGAGACCTTCGACCGTACTTTGATGAATCTCCCGACGTGGACCCAAGATTCATTATGCGGCGGTGTACTGGCCTCACAAACTCGGGAAAATGATTATATATCATGTGATTCAGAAAAACAGCAACCCCGGGGACGATTTCCTCGGCCTGAAGTATGGGGTGAAACAGACAAAGCGGGAGAAAAGCTCGTGTCTCTAAGTTTGCTTAACTACGTGGCACAATCTGAATCATCACTGTCGGATTCGCCGATTGAGCTCAAAGCAGATGGACTTCTCCTAGGATACCTGGAAGACAAATCGTCTCGATTTAACCACAAGCCTGGTTGGAAGCGCAACACGCCAGGACGGAGGCGTAGGAGAGGATTATATACTATCAAAAGCACTACAGAATATCCCTGGAGCCTTGATGAGGAAGAAACAATGGTTGAACAGGCAATTGAACCGGAGAGTTCTGTGGCATGTGGGAACTTCAGAAGATTAGTGGAGGTGGTCGGGACATTTACAAGATTCATGGAACTCCCAACAGAGCTGCGTACTCGTGTCTACGAGTTTGTTTTGAAATTCGAAAAGCCCGTTATGCCGCACCTCTGCGATACTACGAATAAGCAGTCAGCTAAATTCTCTGATGGCGCTGACGGGGCTAAGAAATATACAATGTCTTCTTCAAATCAGTGGCGGTTTCACGACGACAATAACATGCACTTCGAACCTCAATTCAGAACAGAATTCAATAGGTTTCTACAAGGACATTAGGAGGGTCGAACGGGCCACAACGAAGTTTGGAGGAGGTTTGAAATTACGCGGAGCAGCAGGTCGATACGTAAGGAGAGCTTACCCGTCTTCTACGGCATCAACACCTTCGAATATAGCCGTGACACGGTCATTCTTCGTAGCGCTCGCCAGTCATTGTTGATTTAACCTCCTGCGGAGGATTCGATTTTACGTCCATTTCTACAACGAGAAGCACACGCAACGTGTCCTGAAGGACATGCATGATGTGCTCCGGAAGGAGTCAGATATGTCTTTTCCGGATGGCATAGATTTATGCAATGCCTCTCCTCTGGCAGGTATGTTCCTCGTCCTGCGGAAATTGTCAAAGACATTTGGCGAAGAGGAAAGAGCTATTACGCTGCAAGTGCCTGTTCCGGAATAGTTTGATACGCTACCAGGGCTCAAATGGTTCAATGAAGTTGCCGAGGGCGCAGGTCTCAAGGCTAGATTGATACTATTCAATTATCTCACGGGCAACGAATATGAAAGCATACGCTGCACATGGCTTCATCGCATGCAGAAGAGGGGTGATGAGGCAGAGGAGGTGCAAGATACGGCGAAGGGTGCTTTGAAGGAGACCTTCACGAGGTACCCACACTTGCGGAGCACATACAAGAACCGCACTGTATAGTACAGGAAGAACTGCAAAGGAGAAATCACGTGGCATAAACAGGTCTAGTTGGAAGCTAGTAGTAGCTTCAGCGGCCAAGAAGGCCTGGTTTCAGATGGTCGTGTTGGCTTTCTATGGAACTTTTTGGCACCAGATGGTCTCTATGAACCAGGCATAAAACAATGGGGGATCTTCAGACGTAGATCACGAATCTCACTAGGCGAGAGTGACTTTTTGACGCAAGCCTCGTTTGGATCAACCAACTGCCCATAATGCTCGGGGCCACTGGTTCGAAAGACGATAAGGCGGTCCGCTTGGTGTACTACCTCACAACTGTCGATATGTGGCTGTCAACTGCGGAGGGACACTTTTTTAATAATATAGCTGTTAGCCAGTCTGCAAGCCTATTAGCGGTGAGTATTTGACTGTGGAGATGTGGAAGACGAGGCATTTGCCAAATAGTTGGGTAAACAGGAATCATGTCTTAGGTATTTCATACAAATAGTGCAATGAAGATCAAACTCGAATTCGGAGAGTGCGAAGTAAAGCGATGATTGCGTATGGGCCAAAACGTGACACTGTCGGAGAATAAACCAGCCTATCTATACACACAAGCCGGCACGAGGCCCTCTCCGCCGTATTCCGCCACAGGGCCAAAGCCACACCCAGATTTTGCAGAATAAGAAATCCAGGGAATGGCGGCCGAGGAGACGGGCGACGCGACGGGCGACTCGTGGTTATCACGGGCCCGATGGAGTCGAGTGTTCCCGTAGTTTGCGTAAGCTCTATGATACTTACATGCACCTTGTAGCTGAGTCGAGTGAGTTGAGATTGTTATTTATTTCCCCTGCCTTCACGAATAATGACGAGTGCGCAGGTGAAACCGTCCGGTTGATCCCTGCGGATGTTAAATTTGGTGATGACAGTTGCATGAAGTTATGAAAAGCAAGCAAGGGCCCTCTCTTTATGCTCTAAGTGCACCGCGAGGCCGTACTGAGGCTATGTACGACGCCAAAGAGCACGCCAAATCATGCAAGCGCCTCGGGCGAGGCGCTCGGTTTGGCGACGATGCAGCATCAAAACAAACATGCTGAATAGCCGTGGTGTTTTGTGTGCCAACGTTTGGAGGCACAACTTTCAAATCACGGCTGGTGGGAAATCTCAACGCACTGGACAACGGCGATCGAGAGCTGAAACAACAGGGAGGACTTCGGTCAGTCAGGGCGATGGCGATAACTTTGGGCTTGCTCAGTCTGTTCTCTTTAATTTCCCAGAGGTCGTTTTTGGAGAGCCGCTCCAGGGTACGAGAGCCACCAACCAATAAAGCGGCGTAGACGGGCAGCGGAATAAACTCGAATAAACTGAATAAGCTCGAATAAACTCGGGCAGATTCTTGGCCACGGCGCTCGCTGAGGGTTCCAATTTGCGACTTACCGAGCCAACTGGGCTGGTTGGGGTTCGCCTCTGCTGCTGCCCATTCGGCTCGTCGCGCTTTTCCACACCCAGTTCCTGTTCCTGTACAGTCCTTGTACGCTTCTTCCCCATTTTGAGGAGTCGTAGAATTCACCTCACCCAGTCGCTCTTTCAATTGGCTTTGCCCGGCCTTGACCCAAGTCCTTTTTCCAGCTCCCTTTTTTTCTCCAAATTCTCCCCAACCTTTTGGTTACTTTTGTTACTTTCTTGAAACTTCCTTTTCCTTCTTGCACTACCTGCTGTGTTTACCGTGCCGGATGGATACGTGAAGCCTTTGTTTGTCGACCCGGACTTTTTGGATCAGCAGACTACAATTGCGGTCCTCACCTTGCACTCAACGGTCGGTCAATTCACCACCGCCCATTGCCTCACCCAACATCAACTGCGCACCGAGAAAAATGGGGGAGACCGAGCAACAAGGTTCTGCCTCTACACCAAAGAGAAACTGCCAACATCCCAGGAGACATCCCTGGCGCCAAAGGCAATCCTCGCTCGCAATGCCAACTCTCGTCCTCTCACTCCTCGCTGCCGCAGCACCCGTGACAATGGCTGAGAGTTGTATCTCGCTCGCCGGTTCGACTGCGTGTCCGGCCTTCAGTTCTTCCTCCATCTCAACAAGCCCAACCTTGACCGGTCTATTGTATGTCTAACCTTTCGCGCCGAAATCTTCCCCACTCCCAACGACCTCAAAGGCTAATTTGGCCGCACACAGTCCATTCCTCTCCTACGTATCAGACACAGCGACGTTTGACGATCGGATACGGCAGTACATTTCAACAGATTACTCGAGAGAAAAGTATGGTCACACTATTTTTGGGCTAGACATGGGATGCTGACCGGAGCATAGATATCAGCAGCTCATAGGGTGCTCGAGCGTAAATCTTACAAACACAACAGACATCTACGCGAGATATACGACTAGTGTTATTTGCAACGCCATCGTACAAAATTCAATATCAGCCTGCGGGGCGTCTGGAAATGATACGAAGCCTCTTTGCGCAGACTCATGTGTAAGTGCAATTGGCTCTCTTTGCGCTCATGAGGTGGAACACTGACGGCTCTTTAGGCCGAGTTTGCCATCAGCGAACAGGAGATAACAGCAAGCCCTGAATTATGCGGCGACTCTGGACGGAACGCCTTGAGCCAGATCAGAGCTGATTTTACGAATTGTGCTCTACCAGCTAATTCCCTGAGCGGATCCTGCATCACTGGGGCGCAGAACGAACCGAATGACTGCGGATTCCAATCGAATTTACAGGGCCTTTGCTCGTTCTGCGCAGCAAGCTCACCCAACGCTACAGATTCCTGCTGTGTAAACTCCAACGTCGAGCAGCGGTGCGTGAACGTCCACCTTCCCACAACTACGTCCATGGCGCCTTTATTCCCTTCCTCGACATCCTCCGGTGTCCCATCGGCAACTAGCAGTCACACCGCAGCCGCAGCCGGGGCGGCTCATGGTCTTACGGGTGGCCAGATTGCTGGGGTAGTGGTTGGTTCGGTCCTCGGCGCTGCCCTCATTCTCGCTGCCATCATTTTCTTCTGCTTCCGCCTCCGAAAGAAGCACGATAGCAAAGCTGGTAGCACCCTCAATCAATCCTCTCCTGTGCGTCAAGCAGTTCCCGCGGGTCCTGCTATGTCTTTTACGGACGATGCGCAACCTCCACCCATACTTCCTGGCGCTCGCGTTGCCCGTATGTCTGCTCTCGAGGGCTCCACCACCTCCTCGGGCCACCACAGCTCTCCTGGCGCTGCAGGCACTCTTGGAGGATACCGCCAGACCTCGGACGGTTACAGCGGATCGCCTGATTCGCAACGGAGTGGGCTCGCTGCAGGCCCCTTGCCGAAGCGGCAGGGTTCACTTTCGAGCAATTCTGCTCTGGGCTCTGTCGGCCGCCACTCTCCGCACTCTGGTTCTGGTAACGGAGACCAATTCTCGAGCCCCGAAGGCGTCGCATCTGGCCAATCCGAACAGCTCCAATTCTTCAAAGACTATTACTCACAAGACGAGATCAGGCCTAACGACACAGTCGCTACACTGTGGGCCTACCAGCCGCGCGCCAGCGACGAGTTCGAGCTTGAACGGGGTGATATGCTCAAAGTGGTGGGCATATGGGATGATGGTTGGGCGACTGGCGTCAAGCTTTCGGAATCAGCGGAGCAATGGGAAGCGAGGAGGAACGTCCAGCGCGATTCGGGAGTCAGCAACGGCAGCAGACGGTCCGGCGTCACCAGCGACAGCGAGATCAAGGCATTCCCGCTCGTCTGCGTGTGTCTGCCACAGCACTGGCGGAAGACGATCGAAGGAGATAGCACCGACACAACGGGCGGTGGAGGAGGTGGAGGGTCTGGAGGCCCGCCACACGGAAGCCCTTAGAGCTGTCAGCTACGAGCCTCTTTCTCGACGGTTTTTCTGTTTTTGCTTTCTATCTTAATGCCGGCACGATGATGGCGTTTCCACGAACCGTTTTGCGACCGAACTCTCTCCCCACAACCTTCTTCGGCTATCAATGATATTCTCCTCGGGTGTACCTTAGCCCGCATCGCTAGATTCTTCACACCTTAGCTATTAGATTTCGCCAAAGACAGCGAGATGGCGTGTCTCTTTACGGCGTGTTTTGCATTGCATCGCCTTTTTCTCGTCAAGGGCTCTTTAACTCCGATTAATGCAGCGGAAGAAACCCGATTCCGGCGGTTTTAATCACCCAGCCTATCTCGAAAGCATTTTATTGCAGACTAATATTAATAACGAAAACCAACCTCGGAGGACCCTGCATTAGATCAAGTTCTTTTCTTGCCTCTTCAAACTATTCACGGCAGTGCATTGACATATACTCTTTCCGCCCCTTCTCGTGGCTACGAGCTCGCTACACACACTCTCTCTTCCCTTTTGTACTTACCGTTCCCCTTTCTCTCGAACGCAGCGCGCCATCTCTCTGCAGTTCTTGTTTTTTTTTGGGGTTTTTTTCAAAACCACGTTCTATACCCGCCCTTCCATCCTTTTTTCCATCCTGGGAACAAAAAGGGGGCTGTTTTTTCCCTTCTTTCCGCTTCTTGACGAAAAAAAAGTGTGCGTGGTGCTTCTGGCATGCGAGGGCTTTTTTTTTATAATAGTAGTACAGTAGTAATGCTTACTTTTTAGGCTTGAGGGGTTTATCTTTATTTTTAGCCTTTTGCTCAGGGGGAGAAGGGGGTTGTGTGCTTGTAGGGCCCGTGTACTGGGATTTCTTTTTCCCCATCCTTGTAGGGAATGCAGAGGGGGAGTTGTATATATCTGGATTGAGTTGCTGAGAGCGCGGGAGAGAGGCGTAGGCGGGATTGGGGTGGTCGGAAAGGGGGAGAGGGTAGTTGGCGAGCCCGGTGGATGGGCTTGGTTTGTGTGCGTGTGTGGTGGGGCGAGGTGATGTGAGGCGGGTTTGGGGTAGGGCAGGATAGTCGTGGTTGTAGGGAAGGGAAATGTTTATTTTTCTTTGTACACTTGAAGTGGCTTGGTTTGACTTTTGGATCGTGCCGTGTGATGTGTGACCGTGGGCACCCTGATTATGTGTGACAATTATATTGTGCCATTGTGGAATTGCTATTTCTATATGGTTTTGCATTTGTGGTCTACATACAGGTCCCGTACAGTACAATGACTTCGTATGAAAGAAGCCCTGAACAGCTGGTTGGAGGGGGTTAGCGAAAGCCGAGATTGCTGCAGAGAAGGGTTTCGGCAACCTTATGTATTTATACAATAAGGCTTACAGGATGCATGAAGCGGAGGGGCAGGAAATGGGGCCAGGGCAGTGAAAGTACAGTATTGCTGACAAAAAAATTAAAGAAAAGATTGTCCGCAGTATGGTACAGCCATGATTCTTTTTTGCGGAAAAAAAGACGGGAAAGAAAGTAATCGTTCGCAAATTAGCGAAAATTTCCCCATGTGAAAGATCTGGCAAGGGAATGGAATGGAAGTGTTATGTTGCATGCAGCACGTGATATCTAGAGAACATGTTGAAAGGAGGTAAAGAGTAAATAAAGGAAGCAAGTAATTTGTAACAGAAGAGAAAATAAATTGAAGAGATTGGAAGCTCGCAGCCAGTGCTGTCGTTTAGCGAAACCCCTTTGAGTCGTCCAACGTTGATTGTGCGGCGACTGGAGACGTGCGATTTGAGTGAGTGCTTGATGAATGAAGCAACGGAATTGAAAATTCGTTGTCGGAGAAGGTATGAGCATGAAGATCTCCGTGCTGTGCGCTCTACCGTATAAACCTACGAAATTGGATAATCCAGGAGCTTGAGACTGTTAGAGTCAAGTCTCGCCGGTGAAAATGCCTCTTAATGACATTTGCATCCCGTTTCTCGTAGTTTTCTTATCAGGTGACTGGGCTGCGGAGGCTGTCCATCGCACCAATCAAGCTCTATTCATTCTCACCATCTGGTTGGTCCCCATCCCAGCATTTATATATCTCGCCGATATAAGCTGTGATATCTCTGGTCCAACGTGATACAAATCCTGCGTCGGCAGTTGTTAGCGATACATCAGGATCTGACTTCGAGAGCAGAGACCGTTGCGGGAAGACGCATTCGCCTAAGCGAGCTAGGTCGATCAAATCATTAGAACATGAAAGATCGACTGGAAGAGAGCAGCAATCTTTGCAGACGCAGCGACCTAGCGGCTGGGTTAGTGAATCTGAGGATTTGTCCGGGTGGTATTGAGGACCACTGAGGTCTTCCGACTCGTCAAGGGTTTGGGTTGACAATGTCAGGCTAAGCTTCTGGCAGGGCGGAGATGGATACAGGCCGTTCTTGTTAGAGCCATCCCCCCAGTAGGCAAAGGGGTTTTGCATGCCAAGAGTGCAGCGGTCAAAAGGGTGCGGAAAGTGCTCGTCCATGAACTTGGACATCTCGTATTCCGTGACAATGATGTTCGCAAACCCCCCATTATCATCCTCAGAATCCTTCTCTTGTCCGCTTCCACTACTAGTGTCATCTTCAACGATGAGCGGAGGCGGCGCTGGGTCATCGACATCTGCCTGATAAGTACAGCCACAAAAGTAACTGCACGGAAGATGAGTCGTGCCTCCAAACGCTCTGCCATTCACATCCTGGTCCTCCAGGCGCCATTCGACACCAATGTACTGCGGCACAACACTCGCATCGTATTCGAGATCTGGACGATGTATGTATTTTAGGTTGATGCAAAAATTCTCCATGGCGAGCTCCCATCGAAGCATCGCAAAGAGATCGTCGCTATCCAGCTGGTGGGCGGTTGAAAGCGTCAGAACTGGGTAGGCACGACTGAAGCAAATGCCTGGACCAAGACGCGCCCGCACGAGCAAGGCAAGGCACTCTTGAAGATGGTAGTCTGCATCATAGAACTCGCCCTCCTCCGGCTCCATTGTCGGTATCCAGAACCTCACGCGGCGAAGCAACCCCAGACGTCCCCGGGCTCGCAGAGCTTCGAAAAAATCTAGCATAGGTCCATGAACTGAGCCGAAGTCGAAGATATTGACGGCGTAGAAGGTACTGAGGGCTTCGCTGTGAAGTTGGCGGCTGACGAGCGTGACGTTGAAGACTCCACCCATGGAGCGGGAACCACATTCGAGGAATTGCACGATGTCTCCGGCTTCATTCCCATGGTCAGCTCTGTTTTCATACGGTGCTCGATTACAGAAGAGGCGGGTACGTGCAGAAAAGACGTTTATAGAATCGCGTGCGTGCTTGGTGACTTCTATGAGTGAAGGATAGGAGCGACGCGGCCGGATTGGAGCTGGAAACCAGAAGACGTATTCGTAGATCCGAATTCGAAGCTCGAAAGGGAGATCGAGGAGCCGGAAGGGTCTGGTATCTGCTTCTTGATACGTCTTTGTATTGGCTGAATGAGAGGCGCTACGCGTACTCATGTCAAGAGCATGGCAACTATCTTGCAAGCACGAAGACTCATTCTCATTGCAGTGATGCCACCATGTGAGGCATACTTTGAGCGTGGCGCCATCCGGGCGAACAAGAAAGGCGTAGGGCTTCTGTATAGGGCACGGCTCAAGTCCCACCGAAGACATCGTTTCCATGGATGACCTAGAAGAAAGCGACAGATTCTGCATGGTTGTACGACAGCCCCTAAATCAGATAAGGTCGAGACGCAGGAAAAGAACAAAATTAATCAGTGGGTGGAATGGAGGAGATATACTTTGACAGTTCTGGCAAGTAGAGGTGGAGAAGGCTCAAGACAAGAACTCCCACGGGGAAGCTGATGGGATTGTTGAAGTGATCTGTTGTACAAACGGAGCGCAGGATCAGGGAGAGAGCAACAAGCGAAAGGAGAGTTGGGAAAGAAGATCAAGTGAGGTTCGGAAACTTGCTCGATCCCTACGTGAGGTTATGTGAATCCGAACTCACTTCACAACAGGATTCCGAGAAGAGCAGACGAAATAAGGCCGCGAAAGGACAACCATCAAACGACGAAGGAAATTATTCTTACAAATTTTTATTTGCTTTTCGACGCTACATGTCTACATGACCTTTTTATCCCATGTAGATCCAACTCGAGAGGAGATGGTATAACTAGGGTATTGTACAGTAACTCTTCGCCACTCCAGGTACTCTCCCAGGAAACGCCATCAGGGTCCCATACGGTTACAGCTTGTTCGCAAGCCAGATAGCCAACAGACACTCCGCCGCCCATCCCTAGCATTGCGCCTAAATGCGCGATCTAAAACCAGAAACGCCGGTGCGTGCACTTCCTGTGATATAAAAAGCGTTCAATGAAAGCCTACCAGCCCAGCTGCGCCGTTGACGTCCGTCCACGCTAAAAGGCCAGGGGCAATTCTATGCAGTAATTAACCAAGAGATAAATAGAAAATAACGAATGTCCTTTTTAAGCCAAAATGTATCCCACCCAATTAATTAGGCCGTGGCTTCATTGACAGTATTAACTAGAGGTCTGCCACCTCCAACAAGTTCAAGAATTTTGCCAGCCACCGCTGCTGGGTATCCATGCGAGAGGCCCTCATTCACAACAGCCATCGCGCTGCTGCGGTCCTCCACCGCCATGAATGCCCGAGTCATGGCTTCGTAAGTACTAGGCTCGCGCTTGTCCATAGAAACGCCGTCGTAGATTGCCTTAGCCTTCTCGATGTTCTTCGCGAGGGCCCAGCCGTGAATTAAAGAATTTGCAATGTAGGGAGTCATTTCGACGCCACGGTTCTTCATGTCCGTGAGAGTGCTCTCAGTATCCGCAATCTGATGGTTGGCGACCATGGCTTCAAAGAGTGCTTGATAAAGGCAAGCTTGAGGGCGGATGCGCGAGTCGGCCATAACAGTGTCGAAGAGCCTTCGGGCTCCGGCCATATCATGTTGAACGCAGCCCTTGGCGTGGATCAAAGAGGCATAATGAACGGCTTCTGGAATACCACCGGCTTGACGAATTTGGCTAAGCACGCCTTCCGCAGCCTTCATATCAACAGGCTCAAGAGTAGCGTAGGTATCGATCAGAAGCTTGTAGGTATGCGTAGTTGGCTCAATCTTCTTGGATCGCATCCGCTCATAGTACGCAAGAACCTTGCTGCGGTCACGCTTGGTCGTAAGGAAGAATTGCATCAAACTGTGATATGGAGCTGGCCTAGGCTTGTAGTTCGGCATGCTCTCCATCTCTTCAAAAAGCTCTTCGGCGAATTTCTCGTCGCTCACACGGCAAAGCGCGTTGACGATAGTCCCATAGGTGACGCTTGTTGGACGGATGCCGAGGTTGCGCATTTCCGAGAAGTAGAAGAGACAGTCATCGATACGTCTGGCCTTGCCAAGCTTACCGATAAGAGCATTATATAGGAAAGATGAAGGTTCGACGCCCTCAGATTTGGCACGTAGGAAAATCTTGACAGCTTCTGTGGCCTCATCAAAGGTCTTCGTGGATTCTTTAAGAGTCGTAATATAAAGTCCGAAAGTATTAGCCGAGGGAGCAGCGCCCATATCAAGCAAGTCCTGGTGGTATTGAGCAGCGAGTCCACGTTGTCCGGTAGTGAGGCAAGCAGCGACCATGGCATCCAAGATGGTAACCCAACCGTATCTAACGATACGGTACTGAGGCAGCAGAGGAACGTCTTGCCTAGCGAGAGCTAGAATGTCGTGAGCAAGGTTGAGACGATCCTCCTTTGCCGCAGCAGTGATGAGTTTGGCGTAGGTAAAGAATCGAGGATGTCTGCCAGCTCGGCGCATGTTCTTGAACTTTGTCAAAGCCTCATTCAGATGGGAAGACGATCTACCGTGGGTCTTTTCGAGTAAGTCGGTGATAGCAACGGAGCCCTTGTTGTCAGTCGTAGCAGCATATGGGTCGAATGAATCCTCATATGCAGGAGCGACAGGAATCGGTACCCGTTGAGGGAACGATGAATACTGGACAGGGGAGTAGGTTGGTTCAGGTGCAGGGTGCTTGTAACTGTACCAACGGTGCTGGAGATCCGGGCGATCAAGTTTGACAAGAACCTTCTCGACCAAAGCTGAGGTAGACTTGTCGGTTACCGTACCAGTGGAAGCAATAACCTCAAGCAGGTGAGCGAAGCGAGCAGTGTTGGCAATATCCAAGTCGGAAGCGTTAAGAATCATTCCCGATTGAACCTGCATGAGAAGAGTGATATCGCCCCAATGAAGCTGAGCAATGCCTTCTGGGCCCATACCTGCAAGTAAATGTCCGGCAACGGGAGCAACAAGACCACCGTTCTCAATCATGGTCCACATCAACTCCATGCTAGCTCTCGCCGGTAGAATGATACCGCGCCTGATCATGAACTGACCGATGACCTCAACAGCCTCGTCAATCTGTTCCACGATCTCCATCTTGGCCTGGGTAGATCCAGCTTGCGAATCACGGATGCGTGCGAACATCTGGCGACTTTGACGCAAACCCTGCTCAGCCTGGCCACTGCCAATCAGAGCAATCGTATGCATGGCGGTCGACTCAATGAATTGAGGCTTGGTGCTGGAGAGCTCCAAAATCTTCCAAAACACATTAGCAGCTTCGATGTTCCCGTTGCGAACATGCATTGCGCCTATGGCCATGGCAGGACGGGAAAGATCTGCGTTCTCTGGAAGTGCATTGAAAGCCTTGGTCGCATTTTCAACGTCATTCTTGTCAGCAGCTTTGATGCAAATGGCAGCCATGGCAAGATGACGAGCTTCTGGGCTCAACTTCTCGCTGGCATGCACAAATGCCTCTTCAAAAGAGCCATTCTTCAACCACACTGACAAGAGAGCCTTCAAGCTCACAATGTCACGCAGAGGAGTAATGTCCTCCGGGTCGACAATGGTCTCCTCAATCTTCGAAAGGAACTTCTGGCCTCCTTCGGACCTTCCGCAAATGCTGTATGCCTTAATGAGAGCGGCATACACATCGTTATCTTTCCGTGACAAAGAGATTTCTCCCTTGTCATTCGCAATGGCTAGAGCCTTGTACTCATCGTAGCATTCAACCGCGCTGCGCAAATCACCGGACTTGCCAAAGGCGTGGATCATGGGCACAAACATGTCAGCACATGGAATCACATTTCTTGATTCCATCTGCGCATAAATGCGGACCATGTCCTCGACACGGTCACCCTCAGCGCAAGCTGAGACGAGAACACGGTAGGTTTTCTCGGAGAAGGTTCGTGCAGGCTGGCTGGTGGTTGCAGAATCGAAAAGCTTGACCGCGATGTCAAGGGAGTCGTCTTCGCTAAGAATGTCGAATTCGGTTTCGTTGGAATGGAGCATAAACTTGCCCTCTTCCTCCATACCACCATACCTTACTCTCTTTTCTTCCAGGGCCTGCGTCATAGAAAGAACTTCCAGAGACCGGACAGAGAGGATCTCAATCAAAGTGGCGTATGTGTTAGTATCAGGAAGCACCCGTCGGCGCAGCATGTCAGAGTACACATCCAGCGCCTTTGGAACAACCTGATGTCTTGTCTTGGGTAGGTTGATGGCAGCGGAGAGGAGAGCATTGTATGCTGGTGCGGTAGGCTTGATGCCCGAAACGAGCATAGATTCGAAGATTGCTGGTATTTCGGCATAGTGTTGATTTTCAGCGAGTTTGTTCAGTTGCTCGGTGTATGTATCAATCTCAGAGATACTAGTAGCAAAACTAGAACTGGTGCGGCTCAAGGCAATTGACTCAGGAGTGACGTTGGATCCTGTGGCTGGGGACTGTGGACGAGTCTCCTGGGTCACCGGAGAGGTTTCTTGAGCAGCCAGCTTCGGGGATGCAGCCTCGGCTTTAGCCTTCGCCCCCTCTTGAGCGATTGCCTCATCGACCTGTGCAAGTGCAGTAGCCTCTGCCTTCGCATCACCCACAACCTTCCTGAAATCATCTACAGTGCTGGTGCTGTAGGCGCGGCTGATGACGGCTCGAGCCGGAACCGGATCCGAGGTCTCTTCGATGACCCCGCTGTCCTCCTTAGCCTCATTTTTGCCTTCTGGAACTGTTGCTCGAGGCTTCCACTCGATTCGCTTTGTAAATTGGAATTGTTGCCATTCCTTATCCTCGACGCGTTGGTGCTTCTGCCAGGCAGCATAGTACGCCGCTAAACCGGAGTCTGCGTGCTCGTTGTGAGCAACCTTGATGCTGCCACCTGCCTGGGTCGACGTGGAAGCAAAGGCATTTTGGGTTTGATTCGCACCGGGTTTCCCGAAACGACTTTGAAGGTTTGAACCGAAGGCTCCAAAAGAGTTGTTTTGCGACGCGTACGATGATTGAGAGGCGGCAACTACGGATTGAGCGTATCCGTGGGTGAAACTCTTTACGAGACTCTGGCGCGCGAGGTGGAAAGTCTTAAAGACCATTTAGGAGATGGAGGAACCCTTCAGATTGGAAGGGTGAGACTGTAGCAAGGGGCTCCGAGTCAGTACGTGAAGGGCAAAATTAGACTGGAAGCAGTGGAGCGTGGCATACTATTATTCTCAGAGTGCGATTCTGATGCAGGTTCATTGACGACACAGGCCGCCAAAAGAACGCGCTGAAATGAAATTACGGTGAAGGATTTTTGAGGGGGTAGCCTGGATATCGACTGCTACTTCTACGAAAGGAAACGAAATCGAAAGGCACAAGAATAGGTGGAGGGTAGAATGGAAGATTACAAGTGTAGGGGATTAAGGGAGAAAAGGCAAAGCTGGCCTGAAAGGACAGGAGTCAGCTTGCATGTGGGCGATGAAAAAGAAAGCTCGAAGCTCTGGTGGTGACGAGGCCACTCTTCCGGAATTTTCTCTACCGCCGCGTCGGACGAAGGCAGCGCCGATGAGGGTTATGCCCGTTTGAGCGATTGCAAACCGCGCACACGTGCCTTCTTGGGCCTGTCGATGGCTTTCCTTTCCCTTCGCCGGCCATTAGCTTGCTGCACCCCTGGCTAAGGGCCGATGGTGACTCACTGGCACGAATATTCTGCGGAATCCTCTGCCCTAGTGCTGTGCCGTGCCGTGCCATGCTTGCGCCCCGCCTCACCCCAAAGGGCGCATCTCGTACTGCCTCGTACAGTCACTAGCGAAATCGGCTTCCGTCCAAAGGCGCGCACCTTCACCACGAGCTAGCCCCTGTACGGTTAGACACTCGACTAATCTGGACAACACTAGTTTACAATAGACAACCCATTCGTATCTTATCATGTGTACTACAGTCAAACGATATAGGGTATATAACGATATCCTCTGCATTACGATCTACACCTCTTAATCAAGCCTTTTTTAGTGTAATATTACGATAATCTGACCTTTGACAATATCGTTAAGCACCTACCATCAATATCGGTATAACTAGTAGAGAATTTGTATGGCAAAGAGCCCTATTTGGCCCGTGAGGTAGATATCTTAAGCCTCTTTAGGTATCAAATCCCCGGTTTTCCTGCTTATTTACACTACCCGTGATTCTTAATATAACAATACCATTGATATTACGATACGTTTAGCCGAACAAACGGTATCGTACTAATGATATTTGACTGTACATATATTAATCCCGCCTTTGCTGTTCATACCTCCATGGCCTGAGCCACATATGATGCCAAGGTGTGACTTCAAGACGTGTCTACCCGATTACACCCAACCACGTCTGTGAATGTACTACAGTAGCCCTTAGTTTACCCCACCATACACGGCAGTTTTATCATGCGTGGACGGCCGTCACCTGGCTGTTTTGCCACTCACCTAGCGCAGGGAATTTTAAAGCAGTTACATTTCTAATTCAATAGCATTCATAAGCCATTGCGGCACGTAGAGGAGTATAAAAAGACGGCAACCGCATGGAGGTTGGCGGGGAGGTCTAATAAAGCTTAGAAAGCGAATTCTAATATTGACACGTGACCAGATAGATGCCCGATAGCAACAACGCTACCATAAGCAGCCGTGCAAACCGGTCGATACTCGGAAGGAAGCCAAAGCACATTTTCCATCTCATAGGTTACCCACTGCCGCTTAGCAAATAGTCCGCGTGAAAGACCCCGCCGAGAAAGACATCCGCTAGGGGGAGGAGATATAGTATGTAATATTCCTCTATCAGTCTCTATAAATGCCCCGTCATCGGAGAATGACAGGGCTTGAATAGCAGCGTTAGCTTTAAGCGTCTGCTGCACTGCCCCCGTGCCGGTATCCCACAGCTTGACCGTCTTGCCCGATGCCGACGCCAGCACCTTGCCATCCGGCGAGAAGGCTACGGCGGTGACCTCACATGAATGGCCCTTGAGCGTTTGCTGCACTGCTCCCGTGCCGGCATCCCACAACTTGACTGTCCTGTCCCGCAATGCCGACGCCAGCACCTTGCCGTCCGGCGAGAAGACCACGGCGCCGACATGACCTACGAAGACCACGCCGCTGACATGACTTAAATGGCCCTTGAGCGTCTGCTGCACTGCCCCCGTGCCGGCATCCCACAGCTTGACTGTCCTGTCCCACGATGCCGACGCCAGCACCTTGCCGTCCGGCGAGAAGGCCACGGCGCTGACATGGCTTAAATGGCCCTTGAGCGTCTGCTGCACTGCTCCCGTGCCGGCATCCCACAGCTTGACCGTCTTGTCGTTCGATACCGACGCCAGCACCTTGCCGTCTGGCGAGAAGGCCACGGCGGTGACCCGACTTGAATGGCCCTCGAGCGTCTGCTGCACTGCTCCCGTGCCGGCATCCCACAACCCGACCGTCTCGTCCGATGCCGACGCCAGCACCTTGCTGTCTGGCGAGAAGGCTACAGCGGTGACCAAATTTGAATGGCCCTTGAGCGTCTGCTGCACTGCCCCCGTGCCGGCATCCCACAGCTTGACTGTCCTGTCCCACGATGCCGACGCCAGCGCCTTACCGTCCGGCGAGAAGGCTACGGCGGTGACCAAATTTGAATGGCCCTCGAGCGTCTGCTGCACTGCTCCCGTGCCGGCATCCCACAGCTTGACCGTCTCGCCCAATGCCGACGCCAGCACCTTGCCGTCTGGCGAGAAGGCTACGGCCCTGACCCGACTTGGATGGCCCCCGAGCGTCTGCTGCACTGCTCCCGTGCCGGTATCCCATAGCTTGACTGTATCCCACGATGCCGACGCCAGCACCTTGCCGTCCGGCGAGAAGGTCACGGCGCTGACCCAATTTGAATGGCCCCCGAGCGTCTGCACTGCTCCCGT
>Ga0307515_10004989_pt1 | contig 27076 bp, 28 predicted proteins | sample 17_EM_MG_FD_194513 | JGI IMG/M metagenome (GOLD analysis project Ga0307515, IMG submission 194513) | Populus trichocarpa ectomycorrhiza microbial communities from riparian zone in the Pacific Northwest, United States - 17_EM | ecosystem: Host-associated > Plants > Roots > Unclassified | place... | reverse complement strand
TTTAGCAAGGAATAGGATCTACGGCAGTGGACCTAAGTGTAGGAAAGTAGTTAATTATACTTTGTGGCTTAGGGAAGACACCCCCGTAACATCAGCCAACGTCATTAATCACTTAGTCACATCATGATTAGGCCGAGACGATTCTCTTTGGCCGGGGAGTACCCTGATTATCCTTATCACCTGAGGCAATAAATCAGAGGTCCCACCTAATTGCATATTGACTATCGACTGCCTTGTTTGTGTGTCGGAGTAATCTCCAGTCCAATCACACATGTCCTGCTAGTTCAGGAAAATGAATCAGGTTGAAAACAATATGCTCGGCAGCAGATAACTCCTTTCGATTTGGCAGTATCGTTGAAACATCAGAATGGAATTGGCTATGCAACCTTATGGTTATTCAATCGACACACGACCCTTATGTCTTCCCACTACGGAAAATATGGCCGGCAAACCTACAATGTCATGACTAGGTGATTTACATATCACGTGACTAGACCGAGAGTAACTCCGTGACCTGTATTCATTAGACTATCGCACAGACCATTATCTCTATGAAGGGAAAACCCTCAACAGTGACTCTCCCTTGAAGTTATCCGTAACCGTGCTGTCAGTGTCTTGCTAAAAGATGAGTAGTGAGTTGTGTCTGATGAGGATGTGGCTTGGCTATGTGAGTACAATTACATTGTGAATCCTCCCACTGCAGGCTCTTTGGCTAATAAGAATCTTTCAAGCAGCTACCCAGCTGCAAATCAGTCGTTGTGACGATGGAATGCACTGTCTGGAGAGTTTTTCAAGGATTTGTGTTGTGGGTGGGTATTTTTCTAGCACTTTGAAGGATGGATGGATGAGTGACAAATTAAAGTCTTTTGGAGAGGGTTTTGGTCTCTTTTTGGAGGTTTATATATTGTATTAAGACATTGCTCATATTGATGGATAAAGGGCTGTGTTGAGAGTTCACAATTTTGGGATTAAATGTTGAGACAATTGTTTTTGGAAAGGCACAGTGGTAGCAATAGGACTCCATGTATAGCTAATATGTAATTGGTAGTTAAGTATCATTGCCCAGCAGAAGTTGGTCCACATGATCAGTGAAACACAAATGAACTTCAGTTCATTGTGGCAGTGAGATTCGTCAAAGAAAGCCATTCAACATCACTGTGGCATGCTGATCACCTGCCATTGTCAGTTGGGAGTGCCCGTCCATGTATGTAGTTGGATCTGGGGGCGACTTGACAAACCAAGATCCTAGAATTTTTGACAGGATAAAAGGTGTATCTAGATAATGCTTTTTAGCATATCAACTCTTTGTTTCATTTACATAACGCTTCAATTCGTTTACTATACATTTGTCTATTTGTCCTTTAGTTATCCCTTTTGTTTTTTGTTACACATCACTTGCCACATGTTTAAATCATGACACCAAGGCACTGTACTTCTCTTTCTCAACTTCCTCCTCATTCCAGGACCAGGAGAAGAAGACAAACAATCTACGGTGAGGATCTCCAGGATGATTGCACCATCGTACTTGACAATTTCAATGATTGTTAAGATGACAATTCAGATTCCAATGACGAGCCTCTTCTGTAACCATCCAGGAAAGCACTACACATCCGGCCATGGAAAGATTTATTCACATCAACATTTGGAAACAAGTCATAGCGACTCATTTACCTTCTACTTCAGCACAACCCCAACATCCTGCACTTTAGGAGGTCTCTCTTGTTGCAGAGGAGGAGAATTACCATGAGCCTGCTCCACTCGCATCAAAAATGGTATTGAATCATGCAGTTAAATAATTGAATTTGCCTGCTAATGTATATATTTACTACAGGAAGGATTTCCATGCAGCTGGTGAGCAATTGGTTGCATGGAAAGCTGAAAATCTGTGGCGATATGAGCCCTGTGTTGATGACATTACAGGCCTCATTGTCACTGCAAAATACAATGCGCAAACAGCTCTTGAAGCTGTTCTGGCGTTGGTCACAGCAAGTGTGCAGTCTATAGCCCTCAATTATGCAATGTTTGTGAATCCCAATGCCATGAATGCAGTGAAGACCATCCACATTCATATTTGGTGGCATTGTTAGGCGTTTTCCCACAGCTGTGGTAAAGGTACTTGAATAATCAATTGCATATGGATCATAGGGTTACTATCAGTCTAGTCACGTGGTTTGCCTAGGACCAATACGTGACATCTCAAGTATTCCAGTCGTATGGGCTGTAGAGGGGTCCCATGCTAGCTGCAACGTCAGCCTTAAATGTTACTGTCATGCGGATCTGTCAAATTCTTCATTTGCAGAGTTGCGGTTGGTTGCCACATAACAATAATAATATTACTACTCTGAATGCAATGCCAAATAACCATGATTATGGTGAGGAATAAATATCCACAAGGTGATTGAACATATTGCAATAAAGCACTTCCGATAATGATTGGCTGAAGTTCTAATTACCAACCCAGATGTGTTGCAAGATGCCCAAATTTAAGTTATGATCTGATGCAGTGTCTGATATGATATCATGTGATGGATGGCCTGATTCTTATCAGGAGTGTAATGCTTCAAAACCACATTGCATGTACGCAATAACCTGAGGGATATGGGGCAACGAATACTGCACGCAGTGGGAAGATTGTAAGACGCAACCCCATTGGTGTTATCAAGAATGAGTGGAATCTTTGCATCGCAGTCTGGGTGTACAAACCAGATTGCATGTTCACAATAACCTAAGGGATGCATGGCAATTAATACTGGGAGCATCACGAAGAATGTAAGAAGTGACCAAATCAGTGCTATTGAGAAAGGGTGGAATGATAGCATCAAATTCTAGGCATACAAACCTTTTGAGATGACTATATAAAGATCAATTGTTGTGGCATGAAGAAGCACAAGGTCCAGCAGCGAACAGTCAGAAATACCTACCAGTGAAAGATGACTTTGAAAAGTTGTTGTCTTTTTATGATACCTACATTGTTAGTGGTTTTCGCTGAATAGCGATAATGGGACATGCAATAGGTAAACGGATACATATCACGGAGTTACTCCAGGTCTAGTCACGTGATATGCATAACACCTATTCATGACATTGCAGGTAAGCCAGTCCTATGTCCTTTAGCAGGGGTACATGGGAGTTACGTGTCTGTTGGATAGGTGACTCGGTTACTTAGCGGGTTAATTTTTGATGAAGCATCGTTATTGCCAGATCGAACAAAGGAAACGTCTGCCGAGCATAATGATTTCGACCACATTCATTCTCCTAGCTTCTAGAGAGATATGGCTGATTGGACTAGAGATCACTCCGACTCACAAGAACAGCAGTGGATCGTCAATATTCGGGTGTGCGGGACTTCTGGCCTATTGCCTCGGGCTGTTGGGAACAACCAGGGTACTCCCCGGTCAAAGCGAATGGTCCCGACCTCAGCATGACATGACTGAGGTACTTACGATGTTGGCTAAAGATAAGAGGCCTGAAGCAACCCTGCTCATTGGTTGGAGTTAGAATGCCTTGCAACTTCAGACTCAATATTAATACAAGCTGACCCGTTGAATTCTATGTTGGCATAGTATTGGTTGATCGCCGATTAAATCTATGACACAAGCCAATCAGGCTTCTAAAGGTGAGGCATTAATTCGTGATAAGCGCTGCCAACTGAATTGTTGGCTGACATTCCAAATACTGGCACAAATGGGAAGTAAGATGTCTAAAGTTCAAGTTTCATCTGACACATTGTCTGACATGATATAATGCGGTGGATGGCCTGATTCTTATCAGGAGCGTAATGCTTTGAAACAACATTGCATGAACATGATAACCTATTGGGAAGCATTGCAAGTTATTACCTGGCACATGCGGAAATGGCATGATGCGACCGCAATAATGCTATCATGAGCATCGTAGTCATAGCGTAGAAGTACGGGCATACAGACCCTCGAAGATCACTATAAAGAGATGACTTTGCTCCGGCAATGAGAAGAACAAGCTCAAGCAGCAAGCCACAGTCAACATTCAGAATACTGAAGATGATCTTGAAATATTACTAAGAATTCTACTCTATAAAAACACTATCTCAATTCCTCAACTACTCCATACTTGTGATTACACATTATACGCCTGGACACAGGTTGACACCATCTCAATACGCACACAAGAAGAACGTCAAACATTTCGGTGATCTCATTGTGTAACTGGACCAACAGTCATTAGCCCACATCTCCTGAGTGGTTTGGCTTTTCGTCAGAACTATCAATATCGGTTACCCAGTGCATCGATACATATCCACAGGGCCATTGGCATTCGAAGAACTTCCTGGAGATTGGCTAAATCCCTCAGAGGTTTACTCTGCGGATTAGAAGCATCTTCCGGATGGTGGGTTCAAATTGGAAGGAGAGCTCTTTAAGAAGGTCAAGAGGTGTTAGGGGTTATCTCTTAGCAGCGATAAAGATACTTGAATTAGTATACGAGATGCATACATATCTACGATGTGAATAAACCTATGCATGTGAACGTTCAAGTGGTCAGCAACATGCTCTGAGAGGCAGGTACATGTTGGTCGCGCGGAGTGAGGGGACTTTGTTCACACCCGGATACTATACCAGACATGTGGGGTAATCTCACACGGCAGTTGGTCAAGCAAGTAAGAGAACTCTTTTCCAGACCCGATAAGCGGATGGGGGTTCAGCGAGGCACGTTCCGGTCCGGAGATAAAGTCTCGACCTGAGCTTGACGTAACTGAGGAATTAATCACGTAGGCAATGGCCTAGAGCGAGCACCACTAAGTTGACTCTGGTGGCCTGGATCGCAATGTAAACTTCGTATCGAGTATGAGCTTACGCGTCGTTAATCTACGTTGGCATAGCATCGGTTGGTCGCCGACTAAGTTTATGACGCAATTAATCACTCATGTGCATGAGGGATTAAGAGGCGCAAGCATTATCGTTTGGGCGATAGATGTTCCAACTACCGACTCGTACGATACAAGGATGTCTGAGGTGATATCACGCAACTGATGGCCTGATTGTTATCAGGAGCGTAACGCTTTAAAATTCATGCTGCATGAGCGCAATTACCTGAGGGTGTTGTGGCAAGTTATTTCCGGGCGCTAAGAGGGCATGGCCGAGATAACGCTATCATCGCTATGAGGATGCACGGGCTATAAAGAGCCAGCGTTGGTCGAAGTAATTGGAGGACATCAGCGAACAGTTTAGCTTTCAGAACACCGAAGACGATCTTAAAATATTATTAAGAATTCTATCTATCTATCTCTATAAAGAAATAGTCGCCACTATTTCGTCCTTAATCCATTTACGCGATTATCCTCTATATGCCTGGACGCAGACTTACACAATCCGAATACGCAATTCAGACGATTGTAGAGTTGTTTGGCAATTTTCTGTTCAGTTTACACGAGCACCATTTAACCCACACCTACAGCGTGGTTTTATGTTTTGCCGAACTCGAGAACATCGACTACCAGGTGTTACGGTATCTGAACACCGGCTTGTTACCATTCGAGGAGTTTTCCGAGGACCCGGTGCTCGACGGAGTGGCTTGATTTATATCTACAGAGGAGACGGATTGTGGTATAGGTTTAGTACGGAAGTTCTCTTTGTTCAGGAACGAGAAGTTGAGTCTTAGGATAAGACGAGGAAAGAAAGAGATACTTAGATAGGCGGCCGTGCTTAGTTCAATAAATGTTGTATTGATTATTGGGACTGAAAACCCCCGTAACAAGAGGTTGAGTCTTCGGATAAGACAAGGAAAGAAAGAGTTTCTTAGATTAGGCCACTGTACTTAATTCAATGAATGTTGAATTGATTATTGGGCTAAAGTAACCCCGTAACATAAATCTATTAGCTTTTGTAGGTGGAAGCACCACACCTTTGATGACCATCAATTTTGAGCACATGGCAGATGATTCACTGGTAGTATTCAGGAAGTGAATCTATCAGTTCTATGAAAAGCAATATTTATCCGCAGCTCAGTGCATTTGGTGGATATCCACATTAGTAGAATTACAATCTGCGCTAGTCTATTGTTTAGACAATGAAAGATTACCGTCAGCAATTAATTCAACCATCGATCCTTGGACCATTGAGAGGGATAGTGAGGCTCTACCTAATAGAAAGAGATTACGGGATGTTTCTTTGAAACCCAAGGATATTCAGAGGCAGTCATCGAGTCCTTGCTAAGAAATAGAGAAATGCTGTATTCTAGAAACTCAAGGATTATATGAAGTTGATTACATAATCAAACTTTTCAGATGGACTAGCAAACCAAGGGTAATTCGTTTACCTAAAACAAAGACTCAGCAGAAGAATGCTTGGAAACAACAATGCAAGATACAAGCGATTCAACTGTTATGGGTTCTCCCATAATAGTGGTATTGGTACTAGTCTACTTCGAGATCTACATAATGGGTTTTGTGCTTACCGTATAGTACATAACGCCTATCTCACAATGAAGTAGTAAGCTGGCAAATGTATGATGCCTGGCGGGTGATTACATGCCTTGTGTCGATTTGACAGCGAGCCTCATTGCTCGAGCATTCATTGAACATTCAAACACTGCGGTAGAACTGATTTCATCATGCAATAATCTTGGCCAGTCGATAAGCCTTCAAGGCTTGTAGAGATGTCAGTCATTTCTTACCACATTCATTCAAACTATGCTAAGGGGACCGGATGCAGCAGTTGCAGGAATGGGACTGACATGTCAGGTAGACGATAGCCAATATGTGATTAGGTCGGACTTTGAGTCAATGCCTTGTGGAGCGGAACAACTCGGATACTCCCCAGGCAAAGATAATGGTCTCGGCCTTAACATGGTGTGTCTGAATCCACGAAGGCATTGTGCAAAGTCAATAAGACCTGATATGCCTCCGACTGCGTGGAAGGGAACACAGGACCAGGGCTCATCCATTATTAGTTCAATAATACGGGTGTGGTACGTCAATTCAAATGTCGACAGAGCAATGGTGGGTCGCCACATAAGTCTCTGAAACCAGATAAGCCGAATAGCCTATATGGTGAAGGTTGTGTCTTAATTCATCAAGGAATCTGCTTGAAGCCCTCCAAATAACCACGTCAGGCAAAGGAGAGGTATTGACTACCCAAAACAAATGAGTTGCAAGATATATTTAAATTGCAGTTACTGTTTGAATGAATCAGATTAGGGATGATGACCTGAGAGGGAGCGTAATGCTTCACAAACAGTCTTGTAATTACATGATCACCTTCGGGATGCATGGTCCTCTATCTCAGTTCCTGTCTCGTTAGAAAAGAACACCCTAAGATATGACAGATGAGATCATAACTAAGGTTTGGACATAAACTTCACCAGTGCAAGAAAGGCTTAAAAAGAACGACAAAGCTTTGGCTTTGGATGGGTAGCCCCACAGTTACGAATAATACCTACCTGCGAAGACAAAGCTGAAATATTATTAAGTTTTCAGTTCTGATTTCTATTATGATTATTATCAAGTATATGAGTATCATCTATTAAGATTGTATGCAGTTCCCCCGACCCATGAACAAGCATACGTTTAACAACAAATCCGACGTGATACTTTTCGTGTTATCTATCATACTTGATCAGCTAGATAGAAAGGATCAGATATTTGCCGTACAGTGCATTTAGTGGTTGGCAGGTATAATTAATTTTACGGAGATATTCATCTACTATCGACATCCGAAGATATTACCATCAGCCTACCTTAAGCTTTGTTCAGCAACTCCGTTACCTGAAACCAATATGGAAATACACCTCACACAAGCTATTTCAGAGCTCGATCTAGCGGAGGCTATTATTGAAGAAATGGAACATCCGATATTACAAAGAAAACCAGTAAACAATCACGGTACCACCCAACCAGTATTAGGAACAACTTGAAGTGGGAAAGTATTTAAACCACAGACGATTAAGCAATGTACACTTGCAAATAGATATCCTGGGCGAGGCAATGAACAATTACAAGAGATTCGTAATTCGTTTAGAAAGGTCGGCTGAATCTTATTAGCCGTAACAAAAGGTTGAGTTGAATTGACATCTACTATTGAGTCTGTGAAAGACGAGGAATTGAGGGAGATTACGCCTGAGACTTAATATTGCTGATAGTATCTGAACGCTAGATTTATCAAGGAATTAGCAAAAGGGATTTTATGAAGATATGTGTCAATTTAGACTGCACTATCAATCGGCAACATATCACCACCATACATTAATTAATCATCGAGCTTAATTATACGAACATACCTTAGAACATTTATCAAGCATCAAGATTGATCATACGAGTTATATGTATTGTCAGTATTCCTTCTCACCACAATACCATTTGGTTGCTATTTACTTGGAAGCAGCTGAAACGACTATACACATTTGTCCTCTTTGCGTATACAATTTATACAGCCTTCAAAAACAATTTGTCTGGAGATACACATAGAACGAGAAATTGAGATAAAACTATGGCTTTGCATTCAGTACATACTTGGAAGTATCTAACAATGCTTGTGTTAAGTATTGATATTTTCGTGGAAGTATAGTTACTCAGGATAAAGCATCACCATAACATCAACAAAGGATTGCTGAGATCTGAAAGACCATTATTGAGAATCTTTCTAATGAAGAGAAACTTGGGCAACAATTGAGAAATAGGATCCAAGGCTGTGCATAAGGTTATTTTTCTTACTGGATAAGCATCCCCCTAACAGGTATGAGGAAATCGCCATGACTGATCAAGCCCAGTGGAACTCAGACCCTCCACGTGCCTACATTTCAGTGCTAACTAAATCATCACAATGATTGTTTTCATCACTGACATTGTGTATCAGGCTCCCACAAAAATTACTTGCTTGGATGCAGCAACGTTATACTGCTGCAAGACACCAGCAACTCTATGCACAGATTTTGAACAAGTTCGCCAACAGAGATCCGGAAAATGGTAGCCTGGCTATTCACCAAATATAGGTTTATATGCCCTGCAAACATTTGTGAGGTAAGTTCAAAGTTTCCATCTTGTGTAATTAATGTCCTGAATAACAATTGAGTGCATGTTTTGTTTTGCAGCGACTGAAATTGTGGATCTTATTCACTGGACATACTTCTAGGGCAAACAACAAATCAAAATGGAAGATAGATCATTGATTGATAAAATCAACCCAATGTTCATTGACCTCAACATAATGGCCTTCCATGGTGTTCTGTCAGCCTGGAATACGGCCGAGATTAGGGTCCCCCCCACAGTTTGGTCTCAGAGGTTGAGCACAATGTAAGTGCAACACAAGGAATTTTGATTCCGCAGGTAATACTGCATGCAGACATGTATTTTGTCATCCCGACACAGATATTTGTTCTTCATTGCCGCATATTCAAGCCAAACAGATTGACAATATCCGCAGCATGATTTGCCAAATGATCCACTCAACAGGTATTAACCCAGCAATGGCACAACCTCACAACAAGTATGGAAGCTTTGATGAGGACATCCTTGATTAAGTCTTGGAAGAGCTGACAGAGGAGTTCGACAATTCTTTCATCATCTCAGCAGCTTTGTTATGGCCACCAAAGCTTTCATGCGATTGTCGGCTGTTATGCCTATGAGTCTGCCATTGCCAGCAGCACCCAGCGTGTCCCCAGCAGCGACACCAACACCAACAACATCACTACCATCACCAGCATCAGGAACATGGTATTCACCAATGGCAGTATAGTGTGTTGGGGGTTTTCCCGTAGGAGCGACAACAGTACTTGCAATAGTAAATGAATACATGTCGTGGAGTTACTCTTGGTCTAGTCATGTGATATGCATAACACCTATTGATGACGTCCCAAGGGAGTCAGTCCTATGCCCTTTAGTGGGGATACATAGGAGTCCCGTATCAAGTGAATAACTAACGTAGTTACTCAGCGGAATCACTTTTGATGAAGCATCATTATTGCCATATCGAATGAAGGAAACTTCTGCCAAGCAAAATGATTTCAACCACATCCAATTTCCTGAACTAGCAGGACATATCAGATTGGACTAGAGAATACTCTGACTCACACACACGGCAGTCGAAAGTCAATATGCATGTATGCTGGATCTCTGACCTAGCACCTCTGGTGATGGGAACAACCAGGGCACTCTCCAGTCGAGATAAAGATCTAGACCTAAGCATGACGTGACAGAGGGAATTATGATGTCAGCTTCAGATATGAGGCCTGGAGCAACCCTGCTGATTGGTTTGAGTTGGTATGCATTGCAACGTCAGACATGTATGTTGGTACAAGCTGATGCGTCAAATTCTACGTTGGCGTAGTATCGGTTGGTCGCTGATTAAATATATGATGCAAGCTAAATTGCCTTCATGGTGAGGCATTAATTCCAATAAGCACTACCAATAGTTTATCAGCAGATGTTCCTACTACTGATACATACGGATTGTGAGATGTCTAAGTACAAGTTCCATCTGACAAATTGTCTGACATGATATCATTCGATGAATGGCCTGATTCTTATTAGGAGCATAACGCTTTGAAACAACATTGCACGAACACGATAACCCAGAGGGAAGCGTGGCAAGTGATATCCAGGCGTAGTCAGAAATAGTATAGCGTGACTGCAATAACGCTATCATGAGCTCTGTAGTCATAGCATTGAAGGATGGGCATACAAACCCTCGAAGCCGACAATAAAGAGATCGCATTGTTCTGGCAATGAGCAGAAAAAGCTCAAACAGCAATCCCCAGTCAACATTCAGAATACTAAAGACAATCTTAAAATATTATTAAGAATTCTACTCTATAAAAACTCTATCAAATATTTCTCGATTTATCAGCCCCCATGATTATGCTTTGTATGCCTGGACAGAGGGTGACACAATCTCAAAACTCACACCAGAAGAACATGGGACATTTTGGTGATCTTAATGTTCAACTGGAAGAGCAGTCATTCACCCACATCTCTTGAGCGGTTTGGATTTTGGTCATCCCTATAGGTATCGGTTGCACAGTACATTGATACACATCTACAGGGATGTTTGCCTTCAAAGAATATTCCGAGGAGTGGTTATATGCTGGACCGGTTTAATCTTCGGATTAGAAGTTTCTGCTGGGCAGCGGGTTTAGATTGGAAGAAGAGCTCTTCAAGAAGGTCAAGAGGTTGAGTCTTAGAATAAGATGAGGAAAGGAAGAGTTTCTTAGATTAGGCGGCTGTACTTAATTCAAAAAATGATGTGTCGATTATTGGGATTAAGAACACCGTAACATCGTTTTGGAGAGTGCCATGTCACTTGGATATTAGGCACGGTTTAAGTGGTTAGATTTAGGATTTCAATTGTGTCCTATTTTATTGTAGGTATCATCGATCTCTCATAATAGTAGTAAATGAAATGGAACTGATGGTTTACCCAAGTCTGATCTCAAATATGTGAAATTATAATTGCTATAATGCATAACCCTCCCACTATGGTTGAACATCTGTAAGCTACTGAATCATCTTGTATCATCACATTAGATATTTTGAACCACTTCTGCATGGTAACTATCAGCAGTCAAAATAATCAATTGGGGATCTTCAAAAACAAGAACAACACCGTTGATTCAATATACAAAGTGAGTGCAATCATTCTGGCAAGGACATATTGAATTGGGCAACTTAGAAATATGCCACTAGATGTCTTGTGATATTGCCAAAGGAAGTGTGAACCATTCTTCAAGTATTCATTATAACATTCGCAAAAGTCGGTGAACTTGTTGTGAAATTTGACAACAGTGTCGCGACTACTGAGAGAACACTTGGGAATGATCATGCAGTGCTATATTGCGGTGAAACTACGATTTCATTTGTTGAGCTTGTGGGGACAATAAACTAGATCAATTCAATGCAGGAAATTTAGTAATTGCTGTGGTGATACCAACAACAAAGATAGAAACCAAACGCATTGAGAGGCAAATAGATAATGATGCTCCTGACAGAAGTAAGTTACTATCTGCAAGATATTAGCCACTGCATCAGTTTCTGATTTGATTCACAAGGTCATCTGGGTCAGGTGAACCACCTTATCTCAATTGATTCTGCATAGAAGCATGTATCGTAAAAGCTTAATAATATTTTAGATTCTTCTTTCGCAAGAAAGTTTCTGATTATTCCCCGCAAGAACTTGTTCTCTTTATTGCCGTATGTATGCCAACTCTATATTGTCCAGGGATCTGGGTGAGGCCCCATCAGAACTATCTTAGGACTATACAATCAATACTCAAGTGGTAGTCTTCTAATCACACCGCACTTTCCTTAGCGTATCGTGTTCAAGCACAAGTTCTTTTGACAATTATTCCCCCTGTGCTTGATTCCATCCTCTGCAAGATAGTAATGAAATTTAGTGGCAACTTATAACTTCAACTTGGACATCATGCTTTCGTTTATTCAGTAGTTGGAATATCTGGCAACATGTAGCCTTTCAGTGATTATCACAATTATATTAATGCCTCACAATAATCTGGTAATTTGGCAATTGCATCAGAGATTGAATTGGTAACGAACCAATTCTGCGCCAAAAAGCAATACAACAAAAGTCTTGGCGAAACAGAAGAAGCACATATAGTTGACAACAACTATGGCAATTGGGAAATGGATGGCGGCAATCGATTCTGGATGTTGAATTGACCCAGGAGCGAGCTTGCCAGCACCATCTCGACGGCTGGAGGAGGGTGCGCACAAGAATCTGTGCAATCGAGTGGATTCACCCGAGTCTTGGCCAAATACACCATCAACCCAACCAGACGGCCAACGAGCTAGTGACAATGAGGACTACCCCAGAGGAGGTGTGCCTCAGAGAAGTGACGACCAAGGTCAGAGTCAGCAAGAGGAGCGGCCTGGACAGAGGAGAAGTGGCAGACGGGACAAGCGACATGCCTATGGATATCACAATATGGATGACGAAGGCGGTGACATCCATCAATGCAGGGAGTGCGGGCTAAGCGATACTTGAGACAATTGAGAGAAACGAGCATGGAAAGCGGGGAAGGAGGAGTGAGGTACCGGGGACCGCCTGGGCCCTCTGGGACTGGAGCAGCAGCATGGAGCAGGCGGTTCAGCAGTAAGCCCGCGAACTAGCACAGCTACACCGAACCATCGCAAAGATGGCAAATATGCTGGAGATGCCGACAGCACTGCAGGAGGCGCAGTGGCAAGGTATGAAAACGTGGATGGAGGAAAAAGAGGAAAAACAGGATGCGTACCACCAGGATGACGTACTGTGGGGCAAGGGCATCATGGACTTGGATGTAAGAGTGGTGGCTGCTACAGAACGGGACCAGAGAGAGAAAAGGAAAGCGGACCCCGAGAATATCGGCCTGGAGGCCTCGATACACACAGCCCCGACGCAGACAGGAGGACCGAACAAGCCGGAAGAGCGCGAACAGCTGCAGCCTGGAAGGCAGCCCAAATCAATGCCAATGCCGAAACCGAAACCGAACCTACCCCGAAAGCCGAACCCAGCACAAACACCAAGACCAACACCTGTACTGATGCACAGAGTGACATCGACGCCGAAAGGGGTGACGACATCAGTGCCAACACCAACCAGACTATGGGAGACGGTCCCACCATGAAACCGAGGGAAGCTGGTCAACCCAGCCCAGGCCGCGACACCGGGTTCGAGCATGGCAGACAGATGCCTAATCCTAAGGACAGACCAGAGTGTGCCACTCCCCAATATGATGGACCAAGAAATTGCATCAGCAATCAACAGAGCGCTTTTCCACCCGCAGGCCCCAGCCCACATTAGGATCATGAACGCAAGGAGCAATGCGAAAGGCACGATCACAGCAATCATGCCAAATAATACTACAGTGGAGATGACTATGTGGTACCACGACATCACCATCACAGCAGCGAGGACTGTCAACACAGGAGTTGTGAATGTCAAAGAAAACGAGACCAGGGAAAGACTAACGATCCACGAAGTACCCCTTGTGCGGTACATCCGAATTGACACAGAAGGCCTGCAGAGAATGTGAGAGGGATTTGAAGCGGTGAACACAGGCACAGCGATCCCCACCCAGGTGCGATGGCAGGCAAACCACCACACCATCCGGGACGGGAGGCAGAATGGATAAATCGCCGTGTCATCAGTAGTTGTTGTCGTAAAGGGAAGCAAGGTAGTACAGAGTGTAATCCAAAAAGTCATCAAGGCGGCTGGAGTGTGGTAACGAGTGGAGGAGTTTACGAATGCAGGCCCTGACAGTAGGTGTGAGCTCGCCTGTGGATGGGGCCACATAGAAATCAAGTGCGGCAACAAGCCCAAGTGTGGCTACTGCTCTGGCAATCACCAGACAAGCGACCACAAGTGCAATGTAATGGAGTGTATGGCAAAGCAGGGATCACTACGTGGCCACACGCTGGAGAAGTGCCCTAATTGCAGAGGCAATCTTATTGAGTTCAGCAGCAGGTGCGCGAACAAGATCGAAGGCGCCAAAGCTGCGCGGCAGTACAGACCGACGGGAACAGCTGGATGGGGTCCCATGAGCGAAGCTACACACATTGCCACGCGGACGAACAGAGTGGTGATTGGTCCTTGACCCAGGGGAGGAGTGCCAGTTGATGGCGAAAGCAAACAAGAGGAGATCGCTGATGCGGAGGAAGAGGAGGCAATGGGGGAGGCAAGAGACGTCCTGATGACCGAGACTGAGATTGCGACTGCGACCGCTACTGAAACTGAAGCAGGAACCCTGACTACCAATGATTAGAGTGAACCAGCGCAACTGGGCAAGGTCATATGAGTGGACTATTGCGGCACCGGAGACGGGAGTCAAACACAGGGCGGATGTAGTGTGCTTGTAGGAGCCACCGAGTCAAAAAGGAGGTATTGGGATCAGCCATCTGTCATAAGAAGGAAAAAAAGGAAAAAGAGTTTGGATGGGGATGCGGAGAAGGAGCGGCCTGGTGGTTGATCAGCGGACGGATGTAAGCAGAGGTGCCAATGACGATGTCATTACTACTGACGTCAGAGGGAGAGGGGAGATGATAATGAGGATCGTCAACGTTAACGACCATAGAGACATGCAATCGGGAGGCATACCAGCGTGAGAGTTGAACTGGCAGAGAGCGATTAGGCAGTGTGGCACCGTCCTCGCTGGAGACTTCAATGCCCTTAGCACACGATGTGACCCAAGATGCAATGTGCAGCGGAATGCTGCATTCTGAGAAGATGTGATTGACAAAAATGGACTGGACATTGGAAAAGATGGTAGAGCCACCCACCACTGGACAAGAGAAGGTCATGAAGGCGAATCAGTCATCAACCTGACGCTGGCCAATCAACCAATAACACAATGATCCATACTGGCTGGCGATCACGGCACAGGATCTGACCACCAGGATCTAGAATGGCAGGTGGAAGCAGACAGGCAGGAGGAGGGGGACCATGAAAGGGTAGAAGGGTGGAACTTAGCTGCAATGACGGAGGAGGACGGGGAGGCAGCCGAGAAGCTATGGATGTAGCTAGCGAAAGAGACAGCTCACCTGGATGCAGAGTGCACAGCAGACGAGGTGGAGCAAGAGGCCGCAGGGTGTCATGAGGCAATGGGCAATGTTCTCGATGCCATGGCAAAGAAAATTAGGATCGGAGCCCAATCAAAGAGGTGGTGGAACGCCAACATCATGGAAAGAAGGAAGGTGGTCGGACGAGTGACAAGGAGAAGATGGAACCCGGAAGAGGCTGCCAGGGCGAAAGCAGAACTCCAGAAGTTAATTCCACAGTGGATAAGTACAATGTAACGTGAGTAGTGTTAGCAACGGGTCCAAATTGCCGGGTCGGTTCCGGGTCCGGTTCCAACCGACACCGGACCATGGCAACGGGTCTTACCACATGAAAAACCAGGGCCGTTGGAAATGGGCTGGTTTTACCACCAGAAACCAGGCATTTCAAGTTCACAATTTTGGCTCCAATTAAGTATCTGAGTTCTGATTGTACCATGACATGATCAGTACGTACATTGTGCACTTTTAGCCGCTCGTGCACCTCGTGCTGTCAGATTTGCGATCAGACCAATATTCATTGAGTCGCTATCGATAACCCATGAATTTTGCTCAATATCTGGTGTCATCTCACAGCAATTGAACAAATATTAGTCCGATAGCAAATATGAAAGTTCAAGGTGCAAGAGCAACTAAAACTGCACGATCTACATAATCATCACGTTATGATAGGTTTAGATCTCAGATACTGAAGTGGAGTGAAAGTTGCAGGAACCGTGAAATGGATCCGCGGTGCGGGTACAATGCGGCCTAGAAACCACAGGTTTATAGCCTGTCCGGGTAACAACCCCGCCAACACAAAGCGGGTCGGTTTTTCGGCCGGATCTGGAACCGACCCATACCGAACCGCTGGTTAATACCCGGACTAGTGGCAAGTTACCCAGACCAGTTGCAAACACAACACGTGAGTATTTGCATAACTAAAGGTGGGCTGAGGAATGGAGCGCAACACAATATGTGAACCCTTGGGCGGGCACGACAGTGGAGGCCTTAACAGACCGAGAAGGCAAGCAAGAAAACACATCACTGGAGGAGGAGGGGATGCTGAGGCACGAGTCTTTTCCTCTGGGTGACAATGACCAGTACTACCAACTACATCCTGCGTGAAGCGCAGACACGCCGCTCACATCAGCAAAAAACATTTCCGTCAAGGCGGAATGGCTATGTCAGAGTGGACATGCTCCGTCAGAGCCGTCAGAGTCACCCCGGTGGCGGATTACTCAGCGCCCGGCGTCCAGACAACGCATCGCGTCACATATCGCCCTCCTATCGCCGTTTCGCCATTTCTTCTCGCTCTGTCGGTCTCCTATTTAAAGAAACACACTGGCGTTGTGGCCAACTGTGACCATACGTCAGAATGGGTTCATTGGGTACACGCTTGCATCGGGATTGCAATGCAATGGGTGACGCTGCGAAAATCTCTCCTCGCGTTCCTTCTACATTAAGCTCGGGGAGCGTAGGAAGGTGAGAACATATGATACTACATGGCTGTGAGGATCCACGAAATCTCGGACAGAGCGAGTGAGACCAAAAGTGGGGAAAGATAGAGTGCAAATTTTCATTATATGATAAGAGGAGATAGAAATGAGATGATGTCTATCTACTCCGGGGTGCGCCGAATATATACTCCCCGTCACCCTGTCCACTTCCGTTACCCCTGTATCTCTGTACAACCGCCGTCGCTCCTTGAAGATTTACTTGATCGAGCGTGTTTGAGATGCACTTAGAGACAGAGATCGAATGAACTCAGAGATGCACTTTGAGGCCGGGATTGAGCGAGTCTGGAGATGAACTTGGAGGCCGAGGTCGAGTTAGCTCAGTGATGCACTTTGAGGCCGTGATTAAGCGAGTTTGGAGCTGCACTTGGACACTGGGATAGAGTGAACTCAGAGATGAACTTGGAGGCCGTAATCGAGCGAGTCTGGAGATACACTTGGAGGCTGTGATCGAGCGAGTGTGGAGATGCACTTGGAGGCCGTGATCGATCGAGTTTGGAGATGCACTCTGAGGCTGTGACCGAGCGAGTTTGGAGATGCACTTGCAGGCTATGATCGAGCGAGATTGGAGGAGTACTTGGAGGCAGTCGATTTGGAGGGAGGCGCGACGGCAGCTGAGACTCTATTCATTGGTTAACTTGTGATTGGATGAGAAACTGGCTGGGAGCGGGAGACTGTCAATCTTGGGATGATGCTGTACTTGGTGTATGCTATACTCTGTGTTAAGTCATGATTATGGCATGGAGAGATAGAGAGGGATGACTAAACTTCGTGTTCTTAGGTGATGGTAGAGTTGAGCACAAGAAAGTGAGAGATCGGGGGAAATCATCATGAGAAACTGGGACTTGGAGAATTTCGTGTGCGGGTCAATTGACCATCCCCGATACAGTAGGTACGAGTCCCGATCCGGCGCGAACTAACTCCGATACGAGGTCTACCCAACCCAATAAGGCAAGTCGTACCCCTGATTTCTCATCCGCTCGTATCCTCCATATCATTCTCATCTTCATCCCCCATCTCTCTCTTTCTCGTCCACAACTCAACCATCATCGCAGACCACAAAGTTAAGTCATCCCTCTCTATCTCTCCATGACGTGATCATGAGTTGACACCGAGTACAGAATACCCCGAGTACAGCATACACCAAGTACAGCATACACCGAGTACAGCATACACCAAGTACAGCATACACCGAGTACAGCATCCACCCAAGATTGTTTGTCTTCCCTTCATTCTCACCATTACGAGTTGACCCCTGAATGTAGCTTCAGCTTCCGCCGTACCTCCCAACACGATCGACCGCCATCAGCCAGCTCTCCATGAGAGCTCAAAGGTAAAGTCACATGGTCACATTCCCACGGTTGCGAGTTAACAAACTGATGAACAGAGTCTCATCACCCGGTGCGCCGTCCATCGACCGCCTCCAAGTACTCGTCCAATCTCGCTCGATCAAGGCCTCCAAGTGCATCTCCAAACTCGCTCGATCACGGCCTCCAAGTGTATCTCCAAACTTGCACGATTACGGCCTGCAAGTTCGCACGAGCATGGCCTCCAAGTGTATCTTCAATCTCGCTCGATCACGGCCTCCAAGTACATCTCCAAACTCGCTCGTTCACGGCCTCCAAGTTCACTCAATCACTGCCTCCAAGTGTATCTCCAAATACCCTCTATTACCGCCTCCAAGTGCATCTCCAAACTCGCTCGATTACGGCCTGCAAGTTTACTCGATCACTGCCTCCAGGTGTATCTCCAAATACGCTCGATTACCACCTCGAAGTGCATCTCCAAACTCGCTCGATCATGGCCTGGGAGTATATCTCTGAGTTCACTCGATTGTGATTTTCAGGCGCACCTCGAATTGCTCTCAAGCACCGCCTGCAGCCAGTCCAGATATAGCGTGTGTAGATGGTTAGCTATATAGATACATAGATACATAGATGAGAATACAAACTGAATACATGACTGTGATTCGAGGTGCTCCCGGACATGTCGCCGCCGCTCCCAGGTGCTCCCAGGCTTGTCGTCAGCACTCCCAGGCTTGTCGCCGGCGCTCCCAGTTACTCTGAAGGCTGGCAGGAATGCCCTCCTAGGGTCTGACACTCCTGAAATTGACGCATGTAAGTTTACACTCCACATCCTCTCAGACACCCCTGGAGGCTTCCAGTGACTAAAATACATTTTGCTGATGCTATGCAACGCGACCCGTCGCCAGGGCGACGGGTAGTGTGTAATTCTCTGTCAGAGGGTACGAGGTTCCCTCAGAGCCGTCAGAGCCGTCCGGAACACCAGGGTGTTTCTGACGGAACTAAGAGTTGTTTCTGATGCACAGAGCAAGCAATTGAACAAGCCACATATTTTCAAGCAGTAAATAATGCACCAGGGCCAGACAAGCTGTTGGTCAGCGCTATCCAGCTGCTCGGGAAGTAAGACAAAGAGAGGATTGTGAGGCTGAGGAAGGTGTCCATTCGCATGCGAAAATACTCAGCGGTCTGGAAGTGGGCTAGCAGTGTGGTGATTTGCACACCTGGCAAAGACGAGTACACGCAGCTGAAGGCCTATCGCTGAATATTGCTGTTGAGCCGCATGGGAAAAGTTGTCCGGAGAGTTGTCACTAAGCTGGTGACAGGAGGACGCGGAAGAACAGGGCTGCTGAGCCACAGACAATTCGGAAGCAGAAACGGACGGTCTGCGATCGATGCAGCGGCCATTCTGGTCAACAGAGCTCATGCAGCCTGCACAAACGGCCACATAACAGGCGTGCTTCTCATGGACATTAAAGCAGCCTTCCCGAGCGTGGCAAAAGGATAACTAGTCATCTTAATGACGGTCAGGCCAATACATGGAGACCTTATACGATGGACAGACAGCTTTGTGTCAGAAAGAACGGTGGAGATGATAATCAAGGGCAACGCCATGGAAACACACCTGCAGGGCTTGCCTGTGTCACCGATCCTCTGTGCAATCGACACCTCAGGACTGGTCAAATGGGTCGAAGAGTCTGAACCAGAAGCCGAAGGGCAATCCTTTGGGGACAACCTTGGCCGGGTAGCGGCTGGCAGCGATGTCAACCACGTCGTCGTGATACATGCGAGATGTGCAGTGAGGAGCATCGAGTGGGCAAGTTAACGAGGGCTTTAGTTCGACACTGGAAAGATGGAGGTGGCGCTGTTCACGCGCAGATGAGGCCACAAAAAACACCTCTGGCCGACACTGACAGCAGAGATGATGGTCGGAAATGGGATCATACGATTCAACACCCAGGCGACACACTGGCTGGGAGTATGGTTGGGCGCACACCCAATGTTCAAGGAGCAGCACAACTGATGCATGAAGAAAGCCAGGGGAGCAGAAGCTAGACTCAGAACCCTTAACAAGACATATGGGGTTGTTCGTGAGAGCCATAAGGGCCGTCCATGTGGCGTGCATCCAAGCGGTCGCACTATATGGGAGTGAGCTCTGGTGGGACCCCACAGAAGTAGGCAGGCAAGACGACCTCCAACTCCTCCTCAGTCGACAAGCCATGGCCATTCTGGGCGCGCTGCCGACGACCACGCAGGGTGAACTAATGAGACAGTCAGGGCTTACACCAGCACCAGCAATCATGGACTCCTGACAACAGCGATTCACAGCGAAACTAACAAATGCATGAAGAAGCATCCTGAATGTGCTACACAAAAACCGCTCTTCCGGGGCACTGATATGCAAAGTAATCGAGAAGGAGCATTAGCATGGCTGGACAATCTCAGGCATGAATTGGCCGGCCCCGGGCGATGACTTGGTGGTCAGGACCACCATCCTGGATGACACCACCTCGGCCAAAGTCGCCGTGCAGAGCTGGGCGAGACAGTAACATGCCACAATCAGAGCAGGGGTCTGGATTAGGTGGACAGATGGATCGCGCTCAGACGATGGCCAGGTGGGAGCACAGCAGTGGGCAAACATGGAAGGCAATGGAGGTCTCGCCGCAGGGTTCTGGGCACCGGACGTATTGAGGTCATTGATGCCAAACTGTTGGCGAGCCGACTCACGCTTGAGGTGGCGGTCGAGAAGAGGGAAACGTTACAGAAGCATGGAGTGAAGATGGTGGTAGTCTTCAGCGGTTCACAGGGCACAATTCGATGAAGGGCGCACCTGGAGCCGGGCCCAGGGCAGCAACTGGCCAGGCGGAATAGCAGAAGGGCGCAGAATCTCCTTGCTCACGGCATTGCAACCAACATCCACTGGGTCCCAGGACACTCAGGCATCCCCAGAGATGAAGAGACAGACTGCCAGGCAAACCTAGCCTGAGACGGAAGCAGAAGCACAGTGATAGAGTGGCCATTCACATTGGCCTCAAATAGGGCTAGACGAATATCCGAGGGAAGATCAGCAGCGAAGGCGAACTGGGTAGCCAACACCTGTGGCAAGCACTTCAGCTACAGACTCATGGGCAAGGTGGGGACCAAGAGACCTATCCTGATGACAAGTGTGAAGTTGCTGGCCGCTAGGTACTACCGACTGAAGTCCGGGCATCCGCCCACTGGAGTATACCTGACAGGGTTCGGCCACCGAGATGATAACAAATCCTGGTCGTGTGGAGGAACAGTGTCCCAGACGCGGGAGCACCTCTGCCGTCACTGCAGCCAGTGGAGAGACCATGAGGAAGAGCTATGGAAATGGGTGGGAATGGCTATGGGCTGCAAAGCGGGCAGATGCCGACATGTGCGGATCTCTGAGCTATTTTCCATTCAAGAGTGCGACCAAGCGGTGATGGACTTCCGGGCTGCTACTGATGTCGGGAAGTTCCCGCCCAACTGAATGACGGCCTGGAGCAGGAGCAGGTGCAGAGGCTGGAAGAGGAGCGGGGAGCTGCGGCTGTGGAGTTGATAACTGTTGTTTTCTGTTTCGTTTTTTTCTCCGTCTTCTACCTGGGTCATTATCATTTGTTTCGGTTCTATCTCGTGACTTTCCTATGTCAGCGGGGATGAAGGGGTGCGGGGAGGGAGCTACGCCATCTAGCCGGCTCGCCCGGAGGCGGAGGGTGATATGAAGGTCCTGCATAAGCAAAAAACATCTCGGTCAAGGCAGGATGGCTCCGTCACAGTGGACGTGCTCCGTCAGAGCCGTCAGAGACACCCCTGTGGCGGATTACTCCGTGCGGGGCGTCAATTCAACGCGTCGCGTTCGATATCGCCCTCTGATCGCAGTTTCACCGTTTCCTCTGGTTCTGTCGGTCTCCTATTTTATACGATCACTCTCGCATGGTGGCCAACTGTGACAATTTGTCGGAATGGGTTCATTGGGAACTCGCTTGCATCAAGATTGCAATGCGATGGGTGACTTGGCGAAAATCTCTCCTCGTGTTCCTTCTACCTGCACACAAAATGCAATTAACTTTTTATCAATTATACACATCACTCCAATTTCCAGATCTATGTGCCTATTGACAATCCATGGCTTGTTCTGTCCGTCTCCAGTCTCAGTACTGATCGTTATCTCCGGAATGACTTGGGCGCAGCCGAGAATGATTCCCACGCTGAAAACACGCAAACCAACGGCTGCCGGTGGTTTTCTCACTTGTACAAATTTCGAGATGGGATACATGTTACCAGAGTTTTCAGCTATTGTGGTGAGTGCCAGGGCTAACCAGTAATCAACGAAAGCTCGATTCTCGTTTAGGAGTCTGATTTTGGATGGTCGTGGCAGTTGCAACAGGAGACTCCCATTCGCTGCGCCATATCACCTCCCCGGGCATTGCTTTACCCACACCCAGTCGTTTCATTGATCCCCTCCACACCAGCTCTGGCTTCCTGTGCATCGACACATCTGAGATATGCGTTCACCATCTACACCCTGAACTTGAACCTTGATACCTTGGTGAATACAGATCTCCATTGCGTGCAGTTGTTCATCTGATATATACGTCTTGTTACGACTTTTATCGTTGATGAACTCCTGCGTGCCGCTGTATATTCCCAATCCGTGCGTTGTGTCTTGTGTAATGTCAAGTAATGCTCCACAGTCATTGGTCATAGTGTCAGGATGCGTTCCGTCACGGTGGTTTTGGGGTCCCGCGCAATCGGATTTCGCATGTGACTGGTGTTAGGGGTTCTCCTTTAGCAGCGGTAATGATACATGTTTGAGTAAAGCAGGTACATGTGATAAGATCCTAAGAGATAATCATATGCAATTATGTCGCCATAACTGGGAAGTGAAAAACCTTCAGCAGTGTGCATAGTTATTGGCCACACCTAGTGACCCTTGTCTAGCGGGACAACGCACAGTTAAGTTGCGATAACCCAGAACAACATGCGCAGCAGACATTATTGCAATATGCGAGTACGAGGGATCTGCAAGCTCATGCGCTAAGCGGTGGGAGCACTTGCGGCACTCCCCGGTCTACGGAAGGTCGTGACCTAAGCAAGCAGTGTCTGAGGGAATAATGACATTGGCTGAAGATATGAGGCCCAAAGCAAACCGGCTGATTGATTTAGGACGGCATGCATTGCAACGTCATACGTGATAAGAATCCGAGGTTGACCTGTCATTATCTGCGCTCGCGGAGTATTGGTTGGTTGCCAATTAAATCTCTGACACAATGCCGAATAGCCATAGTATGGTGAGGCAATTAATAGTAAAGAGCTATTAATATTAAATTGCGATAAGCACTGATAAGACTAAGGTCGTCAGATGTTCTAGCTACTGAACGAATGGGAAGCAAGATGTCGAACACAAGGTTATGAGCTGTCATTATTTGCGTTTGATATCATCAGCATGAGGATGGCCCGGGAGGGAACGAAAGGTTTTAAAACCACTCATGCATGAACACAATAACCAAAGGGACCTCGTCGCACTATCAATGGGACACACCAGTTGATCTTGACGATAAGCTATCAAGCAATAATGGTGTCATGATGGAAGACCGAAGGCAAACTCGACCTGAGGGAACCGATTATAAAAAGCTCACGCTGTCTCCGACGATGAGAAGAACCAAGCTCTAGCAGCAATCCACAGTCAGACATTACCAGTGAAGAACACCTTAAAATATTATTAAAAATTCTATCTACCAAACATCCACCATTACTTCTATATTTTCCCTCTGTGAATACACACTCTATGTGTTCGTGGAAACCCACTACATCTCAGTACGCAGATCAGGAAATCGTCAGAACCATTGGAGACGCAATCATATATTGCAACGAGCGGGGTCCAACCCACATCTCCCCCCACTATGTGTTCTTAGCGATTATCAACAATATCGGGTACGAGGTAAACCGGAACATTACTACAGGACTCTTGCCTTACGAAGAGTTATCCTATGATCGACCTTGGACAGACAAGGAAGAGTGGTAAGCTCTTATTTGTAGAGAATGAGAGATTGAGTCTGGGAAGACGAGGAAGGAAGGACAAGGAGATAGGTGGCTGTATTTAGTCCAATAGATGTTGTATTGAAACTGGGACTTAAAATACCCCCGTAACAACTGGGAGCCTATGGGGGCAGCCAGATCAGCACCGGAAGGGAGGACATTGCAGGCGGGGGTGCTGTTCTCCCGAAGCTGAGCGGGGGCTTGAAGATTGAGCTCACTGATTTCGAAGCGGAGAGTGCGACGCTGATAGGTCATTACCTGCGGCAGGTAGTTGAGATTGGGTTTGGAAGTGTTCCAACCATCCTTGAGGTTCGTTTTATGTGCTTGGTCATGTCTCTCGGCAGAACACGGTTGCATGGCTCTGTAACAACGTATCTGTCTGACCCAATGAGACATCAAGTGGCTCTTTGGACCGTTGAGGTCGGCATCCTGCTCCTTGGAAACGTTGATCTCGTGGGTGATATAATACCACCAGGCGTTCATTTCACACCGCTTCTTGGACGGCGTCCAAGTTTCAGCATTTGTTTCCTCGTCTACCTTTCACTTCTCCACAAGTTCCGTGCTCAGGGCATTGGATTTGGCCTTTGCATTGTTGCCGGCTCGCCCGAGTAAGAAAACATCTTTGACCATCTGGCAACGCCGCAGGATGTCCTCCATGTAGCTCAAAGTGGCATCATCATGAGATTTATATCAATCATACATATAGAATACTAACACTGCCCGTGTGCATTTAATTGCGCGATTGAATATGGGACGCTGAACGGAACTTCCGCCTGAAAGGGAGTTAGTTACAACTCCAAGCAGGTACCGGATCATTTCTTTCAGCTCCTTCCCATTCCATTGAGAAACATCCTCATATAACTTATTTTTTGGTGTGAGGTCATGGTAAGCAGGCACGGATAACAAGATTGCATTGTACTTGTCGAGCTGTTCGTGCGTCATCATGAAGTGGAAAATCCACCTCTCGTGGGGTCAAGCATGGTGATCTGCATTGTATGGAGGAGGTCTGGTTTCGGAAGGTCACTCACAACAGAAGGATTATGTCAAAACACGTTGCATCCTCGGTGAACGTGGCACAACGAGCGTTTGGCATCGGCTGCCTTGGTGTCGGCATCACTGAGCATTCTATATAGGTTGTGATCCCGCCGGGGGCGTTGCTTGTCCGGAGAGACATAATCTCTAAGTTTGTTCTTTGGATACTAGCACCAAAAATAGACATGCTGCTCAAGATGATGAAGGTTGCTATATTATGGGCAATCTGCAAGCCATGCTGCTCAATCCGGTTTACAATGCCTGAAGTTACCTTCTGCCCAGAGAACATTGTAATACCCACTCTCGGCATTGGGATTGTGTTTAAAGGTAAGAGGCTGGAGGACCTGCCGGAGTACTTCGTTAAGCACCTCTCAGGTTGTTTGCAACTCCTCATCCAGCTGCATCGGAGGAATATTGCAGTCCTTGATTGGAATTAGCAGGAGAGTGACCATTACGATTCTGTGAGTTGAGGGCATCTGGTGGATCTTCCAAGATAGATTGCCAATTGTCATATATACAGGCCACTGATTCTGGGTGCTGGCAAAATTCGAAACATGTGTTCCATCGCACATGAAGCTCAAGGGAACCAGTTTATCTCCCAGTCAGAGCGTTGCCTCAACCTCAATTAGCACGTTCTTATCCTTGACTATCTCTGCTAACCTGTGTCTCCCACCATAAGTCCACATTCGGCATTTCAGTATGGAGGCATCTTGGTGCCTCAGCAAAATATATTTCCGTCCGGGCGGAATGGCTCCGTCAGAGACACCCCGGTAGCGGATTACTCCGCGCCCAGCATCAATACCACACGTCGCGTTGCCTATCACCCTCCGATCGCCGTTTCGCCGTTTCTTCTCGCTCTGTCGGTCTTCTATTTTGAACAAACACTCTGGCGTTGTGGCCATCTGTGACCATACAGCGGAATGGGTTCACTGGGTGCATGTTTGCATCAGGATTGTAATGGGTGACGCTGCGAAAATCTCTCCTCGCGTTCCTTCTACATTATGCTCGAGGAGCGTGGGATGGTGAGAAGATGTAATGGCACGGCTGTGCGTGACGTGTCCAGGGCCGGGTAACACCCGCTTTATATAGTCGGCTCGCAACGAGCCTTAAATCTCTAGCGATAATCTTACTTACTTACCTTTATACTACTCTACAATATGGACATCCACGTTTGCAACCGTATCTACTGATATACCTTCCTACGAGGCCATACACGGGCGTATGCCTTTACACTATTATCGCTCTTACAATTTCAGATACGTTTCGCATACTGGATTTCATGAATTACCCCTTTCCGACGCGTCACAACACGCAATCTACGCGCGAGATATCATTCAGATTTGAGAGCACTGATTGCATCAGCGAAGTGTCTTGATATGTCTATTGAATTGAGGTTAACGATTGCAGAAAGACAATTCCGAGTTGATTCCAGAGGCCAACCGGCCTGGAGACGCATCAGCGACCAACATCAATGAGATTCGATAAGTTACCATCCAATTGAGTCAATTGACGATTACAGGGACGATTCCAGAGCCCATATGGCTCCGAAAGTCGCGTCACTGGCAATGTCTCAGCTGGCCCTACTCCAAAGATGCTCTCGAATTTCGTCCGACGAGCGCAATCGCATGCGGACTATCGAGCCGACACAGGCCACAATCGCACACCCAAGTGCACCTACGATTATATTC
>Ga0307515_10004988_pt1 | contig 27078 bp, 7 predicted proteins | sample 17_EM_MG_FD_194513 | JGI IMG/M metagenome (GOLD analysis project Ga0307515, IMG submission 194513) | Populus trichocarpa ectomycorrhiza microbial communities from riparian zone in the Pacific Northwest, United States - 17_EM | ecosystem: Host-associated > Plants > Roots > Unclassified | place... | reverse complement strand
GAATCAATTTAAATCAACCTTGTAATCAATTCAAACATGATTATTAGAATCAAATTGTGATCAATACAAACACAACTTAGATATTTTATAAACATATTTTATTTTGGAAACATCATCAATAAATAGTGAATAAAATTATGACTATATCAAATTGCACATCAGTACACTGTAAATATTATATCATTTTAAATTTTTTTATAAATATTTTTAAAATGCAAAAAAAAACAGGATTGAAAAAAATATTAAGTGTTATAGATGTTGGTTTAGAATTCAATATATATACAGGAGTTTATATGTGAGTTCCAATTTTTTTTTTAATTTGATTTTTTTTATTTTAAGTTAAAAAATTTTAATATTTTTAAATTATTTTAATATCTTAATATTGAATTTTAAAAATAAAAAATATTTTTTAATATTTTTTATAAATTATTTTAAAAAATTATTATTATTACAATTCCACGCAATTTAAAAGAGAAAGTTGGGCTACTTAGTTTGGTATTGTCATGTCAAAGTGTTCATTTTTATGTCAAAAACTAATCTTGAATGTGACTTTCTAGCAGCAGAAAATGGATCCTCTGTAAGATTCTTACTTTTCCTTCGACAAAACTAACTATTGACATAGAGTGGTCTGTGCTTGGAGTTGCTTCGTGTGGCCAACAATGTTTTGCCTGAAAGGTCGCTTGGAAGGATAAATTGGGCGGTTAGCATAAAATAAATGGTGAAATGACATTTAAACAAGAAATTTCGGGAATCTGCAATATATAATGGTTTTTTTGGTTAAAATCGTAAAAACGGTTGTAAACTCGCGATTTCATCCGATTTTACCCGATTTTACCGATTTTACCCGATTTTAACCCGATTTTACTTCTTTTCGAGTTTTTAAAGCAATTTGGCACGTTAAGCATGTATTGACTCGTAAAATCGTACGATTTTACGAGTCAACTCGCGATTTTAACAACCTTGGTCATAGGTGTTTATACTGGTTGATGGCAATAAAGCTATGGTGTTTCTAAATTATTGAAAGAACTTAGGAGTTTGTCTAGGTATGTTTTTTATAGTTAAGGGTCATCATGTGTTTTTATAGCTTCAAGAATAAACTCTTAATCTTAGGTTAGAACATGTATTTGTTTTGAAGTGGTGTGGTTTGATGTTTCTAAGTCAGAATTAGATGTTGCTAACTCATCTATTTAGAAAAGTTCTTCAGAAGGGTTTGATAGGTTAGATTCAGTATCATATGCCTTAATCAAAAGGTTTTGGATATGGTGAATGACTTTCTCTTCTAAATATAGTTCATTTAATTTTGTATTGATTCGATAGAATCTAGAGGTATGGCCTTTCTGGCCATATTTGTAACATGTAATGTTTTTTTGGTCAAATTTTGGTTTGGATTTTTATTTTGAATGAAAAGGTTTTGTTGGCTTTTTAGTAGTCTTTTTATAGTAAGGCTTAGTTTTGGTATAAAGATGTTTTTTTTTTATATATTTGTGGGCTATTCTTTTGTGATGTGGCTTATTTGGCTTTGAGGTAATAAGTTTGGAGTATGAACCATTACAGGTTAGCCTTGGTAGGGACAAATTAAACTATTGGCAAAAATTACCTAGTTCTTATTGAGTTCTTCTCATCTCCCATTTGAGGTGTCTTTGAATTTTAAAATCTTAACAAGCTCTCTATATGTTAACTGGTCATAAGAGACTGTTTTGAAAACAAAAGAATCTTTAATTTTGTTTCTGACTCTTTCTCCTAGAAGGGTTGGCAATCTAGCAAGGAATTTTTCTTTCTAGAAAGGTTGGTTTGAATCCACTGAGTTTTTTACATCTAAGGTTGGAAATGAGTTCAACATTTTTGTCTTTGAGATGGAAATGATCTCCTAAAAAATATAGAGAAATAGTTAAAATAAGGGTTGAGATTGCATCTTAGATGGTGTTTCTGTCAGAGTTAAGAATGAGTATTTGGTCTTTATTCATTTGGATAAAGTTAAGGATCTCAAGGTGTTGGGTTTTAGTGAGATGGTAATCCCACCATCTTTTTAACTGGCCAGAAAATCCAACTATAAGGAGCTCAGCTATAGCTTTGTCTAAGGTTTTAGTTTGAGTTTTATAGGCATTGGCTATTATGGTCATTTGTTGTAAGGTGTTTAAGATATTGTATTCAGACATTTCATCTTTGTTCCATTCATAAAGGGAAGAGGCATTGAATTTGTGTTGGTTTATAATTAGTGGTTCATTATGGGTGGCTATATCACGAGCAATGGTTGTTTTAGGAGTAGGATTCTTCCAAATAAGTTTATTAATTTCAGGAGTTTTTTCCTAAAAGGCTTCTCCATCAGAGGTTTGGGTTTGATGATTTTGGATAGTGTTTATGTGGCTCGTGGAGGTGTGAGGATTGTTGCTGACTTGAGGGGTGTCAGGAGAAATCAAGGTCGAGGATTAAGTTTCAATATGGTTAAAGTGATATTTAATGGCTTTGAGAAAGTCATTTATGTTATTATGGAATTGAGTATGGCTTAGTTTTGTGATTTTGTATGCCTTGATTACTGAGTTTTTTAGTTTCTGGTCTATGGCTTTTGTAGCTTCAACCAGAGGTCCTTTAGATTTGTTTTTCTATTTTAGTCAACTGTTTTCTTATGATATTGAGTTGGTATTGGTGAAGTTGTTTTGCTATATAATATGTTTGGTATTTGTAGTGATATCATTACTTGGGTTTTTGTAAGGGACAGCATCTATAGTCTGACTATTATGTGGGATTTTGAGGTTTTTTAAAGGTGGATGTTCAGACTCAATGGAAGTACCACTAACAAGTTCCCAAACAGGAGTTTCACTTCTAAATATTATGGGACATACATGTTTTGTAAATGAATATGCAATATGATGTTCAGTTATATAAAATAATTTGAACCAATTAAAAAACAAAATTTGAACTTTATGTAATGTAATGAAATTATAAGAAATTTTTATATTTCATGTTTTTCTTTCATGAAGGTTTTGAAAAACCAAGATCTCTTCTCAGCATTATGGTTGCTATAAAAATCATTAATAAAATATTTTTTTATTTACAATAAAATCTACTTCAAGAACATTCAGCTCATTTTAGATGTTTTCAGTTACAAATGAGAACATTAGAGAGGTTGGAGGAGAAGGTTGGTTTGTGTTTGAATATAATAATTTGAGTATGTTTGTGATATAATCGGTATTTTGGAAACTAGTGCTAGGAATATCAAAGGTTGATTTCATAGATGAGTTTGTGTGGTAAAGCATATTTATAACTGAGAAAATCTCAGAAATTCTTTCAAGATTTATTATACTTGATGTAGAAGATTCATCTAAGAATCTAGAACTGATTGATCATCTATAGAAGGATAGTTTAACTTCACAATCACTATATTGGGTTATGTGTCTGAGTTGAATATTTGGTTATTGTGGTTGAATAAACTTAGGCTGAGTGGCACCTTCAAGGATCCATTCTTCCTGTAGGATAACATCTTTCCACTATATAGATTTAGGAACTATTATGTTTCATTTGGAAATGTATGTTTGAAGGAGTAAAGTTTCACCTTTTGGGATTATATACATATATATATCAATCAATTGTTACATGGATTATATAAATTACACTATTTAACTTATTTAATCATATTTTATTTAGAATTATAATTTATATTTGGGTCAATATATCAAAAAATCTAATTGGTCCCACACATAAAGAACAATTGATAAGAAATTAAAATTGGATGATTAATTAAGTGTGACTTAATTGTAAATAAGTATTGTCGCACGTGAGCGGCGTTGCGGCGATTGTCCACCACTCAAGGTGGACTGTAAAGGTCTATCTGACAAATATGGAGAAACAAGGAATTCTTGTCTCTTATCAGTAAAATATGGAAGTCGCCACCTAGTATTTTGATCACTAGGAACCCTAACTGGTCTCAGAGATAGGGTACAGAGACTGGTTGCGTAAAGGAAAGGTATTAGCACCCCAAATACGCCCTACCTAAGATAAGCTGCATTGTTTTGTCGTCTAATAAAATCGAAGGTTTTGGTTGCGTTTTCTAATTGTTGGTCCTGTCTGTCTCAGATTCAAGGAAAGCCCTTCTCAATAAGAAAATTCTTATCTTAATGGGGTGAAACCTAACCGTTCTAGTGTCTGAAAAAAAATTTAATATCCAGAATACGTATTACATGTAATGTCGTACCCCGGATACTAAAAGACAAACAAAATAAAATTTTTGTTGTTTTTAAAATTTTGGTCAATGTTCTCTTGACTTTAATAAACTGGTTATTAAAGCCAAAATGCATGTTAAAACATTGTTTTTTGGTGTATGAAAACACAATATGATTTTTTTTTAGCTTTGAGACACTTGGCCGTAACACAAAAACATTTTTTTCTTTCTTCAAATTTTTTTTTTAAGTTGACGAAAACTAGGTGTTTTAATATCGGATTTTTTGTAGTTTTATGGCATAAAATACAGACTGATATTAAACAAAATAGCTTAAAACAAAACGCTTGGAAATCGTAAAATTTTAAACATATATTTTTTTTGCTGGGCCGGACCCGACCTACCATTGTTGGGTTGGACCGGACTCAGCCCAAGATCCATGAGCCTAGCCACATCAGATGGTTACTGTGTATGAGCACAGTAACCATCTTCACCTCGCCTACAGAGGCGTGCACCATGCATGTCCTGCATGGCAAGGGAAGAAACGAAAGCAAAAGAAAAAGGGGTAGAGTTTTTAACTGGAGAAGTGAAACTCAGCCTCAGTCGTCAGTGATAGCCAGCGATGGCGGTGGTTCCAGGCGGGGGCGGTGTTGGTGGCAACTCCTCCTCTGTTTTTTTCTTCTTACTTTTTCTCTGTTTTTCTTCTCGTTTTTTTTTCTCTCTACCTCTCTCTGTTTTTTCTTTCTTTCTTTCTCTCCTCTCTCCTCTTTCTCTTCTTTGCCCTGTCCTCTCTTCTTGTGCTCTCCCCCTCTGTATTTATAGGTAAAAACAGAGGGGGGAGAGAGGTCGGGGCGGCCACTATGCTGCCGTCCCACGACTGCCCGAGGAGGCACGTCTCCTCCGTTTCTCTAACACGTGTCAAGGAGCCACGGGTCAGCTTAGCAAGTGGGTACTTCGGGTCGGCGTCTTTTTGAGTTTTTTAGAGGAAGAAAAGTCGGTGAAAACAGGGGAACAAAACTTTCTTCTTCCCATGTTTTCTATGCGTCCAGGGGAAGAAGAAAAGCTACAGTGCCTTTCAAAACGACACCGTTTTGGTTTCTTTTTTTTTAATAGTGTATGAAACGGCGTCGTTTTAGCCAAAACGCGCCATTTCATTAAATGAAAACGGTGCCAAACTTATGTCAAAGTCCAAATCGGTCTTCAATTTGTAATTTGTTCAATCAAGTCCTAAATTACAATTTTGATTTAAAAATCAATGCAATTGCATCCCTGCCAAAAATCAAACAGCGGCCCTGAAGTTGGTCGCCTTTTTCACTTTGATCATTGGTCTTGAATTTATGCAATTTGACCCTCAATTGATCAAATTAACTCTCAAAAATTATTATTTGACCCCAGAACTTTAATTTCTTCCCATTAAAGCCTAAATTGACTTCAAAATCAACTTTTCTTGCAATCAAGCCCTCCATAAATTCAATTAAACCTTCACTAAAATTTAATTGAGTCCATAAACATCTGATTTTTGGACTTTTCTTTCTCAAATTGAATTTTCTTTGTCAACAAGGCTCTCATCAGTCAACAAAATATCGTCAAATTTCAATCTTTGTATTTTAGAACCTCCTCAACCAATTTTTGACCATTTTCTGAGCGTTCTAGCATCCTCGTTTTATTCTTATATTTTTCTGATAATATTTTTGATTTTTTTGTATTTTTTGAAGAGAGAAAAAATGTGAATTGAAGAATAACCCAAAAATAGGTTATGATAGTAAATAAGTTTTAGAAATTAAAGACTGAAATGTAGTTTATATATGGAATTACAATTCTAGACCTAGAAAAATCAAGTAGGGTTATTAGGTTTCCATATAAGTAAAATGTTATGCTTAATAATTTATGTACACAAGATTAGATACACCTATTAAAATAAACAGAGTAGAGAAAAGAAAATGCTAGCACTTAAGACATAACAATCTCTCTCTTTTAAAAGGGTTTTAGGGGATTTCTAATTTAGTGTTTCATGTGAATTATTTTTTTCATGACCTGAACTCGGATCCATGACCGACAACGCAAAAGTGGTGCCTAAGATGACACCCCACCTATGCCAAGCCTCATAAAACAAATTATACAAAATTCGTAGCGTTTCATAAACTTTCAAGATATTCCTCAAAACTAATAAAAACAATTAGTAATTCAAAATACTCATTACATTAAATAAAATCCAATATTTGAAATAAAAATTTAAACTTTAATAAAAAAAAAATATAATAGTGGAGCGTCTAAGATATTAAATAAAAAAGAATAAGAAGAAAAAGTCTCGCGGAAGTAAGTAAGACATATCAACAAATAAAGTTGCAAGAACTCCCAACCAAAGGTTAACCTGCTTACAGAAGCTAAGAACATTAAAATAATATTAAAAATCAACTAAGTGAAGGAATAATATGTAATATACATTGTAGATATTCATAAGTTATAGGCCAAAATTTGATAATATATGTCTATATATACTGCTATGATAGTAATATGGTAGTGGAATACATGTCAAATAATAGATAACATACAAAATCATAAAGTTTCGATAACAAACAAGATTTACTGCCCTGATAACTGTAGGAGGATTAGTTGTTATAGGCTATTGCCTCTCTCACTAGCTAGATATACAGACTATTATGTTTACATAGACTAATTACTCTCTGTTAGTATGGAATTTCTAACAAGTATACTGATATCAAGACATAACAAATACTCGTATAGTTATCAAAGCAAATGAATGTCATATCGAATAGAATTTCATTCAATGAAATGTGAGTGTAAATTCAAGAATGGATGAGTCCTCAGAAAATAAAATAATATATATATAAATATTCAAGAATTAACCAATTGTACTCACCATATAATAAAATACATATATTATTTATATTACATGCATATTAGAATCCTGATTTGCTAGTCTCCCAAACTGCAAATCCCAAAAATAATCGACAAGTTCCTCAAAAAAACATAATTTTAGTCCTCATATCAGTTTGTTTTAAGCCAAACTAACACCCTAAAACATCAATTAAATCTCTTAAATCATTCAAACCCTAAAATAAAACTTAACCAACATATTCAAGCATAAAAAGAACATCAATATTTTACCTTAGAAACCCTTAACTCTAACTTTCACTTTTTCTTCCCTTTTCTTCTTCCTCCTTCCTCCTTTTTATTTCTTCCCCTCTTCCTCTCTTATTGTCCTCTCTCAAAGAATCATGTTCTTAGTTTTTTTACTTCCTATTTATATATCAAAACATATGAAAATACCCAAAATACCTATCAATTATTTATACCCTTAACAATGCATAAAAATGCACCATTAACTTTTCAAATCCATTTTATTTTTATTTTGGGGTATTATAGTTGTTAGAGGTCAGATAATTGGTGACTTATAGTTTATGACAACCTAAACTTGAAAAGTTGATAAAATCTCAAAAGAAGAAATAATCTTAAGGTAATATTTGTTCAAACCCTAAATGACTTTAGATTGTCTAATGGGATTTTTGGCGACTCCCTAAAAAATTTTAAATTACTATTTATACTATATTTATATGTTTTTAGAGACCCAAGATGATCACGTGGAGGAAATTGAATGGCTCTCCAAAGCTAGATTTATTAGGTCAATAAGATATATTGGATAGATGTCAAACATAGTCCCTATATTAAAAAAGAATGGCAAATTAAGGGTGTCACACCTGACATCGCGACATTATGGAAACCCATCCTCTTTCCTAAAAGAGAAAAGGGTATTTGTGTTTAGAGGGAGAAATTTTTAAAAGTTGTGTTAAATGTAAATGAGTCAACATCTAGTATTATGATCACTAGGAACCCTTATTGGTCTTTTAGAGTTTTGAAGTAAGAAACTGATTATGCTAAAGAAAAGATGTCATCATCCTAAAACATCTCACTTGAGGTAAACTGCATTGTTATTTGTTTTTTTATTTCTAATGGTCTATTGTGCCTAATATACTAGTGATTTATCTATATTTGTAAAAAAGAAAAAAATAGATGTACTACAATGAGTTAAATTCTAGGTGGATGGTTTAAGTCTATCCATGCTAAGGTTTAAGATATTTTGTCATTCCTAATAGCTTAGTGAATTGACATATATATGACCATTTACTCTTAATCATAACATGTGACCTATTATGGTCTACAAAGCCATGTCAATAAATAATTAGGTCGGTCTTTATTGGACTCATTGAACCCAACCCAAATCCTATTAAGAATTGTCACTAAACACTTTGTTTATGCAATAGTGGCCCATGGATAATGGCTGGATAAAGTCCATTTATCTTATAACACCAAGTATCACTTATATTTTTCTGAATGAAGTTCTATACCTTAGCCTTAAATATCCAAGCAATGTCCTATTATATGTTCATCTATTTGGAAGTAGGATCCAGTAGTATGAATGTTCTTTTTTGGACTTGGTTTGAACAATGATCTCTATGGATTCATTTTCCTTAAGATGTGTTGCTAAGATTAGCAATCACCTTAATATTTCAAGTATTAATTGTTGCCCTGAATCAATATTGTATACACTAATTGGTAAGACTTGTTAATGATGTATATTTATAGTAAGTGGACAACTTTATTCGATCATCAAATTTCTTATATTTATCCTTATTATTGGTATGCATTTTAAAATGTAGCTTACTAAAGGTTTTAATGGTCTCAATTGGAATATGGGCACCATTAACGAATAATGAACTCAAAAGGCTTAGCAATTTTACGAACACATTATTTATTTGTAAACAAAAAAAAGTGTTACTCCTCATTGGTGTACAAGGTAATGTGGCTTATTGTAAGTCTAATTTCCCCAAATACTATGAATAAATAACAAATCAAAAACTTAACTTTGATATAAAGAAAAGAAAGTATTTCTCTCATTTTGTTTGAAAACACAGGGAATGAGGTGTTAATCTTTATTAATATCAAAGGTAATAGCTTGTTATAAATTCATTACCCAAAACACTACGAGTGAATAACCAAAAAAAATCATAATTTTTATATGATTTGAAAGGAAAGAAAAGTTTTTTTTTTAGATGATGGGAATTTCGACCTATGTGAACATTTTTTAATATAGGTCAAACCAATAGGCATTATAAACTTGTTCTAAAGCTCAAATACTTGTGTGATTTTATTTTAATTTTTTTTGTTGAAAACTGATAAAGAGCTTACCTACTCCCTAGGCAGTCTCAAAATTAGAATCAAGATGCAATTAAGCAATAACAATGCAAGATATGATTAAGAACATGTCACTCACAAGAAGAAATCTAGTATGGTCTTGACCAAATGCAAGAAAAAAAAATGAAAACTAGATAGATTTTAAAACAAACAAGGAGGTTAGATAGGTCTATTGAAAGACCTACTTTGACTTGGGTTTGATTCTACTAACTCAAAAAACAAAAATAGAGACTTTCTTAAGATTATAATGTATATTTTAAACATAGTTGGAAACAACAAAAGAATGAACCATACAATCACTAATAAATTAGCAACCATACTAGGAAACACATAAGGGTACCATACTCGCATAACAACATTAGATTAACAAAAAAAAAAAAACCCAAGTTAACCCAACATACACATGTCCTAAATAACAAAAAATGTTAAGCTTTCAATATAACATAAACAAGAGTGAGCATGCAAACCCCTACTAGCCTAACTTCAGGCTGTGAATTTTCTTTTAGGTTCCCCAAGGATAAGTCTCATCAACAACTGATCATCAAAACTTCCCACAAAAAAGGCATGCAAAATGAGTTCCAATAACAACGGATTCATTACCAAACAAAATTAGTTTTCCGTATACTCATAGCCATACACACAATTTCATAAACATTAAACAAGCATTAAAAACTTAAATAAAATAAGAAAAACATAAAAATATACAAAAATTGAAAGATTAATGAATGGCTAGAATGGACAGTGGGTTATCCACCCAGGATTCCTTAAAAGCCCTAGATTTCCCAGACTTGAGTACTGAGAATCCTCACAATTCTCTTGTTTGGAATCCTAAAAACCTAATCTTTTCAATCTCAATTTCTACCTTAAATTTTCCTTTAGCTAATCCTTTTTATTCCTCTTACCATTTGTCTCTATATATTTATGTCGTCAATCTCCTTTTTCTCTTACCGTTACTCTTTTTTTAAAACCATAAACCAACACATTTATAGAGGGAAGGGAAACCAACTTAGGCTCAAGACCTAAAAAAAACATTAATCCTAAGATCACAGATATGTCATTTAAACCTTTAATAAAAAAAAAACAAAACAAAGGATATACCTAGTTGATAGGCCAGTACGAGAGAAAAATGCTCTCTTACAAAAATTACCACGACAACCATTGAGGATAAAAAAAAAAGAACATCAAGGCCTTTTGAGAATAAAAACTACCTCAAACAACACGTCAAAAAACAAGAAAAAAAACAAAACAAAGAATATACCCAGTTGACAGGCCAGTACAAGAGAAAAATGCTCTCTTATAGAAATCACCAGGACAACCATTGAGGATTAAAAAAAAAGAACATCAAGGCCTTTATATCTACTTTGAGAATAAAAACTACCTCAAAAAACACGTTAAAAAACATGAAGGATAGACACAAAAATCAATCAAAATGATGCTTAAACTAGTTCAACCAATATTGGTGATGAGGATTAGGCCGAGAGCAAAATGACAAAGCAACTAAGGTTTCTAAGTTTTGGCCTTTGAAGAACAAGACAAAGGGTCATTAAGGATATATATAGAAATCATAAAACGACAACGTTTAATGAGGTAAAATTTCAAATTGTTCCCTAAATGTCAACACCTTTTTATTTTAATACCCTCAAAGTTTTAATTATACAATTTAATTATACAATTGAGTATAAAAATCAAACCAAACAAATAAACTTATTTAATTGGGTCCTTAGAAAAAATTAAGAATCCCTTCAACTTTTTTTATTTTTAAAATGGTCCCTGGATTTGGAAAACTTTTCGATTAAAGCTAAAATTTTCTATAAAATTAGAAATTTATTCAATTAAACCCCTGACTGAATTAATAAGATTTCCTAAATTATGTAAATTTGATAATTTTTATCCTTGGTCCTGTAATTCTCTCAATTACAACTAGGTTTCTTCAATTACACCATTTGTGTGTCTTTTAAATTTTTGTCGTGTCTAATTAGAATATGAGAAATTTTGATTAGCTTGATTTAAAAAATATTTTTTTTTATTTTATAATATAACATGTTTTGTATTTGAATTTATTTTATAGCAATATTATCTAAATTAAAATATTTTATCCAACAATATATCAAATTAATTTATTTTTATATTGTATCTTAATATATCCTAATGTATTATTTCTTATATAAATATATTAGTAATTTATTATTTTCTAATAATATTATATTTTAAATTATTTTATTAATATATTATTGTTGATATATATAAAAAAATAATAATGAAGTATTGTACCACTTTAGTTTTTGGATCCTTCATGGAAAGTATTCTTTAATATTTTAAACAAAAACACACTTCCCTCCATCTAAAACTTATGTTTTCCTTTGACTAATTAATTTTTCACAATGTAGCCAAACATGAGAAAATAAAAAAAGACGCTTTCCAAGAAAACACTTTCTAGTAACACAAACAAGGCCTAAGTAAAAAATGGTTTTTTAAAAAGAAAAATTATTAAATCTAGTGAAGTCCATGACTATAATTGTTGGTTTGATGAGTTAAGTTGTGAATTCTGGATCAATATAATAGGTTTTTGTCTCAATAGTAGAAAAATACTAATGTCTTCTTGAAGTTTTTTTAAACCCAAACCACGTTTTTTGCCTGGTATTCGAGTTGTTTTAAGGTCCGTCAAGTTGACTGGATCAAGTCAAGGCAAGTAATCAGGTTGAGAGGTTTTAAAATTAACCTACTAGATTGAGTTTAATAACAATACTAAATAATTTCTTATAACTTGAATATTTTTTTATATATTTAAATAACTTTTGATTCAACTGGTGCTCATGTAAACTAGTGTGTGTATGTGTAAATAAAGCTAAAAGATATTAGTGTTTTAATGTGCATTTTGCACACTGAAACTATTAATTTGCTTGTTGAGGTTAATTTCATTAGGTCCATAGATAGGGAAATCTTTTTAACAGGACACATTGATTATTGTGAGAAAGGACGAGGTTAGATAGTAATTTTACTTTTTTCATTGCACGGTGTGATTACTTAATTACCTTTAAAAAGACTTCGGTCAATAGACTTTTTAGTTTTTGACTTAATTTTTACACATTTATGTTATTCATTGCTCTTCAAAATAAATAAAAGATGCCTTTGACTTAGAGATTCTTTTGTCTTTTATATTTGGTAGTTATTAGATGTCATTGGAGGCAGTAGGGTAATTTCATAAGTAAAAAAAATTAAAACAAACAGAGAAATGGATGAACAACAACCGCTGCCTTCAGAAGACGCGTGTAACGTTGTTCAGTGGTCAAAACCTAGCTTCCAGGGCAATGACTGAAGTGTCTAGGTGTCCCCTCCACTTAAAAGCAACGTGTGTTATATAATTGTAACCGGTTTGACACGTGTGAATGTTTTATTCCTTCTTTCCTACTCGATTTTCATGTTGGCCTTCCAAAAAATCAAATCAGCCCCTCAGGTTATTATTCTTAAGATTTGATCCCTATTCTCTTGAATAAATTTTTTTTATTTAGAATAATTAAAGAAATTAAAGATTTTTTTCAATTTCATCCCCCATAGATTTTTTAATATTTTAAATTTGACTCTCATTCTTTTTATTACTATTTTTTTCTTTAAGATTATTTCTAAATTTGTTTTTTTTTTCAATTTAATCGTTGAGTTTTTTTTCCTATCAAATATAATATATATATATATATATATATATTTTGTTAATATTGCTATTTTTTTACCTTGGAAGATTTGTTTAGATTGATTTTTTTTATTGTTTCATCCTACATATTTAATTGGCCAGGTGTTTAGCTTCTTAGTTAAGCCCGGGTCTAAAATCTTACAGCTCGTGGGTTTATAAAATTAACCCAAGTTTATGAAGTTCACCTGAGCTTCCTTAGTTTTTTTTTTAATTTGTTTTTTATGAGATTTTTCAATCATTTTAAAAATAACACGAGTTGCCTTAATGTTTTTTTTTCTTTGTTAGATTTAGTTTTTTTTAAAAGGAATTATGTCTTTAAATTTAATTTAATTAATTGCTTTCATCCTCCAATATTTAATCTTCAAGTGTTGAGCATCTGGGTTGAACCCGGGTCTATAATTTAACTGTTTAACCTGGACTTATAAGGTTCACTTGGGCTTGCTTGATTTTTTTTCTTTTTTTAAGTTTTTTTTTTTCTGATTTTATCCTCGAACACTCGTTTTATTCCCTTTCTATAAGATTTATCAGTCATTTTAAAATAACAAAGGTTTCCTTAGGGTTTTTTTGTCCTTGTTATATTTAGTTTTTTTAAAAGGAATTTTGTTTTTTAATTAAATTAAATTTATTGATTTTATCTTCCAACATTTAATTGAGCGGTTGTTGAGCTTTTTTAGCTAAGTCCATGTCTATAATTTAATGCGTTACGAGTTTGAGAGATTAACCCATGTTTACAAGGTTCACTTGAACTTACTTGGTTTTCTTCTCCATTATTAAGCTTTTTTTGGGGGTTTCATGCCCAACATTTTATTATTTTTTTATTTGTTTTCAATAAGTTTTTTTTATCATTTTAAAAGTAAAAAAGATTAACTTATATTTTTATTTTAGTTTTTTGTTGAATTTAGCTTTTTTAAAAAAATTATTTTTTTTAATTAAATTAAATTAAATTAATTACTTGAGTGTAAGTATAAGATACTCTTATCATACATTTTTATTTTATTTATTTTCTAGATCATCGTTCTTGTAACATGTAAGATATCTTTTACTTTTCAGATTATTAAATTTTTCTTCTTCCTTCTAGAATCGTTATTATCACATGATAATTTTTTTATATTAATAAAAAATTAATCACAGGACAACAGGGAATACAAAGGTCTAGTCTTCTTCTTGTGACGGTGATACAAAAATAAAGAGAAGTGAAAAGTCAAGTCACCCGAATATAATGAAAAGTAGTAGACTAGGATTCCAAGATTGCAAAATAATCTGAGAACAAAACTCTCTGGTTTATTAAAGAGAAGAAGATTCAGTTTTCCATCAAAAGCAAAGGCAAGTATCAGATTCCTTTATCAGAATCTCAGCATGCTTCCTTCCTTGTTTCTTTCTTTCTTTCTTTCTTTCTTTCTTTCCTTCCTGCTTTCTTTCCATAAAAGTTCCCAATCTTCTCCTCTTTCTACAGCTTTTCATTCAAGATAATAATCAGCCTCCAAAGCTGCCTGCAGAGAATCAAGCAGGTAAGTACTTTTATTCTATTTTTCAATGTTAGATCTCATCTGGGTCTTTGTTTTTTCTTCCAAATTTGACAACTTTTTTTTTTATTAAATTTCTCTTCAACTTCGCTTTGTTAATTAATATTTGTTTGAATTTGTTACAGTAGAACAGTTGTGTATGTTTGATCTCATTGCTTTTTGACATTGCAGTTCGAAAGTTGTAGTCTTTTTTTTTTTACATGAATCGAAGAAGATTGAAGGAAGAACTGGGATTGTAGTTTAGTTTAGAGATGGCTAGTTTTTGACACTCTCTGTTTTTCTGTGGGGATTGTGGGTTTCAAATTTGGAAAGGAGAACTGATAACATGGCTTACTGTCTCTGTCTCTGTCAACCCTGGTATTGTTGCTCAGCTTAATTAAATTGTTATCATCTGATTATTAAGAATTGAATTGAATGAAATGATGTGAAGTTGCTATTTTCAAGAGAGTGGAATGGTGCAATCTCTATCCGCTTTTTGCTTAATTATCTGTGCATGGGAATTTTTTTTTTCTCTTAGTGTTATCTTATTGTACACTTGTAGTGCTTTTGATTTAGTGGGGGAATGAGTGATACGTCTCAGTGCTGATTCTTGCAATTCCCAATCTGCAATCAATTAGAATCATTTGAATCATATGATTCATACTGGAATGACTTGAGGAGCATGGGAACCCAGTAACGAGTTTTTAGAATCAGTATTCTTTAGGAAAACATTTTTAGCATTAAGACTCTGTCATCCTTGCTGCCTATGGACAAAACATACTAGAATACATGTACTGTAGCTCAAAGAATGTAATATGTTAAGGCAAAGATATTAGTTGTGAAAGTTATATGAAGTTGGCTGCTTATGGTAAGCAAAAACAGGATTAATGGGAGGCCAACAATCTTCTGATCTTAGCCATTCTTTTAATCCTGTGGGGTTGGCTCAAGTGGCAAAGAGATTGAGCTCAAGATGCACATCCACGTTCATCTCCCTCATGTTTTTCAGGACAAAAAAGCTTGTGTATGGGTGACCTACTCATGATTGAGCGGTCCATGGTTTAGCATCGTTCTCATGATCTGGGGTTTATGCACCTTTCATATGACTCCTCCCATATAAAAAGAAGAAGAAGATGTTATGTATTCTTTTATTCTTACCTATTTTCTATCTCCTGACATGTGTTTCTTGTCTGTGCTGCTGCTTTCTGGTAATTTCTGTGTTTTTTTCCACGGTAACAAACTTATGATAGGATAATCCTCTGTGTGTTCCAGCAACTGATGCTTGGAGACATGACTAATATGGTATAAATGGAAGAAGTCCAGCTGCATGTTCTCCAAGTTTACCATATCTTTGAAGGCGATTAAAAGCAAAACCATCAATGGCAAACCAAAACTTTTCTCATCATCCAACCATATGCTACAGACCTATACAACCTTCTGATTTGGAGGTATTAGAGCGAATCCATGCTGAGATATTTCCTATCAGGTTGATAGCTTCATCTAATGCTCCTTTTCCTTTTCTTTTGAATTTTTTTTGTGGGTTTTAATCTGTAATATGCTTTTCTTGCTTCTAAATGGAAATGCATTCCTCCTTTCAGGTACGAGTCAGAGTTTTTCCAAAGTGTTGTCCATGAACGTGATATTGTTTCTTGGGCTGCAGTCGACCGCAGCCGACCTAATGGTCACAGTGATGAACTTATTGGTTTTGTTACTGCACGGATTGCAATGGCAAAAGAAGCTGGGGTGGGTTTTCTACTTTTTCAAGGGGCATCGCTTGCATCTGTGCATCACATAGGCATATTTGGCATATACCTGTGTGATGCAGCAACTAATAAAAGATATTCCCTATATGCGTCAAGCCAGTTATGAAAGGATAACTCAAGCTCATGTGTTTTATGCAACTCCTGTGACAAATATGAGCAAAAGAATTTCCTCATTCTAACGCCCATGGTATTTTAATGTTGCATCTGTAGTGGGATTGAGCTATGGTTGGTTTTTAACATTTTGCAACCCACATGCATTCATCATATGAAGGATGCACCTGGATTCTTCATTCAAGCTTTGTTCTTTTTTCATTACCCAAAAGCATAACATGTGTAATTCTGATATCATTATTGCTTTCCACAAATTATGTCTCTCTTTCTACTAACTCATGTGAACTCACAACTGCTTTGTAGATAGGAGATTTGCTCAGATATGACCCCTCAAAACCAGATCAAACATTAGTTTATATCCTGACGCTTGGAGTAGTAGAAACTTACAGAAATCTTGGTATAGGTAGGATCTGCACCGCAAAGGAACTTTACTTTGAAATGTCTGTTTGAAATATGTCTTGCTTTATGATTAATTACTTGGTTGTTTGATTTGCAGCAAGGTCTCTTATTCGTCAGGTTATTAAATATGCTTCAAGTGTTCCAACATGCCGTGCAGTCTACCTGCATGTGATTTCTTACAACATTCCTGCCATTCATCTGTACAAAAAAATGTCCTTCAAGTGTATACGAAGGTTGCAAGGTTTTTATCTAATCAACGGCCAGCATTATGATTCATTCTTGTTTGTTTACTATGTAAATGGTGGTCGTTCTCCTTGCTCACCATTGTAAGTAGAAAGCAGTTCTTTTATTTATAATATCCTTTTATTTCATAATTTGCATTTGTGCCTTTCTGCAAGAATTTTTTTTTAAAATATTTTTGGTGGTATCTGCTGTTTTGTGAGGAAAACATAAATTACAGAAAGGTAGAAATTTTCCAGGAGACATTTTTTGGGTCATATTCTTTTATTCACCCGGACAGTTGAAATTTTCTCACATGCTCTCATAAATTTTGGAAGACCAAAGTCTGATTGGATAACTGACCTTGTCAGTGTATGCCCATTCTATTGTTTGTTTCGTCGCTCTGACTGGGAACATGGTCATAATTTCTTATGTCCATGTATTTCTTTTTATTTTTTCTTGAATATCTCCTTGTATTCCATTCTTTTATCCATAGATTTCTGTTTTGCTTTTTCATTTTTAATTTTATGATCACCATATAAAAAAAAAAAACACCAGTGACAGGAAATAAACATATAATTTAACTTTTTAAGTATAACTGGAAAAAGGAAATTGTGATTTCCTCATTGGAGATAAAACAATGGCTCTTTCAAATTAATTTACTAGTGAGAGTGGTTTATGGTTTTGTTAACTGATGATCATACATAAATTTTGCAAAATAGTAACCGGAGGTATTGAATTATAAATTGCATTACTTTTGTTATTTCTTTCTGCAAATTCTGAGTTTCTTAAACGATCATCTGAACTGTGAATTATGAAATTTCAACTGGCACTAGGCTGACAATTTGTTTTCAATCTGACAAGATGGAACAACGTTCCATGTATATGTTAGCAGCTATGTGCATCATAAGCATGTAATGATACCAGATTTTGCATTATGCACTTTTCTCTTCATTTCTTGTTTATTTCCTTATTTTCTCATTATAAGCGTGATATTCTTGCAGCATGCATTTTATTATATCTTGTTCTGTTTGACGTGGCCAGAAACATTTCCAGAATTCTTAATGTTGAAGATTCTTTTTAATTTGTGTGCAGAGAGCTTCTTTTAGCTGTGGTGAGTTACGTGACAAGTGGTCTTAAGTCAGTAGCTGCAAGGATAAGGAAAAATGAAGAGAAGACAGCAAAATGGCCCAAATGTAAAGATACCCAATCTCTTATATCAATGCAAACCAAGAGAAACATCACAACTCAAGGCACTGGTTATGAATGTGTGTAATGTATGCTCACTTTGTTGTCTGACACACTTGGATTTGGAAGAAAAGGAGGAATAAATGGATGCATACGAAATGTTCTCCCCTTACCTGCACTGTTGGAGTTTCTATATATCATCTGATTTCTCCTCTCCTTCTTCATTAAGGGGTGATCTGTTTTTGCTTCTTTTATCACTTGTGCGAAAAGTCATTAGTCATTACATGTGTTCCATAAATATGATTACTGATTTTTCCATTGCAGGATATGTGCTGGCATGTCTATGATCAAGACTTGCGTGAATGCCTGGTTGCTTACTGTTGTAATCAGAGTTGTAAATATAACATCACCGTATAATTTTGATTGTGTTGTTCGGTTACCTTGCTAGCTTAATAAAAGGATGTAATAAGTCATTTAGCATCTTCAATGTGTATTTGCAATAGAGGAGTTTGTTTTTTCTCTAGACAACAGGGAGGAGTTAGTTGTCTCTCCCATGCCCATCTATCCAACACAGAATTAATTGAATGAATAAAGCATTTCCTGTCTCAAAACCGAGATGCCCGCAAAAACTCAAACAACTGAGGCAATAAGCTCCATGAAATTAGCTCCTTAAAGGATTCGAGTAAGAACAGCTGTCTTGTAACCATAAGCTGCCTATTTTTAGAGTACCAACATCCTATCCATGGAAGCAAACTAGCCATAAATTGAAAGATGGATGTATGGTGACCAATGGAATAGAAAGGCAGCAAATCTTGAGAATGGCATCATCTCTCCCAAGTGGTCCTCTTGTTCTTTCTCTCTACTTGCTCCTCTTCCCTGTCTGTCTTGCCACCGATAGCGCTTCCATAACCTACCATGGGGGGCCTCTCCTGACAGGAAACCTACACCTAACTCTCATTTGGTACGGTCAATTTGGGCGTGTCCATAAAAATGTCATTAGGGCCTTTGTTGAATCTCTACATTACAATGCGGGAGCCAACTTACAGCCACAAGTCTCGTCATGGTGGAATGTTGTTGAGAGCTACCAAGAGGTTGCCGGGAAGGGAAGCAGCCCTATCAACGTAAAAGTTGTGAAGCAAGTGACTGATCTAAAATATTCAGCAGGGAAAGTTGTTACTAGCGAATTTATTCAGAAAGTTCTGCGGAAGGCGACTGGTGGAGACTCCAACACCATCCCTGTTATTCTTACTGCTAGAGATGTTCAAATGCAGGGGCTGTGCTTCACAAAATGCTCACAACATGGAATGCTTGGTAATTTTATTTAATGTTCCCTTTCTATCAATGATAGTCTTAGCTTAGTTGCATTTATCAGAAAAAAATGATAATATCAATATTCCTTACATGATCACATCATCGGAAAATATCGGTATCAGAAAAGAAAATCACTGAGAACATATGCAACGATCTCATTATATTTTATATTGGTACTGATTACTGATTTGAAATAGCAGGTGATCATCAGCAGCCATATATTGTGGTGGGCAATCCAGAAAGTGAATGCCCAGGGTCTTGTGCTTGGCCATTCCAAAAGCCAGACAAAGGGCCTCTATCTATAACATTGAACCCGCCAAATGGCAATTTGGGCGTGGATGCCATGGTTATCGCCTTCGCAAGGGCGTTGGTTGAAGCTGTGACCAACCCATATAAGACTGGATTTTTCCAGGACAACAGTAATAATGCCAACAAAACCGTGGAGGCCGCATCAGCTTGCTGGGGCATTTTCGGAAGCGGAGCATTCGATGGCTACACCGGAAAAGTACGTGTTGATCCAGAAACCGGAGGGGGTTTTAATGGCCATGGATCAAGGGGTAGGAAGTTCTTGATCCCTGCTGTCTGGAACCCTAAAACAAAGTCATGCTGGACCTTACTTTAACAAGCCATGAACGTACAAAGGGAGAGGTGAAAAATTTAATTGTATAGCTTTTCAAAATTCACTCCTTGTAGAAAATCAAATTCAACGTGCCAACATTCAATGTATAATTCAATTGCTCTCTTGGAGTGCGCGCACGCATGTTTTCAACCATTGATCAAGGGGTTTGATCAATTAGAAGTTACTGTTTGTATATTTGCATTATGCTGCGGTGACTAAAATTTTATCAAATGTAAAAAAAAAAAAAAAATCCAGGTTTCAAGAATTTTTTTGAAAATATTATTAAATATGGAAATATAGTTGTTTTGAATTTTTCTCCATTTCAATTTTCAATATTGAATTTTTTGAAAATAAGATTTTGCAATTTTTTATTTATTTTTTTATGAAGTTATTTTAGTCTCATAAATTAGGTTGTGGGTTTAATATGATATCCTGGGTTGACTTGGATTGTTTTATTATTTATTTATTTTTAATTTATTGCTTTTAATTTTATCCTTCCACTATCAGAATTTTGTATATTATCAAAGGATTGATCCGTCGCTATTTAGACACTGGTTTTGTTCAGAAAACATTTATTGACGACATAACAAACAATTATTGTTCGCCGGAAAATTTCTCATTGATAATTTCTATTAAGTCAATAAGTCTTTTGGTAATATAAACATCGATAGATTTATAGACAGAAAATACATGTCAAACAAAAACAATTACCAACATCATTTTGTTGGTGATTCCATCGATGAGTATGTCATATCACCGACAAATAAAATCATTTGTAATTTCATTGGTGATTTATTTCATATTATCGACGAATAGAATCTGCTAGTGATTTACATATTGCCAATGGCATTTCATGTATTGTTTTTCAACTATTTGGAACTTTTTGAGTGACTTAGTCCGTCGGTAATTTTGTCAATAATGTGTTTAATATTTTTATTTAAAAAAATCAAATAAACATATTATAAAAAAATTAAAAGAAATAAAACTAAAATAAAATAAAAGGATTAAAAAAGGTAACAATATTTCTATTATTTTTAAAAAATCCGTTAGCGCCTTTTCTATACGAGAGACTACCCAATATTTATGCACCTACAAATATGTATCAATAAATAAAACCACAAACCAATTAACTTTATTTATGACTAATATGTTTTTATAAATTGATTATTTTATAAGATGAATAAGGTAAAGAATTGAACATGTAAGTATAACATTCAAACTTGAACACGTCCATCGGTAAATTTGTTTATAATTAAAATTTGAAATTATTAATTAAACTTAAAATTGTAAGAAGACCCCTCAAAATTCTCCAATGAATTTTCAATTTGTTGGTAATTCCGTATGTAATGGTCAGTGACAAAGTCATATAACTTTTTTCCAACTCTCTAAAATTCTTCGACCAACTTATTCCATTGATAATATCATCTATAATTACATTAAATAAATTTCATTGCACATTGATGTTTTAGAATTTAATTAGAAATGTCTTCTTCTTCTTCAATTGTATCATAGCCATGTTCATCATAATCTTCTTTATTGAATTGATACTTGTCGATTCAAAACATCATTTAACTCTTGAACATCAACATCAACAAAAATATTCTTATATACATTAAAATTTAAATTTTCTTCTAAGTCGGTAGATAAAGCAACTTGTTATGCATCAACTAATTCATCAATTTGAAAGAAAACTTGAACACGAGCCCTAGGTATGTTTTTCACTATAGACAACCAATTAACTCTAGAATGATAATTTCTAAAGGAAAGAGTGTATATGTAATAAACATGTTGGCATACTTGGCTAAAACAAAGACATCATCGGTGTTGCGAAGTCTAGCCTTTATATTAATTTTGATCAAACCATGATGAAGATCTACTATGATTCCTTTATTATTGGTATCATAACAATAATATTTGAATAAAAAGATTTCATTCTGCTTGTTATGATATTGCAATTCAATCACATTTTCTAACTTTTCATAATAATCAACTTTAAACTCATTAGAAGTTGATCTCTTAACACAAACTTCACTGTTATATGTCTTTTTACCCTAACCATACTCTTCAGTATAAAAGACATATCCATAGTTTTAATTTTTTTTTAAAAAAAATATTGTTTATGGATTTTTTTTAGGTAAATGAAGTTGCACTTGGATTTTGACCAGCTCACCAAATTAACTGGATCAACTTTCAACTTGTTTCGATATAAAACTTAGTTTAAGTCAAATTTTAAATAGATAGGTGAACCATCTTTTTCAAATATTGTCTCTGCCACCATATCATTTTGTTCACTTGCATAGGTCCATTTGTTAACAAAAAAACACCCTATGTTGTCAACTTTCTCTTGCAGTGACCATAAGCCATGAGATGTTTTCCACAATCAAAATTATACAACCGTTATATTTCATTTATGTTCTCGTGAAATAAATTTAGAAAGGACATTTCATATATAATTCAATAATTTTTTTTTTTGGATAATAGATATTCAGGATTCAAAAAATTAAACTTTACTAAATAAAAACAATCTTAAGAGCTATACTACTAAAAAGAGACTTTTTGGTTACTAGTTTTAAAGTTTAAATTCAAAAAGATAAATATATATATATATATATATATATATATATATATTTTTTATTTTATTTTTTGGGCATGCTCCATCAAATTAGGCCAACTAATGTCACTTGCCTACAAAACGAAGCAAACAAATTTTCAAGGTGGCTATGCAATGCCCGGGTTTTGACTTCATAAAGGATGTTGTATTTGCTAGGAGGCTAGTGTTATCGGGACTTGGTTAACTGAAACGTATCACATAAGTTATAGATAACACAATACTCTTATTTATTGCTATAACTAGTCCAGCTAGTAGGAGAAACTTTTCAGCTTTCTTATTTTTCAAGATCACACAAACTAAATGAGTAGCTAGTGATCTTTTGTTTTTTTTTTATAGGAAAAGAAGAAGAAATGGGAGGAGGGGGAGAGGAGGGGTCGATTGTCAGGTTGTAACTTAAAAACTACCAATGGATTCACCGACGAATATTAGCGACGAGTTTATTTCATCGGTAATATCATTTATAGTAATAAACATGTCATTTTTTTTCATTCATTCATTTCCAACTGTAATTCCCTAGGTATACACCGACATAAAAAATTCATCGGTATATTCCAAGGGACATAGCTATGATATTCCATCAGTAAATGTCACTGTAATTTAAAAAAATAATGTCTAATATGCATCATATTTTGATTTCATGATTTTTTTTTATTATTAGAAAACACGTTAACAATGTTTGGATATTTTTTACACTAAAAAAAATTAATCCAACCTGTAGCGCAGCGCAACACAGACCAGTAATCTAGTTATTATCTATTTGATAGTGTAATTGTTTTATGGATTTACATAATTTTGAAGATTAAATTTCTTTATTTCAAATTTAATTATACATTTATATTAGGAAATGGTAAACTTAAGTAATAACTTCTTTACACGTGGAAGAATTATAGTCAACCTCGAAGTAAGTATATAATGAGTTGAAAATTGAGATAAACTAAAAGATAATAAGCTATTAACAATTAAGTCCTTGTTATTAAAGCTTATTTTTTTCTTCTAAATACCACTCAGTTGCAGTGAAGAGATATTTTCTTAAAAACTAATTTTTGGTTTTAATATTTATTATTATAAATATTTTGAAAACTATGCATTGATGAATTACTACGTACCAAGTATTTATTATTATAAGTAAATATTTTTTATCTACATTTGTGTTATTTTTTAACGACTTTTATCCCGGAAATAACTATTTATAATGTGCTATATCGTAATCTTATAATCTTCTAATATTATATTTATTTTTCTTATAAGAAAACATGGCATAAACCTAAGAATGTACGTCACAAAAAATATTATAAAGATTCATAAAAAATTATAAAACCAGAATTAATTTTGAAAAAAACTAAAAAACTGGGCTAGGCTTCCGAGAGCAACACCGCCCGGAGCACGGGCTCCTGGCTTAGGAACATAAATTTTATTTTATTTTATTTTATTTTTTTAAATTAATATTTTTTTATATATTAATATAAAAAATAATTTTAAAAAATAAAAAATATATTATTTTAATATATTTCTGAATAAAAAACACTTTAAAAAATAACTATAATTACACTTCCAAACAAGCTCTCTACTTATCATAAACACCATTTTTGTATAATTTTATCGTCACCTGGGAATACATTAATTTCTGTTGTTTCTTCTTGCCTTCACTTTGTTTTGAGCTGGAATTCTAGCTTCAGAAAGAAAAGACACGTTTGTTTAGTTTTAATGTGGAATGCGTTGTTTGCCTTGTTTCTAGCTTAGTGTGATAAGAGATAATGGCATGCCCGTTGGTTTAATATCTTAATATTTATTATAATTAATTGGTTGATTATACATGATATTATTATATTTATATAAATATATTATTTATTATTAATAAAAACTTAATTTATCTTTAATATTCATATAATATTAAATTAATGAATCTAATATTTGATTTATAAATTTAGAATAAAAATAAAATGTATGAGATAAAAATAATCTTCAAGAAAAAATATAAAATTGTTATAATTATAGGATTTATATTGCATCAAAACATCATTCCTAAAATATTCTTGATCGATATTCTTTTAAATACAGGACATTTATTGGAGTCGTAGGGACTGATAAATATTATGTTCTTTCCTTTATGAAAAGATGCAACTGTTCTTATAAGTTGATGTATTAGTATATTTAGAACTAATATATAACTTCTTGTTATAAAACATATACACTAAATTGACCCGCATGAGAATTTCATTTTGAGAGATCACCAATATCTATAAAAAGGCTCACATGATGGTTGTGTAAGTGATTTTTAAACTTGAAATCACTAAGTTATTTTATATAATAATATCTATTTGTCCCTTAAATAATATCCATATATTATTTAAGGATAATTTTATAAATTTAATCAATTAAGTCCCTACTTGATTATTCTAAGACTATAATTATAATCCCCGAATTAAATACATTCTAGTGCTTAATTTATAAAATTATTTTCAATCAAGTCACACTTGATTAATTATCCCAGTTTAATTTCTAACTAATGGTTCTTAATGTATGTGACCCATTAGGTTCCTAATATGTTAGCCCAAATATAAATTAAATTCTAAATAAATAGAATTAAATAAATCAAAAAATTTAATTTATTATCAATTCAATAATTAATTAATTTATATTTAAAGACAAAGTGCACCGTCTAACAACGTGTCATGATCCCCAATATTAGAAAAGTTATAAGTGGTTTGAGATCTTTTAATGACCGGTTTCTCAATATAATTATTATTTTTTTAGCAATAATGTTTTGATTTAGATATTTTAGCATAAAGTGTGTCGGTCATGTCAAATCATATTTGTTTATAACATTATAGTCATTGATCATTTGAATAAAATTTGAAACTATTTTCAAATTTCATTTCACCTTGCACAAGGATTTAATAATCAATATTATTTGAGAGCATGTGGAATATTTTTCTTAATTCATCTATGATAATGAATCCTCTTTTGATCATTAAAATACTTTCATATAATTTATGTTATATTCAATGTTTGTTCATTTGTTACATTTACCAAGATAACGTATAATATGATCAAAATATAATACTTTCTATATAAAATAACTTAGTAATATTAAGTTTAAGGATCACTCACACGACCGTTACGTGAGCCTTTTCATAGACACAATTGATATTTTTATATGAAATTCTCATTCGAGTCAATTCAATGTACATGTCTTATAACAAACACTTATATATTATTTCTAGGTATCCCTTACACCTCGGTTTATAAGAACAACTGCTTCATTTCATAAAAAAAAAATACATAATATATAATGGTCTATATGGCTCTAATAAATATTCAGTATTAAGAAGGCATTGACTAGAAACATAGAGGAACAATAGTTTGATGCATTATGAATCCTATAATTATAACATTTTTAATATTTTCTTTGCAAAGTGTTTTTGTTCCATGAATTTTATCTTTAATCTAGATTTATTTATCAAACATTAAATTCATAAATTAAATATAAATAAATATTAAAGATAAATAATGTTTTTATTTAATAGAATTAAATATATTCTATATGAATAAAATAATATCATGTGTAAATAATTAATTGAGTACAAGACATATAATCTCACAATGTGACTATCTTCATATTTATTTTAAAAGGGCATTATATAATGTGCATTAAATTTCAGAATTCCTAATATTGTTATATTCCATTTAAAAAATGATTTAACCTGCGAGTGTCCAAGGAGCTAGTGAAAATTAAAAGGTTTGTACGCTCAAACCAGTGAGTAATTTATCTTAAAAGTACCTAAGAAAAACATAACTCTAATTAAAGTCACAACCGACAAGTAGTCTATAATCTACACACTTGAGAAATAAGGGTCTTTGATACGGCGAATACTCTGCCTCTCTTTTCGCTTCTCTCTCACACTCACACAGCTCTCCAGCTCATCGAAAAGCTCTTGCCATATCTGACCGCCGGAAAAAAATCAGTCCTCCCCCGGTGGCCACCGCAGCAGCTATCGGCGTTTCCTAATTAGGTTTGTCTCCCTTTGATTGTCATTTTCACATATCTGGTTAGGGTTTACTGATGTTTCGAAACTAATTTCAAATTCCTTTTTTAGGTTAATTCAATCGATTATTCATTCTGTATACTTTATCGCATCATTCTAATTAGCTATCAATTAAAATAAAAACTCTTAGAATGAAATAACAGTAATGAACTATCATGGATTTTATTAGATGTTGAAAGGAAGAAAGATTTCTGGAAGAGGGGAAACAGTAGCGGCGAACTACGCATTCGGACCGCTCGAAGATGATGTAATTATAAAAC